>Ga0137465_1000365_pt1 | contig 21570 bp, 15 predicted proteins | sample EasRivERMGT828_2_FD_104906 | JGI IMG/M metagenome (GOLD analysis project Ga0137465, IMG submission 104906) | Soil microbial communities from meander-bound floodplain in the East River, Colorado, USA - East River MetaG ERMGT828_2 | ecosystem: Environmental > Terrestrial > Soil > Floodplain ... | reverse complement strand
GGCGGCTTTGAGTCGTCTGCGTTCCAGTTCATCAAAATCGCGTTCGACGCCTTTGGGATTACCCATGCCAGAAGACTAACACCAGAAGTCGCCATTGTCACTATATTATGCGAATGTCAGTAGCATGTGTCGTCCTCCGAATGGCAGCAACGCCGGTTTAGCCCGTGGGGTGTTGACCTCCAAAGGTGAGGGGAATTGACCGAATCTGGAGCGATTTCGCGAGCCAGGCTATCGTGAAATGATGGATGGAAAGGATCTTATCCTGAAAGGCCAGGCCTGAACGCAAGCCGGAGGATTTCTATCGGCCGCATCGTTGGGCGTCGCTGATTTCACCCTCCAGGGTACGGCGGAGCTTCGGTATCTTACGAAGGAGGTTGGAGTAATGGCCTTTGGCCGCCATTAAACCTTCCAAGAGCACCTGGTACGAAAAACGTCTGCACGAAAGACACGCTCCTTCTTTTCAACGGCGGCGCTGAAACAGTTGGCCTCGACGCGAAACGCTTCTGCGTCTACTCGATTTCGACAGGAATATCCGTGGCAGTGGAGCGATGGGAAGAAGACGACGGCAATTCGCAGCGGACGATGGCGTCACCACGGGCAGCTTGTGGAGGGACCCGAACCGGGCCGTGGTAGAGCACCCCTCAGCAGCGCTTCTTCAACTCAAATCGTTCTTGTCGCTGAGCGCCGGATTTCTCGCGGTAAACCAGGGTCGCCACCACAAAATCGCCGGCCGGCAAAAACGGATTGTCCACACTGCAAAACGCTCCGACGCCATCGCCCACATTGCCCATGAAAACTTTGAAATCGTTTTCGGTTCCACGCTGGAGCGGTTTGGGAAGCCAGGGCTGAAATTGGAACGGATGCTCCAGTCCCGGCACCAGCACAGGCGCAGTCGATGGAGATTTGGAAAAGCCCACGCATTGTTCGGACGTGGGGCCGTATGGGCCCATGGTTTCTTTGCCCCCGAGCCATTTGATTCGGTAGGAAACACGGCCAGCCCTCCAGGTGATCTTAAAGTCCTTGTGCTCGCGGTCTGAGCCCGGCTCGACGAACCGATCCATTTTAAAAACCGTATTGGTGCCCTTCTTCGGGTCGATCGACTTCTCGATCGGCGTGAATCGTTCCGCCTTCGCAGTTAAATCACCATCTCCGTTGAGGTCGAGGTAGAGGACGTCGAACAGAATGGAGTCCGTGCTGCTTTTGTCCAGCACCGCCCAGACGGGGCGGTCGATGTTCCGTCCGAAAACAAACACGCCGTAGAGCGGTTCGGAGGCCACGAAGCTCGGCCATGTGGGAACATCGCGTCTGAATTTGGCTAACTCGCCCCCGTTGCTTCCCAAGGACAGCCCCACACAGGCGGCCAGCAGCAGCAGAACCCGATGATGCGACACTTTCCTCACTGCTTTGAAGTTTCATCTCTTTGTCGAGATCATACAAGCCGAAAATGTTCGTCCGGGCGGCGTAGTGGTCACTTGAAAGTTTTTAAGCAGTGGATGAATGCAGCATCAGCTTATACGGAACGATTCAGTTGCTTTCGGGAGCGCGGACGTCTCGCAGCGTCTCGCCCGCAGTTTTCGGCGTCCCGCCGAAAACTCTCACACGTCGAACCGGCGCACAATTCGGTGAGGTCTCCGGCGCTTCAAACCCGTCGGCGGGACGCCGACGGGAGCGACCGGGACGGGTCGCGCTCCTCTTTTTCAACTGAATCGTTCAGCTTAGCCCAAGCGCCACCTGCAGGAAATTGCGATGCTCCCCAAAGCGCACAGTCTCTAAAAGAGGTTTTGACTTTTGAGGCACTTTCAGATAATCATCGACGCACTGGCCCCAAAAAATTCTGCGCGTGTTCAGAAGTATTCTTTCGCGGTGGCCTCAGTTGATCGGAACCAGCTTGAACATCATGAAAATGGACCCTGCCTTCCCGGGAAGACTATGCTTGTCAGTTGTCGCTCTGGCGTTGACCTGCTCCACCGTCTTTGGGGAGATCGTGCTGATTGAAAGCCGAACCGGTAGCGGAACAGCCGGCGGCATCACTCCGAATCCTCCCTATTTGGAAGGCGCAGGCAGTTGGTCGGGATCGGGTTCGCATACCACCGCCATCGGCACGACGACGAACATCGGATCCCGCTATGCCTTCGGAGGCACGCCGGTCCTGACGCTGACGCCGACATTGATTTCCGGGAATACCTATTTCATGGAGCTCTCGCATATCAGCGGCAACGCTTCTCTGAACATCCTTGTGAACATCGCTTATACCGGTTGCACCGGGACGGCCACCGACACAACCAACTTCAACAGCGCCGTGGCCAGTCCGAACTGGGAGCGCGTCGGGACCATCACGGTCAACGAGGGGGTGACTCAACCGATGATCACGTTTACCTACACCAACGGCACACTGGGCGCCACAGGCGGGCGCTGGTACAGCGACGCCTTTCGGTTTGTCAATCTGGCCGAACCGTGCGTGACGGCTCTTCCGGAATTGACCCGAGTCAATGGTCCACTGGCCGCCGGCCAAACCTTTGTTGATGTTCCGGACGTTAGCGCGTTGGCCACGGCGGTGAATGTTTATACCAATGGTGTTCTCGCCGGGCAGAAAACCTCCGGTGTCACTGGGGGTGTCAATCAGGTCGTTCTCGGTCCTCTCATCAAGAGCACCATGGTCACTGTGACGCAGACAGACATCAACGGTGTGGAAAGCTGCCGTCCAACGGTCGGCATTTCTGTCGGCGGCGGCCCCAACCCGGCCCTTCGAGTGGCATTGAGCATTCGGCAAAACACAAGTTTGACCGGGCCGATCGGCAATACGAATCAAGGCACCTCCAGCACCATCATCAAGTTCATTCCGGCAACCAATTTGGTGGCGGGTGGAACCACCGCGCCGCTCGGAAGCCGGGTGGTTTATCCCAGCAACCAATGGCAAACGGTGACGATTCTGCGCGGGCCAGATCCTGCCAGCCCGACGGACCCGAGCTTTCTGTGGAATGGCACCGATGCGACCAATCCCAATCAGCTGAAGGGCAACTTCGGTGTCCTGGATGCCATCGCGTTCTCCATGGAAGAAGCCGACACCGGCCCATACGCCATCTACATCGACAATGTGAGGAACGGGAACGTAGTGATTCAGGACTTCGAGTCGGCCAACGTGGGCGCTGCAGCGGTCGGATTTAATCAGCCAAGTTTTTCGGGAACGACGGACGATTACCTTCTCTCGCATCCTGGAACCATCTTCCCCGACATCGCTGTGGTCACTAATGATACTGCGGATGCGGGTGCGCAGTCTCTCTTTGCGAGCTGGCAATTCAAGGATACGTCGGCCATCAACTGGCTTCGATTCGTCGCGCAAGGTTCGGACACCCCGTTTCCACAACTGGATCTGCGCCTGCCGATTTCTTTCAGCATGCTGCTCCTGCCGGTGGGTCAAGTGCCCGCTCCCTTTGCGCCCCAGATTCTCGCCGATCCGCAAAACCAAACGGTGCTGGAAGGAGGCTCGGCGACTTTCAGCTTCAATTTTCGCGCCAGCGGCCCGGTGACTTATCAATGGCAATTGAACGGAAACGCCCTCATGGACGCGACAAGCCGCACGCTCACCCTGACGAACCTTCAACCAACGCAAGCCGGCAACTACAGCGTGATCGTCTCCAATGCGGCGGGCTCCGCCACCAGCGGCAACGCCGTGTTGACCGTGACGCCGGTGCCACGTACCGCCGTGATGAATCCTTTGTGGCAATTGGCGCCCGGAGACCGTTCGTATCTGGCCACCGACAATAATCAGCGCGGCATTGCTTACCATCCGGTGACTGGAAATCTCTTGCTCATCAGCCGCACGGGAAGCAACGCGGTCTATGTTCTGGATGGGAATACCGGAGCCACCCTGCACACCCTGGACATGGATACGAATGTGGTCAACGGCGGCACACTTGCCTTGAACATGATTGGAGTCACCGCCGAAGGGCTGGTCTATGCCGGAAACGTAACTGCCGACGGCACGGATCCGTCCAATCCCTTCAAACTTTACGTGTGGACAGACGATCAGCCCGGAAGTCCACCCTCTCTGGCCTGGAGTGGCGATCCGGGCCGGCTGCCGGGCGGTGCGGGAAGTCTGACCAATCGCTGGGGCGACACCATGGCCGTGCGGAGCGGCCCCTCCGGACCTGAAGTCTTGATTGGTTCGCGTTCCGGCACGGCTGTGGCGATCATCTATCCGGAAGACCCGCTGGACGCAAAAGTCGTATTCGATGTCACCGATGCCAGTCCCGGCAATTTCGGATGGGGCATCGCCTGGGGCGAGGGCGATAGGATTTGGGGCAAGGGCACAGCGGGCGACGCCTTGCGTCACGTCCTGCTCGACATGAACACGGGGACACCTTCTGTTCTGGAGACGTTTCCGGATCCTCCCACGCTCAGGGCCATTGGTGTTGATGTTGGCAGAAAGCTTTTGGCGGGTGTGTCGATCGACAATCCGGACAACCTGCGCCTCTACGACATTTCCGATCTGAGCAGCCCTCTGCTGCATGTGGACACGGAGTTCTTCCCGACCGATAACGCCAATGGCAATGGCACCGGCTCGGTCGCTTTTGGTCCGGATCGCGTTTATGCATTGAACTCGAATAACGGCATTCTCGCGATGACGCTGGACACCGGCTGCATTCCGAACCGCCTGAAGATTGAGCGTTCGGGGACGGATGTGGTGCTCTCGTGGACCCGCGCCGATCACCGGCTCCAGGGCGCTGAGACTTTGGGGACTTCCGGCTCGCCGCCAACCTGGAACAACATCGCCGGGGCCTCGCCGGTCAACGTTTCCGCCGCCAGCGGAATCAAGTTCTTCCGGCTGGTTTGTCCTTAACCGCTCGTCTGGCCTCTCAAATTACAGGTTGATTTCCCCAATCCTAATCAGGATCCTAATCGTAATCGCAGGTCGGCAAGGACTTGGATGCGAAGAGATTAAGATTAGGAGTAAGATTGAGATTAAGAGTTTTAAAGGACGCTTATACAAATCCGGGTGTCGCGGTGTCTATGGGGTGGAAAAAGTGACTACGAATCATTGGTGTGAAGGTCTCTACGAGGCGCAGGCGGCCCAGATCATACTCTATGGCCGGGCGTTGGGGTTGAGCCACAGCGAGGCTGAAGACGTGCTGCAAGAGACGTTTCTGGCCCTGATGCAGCAGGCGCACGCCCCGGAGAAACCGCTCAACTATTGTCTGCGCAGTTTTCGCAATCGCGCGCTCAATTACCGGCGCAGCCTTTGGCGTCGCATGGCTCGAGAGCTGGAATCGCACCGATGGTTCGAGCGCTCGGAAGGGGAGACGCCACAGGAACGGGCCGCCATGCGTTGTCTGGCCGATTTGCCTACCGAGCAGCGTGAGGTCATCGTGCTCAAGATCTGGCATGAATATACTTTTGAGATGATCGGAGAGTTGCTGGAGCTTTCTCCCAACACCGTGGCGGGTCGCTACCGCTATGGGTTGCAAAAAATCAAAGCCCGTTTGAAAGGCGAAGATTATGAAAGAACTGAATCAACTGGAGAACCAATTGCGTTCCTGGATCCCACGACGACCCTCAGCCAGCCTTAAGTCGCGCTTGTTTTCAGAACCGCAGCCCCAGTTGGGGTCGGCGCAACAAGGCTCAGGAACAACCGGCCCAGGCGTTGGGCCCATGCCGTGGCAATGGCTTGCGCCGGTGATGGCTATGTTCGTGGTGAGCATGACCTTTTTCACCAGAGGTTCTACTGGCTTTACGCCTTTCATCGTGTCTCCGCCGGTGAGCCTGGTGGCCACGGTCGCTCTCAGCCAGCCTCATCTGGCGACGTATTATGCCTCGGCCAGTCACAGCGAGCACAATGCCTGGCCGATAACAACTTTTGAATGGACAAATGGCAGCCGTTCCCTGTCAACTGCCCCGCCGGTATTCAGTACCAATGGTCTGCTGCCATAAGACAGTGCGGAGGAGTTTGGAGCATTGGAGCAGTGGGTTGATGAAAGAAGCATGACCCGCCACTCCAACACTCCACTGCCCCACTTAGCCGCAACGATTTCAGTTCGAAAACGGGAGCACGACCGCTCTGGTCGCACCCGCAGGCGTTCCGCCAACTGGATCTCGGCAGATCGTGACCAAACGGTGCGCCCAGGAAACGCGTCGTTTTTGGCGGGACGCCGAAAACTGCGGGCAAGACGCCCGCGCTCCCATTTCAACGGCATCGTCCCGGTTTAGAATTTTCATGAGCGCACAAAACTCGAAGAAAAATGCCGCCAAAAATCCTGCGCCGGCCAGCAAACCGGGCGATGCGAAAGCCGCATCTCCGCCCGCCAAATCTCCTCCTCCGCCTTCCGCTCCCGCAGGCCCGATAATGGTCCCGCCGCTCTTTCGCAAGATCGACTGGCTGACGTTTACCGTCACCACGGTGCTGGTGTTCATCGGCTATTGGTGGACGCTGGCTCCGGATCTGACGCTGGAAGATTCCGGGGAACTGTCCGTGGCTTCGATGTATTGCGGCGTGCCCCATCCGCCCGGTTACCCGGTTTGGTCGATTTACACCTGGCTGTTCCAACTGCTGGTGCCGGTCTCGAATATCGCTTACCGCGTCGCTCTGTCTTCGGCTGTGGCCGGGGCTTTTGCCTGCGGCCTGGTAGCACTGATGGTCTCACGCGGTTGCAGCATGATGGTCGAAGGCATCGCCGAGTTGAAGAACATGGATCGCCGCTGGGAAAACGCGCTGTGCTTCGTGTCAGGATTTGTCGCCGGGATGGTCATTGGCTTCAACGGGTTCATGTGGAGCCAGGCGGTGATTGTTGAGGTTTACACGCTCAGCGTGTTATCGCTGGCAGGTGTGTTGGTGTGCCTGTTGCGCTGGATTTATGCGCCGCACCAGATGCGGTACCTTTACCTGGCGTTCTTTTGGTTCGGCATCACCTTCAATAATCATCAATCGCTCCTGGTCGTGGCTCTGGGGCTTGAAGTGGCCATCGCTTTCGTGAGGCCGAAACTGGGACGGGATCTTCTGTTTTGGAATTGGCTCATCTGGATCGGCGGACTCGTGCTGAAAAGCATGGGCAAGATGACCGTGCTCCAGGACAACTTTCCGCTGCTGGCTATTTATTGGATCATCGGTGTCGGATCTCTGATAGCGTGGATAATACTCGTTTTCATAACAAAGAAGAGCGGGCCCGAACTGGCTCGGGATTTTGCGTTCGTGGGGACGGTTGGCTATTTCTTGCTTCTCTTTGGTCACATCACAAGTTACGTCACCGTGTTCGATTTCAAGACGGGTCTGTTCGCCTTCGTCAACTTGCTCGGTCTGGCCTGTACCGGGGCCTTCATTTACCTGGTGATGACTACGACCAGGCTCGGCAAAGAATGGCGGGCGGCCCTTATCTGTGGCGGGGCCTGGGTAGTGGGCGCCGCCTTTTACCTTTACATGCCGTTGGCCTCGATGAGCAATCCGCCATTGAACTGGGGTTATCCACGCACGGTCACGGGTTTCTTTCACGCCTTTACGCGCGGACAATACGAGCGCATTCATCCCACGACGAGTCTGGGCAGGGCCGTGGAGCAGATCGGCATGTACGTCAGCGGCGCCCTGGAGGAATTCAACCTCGTCTATTTGCTCATGGCCATCCTGCCGCTCTTGTTCATTAAGCGCATGCAACCGCGCGAAAGAAACTGGCTGATCGGATTGACCGCCATTTACTTTTGCTTGAGCGTTTTCCTGCTCATTTTGCTGAACCCATCGCCGGATCGACAAAGCCGGGAGCTCAACCGGGTGTTTTTCGCCGCCTCTCACATGGTCATTGCCATGGGCGTTGGCTACGGGCTGACGCTGGTGGGCGGATTCCTGGCGACGCAGTATGGGAAGTTTCGGCCCTGGGTATTGAAAGGACTCCTGGTCGCCTGCGGCATCGCCCTGCTCGGTGTTCTTGGCACGTTCTTCCACATCCAAACGACACTGGTGCACGCGATGGATCGATTGGCAGCGGATGCAGGCATCTTTGGCTGGATCTTCGGGCTGCTAAGCTGGTTCTTCAGTCTGATCCCAAATTATTCGGAAGACACCCTGGTGCGATTTACGGTCATCTTCGGTTTGCTCCTGGCCATCGCCGCCACACTGGTCATCTGGCTGTTTAAGGAACGCCTGCACCTGGGAACGCTGCTGGCCATCTGCGCCGCGATGCCCCTTTATCCTATTTTTGTGCACTGGGCCGACAACGAGCAGCGCGGACACCTCTACGGCTACTGGTTCGGCCACGACATGTTCACTCCGCCCTTCACGGGGCCGGACGGCAAACTGACCTACGACAAAAAGCTCCGGGAAGAAATGCTCAAGAAGCCCGAAGGCAAGCTGATTTATCCGGAGATGGATGCGCACACCGTTCTGTACGGAGGCACGGACCCGGGCCGCTTCAATCCCACCTACATGATCTTCTGCGAAAGCTTCATCTCGCCGGAGAAGAAGCCGCATGATTCGGTGTTTGACCGGCGCGATGTTTATCTCATCACCCAGAACGCGCTAGCGGATGGCACCTACCTCAGTTACATCCGCGCTCATTACAATCGCAGCGCACAGATCGATCCGCCCTTCTTCCAGGAATTGCTGCGGGGGCCGCGTGAGCTGGAGCAAAACTACAAGACAAACATTTTCGCCCGGGCTGCCGGTGTCGTCGATCGGGTTTTCCTCAAGCTGGGGGACAACATCGAGAAAAAACGCCGCGCTGGCACCTCCTACTTCAAGGAGCAGGACTTTATAGATCTGCCTTCCTTCGCCGCCAAATTGCGTCCCGGCCCGCAACAGGACAAGCTGTCAAAGTATCTCTACGACCGTTTGAGCAAGGAAACACAGGCGCTCCTGGGCCAGAGCGGCAAGGAGTCCGCCTTGCGCAGCGCGCTCGCCAAGGACCTCAACGAGCTCCTCGAAAACGAATATCGCGAGCGGCGCCAAATGGAGGCCGACATCGACGAAATCGATCGGCGCGCGATTGACGCGGGAGAAAAGGAGCGCCTCAAGAAGGAGCGCGCGGAAAAGTATCGCGCCGCCCAGCACCAGCTTTACGAGCCGGATCGGTTCGAGGGCATCAAGCTTTCCGATCATGTCCAGAAATTCATCCAGCAAAGCCCCTACGGTCATTCACTCATCCGGCTCAATCGTCTGTTGCTGGAAGAAGCGTATCCGAAGGAGATCGCCAAGAGCCCGGGTGGCGTCTATCCCGATCGCGAAATTCTCACGGGCAGCAACGAAGATTCACAGCGAGCGTTTCAGGAATATCTGGCCAACGCCCAGCAGCGCCTCGACCACGACCGCAAATTCCCCAACGAGCCCAGACAGATCAAACCGGGCGAGGATGTCAAGATCATCGACAACCGCGTGCAAGTTTCGGGGCAGGTGGCCGTCATGGCCATCAATGGGCTGCTGACCAAGATCATTTTCGATAAGAATCCGGGACACGAGTTTTATGTCGAGGAAAGCTTTCCCCTCGATTGGATGTTCCCGCACCTGACTCCCTACGGCATCATCATGAAGATCAATCGTGACCCCGTGCCTGAAATCACCCAGGACATGGTGGACAGGGATCATCATTTCTGGAGCAAATTCTCGGAGCGGCTGGTGGGCAATTGGATCACGTACGATACGACGGTTGCCGACATCTGCGCCTTTGCAGACAAGACCTATTATCGCCATGACTACCCGGGTTTCAAAGGCGATCCGAAATTCGTCCGCGATAACGACGGTCAAAAGGCGTTCTCCAAATTGCGCAGCTCGATCGCGGGCATTTACAATTTTCGCATCGGTGATGCCGCCGCGAAGATGCAGGCATCGCCTCTGGAAGGGGCCCGCTGGTCGGCGGTGCAGCAGCGCATGTTGAAAGAGGCGGAGTTCGCCTTCAAGCAGGCTTACGCGTTTTGCCCGTACAGCCCGGAGGCGGTCTTCCGTTATATCAACCTGCTCATCAGTCTGGGCCGAGTGGATGATGCGCGCCTGATTGCCGTCACCTCGCTCAAGCTGGATCCTTACAATCCGCAGATGGCAAACCTGGTGAACGAGCTCAACCGCATTAAGGCCCAGCAGGCCAGCATTGGTCAGACTCCGCCACCGGTGGCAACGCCGCCCAACACCGCTCAAGTCCGCACTGAAATGGCGGCATTGGAAAAGCAACTCGCTGCCGATCCCGGCAATGTGCAGGCGGCCTACAAGCTCTTGGGCCATTGCGTGCAAGCGCAGGAAACCAATCGCGCCCTCCAGTTGATGGATCAACTTCTGGCCAATCCAAAGGCCGACGGCAACACGATGCTGTTCGTCGCGGAGATTTGCCGTCAGTGGTCGCAATTCCCGCGGGTGGAACAGGCGCTGGCCCGGTTGGTGAAGGTATCACCCGACCATCCGGAGGCGTGGTTCGATCTGGGCGGGTTTCAGGCCGTCTTGAACAAGAATGCCGAGGCGATAGCGTCGTTGCGCAAGGCCCTGCAGCTCAGCGCAGCCAGGCGCGCGCGCGATTCCAACGCCGTCGATCTGATGGCTTACGCCAGCAACGATCCGCGTTTGAACGCCCTTCGCAGCACGGCGGAATTTCAAAAGCTTCTCGGCGAGCTAAAGACGGTTGCCAAATAGCCGGCTCAAAACCAGGAGTTTCGCCCGGACCATGCTCACCTGGCTGTTGCCGGGCGATTCCCCATTGTGTATTTTCCCGGAGCTAAGATACTTAACCATGAAGATGGACAAGAAAGCGGAAAACCAGGCAGAGCGGAACACGGTCGGTTCCGATGGAAGCGGAAACACGGACAGGGCGACGGGCGTTTCACCCGAGCCTTTGGAAACCCACCGCCTGACCCCGGAGGAAATCGAGGAACTGAAGGAGGGCGCCGCCAAGGCCAAGGAACATTGGGAGCAGTTGCTGCGGACAGCCGCCGATTTCGAGAATTTCAAAAAACGCGTAGCGCGGGAGCGGCAGGAATTCAACAGATACGCCAACGAATCGCTTCTGCAAAAGCTAATCCCTATCCTCGACAATCTGGAGATGGCCCTGACAGCGGCGCAGACGCAACCAGCCACGCTGGAGTCGCTGCAGACGGGCATCACGATGATCCATCAGCAGCTCAAGGGGGTGCTGGCTGAAGCCGGGTTGGAAGAGATCGACGCCACCAACAAAACCTTCGATCCGAACTGGCACGAGGCGCTTTCTCAGCAGGAAACGGGCGACGTGGCCGAGGGACAAGTCGTTCAGCAATTGCGCAAAGGCTACCGTTTGCGGGACCGGTTGCTGCGTCCGGCAGGAGTGGTGGTGGCCAAGAAGGCAGGGATTTAACGACGGTGCGAAGCCGCGATCTCAAGGTGAACGCAGCCGTGTCCGGGAGTGCGTCCGTCTTCGGGGCGCTTTGGCCCGGCCACGCGGTCGGTCACTCGGCGAGGCCAACGCGCCAGCGGACAGGCGCATTCCAAAACCTTGCGGCCGTTTCCGGGCCGGGCATGCTGAGGAATAATTGAGAAGATGTTAACCTGAATCCTATGGCCAAGCGCGACTATTACGAGGTCCTCGGTGTGGAACGCACCGCCAGCGAGGAGGAGATCATAAAGGCCTATCGCAAACTGGCGGTGAAATTTCATCCCGACAAGAACCCCGGCGACAAAACGGCGGAGGAGAGTTTCAAGGAAGTCGGCGAGGCCTACGAAGCGCTGAGCGACCCGCAGAAGCGCGCCGCTTACGACCAATATGGCCACGCCGCTTTTGATCCGCGCATGCGCGCTCGGGGCGGCGGTTTCCACGATCCATTCGAGATTTTCCGCGAGGCCTTTGGCGCCAGCGGCAGCATTTTTGATGATTTGTTTGGCAGTGGCCGCAGCGATCCGACGGGACCGCAGCGAGGGTCCGATCTGCGCTACGATCTGGAGATCTCTTTTGAAGAAGCCGCCAACGGCTGCGAGAAGGAAGTGACCGTCACGAAATTGGATCAATGCGAGCATTGTCATGGCTCGGGACGGGAGGCGGATTCGAAGGTCAAGACCTGCCCCACCTGTGGTGGGCGTGGCCAGGTTGTGAGTTCGCGTGGCATTTTTAGCATCGCGCAAACCTGTCCGCGATGCGAAGGCACTGGCCGCGTGATCGAAAACCCGTGCCGAGTCTGCCGGGGCGCTGGCCGCAAGGAACACACTTCGACGATTAAACTCAAGATCCCGGCGGGTGTGGATACTGGCGCCCGGCTTCGTTCTACGGGCAGTGGCGAGGCCGGTTTGCGCGGAGGCCCGCCTGGTGACTTGTACGTGGTGCTGCACGTCCAGGCTCACGAAATCTTTCAACGCGATGGCGATGACTTGATCTGCGATGTGCCGATCAGCTTCGTGCAAGCCACCTTGGGCTCTGAAATCGAGGTGCCGACGCTGCGTGGCAAGGCCAGCATCAAGATTCCTGCGGGCACGCAGACGGGAACAGTTTTCCGCCTCAAAGGCAAAGGCATCAAAAACGTCCAGGGTTATGGCCATGGCGATCTGCACGTGCGCGTGAGTGTCGAGGTGCCCACCCATTTGAATGCCGCCCAACGGGCCAAGCTCCAGGAATTTGCCGAACTCTGTGATGGCACCGTGAACCCGATCAGTCAGAGCTTCTTTGAGAAGGCGAGGAATCTGTTCCGGTGAAGCGTGGAACGTAAAACGTGTTGTATGAAGCCGGACCTCTGTTGGAGCTAATTCACGTTTGAGGCATTCCGTTTCACTGGAATCCCATGCACCGCTTTTATCTGCCGCCCGCACATTGCCAGGGCTCGACGCTGACGATTGAAGATCGTGAAGCCCATCACGGGTTGCATGTGCTGCGGCTGCGGCGTGGGGAGCGCGTCGTCGTCCTCGATGGCGCCGGCCATGAACTCCTCTGCGAAACGCGCGGGACAGACCGCAATGCGATTCAGTTGGACGTTGTGCAGAGGAACTTTATCGCCCCTCTTCCCTACCAGGTCACTCTGTTGCAGGCCATCCCCAAAGGCAAAGTCTTTGAAACGATCATTCAGAAGGCGACGGAACTTGGCGTCCATCGCATTGTCCCATTGCTCTCCGAGCGGATCGTTTCGCATTTGGACGACGAGAGCGCCGAGGCCAAAGCGGCGAAGTGGCGAATCGTCGCCATCGAGGCGAGCAAACAATGCGGTTCGGCCTGGCTGCCTCAAATTGACCTGCCGGTTTCCCCGAAAGCGTTTCTGTCACGAGGAGAGAAGTTTGAGCTGCCACTGATTGCCTCTCTGCAACCAGATAACCGGCACCCGCGCGAATTGTTCAAAACGTTTTTCGCTGAACGCCAGCGCTTGCCCCAGACCGTGTGTATTTGGATCGGCCCTGAAGGTGATTTTTCACCGGCGGAAATGAACGCGGCCCGGTCGGCGGGGGCATTGCCCATTACCCTGGGCCGATTGGTTTTAAGGAGCGAGACGGCCGCGATCTATTGTCTGTCGATTCTCAACTACGAGCTGCAGCCATGTGATGGCGCTGCAACAGCGGGCTGTTGCGGAAGCTAAGAGTCCTCGCGCCGTCAATGTGAACTCTCGTGCGGGAAATACCTACCTTGGTCAACCTCGTTCCCTACCATGCCGACCTGCAATGCCAATGGTAGGTTAGGAAGTCGGCCAGTCGAACGAGCGAAAGGACATTTATGGAAACCGGAAAAGAACGAACGGATAGTTCGAAAACCGCAGACCTCCTGCCGGCATGTCCCGGTTGTGGAATGATAAAGAACGAGTGGCCGGGAGAAGGCTATACGCATGAAGGACAAAGCTATTGCTGCCAGGGCTGCGCCGAAGGCACTGGTTGCACGTGCGCGATAGTGGCCAAGCCAGGCTTCTCCCGCGACGGACAGAAACTGACTCAGGCAGCGGCACGTCCTGGCGAACAGCGCTCCGGCGCGCCAGCGCCCCAGGGTGAACTGAGCGGCGAGCGAGATGCCCGCGGCACGGAAGAGGCCATCGATCAATCGGGGTACAGTACTGCGTTCGGGAGAGCGAGTTAACTCGCACAACAGCGCACACTATAAGACCAAAACCGAAGCAGGCCTGCGCGAGGATTGATCCGATCCCGGCAGAGCCGTGCGATTCCTCCGCAATCGGAATTTCCAGGATCCTGGAGCAATTGGATCGAAAAGCCATAGGGCGTTCCCCCACCCTTTCACGCCACAGCGGTCGCGAATGCAGTCCTGCTAACTTTAATGAGCCTCGAGCCAGTTTTCCCCCAGACCCATTTCCACGACGATGGGCACCTCGAGAGGTAGGGCCGTTTTCATTTTCTCTTCGACCAACGGCAGGACTTCACCCTGTTCCGATTTGCAGAGATCGAAGACCAGTTCATCATGCACCTGGAGAAGCATTCGCGTCTTGAGTTTTCGTTCGCCCAACGCCTGATGGATGTTCGTCATCGCCATCTTGATCATGTCCGCGGCCGTTCCCTGGATGGGCGCATTGATGGCATTGCGCTCGGCGGCGCCGCGGAGCGTGGCATTGGAGGAACGAATGTCGCGGATGTATCGACGCCGGCCCGTAATTGTCTCGACATAGCCGAGCTGCCGCGCCAGGGCGATGGTGTCGCTCATGTATTTGCGAATGCCCGGGAATTGCGTGAAGTACTGGTCCATGATCGCAGCCGCCTCTTTGCGCGGAATGCCCAGCCGCTGGGCCAGGCCAAAGGCCGAAATGCCATAAGCGATTCCGTAATTGACCATCTTGGCCTTGCGCCGCATCTCGGATGTCACCAGGTCAAGCGAAATGCCATAAACCCGCGCTGCCGTGGCCGTATGAATATCGATCCCGGCAGTGAGCGCCTCAATCATAGCGGTTTCTTTGCTGAGCGCCGCGATGATTCTCAGTTCGATCTGCGAGTAATCCGCTGAAAGCAAAAGATAATTCTCATCTCGCGGCACGAAGGCTTTCCTGATCTCCCGGCCTTGCTCGGTGCGGATGGGAATGTTCTGCAAGTTGGGATTCTGTGAATTGAGCCGGCCTGTGGACGTCGCAGTCTGGTGATACGTGGTGTGAACGCGGCCGGTCCTGGGCCAGATGGCGCCAGGCAACGTGTCCACATAGGTCGATTTTAATTTGCTCAAGACCCGGTGTTCGAGGAGATGCCGCACGATTTCATGGTCCGGGGCCAGCGCCAGGAGTGTCTGTTCGTCGGTGGCATATTGGCCGGTCTTGGTCTTCTTGGGCTCCGCACAAATCTTCAAAACATCGAAAAGAACTTCACCCAATTGACGGGGTGAATTCAGGTTGAACTCCTTGCCGGCCAGATGGCAAATCGCCTTCTCCTTTTCGACAATCTGCCTGGAGATTTGCCGGTCAAATTCAGCCAGCGAGCGCGCATCCAACCTGATCCCTTCGAACTCCATGTCCGCCAGCACGGGAATCAGAGGCGCTTCAATTTCATAAAAGACGCGTTCCTGCCGCCGTTGCTTCAGCAACGGCTCGAGCGCGGCGCGAAGTTGCAGGATGACATCCGCCTTCTCAGCGGCAGCTTCCGCCAGCGCCCCCGTCGCCACATCGGGCATGCCAGCACTCGTTGATTCGCCGATTAGCTTTTCTTCAGGGATCAAGCTGTAACCCAGAAAAGTCTCCGACAGAAACCTCGCGCTGTGCCGCATATCGGGCTCGATGAGGCTGTGAGCGATCATCGTATCGAAAATCCTCCCTTGCACGGAAACGCCGTTCCACTTGAGCACGCTCAAATCGAACTTGAGATTGTGCCCCACCTTTGCGATCTGCCCGGCTTCGAATATTGGCCGGAACTCTTCCAGAATGGATTTTGCCTTTTCATGGTCTGGAGGGATTGGCACGACCCAGCCGGTGTGCTCCTGGAACGAAAATGTCAATCCAGTCAGCCGCGCATCCTTCACGTCGGAGCCCGTGGCCGTGACGCCGAAGCAGAAGGAAGCCAGGCTCTGTAACGTGCGGATCAATTCGGCGCGCTGTTCCGGTGTGTCTGCGACGTGGTACTCGTGCGGCACATCTGAAAGTGTCTTGAGCTCAGCACTGACCGGCGGCTTTTGTTCGGCCATGTCGGTCTCACCTTCCGCGGGGAAGAGCGAAAGTTCCTCGACCGCATTCTCGACCGTCGGAACGGCCGATTTCGCTTCTCCGATTTGCGAGGCCCCTGTGGCTGACGGATAACCGCGCCCGGCTTTGAAGTCGTCGCCAAACAGGCGCCGGCCAATCGAATTAAACTCGAACTCGACGAACAGGGCTTTGAGCTTGTCCGCGTTGGGCGGCTGGACTTTCAACCGCTCCAGATCGACATCGCAAGGGACGTCACAAATGATCGTCGCCAGTCGCTTCGAGAGCATGGCCTGCTCGCGATTGGTTTCCAGCGCCTCCTTCAGCTTGCCCTTCAACTCGCTGGTGTGCGCCAGGAGATTCTCGACGCTGCCATATTGTCCAATCAACTTGCTGGCTGTCTTCTCGCCGATGCCCGGCACGCCCGGAATATTGTCGGTCGCATCGCCCCACAACGCGAGGATATCGATCACTTGCTCCGTCCGTTGCACGCCCCATTTGGCCAGGATCTGCGGCGGCCCGAGGATCTCCACGGCATCTCCCATGCGCGACGGCTTGAAAAGAAACGTTTTCTCCGAGACAAGTTGACCAAAATCCTTGTCCGGCGTGACCATATAAGTCTCGAACCCTTCCTTGACCGCCTTGCAAGTCAGGGTGCCAATGATGTCATCCGCCTCGTAGCCGTCACAGGTCAGGACGGGAATGTTGAAGGCGTCGATCATCCGGCGCACGTGCGGCAAAGCCTGGCTGATATCCTCAGGCATCGCCTCCCGCTGAATTTTATACTCCGCAAAATCTTTGTGCCGTTGTGTGGGCGCCTCGGTATCGAAGGCCACCGCCATATGCGTCGGCTGCCGGTTGTTCAAAATGTCGAGCAACGTTTGCGTGAACACATAAAGCGCCGAAGTATTCACGCCCTTCGAAGTGTAAATGGGCTTGCCCACGAGCGCGAAATGCCCTCGATAGACCAAAGCCATTCCATCCAGCAAAAAGAGTCGCTTCGACATGATGAGAGCATAGTGCCACCGTGCGAAGATATCCTCAAGAAACGCTTATCCCGAACGTCTCACCGGAGCGCGGCTGTGTCGTCCTCGATCAGCCGCAGCCGGTTGGGTTCCGCAGGTGCTGCGGCTGGTCCTTGACACAGCCGCGCTCCAAAAGCCGGGGTGAGGGCGAGCGTTCATTCACAACCGAATCTTGTTTTCCAGCCGACGTCAGATCAGTGTCAATTCGCGTTCATCCGTGATTCACGTCCTCCGATACGTCGAACTAATGCTGCAGCCCATCCGAACGCCCACGCAGACTATCTTTGCGTGATGGCAGGAAAGCTTTGACCAGTTGCACACCGTGGAAGGCCTCTTGCAAGGCATCCAAAGTCTCGTGCCTTCCATCGAAACGCGCTTGCAGGGAAGAAATCTCCTCGTGCAGGACATCGAAGCTTCCTCGCCATCAGGTCCTGCTAATCTAACAGGTCATCGGAGCAGATCTGCAGAGCGTCGAAGCAATGTTCCAGTTGTAATGACTCAATCGTTACAGAAGCAACGAAGAAAACAAAGAGCGACAACCTGGAACGCGGAACGCAAAACTCGAAACCTGTTAACCCGCATTTCTCACGACGTTCGTAGCGGCGTCTCGGCAGAGCGCCGTCGTTCCGTAGCGCGTCTCGGCAGAGCGCCGTCGTTCTTGTGCCAAAGAAGAGTGGGCTCTACCGAGCCGCCGCTATGGCCCGTCGATGCGTTGCCGCGCCGCTCCCGGTCGGGCGGATCGATTCGCCACCGAGACACTGAGGCGCGGAGAACTCTTTTTGCGAACCCTCTCCGCCTCGACCTTCTTCTCCTCCTAATCTTACTCTTACTCGTAATCTTAATCATTGGGGACCTGATTAGGAGTAAGAGCAGGATTAAGAGTAAGATTCATGGAGGCCCAGGGTGAGGTGTCGAAAGTGAACCTCCGTGCCTCAGCGCCTCTGTGGCCAAAAAACCAGAAACGAGAAACTCCTTTCAAATTGAATCGCCCTCTAAACTCTGAACCTTAATTCACAGCGCTGGGATCAAAGGACCGTTCGCTCTTTGTTCAGCGCCATTTGTCTCGGGCGATAGCCATTCAGCGTTCACGTTCCGCGTCTCGCATTCAAATGGCCTCAACCCTCACCTTGTATGTTCCGTCGTCCAAAAAACCGAACGCAGCCCAGTCGTTGAAATGCGAATGTTCCCTCGGCGGCAAAACCCGGAGCCGTCAGTGCGAACGGGCTCTCAAGAGACCGGACCGGTCACGGCTTGCGCCAACTCCAGAGATGAACGAGGCACATAACAGGAATGGAGAGGCTGAAAAGCATCCAAGCGCCCGGCTCTGGAACCGCCACGGCTGAGAATGCCATCTGGCCAAGCGATTCCTGATTCTCGGTGCGGTAGTTGCGGTAAAGATCAACGGCAGGGAATACAATTCGTGTCAAACCTTCCGGTCCGCGCGGTCCGCCGCCTCGAAGATAAAGGCCTGGCTCAATGAGCGTGCCCGCGCTGTCGAATGCGTTTACTCGTTCGCAAAAGTCCCACTGCGGCGCTCCCAGGCCACTGGGAACCTGCCGGGTCCCGCAATCATTGAGCGGTGAAATATCCAGGCGAAATGTGATTTGGCCCGCTTGAAAGTAAAGCTCCGTTGCATCCCAGAAGGGGACAAATATACCAGCATTGGGATCGAAAACGGTTGTGGGATCGGCCCATGTAAATGTCCCGGATAAAGACGTCGCTCCTCCGCTGGCCGGCGTAAAGAGACCGTCTGCCTCAAGTTGGTAAAGCGTCGGTGCTGCGGATGGACTCGCAGAAAACAGCGTGCATGTGGCCGCAAAAAATAGAAGCCGGGCCAAATGTGAAGTATTTCTCATAGTGTTTCCTAAGCCTAAATCCTTTAAGACGTTTACACTTTGCACTTGCCGGACGGACATGTCGACTGAAAAAAGGGTTCAGTGACCCTGCATTCTGTCGTTCGTCAAAGGGTCAGTCAATGGTCATCTTCCGGCGGTTGCCTTGCCATGTTCCGATGGTAACGCAGAGGCGTCCGATTAATGCGCTTATGATTTTCGCCGCTCGACTTGCGCGCCACGGTCCGACGCCAAAGCCATCAGCGAAAATATGCCAATACCATTGAACGCCCCCTTGACGCTCTTCTTCATGCGAAGCCTGCGGCACATTAAGCCGCAATTTTTGTGATACGCTGAAAACGTTTCCTGTCCACCTGGCTTAGTTCCCAGTTCTTTTGCAGGTTCAGCCAGAAGCCCGGTGATGCGCCCAGGGCACGTGAAAGTTGCACCGCCATTTCCGCACTGATGCCACGTTGGAAAAGGTGGCTGAATCACTTGTCTGGGAAAAGATCAGCCAGCGTGCGTTGTCTTTGTTCGCGAGCCGTTCAAAATGCGAGATGCGATGTTGAGCATCAAAGACAGGAACATCTACTGAGCGAACGTTGTTCGCTTCGTCCAGATTCAATTTCAGCACGTCTGTCACGCGCTGTAGAACCTGCAGGGAGGTTTCTGTGCCCCACGTCGGCAGTAAATATGGCTGCAGGTCCTCTCTCTGATCGTCAACGCCGTTATCGACCATGAACAGCACGCCTCCCGCATAGGCATTTTCGTAAAAGAGCTGGTCGTCGCCATATTCGATACGGACAATTTGAATTCGTATCGCACCTCCCAAATCAATCTGCTTCATTTGCTCCAGCGACAACTGAATTTGCACAGGAGCATTGATTCGGAAATGAGCGCCCGGGAACAAATTTCGGATTGCGCCGATACCTTGTTGTTGTGCGAGAATGTCAACCGATTGAACAACGGTTTCGCCATCCCCCAGAAGCACATTTATGAGAATCGAGTTTAAGCTGCGCGCCACGTCGGTGCCATCGTTGGCGATCTCTAAATCGAAACGAAGATCGCCCGCATAATGCGTATCCACTGTTGTCGCTTTGGCCCATTCAGTGCGGTTCATTACACGTTGGAATTGCCGTGTGCGCACGCTCTGACTGCTGCTTTCCTGGACGCTCTCAATTGAGATGCGGGGAGGTGCCGGGGGAATTGCTGGGCCGCGGCTGCGGGTCTGGCAGTTCGCGAGACTGGCGCGTGTCTGGTACAATCTATCTAACTTTCGATGAAGGTTCTCATTCTCGATTTGCAGACTCGCGATAGTTCCCTTTAACCCACCGACCTTGTCAGAGAATCCCGTCAACTCGTTCGCGATAAGTCCAACGAACTTGCCAACGTCCAAGCTCAAGCCCGCGTTGAGCCCAAGCTCCGTCCCTTTACGTTTCGTGCCTGCGGACGCACCTGCTCCGAGCGACAGTGCTCCGCTCGCCAAATCAAATACTTGGGTAGTATCGTAATCGATTTGTTCTTCGACCTTAGTGTATTCCTTGAGTATTTCGACGTTGTCATCAAGTCGAGCCTCCAAATTGCGAATATCTTCGGCCAATTGGATTCTCAAGGTCTGATCGCACTCGGACGACCCCGGTGTTTCGACGCTCAGGAAAGCCTTTAACCCAGCCTCGGGTAGTGAAGCGGCCTCAGCAGCACCAGCGCCTAAGCGGACAAGTTGCTGCATTTCAGTTGTGGCAGGCTGCACGCCGTTCTGAAGCTCTCGCGCCACTTCGTTGAACGGTGTGAGATTTGAGCGCGATGTGTGGTTTTCTGATCGCTGCTCAGTTTCGTATTCAAAGATGTCTTCGTGGATCTCTCTGTTCTCCGTTCTAATCGTTTGACGAGTTTGAATCCGTATCGAATTAGTTATAACTCTAACCCTGATTTCAGGATAAGCCGTGCACAGAGGACTACGTCCCGGCGGATCGACAAAGTTAGGCATTTCGGCCAAAAGGAAATCGCTGTCGACTGCTCTTGGGAGTGAACCGCGGCCTATTTGAGTGATGCCCCAGAATTCCTGGCCATCATCGTAGCGGTCGTTATCCGTGGATTCATGGTAAGGATTAAATCCCAGGACGAAACGCTCAGCCGCATCGGGAATACAGTCCATGTCGAGATCGACGATGGGCAGTTCGGTGTCATCTCCCAACCCCAGCCGATATTCGCATTTGGTCGCTGTCCCCAAACTGGCCAATCCGGCCACGGGATGCCGGCCGAATGGTCACCAGCACGCGCCCGGCGGATTTCCTCACCGTCGAGAACTCCGTCGCCATCTGTATCAGGGCTATTTGGATTAGTTCCCCACCATCGCTCTTCCGTATCCGTCACTCCATCGCCATCGGAATCTGTCACGACTTCGTTCGAGCCGTTCGCTGCCGGCTGGGAGGCAGCAAGCTGCTGGGAATTTTCGTCCAAAACTTGATCCAAATAGAATCCTGTTTTAGCAAGACTCTCAAGCCCACCGCCTGTGACTCTAATCCAGAGAGCATCTGGCTCCGTTTTCCACAACTGGGCGTCAGTCGCGTGTTTTGCAACAGATGAGAAATCCTTGGCGATGAATTGCGGTCCGTTGTCGCTGATGATTCGAGGCTTGGCGTCGGGATATTTTTCGCGCGCCTTTTGCAGAACGATCTCGGCATCGGCTTCCTTCATCGACTCGCGGATTTCCCAAT
>Ga0137465_1000362_pt1 | contig 21667 bp, 27 predicted proteins | sample EasRivERMGT828_2_FD_104906 | JGI IMG/M metagenome (GOLD analysis project Ga0137465, IMG submission 104906) | Soil microbial communities from meander-bound floodplain in the East River, Colorado, USA - East River MetaG ERMGT828_2 | ecosystem: Environmental > Terrestrial > Soil > Floodplain ... | reverse complement strand
TTATTGCCTAGTGTATTTTTTACATCGACATCAATTCCATCAATTATTAAATCAAGTTTTCCTTTAGGTGCCTTAAGTATTTCACGTATTCCCTTTTCAACTTTGAATGAAATAAAACGTTTTTCAATGCCATCTAATTCGTTGATTGAAACACGACCGGTATTTTTGTTGTCTATCAGTTCATCTATTGCTTTACGAAGTTTATAGCCTAGATAGCGACTAAGTTTTTTTTTACCTCCACAAGTTTTCAAAATGGTCGCTGCCAACTGGTTCAATAATTCAAAATCATCATTATCTTCACCAAACAAATTCATGAAAAAAATCCTTGTAATGATGAAACATACTCGACCTTCCAACCAATGGGGTTCGTGATAATCTTCAATGGACTGATAAAACTGACTTCAAATTGAGTGCTGTAATCAATGTAATTCGCCAAGCCAAATTCGGTTGGCAAAACGTCATTGGGAAAAGCAATGACATGGCTGCGCGCTGGATTGGGTTCTTTTAAGTAGCAAAAACGTATCTTCTCGCCTTCATGAATTTCTGGATATTCTTTATTCAAATGACATTTCTTCAGCATCCTGTTGTATGTCAGGCTGCCCTTGACATGAATGGGGATGCTTTTGGTGGCTGTCAGATATTGACTCAGACCATTCACACCCCTCGGAAATGCCGTTTCCGCCAAGGGCAGCACCTTGAATTCTTCCCTGAATCGATCAACGAATTCGAGCAATTCATCGTTGTCAGCATTCAAGATCAACTCCACCGCCTGCTTGAGCTTCTGTCGGCAGGCATGTGGCGTACTGCTCTTGATCATTTCGAGTCCCACCGACTTGATCTTCGGTGCCGTGTAGCGCAGCCCTTCATTGTCGTGAACACGGCAAATATAGCGGGCCTTCGCGATGAAAATACTCTTGTCGGCAATCATCTCGCGTTTGACGGTTACGACTTCGGGGGATTTGGCATTAGTATATCCAGTAAACTTTCCAATAGCTTCATCGATAATCTGCTGAAATTTAGCTTTACCCACTCGGTCCAAGAAATCGACGATTTTGTCAGTATCAGGTATTTCGTCATTAAAAGTTTGGCGTACAAGTTCATGGCAAGAAAGGACCACTGAGTCTGTATGCGAGTAAAGAATGTAGTCTTTTTCATCGGTCTTCAAAGCCTTATTGAGATACTTGTTCAATGCATTGGCAATGGTGCGAATGATTGTCTGTCCACTCAATGTTATACTAGAAGTCAAACGTCGATCATAGAAAATAAACCCTGAATTGCCAAGTGCGCCGTATTGGGAGTTGGCACACACTTTCACAGCTTGCTGATAAGTGTCGTAGCGTGCTACATCGTTTTCCAAGTCGCGTTTCAGGGCTAGCAATTCTGCATCGGAAAGTGTTTCTAAATCATTCATACCAATTTGCGAATTCGACAATCAAGGGTTCAGCGCCATTACGACCAATACCTGCGTCTACTGCCCATTTCATTTCTGTCGTTTCGTCAACAAGTATGGCCGCGAAATGTGTCCAACGAAATATGCCACCCTTCCAATCCGGTCTTTCAATGGAATGATATTTGATCAGCCCCATGTTGTGAAGGATAATCATATAACTGGTGCTGTTGATCGCTTCATCTACACAATCAAGCTGTGAAGGGTCGCCGGAACCACCAAAATCAATCGATGGTCGATCCCTAACCGTCCCAGTCGCCGGTCCCGCCGCACGTTCAATCATGCCGATAGCTTTTGCAATTTTTTTTCGTTCTTGTTCGGAATCGCTAACGTCTGCAAATAAGCTTTTTAGCTGATCAATCAACAGATCGGGGAATTCGAATTTGTTGAGAAATTGACAACCATAACCACTACAAACAAAGGCAATGGTGCGCAATGGATATCGAGCGCCGTGATAATCACGCATATAGTTGATGAACGCTTCTTTATCGATATGAGTCTTCGGTGCTGGTGCTGGCTCTGGTTCTGGTGGTAGCTCTGGTTCTGCTATCACTGCTACTGGCGCTGGTGTGGCTGCTGGTGTGGCTGCTGGTGGCGCTACAGTAATCGTATATTGCGATATAGGTGCAGGCCCGGTTGTAGGCGGTGCTAGTGGCGCTGGTGCCACCGCTGCTACTGGGGCTGCTGTAGTTGCTACTGGCGCAGGGGCGACCCCCGTAGCGGCGGTTCCTGTATTTGCCAATAGGGCCTCTAATTTCTTCTGATCAATTATTTCTGCCATTTGAATTTCTCCGTTTGATTTCCGCTTCGACCAATTCTAGTTTTTTCTTGGCTGTCAGCATTTGTTCCTTATACTTAGCTCTATCGTCAGTCATTTTCCTAACAAGTTGGGGCATGATGCCTTCAATGTCGTTGCGAAAAAACTGACCACTTGGTGCCATGCAAATGTTCTTCTTTTCAAGATAACTCAGATCAATGCTCTGATCAAGGAGTTTATCTACACTGATGTTTGCAACGATGTTGCGCATTTCATCATCATAGTCTTTCGCTTCAATAATGGTCTCTGGACTGACATTAAAAGCACGAATAGCGCTGGGGTACAGGCTGCCACAATCATAGGAAACACACCATTCGTGCATGCCGGTGATTGGTGGTTTCACATAGGCACCGACATATGAACCCTTGTCTTGTTTTGGTGGTGGTGGCGGCATCACCATCTTGTTTTTCTTCAAGTGCAGGAAGATCAAATTTTGCCACATGCGGGTCTGGAAAAACACATCCTCGAAATTGACCTTGGCATTGTAGGCCAGCACAAAGGCCAGATCGAGTAACCGCAACTTGTTGTCCAGCTTTTCAATCAGTTCAATGTCTTGTATGTTGTAGTCAATGAATTTCTGGTAATCTTCCTCATATAGACGAAACAGGCTGCCCTCATAGGCCAGTTTCTTTTCACCTATCTCTTCAAAAGAGATGGCGTCCAGCTTGTAGGATTCCCGGCTCTTACCTTGTGGAGCAAATTTCTTGTAAAGCTGCAAGTAGTCAAGAACGGCAACGCCAGAAATCACATAGGTCTGTTGCTCGCGGCCCATGATGGTAGCGCGACGCTCACGTATGTAATCCCACGGGCTCAATCGTGCAGCCATATCCTCGTCAAACAAATTGGTAATACGATTGACTAGGTATGGAATATCAAAGAAGTCAACATTCCAGCCGGTGATAACGTCAGGATAATTACTGGACCAGAAATCGATGAATCGCTTGAGCATGTCGGTTTCATTGGTGCAATCTATGTAGGTCACATCGTTGCGCTTGTTGGTGTAATAATTGTAGCCAAACACAGTACACCTATCGCCAATCTTGATGCCAATGGCGGTCACCGGCCCCTTGGCTGTTTCCGGTGAAGCAAAGCCACCACCACCTTCCGGGCCGGTCTCGATGTCAAGAAACGCAACGACTATACCTTTACGGTCCCAGGCAATTTCATCAGGATACTCATCAGCAACCCAGGCGTAATCGTATTTACGCTGACCATAAACCTTGAAGTTGTCGATGCCTTCATAATGTTCGATCTTTTTCTTGCAATCCCATAAATTCCCCGGCTTGGTTGGCTTGACGTATGCACCATGGATCGTCGTGAATTTGGTTGGGGCTTGCGATGGCAAGAACAATGTCGGTTTGTACTCGACCTTTTTGTTGACGCGCCTGCCGTTCTCGACTGCCCTGACCAGTATGTGTTTGCCATAGGTGCTAACGCTGGTGTAGTAGCTCAAAGCTTATTCTCCAGGGACAAACAGCTTCGCCTGTGGCATGATAACCTTCGAAAAAATTGAATTGTACTGGCCTATAAATTCCTTAATGGGCTTTACTACAGCAATGACGTGCCTTTTGTCCAATGCAATTGTGGTGCTATCTTCAGCAAATTCCAAATATGGAGCAAATGCGACGGTTGGAGCTTTGGGGTCACTGCCCGGTCGATTAGGCACAAGTATCACACGAATTGGATTCTTGATCAACAAAGTGTTCTCTTTTTCATCGATCACTTCGGTTATCAAATCTTCACCTGTAACCATTTTCAGTAGCTTGATGTCTTTTGTCATTGTTATTCCTTTTCATCCATTAGAAAATCGTACACAGCTATCGTAACCCAACGGGTAGGGGTCAATGACATTTTGACTCCAGATTCGTCAGTATAATGGTATTCGTTTTCCCTGTCAATAATCTCGGCAACCTTCTCCCAACGACCATCCCACTCGCGCTGAACAATTTCAGTCTCAATAATCTCCATGAGTATATTCCTTTTTGAGTAATTGACGAGCTAAGTCGACTGGATAATCAGTACACACTGCATAAAAGCGTTTCCATCTGCTGTAGCCTGGATGTCCACGCACAACAGCAATTGTTGATCCAGGCCAGCAATTGTCCTTTATTTCACGAAGAGCTTTAGGGTGCGCCCATACAGTTCCATTTGTTAACAGAATGGCATCGTCGCAATCATGAAAGAAAGGGATAAGTCTTTCAGCACGATAAAATTTTGAAGCAAATTCCGTAAGTGTATATAGGTCTTTGCAGTGACAATAAACTGTGCCTTTTTTTGTCCAAGCTAATAACTGAGATAGACGAATTTGCGTATCAGGGCTATCATGCCCAAGATGATAAACGCCTTCGCGATTGACCCGCATATCTATTTCAACATCAAAACCTTTATCGAAGGCTTTTTCAACTGCCTGCGGCGTATTCTCAATGGTTGGATCGGGGCCGAATAGGCAACCGCGATGTGAGATGATTTTCAAAGTTCTTTCTCCTGTTGATCGTAAAATGTGATATCGAATTTCTTACTATATGCTGGGTACCAATCTATGTCACGCATCTTTCGGTTAAGATCGGCAATTACCGGCTTGCCATTATCCAATTCAATTCCCCACTTGTCCTTGAAATGCTGCTGACAATACTTGAGTGTTGGATTGTCGTCGGTGGTGGAATTATGAATGCGCTCAATCTCATAATGCTGATTCACATAGTCGGGATCAATCGCTTTGACGTGCATTTCGGTATCGATGTAGTCAAACAATCCACACGCGTTCCAACTGAATCCCCAATTGTGGCTTTCCTCAATGCTAATTCTGTCGCGCAGCCTATCGTGGTTATAGGCCATATAGACGCGCTTCCAATAGTCAGCATCCTGACAATAACTACCAATGTAGCGTTCGTCAAACCATCCCGTTCTTTGCAATACGCTTTTGCGAATGAAAAAAAACTGATCACCGCCGCTGGCCGCAATGAAGTCGTAGTGCTCCCGTTGCTTGCTAAGATGTTCGATAAATCCTGACCTAATGCTGGTATCGTCCTGCAAGGCAACCAAATCGTTGGTGTGCTCGAAGGCTTTCTGCATAATGACATTCCATGCCCTAGCAGTCCAGGCATTCGAGTCTGGCGAATTCAAGGTGTTAATAATCACTCTGTCTAAAAACTGTTCATTTACTTTCGCAATTTTCAGCGTTGGATGGTTGGATAAAATGCACACTCCTTGTCCTTGATTACCCAATTGATTGATTAGCCGATTGAGAGCATGGGGGCGATTAAATGTCAGTATCCATATCTTCATATTACCCATAGGTCCAGTTCTCCTGAGTCTCTTGATCTACATATTTCGTGATGCCAAATTTCTTACTCGCCCAAGGGTAATAATCGATTTCAGGCATTAACCGCTTATAGTCATGGATCACTGGCTTGAACGCTTCAAGGGGTACCCCCCACTTTTGCACGAAATGTCGTCGTGCTTGGATCACTGGAATATTGGTGTTAAAAATATTAGGGCGAGGGATCGCCTTGTCGCCGTCCAATTCTTCAAGCTGTGTCCATTGATTTTTATAGTCTGGTTCGACGATGTTGTGCTGGTTCCATGGAATGACATGTTGTGCAATACCTGATGGATTGTGTGTAAAACCCCAGCCATGATTTTCCTCAACCGATACGCGATCCTTGTTATATTCGAAATAGACACGTTTCAGGTATTCGGCATCGCCACAAAGGCAGCCGTTGTATCTTTCGTCCCACCAACCAACCTTCTGCAGTACACGTTTATGAATGTAATGAAATTGGTCGCCCGCTGGGCCAAACATGAAGTCATAGCGCTGCTTCTCTTCTTCGATCCATTGCACGAAATTTGGCGATACGTCGGTATCATCTTGTAAACAGACAATTTCATCGTCATACTCGAATCCTTTGATGTAAATACTGTTCCAGGCACGGGCGCACCATGACGACGCCTCGCTTGTATTTACCGAATTGAAATAAATCTCGGCTAGGTATTGCTCATTTTCTGGGTTGATAATCAAGTCGCGGCTCGGCGCATTACTCCAAATATTACAATTATATCCTTGTTTTCCCAGATTACTGATCAACCGATTGAGCGACACCGGCCGTCGAAATGTCAATATCCACAATTGCATTGGTTCACCTTTCGGCTAAATAACCCTTTTCCTGCTTATCATATATATCCTTTTCGAAATATGGATACATGTAATACGTTGGACATTTAGGTCGTGGGGTAGGGTTGTCGACGAATTCTTGGGTCCAGAACTCAGGCATTACATGACCGCCCCATTTATCGTACCAGACGGCGACCGATATCCTGTGATGCGCTGCCCCAGCTTCTTGCCTTGGGGTAGGGTCAAAGTGATTGCGATTAGCTATATTACCCTTCAAGTATTGCTTTGTAAACAGATGGTATTCGCCTGGAACCCACACTTTACCGTGGTCATCATCATCAACAGGCTTAATCCAGGGGTTCAGAATTCTACCGACGCCAATGTCATTGATCGAGCTTCCTTCTTTATTATAGATCAATGCACGTAGAAGGTAATCGGCTTCCTGAATTCCAAGGGTGCAAAATCTCTCATCCCACATACCAATTTTTTTCACGGCTTCCGGCATATAGCTGCAAAAACCATCACCCCAGGAACAGGTATAGAAATTGTATGTCTTGTGTACCTCCAATAACCAATGTAGCCAATCATATTCCCAAAACATGTCGTCTTGAATGCACACCACAAGGTCACAGTCTGGATTATTCAAGTCTTTAAACCCAAGCATCAAGGCCGCATTCCAAGTTCGCGCGGGATGCCCGGTACTCCAAGAAGGTCTAACAGCATCATGATATACGACCACCTTATCGAATTTTGGATCAAGTCGAAAATTGGGATGATTGTTGATGACAAAAACGTCTAGGTTCACATTGTCTGGCTTCGGTCCCATATTCGTATAAAGACTTTCAAGGTTATTATGCAACGCATCAGGATCATCATAGGTTTGAATATAAACCTTGATTTTCACATCTTTTGCCCTTGTATCCAGAGCCAGTCCGTCGCCCAATAATCACTATGATGCTGGCCATTCAGATTGGCATATAGGTTGCTGACATTGACCATACCCATCTTCATATTGGAAAAAATTCTAGAAAAATTGTGGTATACCTTGATCAAGTCGTCTTCATTAATCACCACATCGGCGTGCCCGTTGGTTGCCTGCGCATTCCAGAAATCGGAATCGTAGCTGGCATGCTCTGAATCATGCGACCATACACCAGCCTTGATGGTTGGATTATATGCCATCTGAATAGATAACCAACCGCCCGGCTTCAAGGTATTATGCAGACCCCTGATTATGTTGTCACGTATCGACCAACAAGGGATGTGTTGGATTGAGATTGTCGAGTAGGCGATGTCATATGTATCATCAGGTACGTCACCAACATCAACGCCAGACGACGTATAGAAGTCGCTGTCTGGGTAATTTTCTTTGGCGTAGTTCAGCGCATAGTCAGAAACGTCAATACCATCAACTTTCTTGAACAGTTTTCTGGCGTGGTTGACCATTCTACCTGGGCCGCAACCGAAGTCGACGACTGTTGAAAAAGAAAAATCGACAAGTGGTTGTTCAGTAGACAAATCAAAAAACAGATACTTTTCGTAGTCAAAGGCTTCATGCCATTCATAATTGCCCACAATACCATTGGGGTGATCGAACGGCTTATTGAGAAATTCCTTGGCCATCTTGGCGTAGGCAACCATTTCCTTTTCATAGCAACTTGCACGATGCGAATAAAAGCGATAAAGCGCTTCATCGATATTAACCGTTGTCACCGGAAAATTTTTCATAATTAAGACTTCTCCTGATTCTTTCGCAGTGCATTTCTAATTCTTAAAATTAGAAACAATGCAAATCTCTTACTGTTATCTTCATCGTCGCCATATACCAGTTTAGCAACTTCTTCAACCAGATTGTACGGAATATCTGGGTGTACTTCTGCAAGTAATTCCTTTTCCATATTATTTCCAATCATCCAAAAAGTGTTCCAACCCTTTTGGTTGATACACATAGCGTTGCGCATCCAAAGTTTCCACATCAAGCTCGAACCAGGGATAATAGAGATACCCCAAAATCAATGGGGCCGCCGGAACGGTCTTCAAGCGAGCTTTCCAATGTTCAGGGTGGACTCCCCATTTTTCGGCAAACACCTTTCGACTAATCGTATGGTAATCAATTGCAGCGTTCATATGGTTCTGTTTGTCTTTGTTGGTCGGCGGTTGGGTAAATACCACCGATGTTGGATTCAAAATGCGGCCACCGAAACCATCATTAATCGTGCTCTTTTCCTTATTATAGATCAGAGCGCGAAGATAATAGTCTGCCTCATGGTACCCTAATCCAACGAAACGCTCATCCCAAAGGCCAATTTTCTTGATAGCATCAGGCAAGTATGAAGTCATGCTGCAACCATGATCGCCAGCATAAAAAGTATATTGCGCATGAATGTCAAGAAGAGTTTCGAACCAGTTTCTATTCCAAGAAATATCATCATGGCAGCAGATCACTTGATCACAATCGGGTGCAGTTAGATCGCCAAAACCGTGGATCAGCGCTGCATTGTAATCACGCGATAGGTGGCCGCATGACCTAATCGGGCGAAAGAAATTGTGAAATACCATAACGTCTTGAACATGTTCAGCAAGCTCAAAATTTGGATGGTTATTGATAATGTGGTACCTGAACGAAAACTGGCCTTTCAAATGGGCAGTGGTTTCAAAGAAACCCATAACGTTTTCGTTCAGGCGTTGGTAATTATTATACGTGATGACGTAAATGTTTGTTGTGTACATTACTTATGCTTTCTCCAGGCAAAAGAGACACCGAAGTCTTTCTTGACATCGCCGGGGAATTCAGCGACTTCCCATTTATTTCGATCCACAGTTTCAGTCAGCCATTTAGGTCCATAATGATGATTGCTATCATGCCAACCCACAATTCCATTTCTGGATAGATATTTCTTTACATAGCCTTTCCATTCTATGCCGCATTGTCTGATCGAATGCCAACCATCGAGAAATATAAAATCAATCTTCCTGAAGCCTTCGCTGTTTGCATAAATAAAATCTATCACAACTTCAACGTTGCTGGAATTTTCCTTCAAAGTGTAGATGTTCTTGCTTGGGTCGTCAAGATAGGACTTATCCAGAATATCAATTCCAAAATAGTAGGTGGAATCGTCCTTCATGTTGAGAAGGGTGCGGGTGCTTGTTCGCGAGCGGTCTGGATTGTTGTCCACACCAATTTCGAGAATGCAATTACACTTCTTCAGTTTCGTATAGTGTTCTTTCAGTTGGTACCGATTTGCTTCTGAAAAATCGGTGCCTTCCTGTTCATGTAGGTAACCAGCAATGTAACCTATGATATGGTAATCGTCGGTTTCAATATCTGGATTAACGCGTTTCCAATCTGTCATTTGTTCAGTCCCCATTTGGCGATAGCGCTAATATATTCAGAACCATTAATGCGCCCAACGATGGCCTGCCGCATAGCTAAAGCGCCTGCCTTGGTGCCATCTGGGTGGCCGTGGATTGCACCGCCGACATTAGCCAAGTAATCACAACCAAATTTGTCAGTAACCATATTAACTAGCCCTGGGTGCATCCCACAAGACAAAGCAGGCACAACGTTATACTCTTGCAACATGGTCATCAATTCTCTCAATTCGGCTTCATCATCGCTGAGATAGCCGCCATACATGCCGGTGTGAATGGTATCGACGCCACTCAATGCAGCCAATTTACACAACACACGCCAAGAAATACTGAATGCGTTTGATGGGTTGGTGATGACCCTATCGCCGCTCTTTTGATAATGTAGATAAAGCGGCAGCCCCATTTGCCGTATCGCATGGTAGGCACCAAAGCCTGACCAGATATTGACGTGTACGCCATTACCGCCGCCATCACATACTCTTAATGCACGAGCCAAAAGGTCGTGCGGGTCGGCGTTTATGCAATGTGCATACACGACTCTGTTGCCGCTCTTGGCAAGGTAATTGGCGATTAACTCAACACGTTTGTCCAGGCGGCAAAATATTGGATTGGAAAGAATTTCATCTTCTTTGATGAAGTCAACGCCGCCGTCTACTAACTGCTTGGTCATGTCCAGTAATTGCTCAGGACTCAAACCAGTTTTTGGCTTGATGATGCCGCCCAACAAGGGCACATCGTAGCGTTTGGTGAATGCTCGCATTCCCGACAAACCATAGCGTGGTTTGCCGAAAACTCTTTTCACTTTATCAGGGAACTGAATATCAACTATTCGGCATTTGGTAATATGCTGAATGTCCATTTGCCCGCCCATGATCATGCATAGCAAATGGGAAATGCCGTCTTCTTCCCAATCCAAATTGATTATCGGAAAGCCAATTTGGACATCACATTCCTCGAATAGCAGTAGGCTTTTCTTGTCTGCCAGGATAATGCATGAATGTTTCTCTAATAGCTCATCAGTTTCCCAAGCGTTGCGCACATTTGGATTGCCGACTGACTGACCAATAGCTAAATCCCACGCCGCTTTGGCTACATTTTCAGTGCTGGCTAATCGATATGTTACTACTACATAATTATCATCGATTTCTTTTGTTCTTTCATGGTAAATATCAAATGACTTCATGTTTATCACCTATAACTGATGGTACCTTTACAACTAATACTAAGCAATCTTCAAGAAATTCTGGCTTAGCAGCTTCGTCTTTTTCAATGGTGAACACTTCACCTTCATATATAGCAATCCCATTTACACGCATTTTTCCCTTGATGAGCACGTTATATTCGGTAGCAAGTTTATGGATGTGGTTGGGCCATTTCTCACCCTTTTTATGTTCGAGTAATCCCACTTCAAATTCCTTGGTTCGAAGAAGTGACGGCTCAAAATCTCCAATAAGCCAACCGCGCGTAAAACGCCCCAGAACGTCGAATATCATCTGTGTTCCTGCAGAAAATAGGACAAGTCCTCTGGTGTGCCTAATGACCACATAGCCGGAATGTTCTTTGCCCTGATGAGTTTACCGTCGTCAATTGCTTCCTGATAAACTGGTGCAACATAGAATTCGTTGTTCACACGTTTGTTCGTGATAATCATTTGTTCAGCATACTTAACATAGTCTGAACCCTTTGTCCAATAATAAAGACCAACCGTTGCCATGTCGGAAATCACTTTCTTTTCGGCAACCTCGCACACAAAACCATTTCTGTCTAGGCGCACATAGCTGTACTTGGGGTGCATTGATTTGAAGGTAGCAATGCCACCATCGATTTGATCTGCGGCAAACGAATACATTACCTCGTTAGAATTCCATTCAACGTATTGATCTGAATTGACTATCAGTAGGTGATTGTCGTTATTGATCAAACTCTTGGCAGCCAAAACTGTACATGCCGCACCTTCGGTAATGCCCTCGATCTGGACGACTTTGCAATTGGGTGCGAGTAGGTTCAGCATGTAGTTCAGGCTATACCTTTCATAATGTTCTTTCTGTACAATGAAAATATAGTTGGCTTCGATATTCAGGCTTTCAACCGCCAATTGGATCATTGGTTTGCCTTGCACATCGATCAATGGCTTGGGAAACGTATAGCCAGCTTGAGCGAACCTAGAGCCTGCACCAGCCATGGGAATGACGACGTTGAGCTTGGCATCACGCCATGGAATGTTTGTTCTCTGGGCTTCTTCAACATCAATCAACGCTGTCATGATTTTCTCTTTTGTTAAATCTTCTGAATTTTCAACAGGTAGCAGTTTAGCGCCACTATCAATTGCGCCTTGCCTGCCGATGTGGCTATCTTCGATAATCAATGTCGTGGCCGGAATCGCATTGAGTGCTGTCATCAAATTCCAATACATTTCTGGGTATGGTTTGTTACGAAACACATCTTCATTAGACTGGTAATGATTGGTCCATTCCATAATCCCTAGTTGTAGCAAATAGAGCTTTACCGTGGCACGAATAGCATTGGAAGCCACTGCGATCTTATAGCCGTTACCTGCCAATAGCTTGAAAATATCAATTAATTTTTGATTTGGTTGTGTGGCATAGATGCGAATGATGGTGTAGCGTTGCTTGGCTTCCCAAATTTTATCATAAAGTTCAACAGGCACTCCTTTTCGTTCAGTTAGCAATTTCAGTTTTGCCGTTGTCGGCAACCCATCATATGTTGACAGGTGCTCTTCCATTGTAATGGTAGGCTGCCCTAATGCTTTCAGGGCATCATTTAATGCAAGGAAATGCATTTCACGGCTATCAACAAGCACACCGTCTAAATCGAAAATCACCAGCTTATTATACATGTTATAAGTCTTCTCCAAATACTTCTTTCAAACGTCTGATACATTCAGGAGTCATTTCGCATAGATGCCATTTTCCCGGCTTTTGCAACGTACACGAACTAAATGGATTGAAGTCAAATCGATGCCCTTTATTGATTACGCCTTCACTCCAAATCAAATCTTCCGCCGCTTCGCCCCACGCATAACGCTCGTCGAATGGGGTTTCACGGAACACGTCAGTCTTTGCTAATATATAGCCGCCGCTGTTGTACTGGATATGCCGCAACCCTTGTTCGCCATAAGGCAGCCCATTGACAAAACGCGCCCCATTGCGCTCGTGCGGCCCGTAGTCCCGCAATTGCTGGTCAAGGTGGGGGTAACGCCGAATAACTTCATCCATATACGAGGGATTGACCAGCCAATCGCTGTGTCGTGTGCCTTCAAAAGTGGTGATTTTGTTGAGCAGAACTTTCCAGCGTGGATTGATCAACATAGTAAAATCGAGAAGGCCAGAATACCATTCCGGTCCTAACAGATAATAATCATGTAGTAGGCAAAGTGTGTCGTATCTTGCCTTCTCGATAATGCGATTTTTCTTGGCGGTAATCCATTTTGGTTTCATGGTTTCGTCGAATGGGATAACAACTGGTTCATGGCTGGATCGAATGTCGTTTCGGTATTCGCCACAGAGAATTATTTCATAGTCATGGAAAATCTGCTTGCCTTGTAGGTCAATGCTGTCAACCAAAGCCTGGACTTGCTTTTCATCATAGCCTGGGGTTAGCGGTATCCCATAGGAAATATTCATTACATTGTTTCCAGTAAAATGTCTTCGATGTCATTTACTGTATCATGAATGGTATGGTTTGCCATTACATAATTGTAGGCGTCATCTATCTGTCGTTTATTGGGCTTGAATGTGAACAGTTTCTCCATCAATTCTTCTTCGTTTTCGAAGATATTACCATAACGTGCCATATCCTTTGCGCCAGCGATATTACGAGCAAACCACGGCGTTTTGTTCAGCATGGCTTCCAATAGAACAAGGCCGAAACCTTCTTCATTTGAATTCATGATATAGGCGTCGGCATTGACAATCGCCAGCATCACTGTGTCTTTTGGTTCGCCAAAGAATACTTTCACCTTATCGGTCTCGACTGGTTTAGGACCATCAAAATACCCATAAAGGCGTAGCTCAGCACCTAGAATGTTGGCGTTCTCGAAAGCTTCGGCCAACGGTACCATTGCCTTATGTGGGAAAAAACCACCCGCACTGACGAACGTTTTCTTTTTGTTTGAATCAAACGTACCTTGATGATGAATAAATTTTAATTTGATGGTCTGTTCTGGAACCACTCCATGTCGAATGCGTCGCGCCTTATCCCAAACATTCATTTTCTTCAGGAATTCGATGTCGGCCGATGTTGAGTAGGTGAGAAATTTGTGATGTTTCAATCCATTCATGCACACTTCACTCGCACTCGGTTTAATCAACATATACGCCACTGGGCTCACTTTATTAATTACAAACGAGTTTTGGTGCGCAATGTTTTGGCTTACCACGTCACCACCATGCACCAAAATTAAATCCCACTTTTGCACTAACGCTTGATAATCACTGGTAACTGTAACTCCATTTTGATCGCCTTGATGGGCATGGGCTAGAACAGCTACATCATGCTTTCGACGCAGGCATTCTTCGGCCATATCTCTAACGAAAAATTCACTACCACCTTCAAATGGAGTATAGCGGTGTACGACGAAGAGAATCTTTGCCATTATCAATTACCCTTCATAGACAAAAGTTTCAAACCAATTCAATAGATTATCTAGGTCACAATAAGAATTTGGTATGTTATTCACGAAAACTGGTTGTGTCAATACGTCGAGATATTTATTCTTATTACTGTCTAATTCTCGCACCCGTTCCCACACTTCCTCGAAGCCCTTGTATTCATGGCAATTGACGAATGCCTTGGGGTTGAAGTCGAAATGCACAGTAGGCGAACCATAGTAGATTGGAATGGTGGCGGCATAGAACGCTTCAAGAATTTTCTCGGTGCAGTAGCCTGGATGGCTGCCGTTTTCAAAGGCGATGTTGAATTTCCGTGTGCGAATGAATTCGTGCTTGCGTCGTATGTTGTCGCGCGGCAAGACATAACCGACATTGTTCAGGTGTGGACCACCAGAATCCACCCCTTGTTTGTCATGCAAGAAGTGGAAAAATTGGTTGCGTATCTGATTGTTTGGATTGGTTTGGACGTATGTGCAGAACCTAGTCTTTTCGTTGTATGCCTTTTCCCAATCGATCTTCGGTCGCTCATTGACCAAATAGAGATAATCTTTCGTCCATTCTTCGTAGACATGCTGTTTCATTTCTAGCACATACAAAGGTAACCGATAATGTTTTGGACTATTCTCATGGTCGAACGTCATAGCATGATCGTAGCCAAAATACACTGGCCGCACATTCTCGCCTGTGTAGAAAATCTTCTTCGATTGCTTAAAACGATAATGGGTTTCACCGAAATTTGAGTCACCAAAGATCAAGTAATCAGGACTCTCGTCGTCGCGCGTAATATCATAACGTTGACCAAGAACGTCAGTAAAAAAGTTGATCGCGGTGCCAAAGGTGTCGGCAAATCCAAGGACAAGCGGTCGTTTCATTTTCACGCGCCTCTTATTTGGTAAAAAACCATGCATTATTTGTAGTCATCTGTAATGGTGTATTGCATTTACATATTTTTCTGAATTCACTAATTGCTGATCTTACAGAAGGTAGCCCGTAGTCGTGGCCGCAAATTAAACCGCCACGTTTAACTTTGGAATAATAATTTACTAGATCATTGCGCGTTGCTTCCAACGAATGGTCACCATCGACAAACAGAAAATCAAGCGAATCCTTTTCGAACATGTCAATGACTTCCTTGTCGTCCGACCGCTTCTTGATCATCTTGACGCGATCACCAAACCTGTTCAAATTCGTCTTGGCAATCTCGTACTGGCGATCCAAGGTTTCCTGCGGAATGATGCCGACCCAGTCTTCAAATTCAGTATAAGGATCGATGGTGTATAGAATTTTAATGAAGGGGCACCTTTCCAGCAGGTAATAGGCGCTTTCGCCGCGACAGGTACCAATTTCAACACCAACATGTTTATCGCCGCGTAGACGTGAGATATAAGGCGCAAGGCCGCGCGTCGCAACATAATCCAGCGGCCAGCCAACTTCGGTCTTTTTCAATTCCTCGACTGTCATGAAATCAAGGTCGGTAGGAATTACGGTCATCTATTTTCTCCATATTGTTCTAAGAATGATTTTTTCCATTCTGGCACTCGGTCATATTGATGCACAATGAAATAGGGATCGCCATGATAGGTGCAGACTTTACCGTCTACAAATTTGGGTGACATGTAGAGCAATTTCTTTTCGTATTGCTTCAATGCTGCAAGATTTGGATTTTTCATATACTCATGTCCAATCTCACCACTACCGGCTTTGATGGCGTCAAGGGTAGTACCTGCATGGCAAATGTAATTACAAGCGGCTGTTAATTTGGTTGCAAGCATATTGTATGGAAATGTGGCCAATAGAACATTGAGTGCCGCCTGATCGGGACCACCGCCGCCAGCAACATTAGAAGGGCTGCCGCGACAAAGCAAGAAAATATTTAGAAACAGATCAGTTATCACGTCCCTTTTACCTGCAATCACGCCAGCACAATAGATTTCTTTTTTGCGCATCGTTTCATAGATCGCTGAACCAAAGCTCAGCAACATGTTATTGCGGCCCCACGGCTCGTCTTCATAAAGCAAATTTTCAGTACCCACCATGAAATGCGAAGCTTCCAGCGACGTGCCAGGATTATTAGCAAAAGGGTTCCGTTGAAAAATCACATCTTTCACATCGGTTGCAACAACATCTCGTATGCCGTCTTTTACTTCAAAAAAAAAATACCAAAGGTGCGCGAAGCGTTCGACGCAGATATTGAAATTTGGTGTTTCCTCATAGACCATATTGCCATTGTCGTCCTTATTGAAGGTGAGAAGGATAATGCTTTCCTTGGTTAGTTTGTCTACAGTCTTTTTCGACATATTGTAGGCGACGAGCGCAACATTGTCTTCATAGCCAGATTTGCGCAGTGAATTGAACCATGGGTAAATATCTTCATACACATAATTATTCACGCAGCCGATCACTAGGTTTTTTGCCATGTCATCTCATCCATTGTGTCCAAACGATAGGGACATCCCTTTCGTCGTCGGTTGTTAATGTAAATCTCAAACAATCCATATTATCCTTCACGTATAAGACTTCTTTGCTTATTGTGAACATGGTTCCGTACATGTTTTAAATTATTGTTTTTGCGTCTCGGAAGTGAAGGGCCATCAAATCTTCAGCCAATTCACGACTATATTGAACTGGAATTCCTAGTTTATTATAAGCTGTGAGGTTCGTCCAGTTGTCTGCCATTGCAGGCATGGGTGGAATAATAGCAGCACTGACGCCGCCGAGTAGAATTTTTCGCCTGTTCATTTCAACCATGGGTAGCCTCCATAGAATTTCTCAACATCTGCATTACCTTTGGCGAAGAATTCCAAATCACCGCCATAGGCTTTCTCCATGTCGGGCAATACATAGTTCAAGGTGTGCAGCCCGGTTGTATCATAGTTCGTACCACCTAACTCTTCTGTAATAATATGTAGGAAGCGTCGGTCGCCACCCCAACCATAATGCCAATAATTGCAGACATTAACTAGAAATTCTCGTTTGAAACAGTAGGCCGAAGTGTCAACTAGATATTGTGGCTTTTTGGTATTACGTGAAAACCAAATTGGCCACTTACCGATACTTTCGCAGCAGTCTCTAGCAAGAAATTTGTTTTTATTGAGATATACGTCACGTAGTGAATATGCCCAATCTAAGGATCGTTCCTCAATTTTGGATACGAGAGATTCAATATGGTTGGGTTCATACCAATTATCGCTATCCAAAAAACAGATGTAATCATGATCGACCAGATGAGGGTAAGCGGAATAAATTCTGTGGCCATAGTATCCATTAGCTCCTGTATTGAAGGGTGCAATAGTAAATACCGTCTTGGCATGATCTAATATAACACAACCGTTGAATGCCCTAGCAGCGTATTCTGGACCATCAGCCACAATCAAATGGGTGATGTTTCCGTAGGTTTGGTTTCGCACACTGTGCATTGCATCTATTAGACTATCTTCACCAATCGTCGGTGTAATGACGCAAACACTTCGCTCAATTTTCACTTTCATAATATTTAGTCCTTTTTCTGCTCCTGCAATGCCTTTTCTAGTGCAATGATATGATCACGTACCGTCGTGAATGCCTGCCGCTGTTCCCATGCCTTTGGTTCGTTGCCTGCCTCGAATAGTGCCGCGCAATTGCTTTCTAATATTCGCAGGGCTTGAAGTGGAGTCATGATCAATCCTCTTTATCTAAGTCCCTCATTATTGCACCGAAGGTGTCGAATTTTTCGCCACCGCCACTGCGCAGTTCTTCCATGGCTGCCTGTGTGGTAGGTGAGGGGGTTGGTCTGTTGGCATTAAATTTCATGGCATTCCATACCGAAATAATCACTGTACCGAGTTTCTTTTCTGTATATTTATCGATCATTTCCTCGGGCAAAACGATATTCATGAACTGATTTTCGTAGGTGAGTTTGATGTGGATTTTGTTCATCCTAGCCTCGCTGCCTGAAAGTGCATGGAATCGTAATCGCGCTCTTTTCCCAAATTTATGAAGCCTTCATCGTAAAAAAATTCCACGAACTGTTTGTATGCTGGCTTGCTCATCTGAGAATTTTTCCACGTAGTATGAAGTGAATTTCTATCAGGGTCAATATCAATCGCGATGCCATACGCATGCATACTCCAATTGCTGCCGCCCCTTATGCGTCTGACGTTCAAGCAGCCGCCAAAATAATGCAATCTCAAGTCAACAATTTTATCATAGCCATAGTAGTCGAAGGTTCGCTGCCAAATTCGTTCCATCGCGTCTTTCACCAGTTCATTGCAAGAATAGCTGCTTAGACTGTTGCTTTTGTCCCATGCCAACACCAGTTTGAATGGCACTTTGCACATAACTTGGTTCTCTCCTGGCTGACCAAAGTAATTTGCCACATTGCTTTGCTTGGGCCAAACGGTCTTTGGCTTGACGACAACCGGCGCAACAGGCTCGACCTTCTTAGTTTTCTTGAAAATTTCAGGAAAAATTTCAAACAAGTCATCGCTGTCACCCAAATCCCATGCTTTCCTGGCCAATTTTGGCTGATCTTTGAGCCCAAACCAGTGACCATCCATTGCGTCCATCGCTTCGTCAAATGCCTTGTCGGTGCCCTTTTTCAATGCTTTGTATACATCTGTATAGTTCATCGATAGGTGGACATGCATGGCCAATGTCTGCTCGGCCAAGGTAGATTTACCACCCTTGCCGCCGCCGTTCAAGTGGTTGGCAAGTTCAGCATCCATACCATCTCTGATTGCTTCCCCTACGTCGATTGAATTGTTCTGATAGTAGCCGTAATCTGCACCTTCGTCACCATATTTTCGTACCATCGCATTGTTCGATGGCTGATTATATGCTTCAGAGTACGCTTCTTTTTTCGACAATGCAGTTTCGGTCAGACCAATGCCACGAATGAACGCAAGCTGATGTGGGTCAATTGACTCTAAGGTAAGGGCAGATTCAGGTTCAGGTTCAGTTTCTGTTGGTGGCTCTTCTGTTTTTTCAGCATCAAGCAATTCCTGCGCCATCCAACTGTATTTTTTATAGATGGCAAGTAGAGTTTTTCCGTAATCTGGAGAAGTTGCGTAGCCGCTTTTGCCTTGGATGTCGATAGCTTCTTCGACTGTTTCAGCATCAAATAACTTGGCATACCTTGGATTGGTGGCAAGTAAGTCGAGATAATCGTTCATTGCTTCATCAATATCATTATATGCACGAAACGTCTGCATCATTCTCACGGCCTTACCATCTTCAATTTCAGTTGTCCAAGTATTGATCGAACCTGCTGGTCCTTCGCCTTTAATACCAAAGGCATTGTGGTCGACCATCGATTTACCATAACCAGTTTCAAGACAATTCTGCGCTGCACCAAGAAAAGCAATAACGATGGGGTTCTTCAGATTTTTTTTTTGACCCATCTTCAAAATGGATGTAAAGATTCTGCTGAAGTAATTGGCTGGTCCTAGTCGCTCTTTTTCATTGATTTTTTCAATTTCATCACTTTTATCACGCCATGTAGTAACTAAGCTTGCTTTGTAAACCTCTTGCGCATGCTTGAACATATCGCCATTCCAGCCATCAATATCGCCAATCTCGATGCCTTGAGACTGATAAAGCACCTGTTCAGCAGCAATTAGTTTGCGTCCTTTAGTCCATTTGGAAGTATCAATGCCTTTCATAGTCAACATAATTTCAATTGCGGCAAGGGTTTTCTTGCCAATTTTCCCATCTATTTCCCCTTCAAAAAGACCACTTTCTTTCAGAAGTTTTTGGATTTCGATATTAGCGTTTACGACTACCATCTATTTTCTCCAAGAATTGGTCGCGGGAGTTGGATTTGAACCAACGATTTCCGGTGTATGAGACCGGCGAGAACTCCAGGCTTCTCTATCCCGCATCCTTCTATTTAGATCAATGCGTAATAGCTAATAACGATTATCCCAGAACTACCAGAACCAGTTATTGAAGTACCGCCAGTCGCTGATATAGCAGCCCCTCCTGAACCCGCACCATAATTACCGGCAGCGCCTCCATTAAGTGTTGGTCCAGTCCCTCCTGCAGCCGCCGCACCACCACCACCACCGCCTGAACCAGCAGTAACCCATTCGATGCCGTGCCCGCCAGGAGGGCCTTGGCCGTTTTGAACCAAGCCACCTGCACCACCAAAACCAGCATCACCACCACCACCATCGGTACGACCAGATGTGGTAATATTTCCGCCAGGATTGCCATTGCCATGTGAACCACCAGCGCCGCCACCGCCAGTACCCATTGTTGCACCAGAACCAACATCTTGAGCCCTACCACCATTACCGCCACTGGTTTTCACAGTGCCAACGCTTGATGTTGCTGTTCCACCGAGGCCGCCCAGATGTGTTTGTCCAAAGGATTGTCCACCCTTCCCGCCACTGCCATGCTGAGCACCTACTGAACATGCGCCTAAAGAAGTTCCGTTAAACCAAGTATCACCGCCATCGAGACCTACTAGTGCTCCAGAGCCAGTACTTCTACCTGCACCACCAGCGCCGACCGCATGTTGAATAGCAGCCCCCGCAGTCAAATTTAAATTACTGATCCCAGCATAAGCGCCGCCGCCGCCACCTGTTCCATAGGCAGCAACACTAGCGCCACTTTTGGTGGCACAAGCAGAACCAGCACCACCAACACATTCAACTTTGTTGGCATATCCTAATGGCCCAAGAATTGACGAATTCCAATTATAGGGCACTGTCCATGACGTACCTGACGTGAGAAAAATTATTGTTGGGACTAAAGCGATGCCTCCACAACGTGAATCGAAACCAATCAAGTTATTTACTTTGAACATATTAGCTCCAATAGATTTACTTTTATAGAGGATATTCGACCGTTTTTTGATCTGTATTTAATCTTTTATTTAGAACATTGGATAATAGCTGATAACGATAATACCATTACCACCATTACCACCAGCGCCAGCTGGATCGCTTGGGCCGGTATTTCGCAAGCCACCACCACCGCCACCGCCACCATAAAGGCCACCATTACCAGCATTAGTGCCACCAGATGTAACACCGCCGCCACCGCCGCCACCACCACCGCCAGAACCAGCCGTTACACTATCTGATGATTGTGTCCAGATAACACTGGTGCCACCAGCGCCGCCTTGCGATGCGGTAATAGCCCCAGCATTCGAGCCTGCACCGCCGCCACCGCCACCGCCACTTGATCCAACGCCGCCATTTACGCCGCTGGTGCCAGCCGAGCCGCCGCCCGCGCCACCTGTACCAGCACCACCAATACCACCAACGCCGCCTGTGGTGTTTACATTACCTGCAGTTGATGAGCCG
>Ga0137465_1000361_pt1 | contig 21740 bp, 38 predicted proteins | sample EasRivERMGT828_2_FD_104906 | JGI IMG/M metagenome (GOLD analysis project Ga0137465, IMG submission 104906) | Soil microbial communities from meander-bound floodplain in the East River, Colorado, USA - East River MetaG ERMGT828_2 | ecosystem: Environmental > Terrestrial > Soil > Floodplain ... | reverse complement strand
CCACGGGCTTCGCTTCTGGGAGGCGTCGGGGGTCGGGGTCAACGTCGGCGAGCGCGACGACCTGGTGGCGGCAGTGCGGCTGGCGCTCGAGGACCCGCCCGAGCAGCAGGCCGCCCGTACCGCGGCGCTGTCGTTGGTCTACAAGTACCCCGATGGGGCGGCCCAGCGGGCGGCGGATGCGCTCGTCGACTGGTCATGCGCCACTACCTCCTGACCCGTTCGGCCTACGCCCCCGACGTCCCCATCGCGCTCAATCGCAAGCGCCTGGCCCTGACGCGCGGCGTCACCGCCCCATCCCTCGCGGCCCAGACACGGCACGACGTGACATGGGTGGTAATGGTCGATGAGGCGGACCCGCTATACGAGGAACGGGTCGCGGTGCTCCGCTCGGCGGGGTTGCCGTTGATCCTCGCGCCACCGGGGAACACCGTGCGACGCGACGTCCACGACATGCCGTGGGGGCCGTGGGCCGACAACCTCGAGCACGACGAGCCGACACTCACGACGCGCATCGACGACGATGACGCATTCGCCCCGTGGGTGTTCGATGTCGTCCGCCAGAAGGCCGAGGAGTGGATGCGCCGTCAGCCCCGCCGACGGCTCGTCCTCATCCTGCCGCTCGGCTGGCGCGTGGCGTCGGGGCGGATCAACGAACGCCACGACAGGGTGAGCCAGTTCTCGACGCTGTACGCCCCAAGAGGCGACCGGGGCACGGTCATGGACATCAACCACACCCGCGTCCGCAAGCTCGGGAAGCTACAGGCGGCGAGCACGCAACCGGGCTGGTTGTGGCTCCGTCACGAGGAGACGCGCAGCAACAACTCGCGCGCCTCGATGTCCGACCGTGACCACATGATCCGCGTGCCCGACCAGGTGCGCCGTCAGTTCCCCGTCGACTGGGATCTCATCGAGGCGCTGCCGTGAACGTGACGATCGTGGGCCGCGGGCCGTCGCTGCTCACGCTCACGGTCAAGGACTTCCCGCCGGGGCCGGTCATCACCCTTAATCTCGCGGCCCATGCCGTCCGCGAACTCGACCTGCCCAACGAGCTGTATCTGATGCAGAAGGACGGCTGCATCCCGCACGCCTCGCGGGTCCCGGTGCCGCTCGGCTGCATCTGCCCGAACCCGGCCCGCATGGTAGAACCGCGGATGCCCGAGACGGTCATCCTGTCGGCAGCAGAGTCGCCGGCGTGCTTCCCCGACTACCCCATGCGCATGGTCGTCGACGTGACCCGCCGGTACCGCATCCCGTGGAACACGATGTCCCTGCCGGTGGCGGTGCGGATCGCGCACACGATGGGCGGCACCCGCATCCGGATGCTGGCGATGGACGCCTACACCAAGGGCGACGGTCGGCGGGTGGACGGGACCGACCTCGTGCCCGTGGCGGGGCGGGGCTATGCCCAGGCGGGGCAGCAGGCGGCGGCCATCGCGAAGCAACTCCGGATGCATGTCGAGTGGCGTTGACAGCGCGCACCTGTTAGGCGTACTGTCGCCTCAGAACGAATAGCGGACCGGCCCAGTGCCCTCGTGGCCCGCCGGGAGACGTGGCCTCGCGCATGTGCCCACAAGCGCCAGCGAGGCCATCTTTCATGTCCGAAAACGTCGACCGATTCCTGGACCAACTGGACAACCTCCCCGACGTCTCGTCACCGATCGAGATGCGCAGCGCCGCACGGCGCGAGATCGGGATGCGGATCGTCCCGTGGGAGGTCCCGGTGATGACCCGCAACGGCCCGGAGGTCGTCATGCGCGGCGCGTTCGACGGGGTCGACCCATCGTCGGTCGTCCTCCGTCTCGAACACGAGAACCCCGCAGGCGGCAAGGGCATCAGCTACGAGAACCGCGCCGATGGCGCCTACATGATCTTCCGCGCCTCGAAGACGCAGCGCGGCGACGACATCCTGACCCTCGCCGAGGACGGCGTGACCGGTGGGGTGTCGGTCGGCTACAGCGATGTGGACGGCGGTGTCGAGGTCCACGCCCGCGGCGGCAAGCGGCTTCGGGTCGTCCATCGCGGAAACCTGCGCGAGGTCAGCACGACCTGGCAACCCACCTGGAAGGAAGCGGAAGTTCAGTTCGTCCGCTCCGATGAAGAAGGAGAACCAGCCATGCCGGACGTCCCGGTCACCGAAACGCCGGAGACGCCGGCCCTCGACATCACGCCGCTGAGCGCGGCCATCGACTCGATGGGCTCGCGGGTCGCCACGACCCTCGACACGTTCGGCGAGCGCATCGCCGCCATCGAGGAGCGATCCCGGCGCGACATCACCATCCCCGGCCACACCGCCCCGACGCCGCGGGTCAACCGCGGTGAATGGACGCAGGTCGTCCTCCGGGCGATGTCCGGCGAGCGCGTGTCGGATCTCCAGATGCGGACGCTCGACGACCTCATCACCGGCGACAACCTCGGCGTCGTGCCGGACGCGTTCCTGTCCGAGATGGTCGGCATCATCGACGCCTCGCGGCCGTTCCTCGGCTCGACCCGGCGGCTCGACCTCCCGCCCGCGGGCATGACCCTCAACGTGCCGGTCATCGAGACGCGCCCGACCGCCGGCCCGCAGGTCAACGGCTCGGGCACCCCGACCGAGAAGGCCGACATCGTGTCGACCGCGACCAGCATCACCAGCGAGGCGTACGACGCCGTCACCATCGCGGGCGGCGGCGACATCAGTCTCCAGCTCCTCAAGCGATCCTCGCCGTCGTACCTCGGGCTGTACCTCGAACTCCTCGCGGAGGCCGTCTCGAGCAACGCCGAGGACGCCGCGCTCGCAGCGCTGTTCGCCTCGACGATCAGCCCCGGCGGCACCATCGACCCGGAGAACCTGCTCCTCGGTGACGCGTGGGCCAACGGGGCCAACGTGCACAAGCCGCCGAACAGCATCTGGATGAGCACCGCCGCGGTCGGCGCGTTCATCGACGCCAAGGCGGACGGGACGAATATGCCGCTGTACTCGACCATCCAGGCAGGGTTCACCGCAGCCGTCGGGACCGCCGGCACCATCTCGGGCCTGCGCCCGATCCACGTCCCCGCCCTCGACGCCACCGACACCGACGTCATCGTCGGGCCGTCGACCGGCTTCGGCTGGACCGAGGACGGCACCTACACGCTCCAGGTCGATGTTCCGTCGAAGGCGGGCCGCGACGTGGCGCTGGTCACGATCCTCTGGTTCGCGCCGCTCTACCCGACGGCGTTCACCGGCTACACCCTCGGCAGCTAGTCATGGCTGACTGGCCGGGACCCGACGAGGTCAAACAGGTCCTCGACGTCACGTCGGAGGATTGGGATGACACGCTCGACCGTGTCCTGGCCAGCGCCATCGCTCGGGTGAAGGGCGACGTCGGTTCATGGACCGACGGCCAGGAGCCCACCGACAACCTCGCCCAGGCGGCGCTCCGGATGGCCGAGCTGCTGGCTCTGCGTCCGGAAGCCGCCGCCGAGGCGTCCGCCGATCCGACCTACATGCGCCTCCTCAAGGGCAGTCGCCAGAGGTTCGCCATCTCATGACAGCAGCAGACGCGATCCGCAAGCGGGAAGCCGCCAAGCGGCCACCGCCACCGCCCGCCAAGAAGAAGCCCGTCGTGGTGCCCGAGCCGGAGCCGACCCCAGAGCCGGATCCGGAGTGAGTGCACTCAAGGGTGCGGACGACCTTGGCAAGCGCCTGAAGGCGCTCCGCAAGGACGTGTTCAAGCCCGCCGTCCGGCTGTGGGCCGACGCCGCTACCGGGATCGCAAGGGCCGACGTCCCCGACCGCAACACCCGCTGGTCGAAGGGACGGCTGCACGACAGCATCCGGCGCAAGACCGCGACCCAGTACAAGGGCGTCGTGGTCGGGCACTTTACCGGCTACTTCGTGGACGCCGGGGTCAGGCCGCACTCGCTCCAGCGGCGCAAGTCGCGGACCATCTTCTCCTCGCAGGCGCGCAAGGGCCACCCCGGCTACCCCGCCCGCCCGTGGCGCGGCCACGCGACCCACGAGGCACTCAGACGCCATCCAGTCCTCGACCAGTGCATCGCGGCGTGGAACAAGGCCGCCTAGATGCAGGCCGCCATCCGCGCCGCGTCGGTGGCGCTGCTCACCGACTACGCCGCCTTCGCCGGGATCAAGCTCCAGGTGTATCCGGCCCGTCCGCGGACCATCGCACCGCCGACCGCGTTCGTGGACGTCATCCGCGAGACGATCGTGTATAGCGGGCCGACCCTGATGCAGCGCACGCCCGTCTGCGAGATGGTCGTCGTCCACGCCATCTTCGACTCGAAGGAAGCGGCCGACCAGAAGGACGCGTTCGTGGACGGCTTCCTCGAATGGCAGCGGACGCGGTTCCACGCGGCCGGCGCGAACACGCTGGTCGGCGTGACGGACACCGACGACCTCCCGAACTACGTCCCCGAGTGGATGCCGCCCGAGCGGCAACTCGTCTACTACGCCACGCGGATCGTCTTGGAGGGACTTGCCCTCGGTTGATGTCGCGTTCTCCAGACCACGGGCCGGTCGGTAGGCCCACTCACCAGAGAGGAGAACCATGAGTCCCATCCAAGGTTTCGTCAGGCTCCGGAAGCACCAGTTCGGACGCCAGCAGGACTTCGGCACGAAGGTCGCCGCGACCCGTGCCTACCCATTCGGCGGCACCCCGTCCATCGACCTCGCATGGACCGACCCCGACATCGACGTCGACTCGCGCGATCCGGTCGCGTCGCCGTACCGCGGCGCACCCGACCTCACCGCGCCGCTCGAGGTCGTGGCGCTGTGCTACAACGACGTGCCGCTCATCTTCTCGGCCTTCTTCGGCGGGGCCGAGGTCCCGACCGGCGGTGGCACCGCGAAGACGTGGAGCTGGGAGCCCGCCAGCCTGACGGTCGACGAGGTCGACCCGTATACCTACGAGTTCGGCGACGACGTCCTGACCGACTGGTTCCAGCTCGGCGACGGCATCCTGGAGACGTTCGAGATCTCCGGCCCCGAAGGGCTTGGGCCGCTCACCGCGTCGCTCGGCTGGCGGTTCGGCTCGGTCGCGTCGTCGGGTTCGACCGACTTCCCCGATGCCCCGGTCGTCCCCACGGCAGGGCTGTTCGTGGACGTCAACGGCACCTACCTGTACCTGAAGGACGGCGCGATCTTCATCGACAGCGACCCCGCCGACATCTTCAACGCGGCCAACAAGATCAGCGACGCGCTCCACACGTTCGTCCTCCGCGGGACACAGGAGATCGACCAGAAGCGCTTTGCCAACGGAGCGCAGACGTTCGACCTCGCCGGCTATGGCCTCGGCCTCCGTGGCATCGAGCTCGAAGCGACGTGGGCCAAGACCGCCGACACCGTCGGCATCGGTTCCGAGGCCGACGCCTGGATGAGCGAGGAAGCCGTCAATCGGTACGTCGGCCTGCGCTTCGTGTCCACCGTCCTCGCCCAGACGCCGTCCACGTTCTACTCGATGGACATCTCGTTCCCGATGCGCTACTACACCCGGACCGAGGGCGAGCTGGGCGGCAACAGCACGGTCATCCTGACCGGCCACGCGTTCGACGACGAGCAGGGTTCGGGGTCGTTCGGCGGAGTCTTCGAGGCGACCGTCGTCAACACGCTCGACGAGGCCGGACTCGGCCTGATCGGTTCCTGATGGCGACGATCGAGTGCGCCTGCCCGCCGACCCCGGCGGGCGATGTCAGGCACCCCGACGGCGACCTCGTGACGCTGCGCGAGCGGCTCGACTTCCGGTCGTCGCTCACAGCTCGAAACGCCATCGTGGTCCTCAAGAGCGAAGACGCAGATGCGTCACCGGGCGAGATCCTGGCGGCGCTGACCGAGACGTACCTGCTGGTGGGCATCGAGTCATGGACGCTGGTCGACGCGCGGGGCAAGCCGGTCCCGGTCAGCAAGGCCGCCATCCGCGTCCTCATGGAGGAGCACCAGGAGAGTGCGATGGCCATCGGTGACGAGGCCGACGGGCTGTACAACGAGGCCGTCATCGGCCCTTTAGTCCGGAAGGCGTCGAGTTCATCGCCGCCTACGCCGATCGGCGCATCGACATCAGCGACGGGTGGTGGCTCGCCCCCCAGGAAGCGCTCGAGGCCATCCTCGACTTCCACTACCCCGATGGCCGCCACCGAGCGGATGTCCGCGTCGCCCGCTGGCGGCTCCAGCTCATCGCGGAGCTAGAAGTCGGATCACGAGTGAGGGTCCACCAGGTGCGCGACGACAACAAGGTCCGGCAGCTCCGGCAGGTGAGCCGTGGGTAGGGTCGCCGAGACGGCGAAGATGGTCGCCGAACTCGACCTCAAGACGGGCAAGTTCACCAAGGGCGTGTCGAACGCGGTCGGCTCGCTGGACAAGCTCGCCAAGAAGACCGCCAGTTCGCGAGCGGTCGCGGTCGGGCTCGGCGTGGGGCTGGAGAAGGCGGCCACTGCCGGGGCCCGTGCCGTGGCGGACTTCGTCGGCGACGGGTTGCAGAGCCTGGCCGACCTCGAGACGGCGACCGTATCGGTCGACGGGGCCATCAAGCAGATGGGCCTCACCGGCAAGGTGACGTCCGCCCAGATCGCGGCGTGGGCCAACCAGATCGAGTCCGACATCGGGGCGGCCTTCGATGACAAGGAGATCACCGCCGCTGCCGCGACCCTGCTGCGCTTCGGCAAGGTCACCCCCGCGAACCTCCAGCCCGCGCTCCAGGTGATGACCGACCTAGCGACGAAGACGGGCAGCATCGAGAGCGCCGCGTCGCTGTTGGCGAAGGCGCTGGTGGACCCCGCCAACGCCGCCGGCAAGCTGGCTCGCTCGGGCGTCGTCCTGACCGAGGCACAGAAGAAGGAACTCGTCTCGCTGACGACCCTCGACAAGAAGGAGCAGGAGCGCTACAAGAGCCTCCTCAAGACCGACAAGAAGGCCGCCACGCGGTACAAGGCGCAGCAGATCGCCAACAAGCAGACGAAGGCGCAGGCGTTCCTCATCAAGGAACTCGCCAAGGTGACGACCGGGGCCGCCGCGGCCTCGCAGGGACCCTACGCGCGGTCGCTGTCGGTCCTGAAGGACGTGACCGAGGACGCGCAGCGCGCGCTTGCCACGGGGCTGCTGCCGGTCATCGAGAAGGTCCGCGACATGCTGTCGAAGGAGCTTGCCAAGCCCGAGACGTTGCAGAAGATCAAGGACTTCGGGCGGGACCTTTCGGACGGGTTTACCAAGCTCGTCGACTTCGTCACGAAGCTGCCGTGGGACACCATCAAGAACGCGCTGGGCACTGCCCGCGACGCCGCGAAGGGCATCGTGGACGCGTTCCTCGGCCTGCCGACATGGGTGCAGACGGCGGTCATCACCGGCTGGGGCCTGAACAAGCTGTCGGGCGGGCTGGTCGGCGACCTCGTCTCCGAACTCGGCAAGGGGCTCATCCGGGGCGTGCTCGGCATCACCGCCGGCGTCGTCCACCTGACCGCCGGTACCGTGACGGGCGGCGGGGCCGGCGGTGCTGGAGGTACCAGCCTGCTCGGGGCGGCCGGCCTGCTCGCCGCTCCAGCGGCCGTCGGTGCGACCGGCCTGATCATCAACCAAGGCGTCACCGATCAGGCGACGGCGCTCAAGGCGAAGACGATCGACTTCGCGGGCAGCGCCACGGATGCCGCACTCGCCAACGCCATCAAGGGCGTCCGCGAGAACCTCCAGAGCCAGGGGCTCAACCCGTTCAACGCCAAGGGCGAGACGGCCAACGTCCTGAACATCCTCATCGCCGAGCAGAACCGTCGGTGGGCACAGCCGCTGGCGTCGTTCAGCACTCTGCCCAGCCACATCCAGGAGCTGTCGCGGACCGTCATGCGGGGCGCGTCCGACACGACGCGAGCCGTCAAGGACAAGGACCTGGACGTCACGGTCAACACCACCGTCAAGAACGGGTTCTATGTCAACGGCCGTCTGTTCGGGGCAGCCATCGACCGGACGACGAGCAGCGTCCAGAACGGGTCGGGCGTACTGCACAACGGCGCGAACTAGATGGACATCACCATCGCGGGCGTGGCGTATACGTTCTATCCCAACGATGACGAGCTTGCCCAGATGTCGCTCGAGTTCGCAGCGTTCGACGGACAGATCGGATACGGTTCGTTCCCGCTGCCCGATCCCGGGTCGGCACTGTTGCCGACGACCGGACGACAGTTCCGGGTCGATGAAGATACGACCCTCCTGACCGACGGGTTCATCCTCGACTGGGACCGCCAGCGCGGGCCGTTCCGGGTCGGGTCGCAGCGCGAGTACGGCATCACCCCGATGGACGCGAACGCACTGCTCGGGGGGTTCATCGCTACCATCACCCGCCCATCCGAGACGGACTACGCGCGGGTCATCGCGTTCGCCACGCAGTACCGCCCGACCTTCGATACGACGTGGGTGCTGAACACCAACACCGTCACGATGCCGACGAAGAAGTATGACTCCGATCGGGGGTTCGGCGAACTCATCGCGGACCTCGCGGAGTTCACCGGCAAGACGCTATTCGTCCACGACAAGGCAGCCGGCGGAAGGTGCCTTCACTACCACCAGTTCACCGAAGGTCATACCTCCGGCCTCAGCATCAACGACGATCCGGCGGTACAGGACGAGGTCACGGTGTTCGCCCCCGAGTTCGGCCAGTCGTTCAACCGGACGTCGGTCGACCTGCGCAACGTGGTGCGCGGCAGGGACCAGGCGGGGCGCATCTCGTTCGCCGTCGATGACACGTCGGTAGCGGCCCACAACGCGGACGGGCTGTACCACCAGGCCACCATCGACTTCGAGACGACCGGACAGACCGACCTCAACGTCAAGGCCGCCGCCTACCTCGCCTCGTCCAAGGATGACTATGACACCCGGACGGTTGCGATCGGGCCGCTCGACGAGACGGCGCTGGCGCTCATCCGGGTGGGCGACCTCATCTCCGTGGACTCGGCGGTGCTGGCGCTGACCGGCGACTACAAGCGGATCGCGCATATGACCCTGACGCCGTACGGGGTCGCGCCATCCCCGACCACATGGCTGGCGACGCTCGAGCTGGAGCAGCCCGTTCGCCGGCGGGCACGGGTCAAGAGCCCCGCTGCCCTCGCTCCGACCCCGAACACGGTGACCCCATTCGTGTCGGTCTGCACCTTCGATCCAACGGTCTTCGATGACTTTGATCGGACCGTTTCAGCGGGAGCCGGGACCGCCTCTGGAGGATCGGTCTGGTCGAATGTCACCACGCCTGGTGGGTCGGACTACGGGGTCAACGGTTCGCAACTATTCCTCGGCATGTCGGGTGGGACGTTCCGGGTCCGAACCCCGACCGGGGCGTGGACATCGGATGACGTCCTCCAGTTCCAGACGCGCATCTCCTTCTTCCAGCCCGCGGCCGTGTTTGCGAACTACCCAGGCTTCACGATGTACCTCCAGGACGGGACGAACTTCCTCGGCTGGCAATGGAGTTTCAACGGGACCACGTTCGACATCGTGTCGGGACCGGCCAACTTCGCGACCTACACCTACCCGTCCGTGTGGACGACCTATGACTACTCCGGAGACCCGATCTGGTTCGGGGTCAAGTGGGAAGTCAACGTCGCCACGGGTGACATCAGCGGCAAGATATGGCTGGAGTCGGACGGCGAGCCTGCTGCCTATCAGGTGACCATGCCAGACGCCTACATCGTGCCGCTGTCGGGCACTGTCGAGCTGTATGTGCAAGTCGCCGCAGCGTTCTCTGGGCGAGCGGGTTACGTAGACATCCTGTACCTGAACTCCTGTGCGCCATCGACCCCGGTGTACGGGCAGGAGGTGACCGAGACGATCGGCACCGGCGACGGCGCGACGACCGTGTTCACCACGACCCACGCCTACCTGTCGGGCATCAAAGCCTATGTCAACGACCTGCCCGAGTGGGAGATCAGCGAGACGACGAGTACCACTATCACCTTCTCCTCCCCGCCATTCTCGGGTGAGATCATCCGCGTCACGTACAAGGCCGCCGCCTGATGGCATACACCCGTCCGCACGAGGACCGCCTTGGGACAGGTGGCGCGACCGATGACGTGCTGACCTGGACCGGCACCGGGACCGCCGAGTGGGCCGCGCCGGGGGCCGTCTACTTCGAGGTTGACACCGTCGTCGAGGATCAACTCCAGTTCGCGGCCACCTTCACCACGCTGTACGGCCACAACGGCGAGGAGTTCTTGTCACTCGACGGCTTCGCGCAGATCGAGGCGTCGACCGGCAACGACATGTACCTCGGGGTCAACGGCGGGGCGACGGGCGGGACGGGCCACCACGATATGTACGGCGGCAACGGAGTCATCGTGCCGCGCCTGACAAGCGACCCTGCGGGCGGCGATTCGACCGATGGGCAGATCTACTACAACACCTCCACCGACAAGTTCCGTGGCCGCGCCAACAGTGCGTGGGTGGACCTCAACTAGACCGGCGGCCCCTCACCGCCCGGTATCATGCCCCGCCTCCGGTTCCCCCCGACCCGGAGGCGGGGCGTCTTCGTGTCCTATCCCCTGTCGTCCAAGAGCTGGCGCACCACGTCCACCAGGTCGGTGATGGCGGCGGTCTGCGCCTCGATGGCAGTCACCAGCGCATCGGGCGTCTCCGTGGCTCTGGCGGGCGCGTGGGGCCTCTGACCCTCCCACACCGACAGGAGTTGTTCGGGGGTCCGCTCGAGAGCCTGACCGGCGAGGGTCAGTGTCGTCTTGCGCGGCTGCTTCTCGCCTCGGAACCAGGTGTACCAGACGGGCGGCGCGATCCCCGACCGGCGGCCGAGTTCGGCCATCGAGGCGATGGCGGCCTCGTTCATCGCCACCCTGACATATGACTCGAAGCGCGCTCCTGCTTCGGTCATCCCCGTAACCCTCGCAGCCCCCCGTGCGGTGCGTGGACGCACCACGTTATCCCCGTCGCTCATTAGTGTCAAGACTAATCCACGGGTTAGGGGGTTGACACCTGTGCGCTAGGTGTGTAGGTTAGCGCACATGACCGAACCTACACCACGGAACACCTGGCGCGACGAGGCCGAGCGACAGGGCGTTCCGCTCGCGCAGCTAGCGGCTCGGACCGGGATCACCCGGCGGTCGGTGTACGCCTACTCCTCGGGGGCTCGCCGCCCGAGCGATGCGTGGGTCGAGCGGGTCTGGCGCGTCCTCGAAGCGCTCGACGCCGCCCGCGCTCCGAGGGATGCCGCATGAACCCCCGCCGCTACGCCTTCCTCTTCCGACTCCTTGAGCTGGCCGTGTCGCGTGGCGACCGCGCCGCCGTCCTGATGATCCGCGCCCGCATCGTCGGAGCCGGGTCGTGACCCTCCCCTATCGCCGATCCGCGCGAGCCGACCGCTGTCGGTGGCCCTCCCCTGACGAGAACGGCTATTGTCGGTCGTGCGGCTGGCCGCTGACCCGCGTGCGGTCGTATTCCGTGCCAGATGGTCCGGTGACGGGGCATTATCGGCACAGATATCCACGCGAGACCGGAACTAAGCTCACCTTATCGGAAGTAGTCCCCGCTGCCGCACGCTCCGCCAAGCCGAATCGTACACGGTGTGCGCAAGGGACTTATCCACACGAGGTAGACAGTAACCGCGCATTCGTGAAGAAGGGCGGCGCGGGCGGCCGTCTCGCGATCCCGACCGTGGACGAATGGCTCGCCTGGAAGGCGGCCGTCGCATGAAGCGCCAGTACCAGCGCCTCTTCGCGCTGCTCGCCCTCGCCGTGAGCCGGGGCGACCTCGCCGCCGCCACGATGCTGAGGGCGCGGATCGCGGGGGCCGGCCGATGAAGTGCTTGTGCTCGTGCGGCTGCCGAGTGTCCATTCGTGACGACAAGTCACGGCGGACCCATATGTGTCCCGCTTGTCGGGTCGTGCGATCACCGCACATCAACGGCCGGAAGCGATGACCATCTTTGAACTCGCGCTGCTGGTCATCGCCTTCCTCTCCGTCCTCGTCGCCGGGGCCGTGGCGCTGGAGCTGTTCTTCGGCCCGGACCGCGACCTGGAGCCGAACGACGACGCGCCGCGGATGCCGAAGTGCGGCGATCCCGCTTGTCGCAACCCGCACCCGTACCGCCCGTGGCAGGAGCGGACGCGATGACGTGTGAGTGTGTCGGCCATCCCGCACCGTGCCATCGCAAGCGCCGTCCCAAGCGCCGACTGTGCTCGGCGTGCATCGACTACTGCTGATGATCCGGTCCCCAGCGAAGGATTCCACGCGAACACCGGACCCGCGCTCCCTCGCGGCCCTTGTCCGATCCCGGTCGGTACGTTCGGTTGACGTGGAGTCCTTCGCTGGTGCTCGGAGACGCGCACCCCGGTTCGTGAGGACGACCGGCCGATAGCCGCCCGCCCGAGGGACCCGGTACGGCTCCGGGCGGGCGGCATACAGAAGGGGTAACGGGAATGACAGCCATCGAGGACCACGCACTACGGGTCATCGTGGACGAACGGATCCGCGCGTGCCTCCGGCTCCGGCAGTGGTACAGGGTCAACCGCTGGGCCGACTGGCCGGACCTCCGACAAGAGAACGAGGTCGAGCTTCGCGCGTTGATCCGAGTGCGGCGGAAGGCACGGAACCTCGCCCGCGTGGCGGTCGCAGCATGAGCGGCAAGCTCGGACTCGCAACACCGTGGGCGCGCCGTTGGTTCACCCCTGGCGACATCGCGGCAATCGAAGACGCCATCCCCGACGGCTACCAGATCAACGTCCAGGTCCACGGCGGCAAGCCCGGCCTGTACGACGTGCTCGCGTTCGGCCCCGATCCTGACTGGAACGTTCCGCTATTGCGCATCGACCGGCGGTTCGACCCCGTGTTCGCGGTGTGGGCGATGACCCGACGGCTGTCGGTCGGCGGCTGGCGGCTGGCCGAGGACATGACTGTCACCGTGCCACTGGACTACTCGGCATGAGCCCGCTCGTCAACGACGCCAAGTCCAAGGGCGGCTTCGCGCTCGGCGACTACGTCGAGGTCAAGGACCGCATCCGCATGTTCTATGAGCGGTTCGACGGCGGGGCGCTCGTCACCGACCGGGTCGAGCTGTGGCAGGACGACGGCGTGCCGCGGATCGTGGTCAAGGCCCTCGCCTACCGTTCCGCGGACGACCCGCATCCGGGCGTCGGCTGGTCGTGGCTCGCCATCCCTGGCACGACCCCGTACACCCGCGGCTCCGAGCTGGAGAACGCCGAGACGTCCGCGTGGGGTCGCGCCATCGGCAGCCTCGGCATCGGCATCGACAAGAGCATCGCGTCACGGAACGAGATCGACGCGAAGGCGGGCGAACCGGCCGAACCCGAGACGACCCACGACGGCTCCCTCGTCGGCATCGTGGCAGCGGGCAAGCCGCCGGTCGACCTCCAGCTCCGGCAGACCCCCGACGGGGCGATGACGGGCTTCTCCCTGACGTCGGGGCGAACCCGGCTCCAGGTCGTCGCCAACGGACCGCTCGCGGACGTGCTGTACCCGTTCCTCGCGGAACTCGTGGGGCAGCGCGTGTCGTGCTGGGGCACCATCGAACTCGTGCCGTGGGACAAGGACGGCAAGACGATGCCGCCGTATCGCCGGCTCATCCTCGAGCGGATCCAGACCCCCGACTTCACCCTACCGGCCCCCGACGCGCCACAGGAAGCCCCGAGCGCCCCGCTGTTCCCCGAAGCGGACCTCAGCGACCTTCCGCCCGAGTGGAACGATGCGGCGTAGTCGGGTCTACGAGGTTCGTCCCTTGGCCGACCGTTTTTGGTCGCACGTTGTCAAGACGGACGGGTGCTGGGAGTGGGGCGCGTCCCGGTCGATGGGCTACGGACGCATCCGCGAAGGACGGGCCGGTACGCCATTCGTCCTCGCTCACCGATTGTCGTGGGAACTAGCGAACGGTCCGATCCCGGCTGGGATGTTCGTGTGTCACCACTGCGACAACCGTGGTTGTGTTCGTCCTGACCATCTGTTCCTCGGCACCCCCGCTGACAACATGGCCGACGCCAAGGCGAAGGGCCGGGTATCGGCTGGTGACCGATGGTTCGAGACGCGGCCCGCGCTCCGACGCCGCTACGGACTACCCGACACCATCGCCAACGGGAGGCCCAGGCGCGTCAAGTCCGACCCTGTGACCGGAGCCGTCCGTTGGGCGGTCGTCCACCGCGACGGCGGGTGCGTTCTCTCGCGTCTGTTCCAGGACCACGTGTGCCGGGATCGGTGGGGCGAGACTCACGACGCCTACGACCAACGGAAGCTGACCATCGAGCACGTGAAGTCGGACCTGATGATGGGTCGCCGTGCCCCATCGGACACCGCTCACCTGGTGGCCCTGTGTGCCGGATCGAACATCGGCGTTCCATCGAAGGTCGAGCGTCAGGCGATGCGTGAGTACCTCCGGTCGGTGACGGCATGAGCCGCGTCCGCATCTCCCCGACCGCCTGGAAGGACGAAGGCCCGTCCTCCGCCCGGACGACCGTGCGCCACTTCGCCGTCACCGCCGATGTCATCGGGGCGATGCGTCCGGTGTTCAAGGGGTCCATCTCGATCCTGACTCCTGCTGAGGCGGCTCGAGCGGTAGTGCTCCGGGAGAAGCGCAAGGCTGAACGACTGGCGGCACGGGGATGACGAACGGGGTTGCGATCCGAGTCGGTCCGGGGCGGTGCGTCGTCTGCGGCCGGACGGTCTGGTGGCAGGGCAAGTATTGGCGCGAAGGTCGCCACCGTCACCGCTGCCCGGACGACCGCCCGCATTGCGGGTCGTGGATGCCGTTCGCCAAGGAGCGGTGCGGGCGTAAACCCGGCCACAGCGGCTCGTGCCGGTCGCGTTGGGTCATGGACTCCGAGGCCGAGCGCCGGCGGAAGTGGAGGGCCGCATGAGGATCCGCGCCGTCCGCCCGGACTTCTGGCAGGACGACACCCTCGGGCATCTGTCCGACGCCGTGCGCCTGTTCTACGTCGGCCTGTGGTGCGTCGCGGACGACGCCGGCTGGTTCGAGTGGAAGCCCGCGCAGCTCGGCGCATCGCTCTACCCGTACCGGAGCGCGGCCCGCCGAGAGCGCGACATCGAGGGCTGGGGGGATGCCCTGGTGCAGACGGGCCGGATCGTCCGGCACCCGTGCGGTTGCGCCTTCATCCCGACCCTGACGAAGCACCAGCGGGCGGGCGGGAACCCGTCCTACCAGTACCGCGACAAGCACCGATGGCACACGAGTACAGACGAGTCTGGACTAGTCCGTACCGATACGTCCCTAGAGGTAGGTAAGGGTAAGGAGAGTAGAGATACGGGGGGGTCTGGGGGGGAATATTGGAATGAGAAGGTCACGCAGATGAAACGGCGGGGCGTGTCGTGAAGCTGACCTGCGACCTGTGCGGGCACATCGGATCCGACGTCCGGGCGGGCCTCGTAGCGTGGCGCAATCTCGAGCAGCCCTACGCCCACGTTGACCGCTGCACGGACACCGAGGCGTGCCGATCCCGAGTCGAAGCATCCGGCGAGACGTGGCCGCTGCTCGAAGAAGCCAGGAGGACCGCATGACCAAGACCGATCCCGCCAGCATCGTCGTCCCGCCGCACTGGCACGACAACACCGAAGCCGACAACGCCATCGCGGCGCTGACAGCACGGGTCGTCGCCCTCGAGGGGGCCGCCCCGACCCCGCCGCCCGTCGCCGGGGCGATCTACGGCTTCGCGTCAGCGGCCACAGGCGGCACCGGCAAGCCGGTCGTCCGGGTCACGACCGCCGCCCAGCTCATCGCCGCGCTCGCGTTGTCGGACACGTTCGTCAGCGTCGCCCCCGGCACCTACGCCCTGCCGTCCATCACCTACCTCCGGGGCGACAACGTGACCGTCCAGGGCGATGCGATCGCTCCCGGCGTCACGCTCACCGGCTACCCGATCTGGATCGCGGACGGCGCGACCAACGTCATCCTCCGGAACCTGCGCCACCGGGGCGGACTCGACGTCGGCGAGTCGGGCGACTGCTTCGTGGCATCCAACGGCAGTTCGCTGCTCGCGTTCGTCAACCTCTCCGCCTCGGGCTACAGCGACGAGGGTCTCGACTCGTGGACGAACAACCATGACATCACCTGGCAGGACTGCATCGTCGGTCCGGGCCGGAACCCGGCCCACAACTTCGCCCACTTGATCGGCAACCACTCGTACAACCTGTCCATCTTCCGAACGCTGTATCACTCCACGATGTACCGCAACCCGGCGGTCGGCTGGGACGACAACACGTCGGCGCTGTCGCCACAGGCCATCGTCGGGGACGTCGGCAACGTCATCGTGTGGAACTACACCGCCCCGGTCGGTTCGGTGGCGTACGGAACGAGCATCTACTACGGCGCAAAGGCAAACGTCCGCAACAGCCTCTACAAAGGAGGCATCCGAGCAGGCGAAGCCGTGGACGTAATGCTCGGCGCGCAGATGTACCAATCGGGCAACGTATCCCGCGACGGCAAGACGATCCGCGGCCACAACGTCCTCAACCCGTTCCCCGTCCCGGCCTCGGCCATCCTGCCGGTGCTCCCGGTCACGACTGACAACGGCGCCGCGCTGATCGCCAGCATCAAGGCGAACGCGGGCTGCCGTCCGCTCGACGCCGAGGACACGGCGGCACTGGCGGCGCTGTCGTGACCCCGCTGACACCGGCAGGACAGGCGCTGCTGACGTGGCTAAAAGACGTTGACGAACTGGACGACTGGGAGCGGACCAACATCTACAACCAGCTATGCGAGGCCGAGCGCCAAGCCGCCGACCGCGCCCTCGCGGGGCTACGGCGGGAGGTGGAGGGGCTGCGGGGGTACTACACCGGCGCCGATAGCGTCTCGTGGTTCAAACACCACCCGGACGGCGGGTTTGTCGTGTGGGATGAGTTGGTCGCCCTCATCGACAAGGCATCCAAGCCGGAGGAGGGGGCGTGAGCGAGCGCCGGTGCATTTTCGTGCCCTGCGTTGCGACGTGGCGACATTGGCACGGCGGCTTCCCTGGGGGATACGACAACCCGGACGACCCGACAGGCCCGCCGATCCCGTTCGAGGGTGACGACCCGGAACCGACCGCCGTCCGTGATTACAACGGCGCGGCGCTGTCCGTGCCTGACCCCCGGACCGCCGAGGAGCGGCTGCGAGCGGCGCTGGAAGTTATCTCCACGGGTAGCCACCCGGACGGACATCGCGGCGCGGTTCTAGTTGCCCGCGCCGCCCTCGCTGTCGAGCCTGTCCCGGTGCCGCTGGCGCACGATGACGTTCCGTACCCCGAGCAGTGCCAAACGTGCGTTGACGCTCATTACGCCGCCCTCGCCACCCCACCGGAGCCGGAGCCGTGAGCCGGTTCGGTTTCTTCCTCGCCGGCCTGATCGTCGGCGCGTGGTGTGCCGGACTCGCCATGCGCTGGGAGCAGCTTCGACCGGCGGCACCGCCGACCGACACGTACGCCGCCGCCTTGCGTGGCTGGCGCGACCTCGAAGGCGTGGACAGTGTCTAGCCGAGCTGAGATCGTGCCGCTGACGCTGGCGCAGGCCCGCCGTTACGTGGCTGACCATCATCGTCACAACGAGCCGCCTATCGGCCATCGGTTCAGCATCGGCCTAGAGCGCGACGGGGTGCTGGTCGGTGTCGTCGTCGCTGGGCGGCCCGTAGGCCGTGGTAACGATGACGGACGGACGCTGGAACTGCTGCGGCTGACCACCGAGGGCGACCGGAATGCCTGCTCCCGGCTGTACTCGGCGGCCTGTCGCGCAGCTGCGGCGATGGGCTATAGGCGGGTCATCACCTACACGCTCGATACCGAGTCGGGTGCGTCGCTCCGTGCGTCATCGTTCACCGAGGACGCGCACCTTCGGGACCGGGGTGAGGGATGGCAGCACACGGCAGGCCCACGATCCGCCGACCGCCCGACCTTGTTCGACCCGCCGAAGATGCCGACCGGCCCGAAGCGTCGCTGGCTGCGCGAGTTCGCCAATGTCTAGCCTGCTCGCCCTGCTCGTCTGTTTCCTGCTCGCGGCTCCCAGCGCACCAACCTCAGGCTACGCGACCTGGTGTGCCCCGACCCCGACGCACTGCCAGGACTGGGGCGGCACCGCGATGCTCGGGGCCGTGCCGTCGTTCCGCTACGGTGACGACCCGTACACGGTCCAGGTGACCGCCTTCGAGGGCGGCAAGGCCAACGCCGTGTTCGTGACCGTCGTCTCGTACTGCGCCTGCGGATCGCGTCACGGCATCCCGACTGTCATCGACCTCAGCCCCGCGGCGTTCCGGTCGCTGGCTCCGCTCAGCCAAGGTCTGGTCAGGGTCACGGTGGACGGGGTACCGAACGCGCCGGCGACGGATCTGTGACGCGCCTCGTCTACTCCCCGGCTGAGGTCGCCGACATGCTCGGGCTGCACGTCAACACCGTGCTCCGCTGGCTGGCTTCGGGGAAGATGCCCGGCCGCAAGGTCGGCGGGGTGTGGCTGGTGTCCGACGCACGGCTACGCGCATGGGTGGATGCCACTCCTGACCACCTTGTACAACCAGCAGCCACTGACCCGGTGACGACACGGTGACTGCCACGTAGCATGACGTTCCGTGATGGTCGCTCACTCGCATCGAGTGGTCCAGGCACGGTCGCGCGTCCGTGTCGGATCGACCCGCCCATGAGCGACGCCGTGTTCGTCGCCTTCCTCGTCGGGGTCGCGTTCGGGTTCATCCTGAACCAGATCCTGCGCGGGCTGGTTGACTTCCGGTTTCGATTGGCTCGATGGGTTTCTCGGTACCGCGCGCCTCATGCCGGATGACGAGCCGCGTGTACGACAGGGCGATTACCGCGCCGCCCGCATCGGTTCGGCGGTCGCCCTCACCGTCGCCGTCTGCTTCATCGTCGTCCTCGACGCGCTCGATCCAGCCCGTGAGGCGAACCCGATCATCCTCGCCGCGCTGCTGGGTACGGTCGTGACCCTGCTCGGCATCGAGGCCCGTAACCTCGTGGGCGGCAAGTGAACCCCACCATCCACGACCCGCGTCAAGCCGTCATCCGTCGGCTCGCGGAGCGGTACGACCTGTTCGCGGACATGGAGCAGGTGCTCATGGCCGAGGGCCGTTACGTGGAAGCGTCGGGCGCGCATGACATCGCTGTCGCCCTCCTCAAGGCGTACCAGGTCGAGACGGACGACCCGAAGCCGGCGGGCCTCGAATGACGCTCTACGTCGTGCCGTTCGAGAAGCAGCTCGGCCAGCTCTACGGCGGCACCCTCTGCACGGCAGTCTCAGCCGCCCGAGCCGCGGGCCACGCAACGAAAGGCCGCCTGAACCTGACCGGAGCACGGGTCCGGGCGGCCACCGACGAGCCCGTCCCCGACCCCGCCTCGCCGGGACTGAACCTCCCGCAGGTGTCATCGGCCCTCGCCAAGTGGAGCGTGGGTCTGGATGTCCGCATCGGATCGCGGGCCGACCTCGACAACGTATCCCGGAGCGTGACGTGGGAGGAGTACGAGGAACGCCGCATCGCGGGCGAGGGCTGCATCCTGCAGACCGGCTACGGCCCCATCGCGGACTCCCCGATGGACGCCGGCGCGGGCTTCCGGGGCGGTCACGCCATCTTCGAGACGCTGCACGGGACGTACGACTCCCTCGCCGACGGACGGCGGGCGGGCGTGTGGAAGTACGACGGACGGGTGTACGACCGGCCCCTCATCCGAGCAGCCGCCGCCGCCCTGCCGATCCCAGTCGGCCACGGCACGACGTACCCGAAACCCGGCTACGTCTGGGCTGCGTTCACCGTGGACGTGGTGCCGCCGTACGAGGCGCTCGTCCTGCCGATACCGCCCGCCAAGTTCCGCCCGGTCGCGGTCTACACCGTGGTCGACGGCAGGGTCACGAAGAACCAGGGGCAGCGTACCGGCGGCATCAAGGACCCGTGCTCACCGCCGCAGTTCGTCCGTGACAAGGCCGTCGGCTACCGCGAGCTCGTGCGGCTCGAGGCCGGGGCGCGCCAGGGCAAGTACGTGTGGTCAGGCTTCGGTCACCCGGTGAAGCCGTGATGATGCTCGTCGGTACCGCTCGACTTCCTTGGGTGTCACCCACCAGTCGCGGCCGCGTTTCGTGGCCCGGAGCTTTCCGTTCGCGATCTGCTGGCGAAGCGTTGCGGCGGTCACTCCCAGCGATGCGGCTGCCTCGATGAGCGTCATCCGACACCGCCGCACTTCGGACACCGGATCCCGTTGTGGTGCCATGCGCGAGCAGGACAGCTCGGGTCCGTGGTGGGGGCTTTCGCCCCCCTCATCGGCTTCACTTGGCGACCTTATCGCTGTCCTTCCATCCGTCCTGCGGGGCCTTGCCGAAGGAAACGGTCTGGATGCGGGAGTCGAACAGTTCCGGTCGGTTCGCCTGAAGGAACGCGATGCGATCCTCGACGCTCATGGACTTGAGGGTTTCGATGAGTTCGCTGGTGGTGGCTTCGGTGTTCTTCATGACCGTAGTATCTACCCTAGCGTAGAGAATGTCAATAGGGTAGAGCCGTTATTTTCGGGTTATTTTCCATGACCGACGAACCCGAGCCCCCCGTGACCGAGCAGACCATCGCCCCCGACGTGCCGAACGACGAAGTACCGGAGGAGAACCAATGAGCGAACAGGGAGCCATCGTCGGCGCACTGACCGACGGCACCGGCGTCTCGTCCATCACCGTGCCGAAGCTGATCAAGGATTTCGTGGCTGACGTGCTGCTGTCCGGGGCCGCTGCCCTGGCCGCGGCGCAGATCGTGGACGTCGGTTCGGCCATCCAGAACCAGCAGGTCGCCGCGTTCGCCCTCATCGGGGCCGTCGTCCGCGCCGGCTATCGCACCGTCCTCCGCTGGGCGACGACCGAATGAAGAACCTGCCATCCGGCCCCGGCACGCTCCTCATCTTCGTGGTCGTGGTGCTCGTGCTCGTCTGGGCCTTCATCCAGATATGGCCTGTGCTCGTGGGACCGTTCACATGAACGACGCGCAGGCTGTCGGGCTGGTGTTCGTGTTCGTCACGGGCATCGTCCTGATCGTGGCCGCCGTACTCAGCGACCTCCGGAGGGCGTGAGGCATGACCGTCCACGTCATGAACCGGGGCGACACGTTCTCGTTCAACCTGACCCTGACCGACGAAGCCGGGGAACCGCTCGATACGACGGGCCTGCCCATCACGTTCACCGCCAAGCGCACGTTCAGCGGTGAGCCCTTCCTCGTGAAGACGCAGGACGACGGCATCGACCCTGACGGGGCATCCGGTGATACGGGCCTTGTCACGGTGACCATCGAGCCCGTGGACACCGAAGCGCTCACCCAGCAGGAACGCTTCTGGTGGGACATCGAGACGGACGACCTAGGGGTAGTGCGCACCCAGGCACATGGACGCCTCGTGGTGATGATGGATGTCAGCGCAGTACAGGGCAGCGGATCATGAGACGGGCCTACGGCAGCAGGCAGGAGACGAGGGAGGTCAACTTCCGCTCCTCGAGGCGATGGCAGAAGCTACGCCTACAGGTGCTGCGCAGGGACAGGTGGACGTGCCACTGGTGCGGTGGGCTGGCCACCGTGGCCGACCATGTCGTGGCAGTCGTCGATGGTGGTGCATGGTGGGACCCGACCAACATCGTGGCAGCGTGCGTCCCGTGCAACAACGGCAGGCCCGACAGCGGGCACAAGGCGAACCGGACCCACTCCGTGGTCCACAGGCGCTCAGGGGGCAGCGCAGCGAGCGTGTCGTATGGCGGAACGTTACGAACACGCGATACTGTCGCAGTGCGTAACGATGAGGGCTCGGATTTTTCAGGGACATGGGGGCTTCCAGAT
>Ga0137465_1000359_pt1 | contig 21855 bp, 29 predicted proteins | sample EasRivERMGT828_2_FD_104906 | JGI IMG/M metagenome (GOLD analysis project Ga0137465, IMG submission 104906) | Soil microbial communities from meander-bound floodplain in the East River, Colorado, USA - East River MetaG ERMGT828_2 | ecosystem: Environmental > Terrestrial > Soil > Floodplain ... | reverse complement strand
TTTCTGGTTGCCGGGGGACGGACTGGCGGACAAGGAAGAAAAGGACCGCGTGCCGTACCTCGCCTGGCGCAAGGCGGGCCACCTCGAGACGCACCCGGGGCGCGCGATCAACAAGCTCGCGGTGATCCGCCGCATGGTGGAGATCACCGCCCAGTTTGAAGTGGTCAGCATCGCGTACGACCGGTGGCGGATAGAGGACCTCAAGATGCTGATGGCGGAAGAGGGCATCGATCTGCCGCTGCTCCCCTTCGGCCAGGGCTTCAAGGACATGGGGCCGGCGTGGGATGAATTCGAGCGCCTGCTGCTCAACAACCGGCTCGTGCATCCCGGCAATCCGGTGCTCACCTGGAACGCTGCGAACGCCATCGTGGTGGAAGACCCGGCGGGCAACAAAAAGCCGGCAAAAGATCGCGTCACGGGCAGGATGGACGGTATCGTCGCCACGATCATGGCGATCGGGAAATCCAGCGTCGAGGAGCAAGGGCCCAGTGTCTACGAAGAGGTCGCGCGCCTAGAGGCGATTAAACGAGATCAACAAGCTGACCCGGGAATGCCAGTATGAATCTCTTGCAGCGGATCCTGAATCGCATCCTCTGGAAGCCCGAGAGCCGGATTTACATCGGCTCGCGGCAGGCCGGCGTAACGGTCAACGAGGATACCGCGCAGGCTTTCTCGGCGGTGAGCGCGTGCGTTCGGATAATCTCCGAAACGCTTGCCTCTCTGCCGTGGCCAACCTATCGGAAACTGGATTCCGGCCGCCAGGCGATGCCTGGACACGCGGTGAACTGGCTGCTGAACAACCAGCCGAACCCGGAACAATCGGCGATGGTGTGGAAACGTCAGTTGCTTGCGCACTTTCTGACGTGGGGGAACGGCTACTCGGAGATCGAGCGCGGTGCCGATGGACGGGCTGTCTGGCTGTGGCCGCTGCTGCCCGACAGGTCCGAGATCAGGCGGTCTGAAACCGGTGCGCTGGTGTGTCTGGTGCGCGGGGAGAAACAGACGTACATCCTTCCGCGCGAGAATGTTTTTCATCTTGCCGATGGCTCCTACGACGGAATCATGGGGCTTTCCAGAATACATCTCGCCCGCCGCGCGATCGGTACCGGGATTGCCCAGGACGCGTTCACGGCAAGCTACTACCAGAACGGGGCTTCCGTCGGTGGCGTCATCGAGCAGAAGCTCGGAAAGGTACTCAGCCCGGAAGCCAAGAAATCTCTGCTGAGCGAGTTCAACGAGAAATACGTCGGCCCGGATCGTGCGCGCAAAACACTCTATCTTGATTCGGGCATGGAATACAAGCCGCTCGACGTGCCGCTGGCCGATGCGCAATTCATCGAAAGCCGCCGCTTTCAGGTCGAGGAAATCTGCCGCTGGTATGGCGTGCCCCAGCACCTGGTGCAGGTGGTCACCGAGTCCAACTACGCCATCAGCTACACCGCCGACAAGAACTTTGTAGAGCACACGCTGCGCCCGATAGCGACGCTGATGGAGCAGGAAGCCAACATCAGGCTGTTCGGTGCGCGCGCAAGCGGCGCCGTATACAGCCGCATCAACCTCTCTGCTCTCATGCGTGGAGACCCCAAGGTCAGGGGGGAGTGGTACAAGGCGATGATCAATGCGGGCGTGATGTCGATCAACGAGGTCCGCGAGCTCGAGGAGTTGAACTCGATCGGCAAGGAGGGCGACGAACACTACCTCCAGACCAGCATGACGACCTTGGGCCGGATCGCCGAGGGGACGAACAGCGCGCAGCCGGCCGCGCCCAAAAAACCGGATGAGCCAGGCGCGCCAGAAGAAGAGCCGGAAGCCCCTGCACCACAGCAAAACGTCATCAGGCGAGATGCCCTCGCGTGGTGGAAAAATGGTGGAATGCAGATTGCGAATGAGTGACTCAGCATGAGCCTGCACTGTCGTCAGCCATTGTCTCGAAGCATCGAGATCGACGATGAGCGCGACATCGCTACGATTTACGGAACGAAGATCAGCGGTGAACTCTTGCGCACGCTCGGGGAGCCGACGCCGCCAGGTCGATGGTTTCGGGAATTATATACATGACTCCCATAGATGAATCAGTGAGTTATGAATGAGCGCGGCGAAAGCATAAGGGTAGTGCATCCACTATTCCCGGTGGAGGGAGGCGGTTCGATTCCGACCTCGCCGCTCCAATTGCATGTCGGAAAGATTACGCGTCAGCTATTCGCGCAGTTGAATGGGCACTGGCATAGCAGGCTTCCGAACGTTGGAAATTGTACTATAGGTATATGTTTTGGCGCTGAATTTTCCGGGGTGTGGTATGCGGTAGCGTGGTGGTCGCATCCTGTAAACGCGCAGCTTACCGATGGGAAAACATGGGAACTAAGGCGGATGGCCGTCGCGGATGACTCTCCTAAAAACACGCCAAGTCGGTTTTTGTCGGTGATGGTCAGAATGCTAAGGAAGGAACGCCCCGAGCTTGCCAAACTCATCAGTTACCAAGATACCCAAGTCCATACAGGAACGATCTACAAGGCGTCAGGATGGCACGCAGCAGCGTTATCGAAGGGTCATTCATGGACATGGGGCGACAAGGCCACAAACGGGCGCATACGCAATCCTGAGCAGTCCATAGCGGACAAGGTTCGATGGGAGCTTGCGCTATGACCTCGGGAGTTAAGTATATAAGTCCCATGGTTTCGCATTATCAAATGTGAAGATGGCGTTGCAACCATCGAGACCAAATTTGAACAGGGAAAGGAGCTATCCAATGGATAATGTCGTGAAAATTCAGCATCGAGGCAATGTCGGCGAACTGCCGATCGGCAGTTCCGTTGTCATTGAGTCCTGCGACGCCAACGAGCTGTGCTTGCGTATCCCGGGCCCGCCCGAGCCGGTAAAAGCGCGCGTCGCCACGAAAGGCCCGGCCAAGAAGAGGAAACCCGCAAGCCGGTCAGGGACTGGACGGAAATAACCCCAGGTCCCGACGAGTTAGCAAATAGCGCTATTTGCTAACACTGCCTTGACAGCCTATGCCATATTGGCATAGCATGGTTTTGTCCCGTGGCAATTGAGCCGTGGGCTAACAAGGAGGCCATATGGCTACCAAAGCGAAGATTAAGATTGAGATCACCCCGCCGAACTTCAAAGTCCTGCCAATCAGGATTGAGGGGACGGCTCCGCTGATGACGCACAAGTTCTCCGAGAAGATGCGAAAGCAGATCGAGGAGAAGCAAACCAGCAAGAACACCACTACCAAGAAACGTGAACCGAAGGATTACGCGGCCGAATTCAACGCGGCGCGCTACATCGCCAAAAAGAACGGGTCAGCGGGCGGATGGGACGGCCTGCCCGCCGGCGCGCTTCGATCGGCGATGATTGCTGCCTGCCGTACGGTGGACGGTTTGCCGATGACGCGGGCCAAGGGGGCATTCTTCATCCGCGCGCAGGGCCACGACATCACGGACAGCACGCCGCTGATTCGCATCGAAGGTAAGCCGGAGCACGATACACGCCCGGTGCGTTTGGAGTCCGGCGTGGCGGACATGAGGAACCGCCCGCGTTACGACGATTGGGCGTGCCAGATGGAAATCGAATACGACAGCGATCTGGTCAGCGAACATGACGTGGCAAACCTGCTGGCGCGCGCCGGGGCTCAGGTCGGACTGTGTGAAATGCGCCCGAGTGCACCTAACAGTTTCGGCGGCGACTTCGGGACGTTCCGCGTGGTGACGCCGAAGAAGAGCAAGGGGTAATCCATGAAGAACGTCAGCTATTCATGGAGCAAGGCATTCAACGTTCCGGCACAGGTCGTAGGGGAGTTCTTCTACGGCTTGCGCAAGCGCACGCCAGAAGAGCTTATAAAGGCGTCACGCAACCGGAGTGCTCCGACCCACTCGCTTTTCGAGTGGAACGACTCTGCGGCGGCGCGGGAATATCGGCTGGTGCAGGCTCGGGTGATCGTGTCGAGCTTGCAGGTCGAGATCACTACGCTGAAAGGCCGAAAGGAATCGGTACGTGCTTACATCGGTTCCTCGAAGCGTGGCAGTTATGTTGCCACGCTTGAGGCCGACAGCAATGACTTGCTCGAAGCCGAGCAGGAGTGCATTACGCACATGCGAGCGTTCAAGCAACGCTGGCGCGGGTTGCAGTTTGCGCGCGAAGTCATCGAAACGATGAACGCAGCGGAGCAGCGCGTCAGTCGGAAATTGAAAAAAGCGGCATAGGGCAGTCAAGGTATGGCCAGGTCTGGCGAGGCGAGGTGGGGCGTGATCGGGTAAGGCAGGTTAGGTAAGGCCGGGTAGGTTTGGGCTGGTTCTGGCGCGGTCAGGTCCGTCAGGGAGTGGCAGATGTGTTAAGGCACGACGGCGGGTTATGGTGCGGCATGGTCGGGTCGGGCAGTCGGGGTGAGGCATGGTTGGACTTGGCTAGGTGAGTTCTGGTGTGGCGGGATGAGGCAGTCGAGGCCGGGCTAGGTGCGGTGGGCTAAGTCTTGATTCTGTGGGTTTTGGTGGGGCAGTTATGGAAGGAGCCGAACTAAAAAAGCTTCGTAAGAAGCTCGGCCTGTCGCTCGCGCAAGCGTCGCGGCAGGTCGAGGTTTCCGCTCGCAGTTGGGCGCGGTGGGAGGCTGGTGATCAGCCGATTCCTGAAGGCGCAATGAAACTTTTCCGAATTGTGAACGGACTGGAAAAGATCAAGTAACGGAACGGCATAACATTTCAAAGCCACCCGACTCAGGGTGGCTTTTTCATTGGAGATCAGCCATGTCTAACATTCGCTTTGTTAACCGCGGCAATAGTCGCGGCGAAATTTGGCTGTATGACACGATCGGCCAAGGATTCTTCGGCGGAATGTCAGCAAAGGATTTCGTCAGCGAGCTGAACAAGCTCGGCAAGGTCGACGTGATCAACCTGCACATCAACTCCCCCGGCGGGGCGGTGTTCGATGGTGTGGCGATCTACAACAGTCTGAAGAGCCACCCCGCCCGCATCGAGGTGGACGTCGACAGCGTAGCGGCATCGATCGCGTCGCTGATTGCGATGTCCGGCGACGAGATCCGCATGGCCGCGAACGCCATGATGATGATCCATGACCCGATGGGATTTACCATGGGCTCCGCTGCTGACATGCGCAAGACCGCCGATCTGCTCGACCAGGTCAAGGGCGTGATCGCCTCGACCTACGCCAATCGCACCGGCAAGAAGGAAGCCGAGATCGCGGCGCTGATGAGCGAGGAAACCTGGATGACGGGCGACGAGGCGCAGAAGCAGGGGTTTGCCGATCTCGTCACCGAAGAGCAGCGCATCGCGGCCTGCACGGGTTTTGACTTTTCCAACTTCAGGCGCACGCCTTCCCAGCTCACCGGGAAAGCGCGCCCCGCAGGACATTCCATGTCGCAGGTAAAACTGGTCGCCATGGATACGAGATCGAGGGTAACCACTCGATAAGCCGGCGCCAAGACTCGCCGTTCAGGCCGCCTCCGGGCGGTTTTTTATTTTTAGGAGCATGAAAATGACGATCGAGCAGCTCAGGGCCCGGCTTATTGAACTCAATGAGACCGGCAAGGCAATCCAGGCGAAAGCCGACGCGGAAAAGCGCGACCTCACCGCGGACGAGCAAAAAGAGGTCGACGCGATCTTCGCGGAATTCGAGTCGGTCGAGGGCGACATCGTGCGCCGCGAGAAACTCGTGGCGCAAGACTCGCGCCTCGGTGAGTCCCGCGGCCGAGTTGTTCCCCCGCTGCAGCCGGAAAACAACCAGGTCATCGTTCCGCAGAACGCCGGCCGTAATGGTCTGCAAAACACCAACCTGCGCACGCAGGAAGAGCGCACCCGCTGGGGCTTCCGCAGTTTCGGGGAGTTCTGCATGTCGGTGAAGGATGCGGCACTGACGCCGTCATCCGTGGACGCGCGGCTGCTCGCCAATGCCGCGGCATCGACGTACGGATCGGAGGGCGTCGGCGCGGATGGTGGCTTTGCGGTTCCGCCGGAGTGGCGCGCGCAGATCATGGAAATGGTCTCGGGCGAGGATTCGATCCTGTCGCTGACCGACCAGCAACAATGCAGCGGGAACAGCATCACGTTCCCGGTCGATGAGACAACCGCGTGGCAGACGACCGGCGGGGTCCAGGCGTACTGGGACAGCGAGGCGGCGACGATGGCGCAGTCGAAGCCGTTGCTCAAGGACCTGACCGCGAAGCTCTCCCGCATCACGGCGCTGGTCCCGATGACGGACGAGTTGCTCGAGGATGCCGCGGCAATGGGCGGGTACGTCGGCAAGAAGGCCGGCGAGAAAATCGACTTCAAGGTCACCGATGCGATCTTGAACGGAACCGGCGTCGGCCAGCCGCTCGGCATCATGAACGCACCTTGCCGCGTATCGGTTGCCAAGGAAGCGTCGCAGGTAGCCGCGACTTTCCATGCCAACAACGTGGCCAAGATGATGGCGCGCCTGCCGTCGAAATCGTTCGGCCGCAGCGTGTGGTTCATCAACCAGGACGTCCTCCCGCAGGTCTTCCAGCTCGGCTTCCCGGTCACTACCGCCGCGGGCACAGCGGCCGGCGCGGGCGCCCTCTACCTGCCCCCGAACGGCCTGGCCAACTCGCCGGCGTTCGGCACGCTCCTGGGCCGCCCGATCGTCGTGACGGAGGCCTGCGCGACGCTCGGGACAGTGGGCGATGTGGTCCTGGCCGACATGTCGAAGTACCTCACCGTCGTGAAGGCGAGTGGCGTCAAGTCGGACGTGTCGATGCACCTCTGGTTCGACCAGAACCTCACGGCGTTCCGCTTCGTGCTGCGGATCAACGGTCAGCCCTGGCTCTCGGCGCCGATCGCCCGCAAGAGCGGCACCAACACGCTGTCGCACTTCGTGACGCTCGACACGCGCATCTAATCGTCGCTCGACACGCGCATCTAATCCGACATTTTCAAAGGAGAATCAGACATGACCATTGGACTCAACGCTCGTCTCGACGAGCAGGCTTTTTTCGTACAGGCGGCAGCCGATCTGCTGTTGACCACCGCCATCGGCGACACGAAATACGTGTCGCTGAAGAACTACCGCAAAGTTTGCATCATCATCGACATCGCCAACGGCACCAGCGTAACCGGGGCCATCATCACGCTGAAGCAGGCGCAGGCGGTGGCGGGTACGGGCGAGAAGGCGCTCGCCTTTACCCGGATGCTCGCCAACATCGACACCGGTGCGTCGGCGACGATGGTGGAGACAGCGGTCGCGTCCAACACCTTCACCACGGACACGACCAACTCCAAGAAACTCCGCTACATCCTCGATGTCGATTCCGACTCTCTGGATGTGGCAAACGGTTTCGACTGCCTCCGTGTCGACGCCACGGCTCACGCGGCCACAAGTTCGCTCGGCGCGAACGTGTCGTACATCCTGTATGGCGCGAGATACAGCGGCGCGAGCCCGATAGCCGACTAAGCCTCTGAAGTAAAAACGGGATGGGCTGGCACAACGCCAGCCCATTCCTTTTTTCTGAAGCACCCCGTCAAGGAGCAGATCAATGGCTCGGCCTCACGTGTTTATGGTTGGTGCAGAGAGCTTCTCGGCGCAGGTTGCCGTTATCCGCCCAGCCAATGCGACCCCCTACACCGCCCTTGACGTTGTCGGCGGTGCTTTTGAACTCCCGTTGATGGGTCCGAGCGCAGAGCACATCAAAATCAATTCGAGCCTTCTCAGAATCGACGTTGCAGCGGTCCCGGCCGGGATGACCACGTTCCGCCTGCACCTCTACAGCGTAACGCCGCCCTCGGCCATCGCCGACAACGCCGCGTTCGATCTGCCGGTCGGGGATCGGGCAAGTTATCTCGGCTATTGCGACCTCGGGACTCCGGTGGATCTCGGGGCAACGCTCAGCGTTCAGGCGGATTTTCTCAGGCAAGTCAAGCTCGCCGGGACGAGCCTGTTTGCTTACCTGGTGACCACGGGCGGTTTCACTCCGGCCGGAAATAGCGAGGTCTACAACGTGGGCCTGTACGCGGTAGCGCTGTGAGCCAGATCAACGTCCAGCTCGAACGGGCGATCAACCCGGCGCAGCAGGATCTGCTGCTCACGTTTGCGCGAGTGGAGACGTCTGCACAACCGAACGCCGGTGACGGGTCCGATTCGGATCCCGTTCCGCAAGGCGCGGCGGACGCGCCGCCGGCGCCGGGGCAGCCAAGGGCCGCGACGAGACAGCCGCCGCGGCGCCGCGGCGGGTTCGTGAAGAACTGGTGAGAGGGCGACATGGCAAACGGTGAACAGATCGAAGCCGCAGCGGCACTCGGCGCGGCGGGGGTGGACGTGGAGCTGCGTGCGCGGATGTGCAGCGCGGAGTTGAAGGCGGTGCTGGAGAAATACGGACTGGCGATCGGGTTCAAGCGAACCGAGCAGATCATGCCTGGAGGGGCAACTTCGGTGCAGGTCGAATTCCTTTTCACACCTGCGCCCCGCGCGCCATCCAACTGACATGGACGACCCCTCGACCTACTACACGCCGCTGCGGATGAGGCGGCCGTTCGCGCCGGGGGCGGTGGTTGGGGGTGGAGGCGGTAGTCCAGTTACTTTCACCGTCCTTGCACACGGCACGGCGAATATTGGCGCGTCGAGTTTTCCGACTGTATCTGTCGCACCGGAATCGAACAAGCCCATCTATTGTTTTTTTGGGTACACCTTCAACGGCGGCCCGCCAGCGGGTGACTGCTTTGCAGTTGCTGGCAACGGCCTGACGTGGGATAGGATCGACGAGCAGATTCTAGGAACCGGCCGCTGGGTAGCTGGAGCGTTTCGATCGCTCGGAGCGTCGCCAACTCCCGGAGTGATAACAATCTCGGAGACGGATGCTGGGGATGGACTGTTCTTAACCGGGGTTTACGCAATCGTTCAGGCTAATGACGCTGATCCTTCCGGGACGAACGGCTCTGGAGCAACTGGGGCGCCGGGAGCGAATTCGACTGATAGTGATACCGCGCTGGGTTTGACGATTCCGGGAAGTCCTGGACCGAATGACGCAACGTTGGCATTTTTCGTTCTTGAGGACGGGGCGACTGGAATAACTGCTGATGCGTTGTGGACGCACCTTTTTACTCCCGACAACGCGGGTGACATGAGTGGCGCTGCTGATTGGAGTTCCGGTGCAGACCTCACTCCGACGTTGACGTGGACCAACCCGAAGCGCGCTGCTGGCATCGGCTTCATCGTAAAGGCTGCGTAATGGCCCGTATCTTCTCCCAGTCGTTCATCGGCGTTGAATGGACGTGGAGCGCCGGCGACCCTACGCCTCCCTACAGCGGGATGCAGCAGAATGGGTCTGGAAGTGACGCATACGAGGCTTCCATACTGGCGCGAGCAAGTTACCCAACGAATCTTGGGGGTGCTGGCGGCAACGGCATAATGCACGAGCTTGACGATGGCGACAATCAAGGAACGCACTCATTCAGGTATGTTCACGCCAACAGAAGTGAAATCTGGATGCGGTTTTACCACAAGATCACCGCAGGGGTAACGATAACCCAATACACCAAGACGTTGGATTTGGACGAGGCGGCAGACAGAATTATCTTCGGAATTCAGAACAACGCGTGGGGCTTCTGGCAAGCTAGTGGCTCTCCGACTTTTCCTTTTACCAGCACGTTCACTTGGGCCGATCTTTTCGGTGGTAGCGGGAGTGATGGTCAGTGGCATTGTTTTGAGATTCACCTGAAGCAGGGGGCTGGTAACGGCATTTGTGAAATCTGGTTTGACAACGTGCTTGTTGGCTCCACCACTACGGCTACGCTAAACGGCTCGTCGGGCTTTAGTGGGGGACGATTCTACACAAACCAGTTCATAGGTGGCCCCGGTGGCCCGTATGAAGTACACATTGACGAAATAGAGGTCGACGACGCTTTGCGCGTCGGCCCGCTCGGTGGTGGCGGCGGAGGCGTGGTAGTTGTTTCGCGTCCGCCGGCTGCCACCCGCATGATCGGCCTGGTGCCGATGGGGATGAGATGAACATTCAGCAATTCATGGATCGCCATGGACCGCAGACGCACGTTACCGAGTCCTACGTGTCGTCGCCGCCGGCCTTGACGATCACTGACGAGCGCGGGGATCTGTGGTGCCTGGGGTTCAACGGCGGGCGCGTGCAGGGCGGTGAGTTTTCTTATGGCGTGCTGCGCAACGGCGTGGATACCGGAGAGATGGCGAACCGCATCGAGCGCCGCGGTGGGCGCATCAGAATTTTTACGTCTGACGGATGGAAACGCTGGACGGGCGCGGCATTCGTGTGATGGCCCCCGAAACGATCACATTACACGAAACGCTGATCCGCCTTATGAAAGGCGTGATCAGCGCGTGGGAGAAATGGCTGGAGGCTCAAAAGCAGAAGTAATTTTTCAACATTCACCAAGCTCGCGCCCCGCCGCGCTGCACCCGCAGCCCCGCATGGCACATGCCTCCTTGGGCTCACCTCAAGGAGACATTCATGTCCATGCAATATTCAGTAGTAGGTAATGGCGTTACCCCGACGGCCGCGGCTTGCACGCTCGCCTTCATCAACCCCGGCGCCTCGCGCTCGCTCGCATTCCTGCGTGCCTGGGCTGGCCAGGCCGTCAACGCCACCTCGGCGCAACAGCGGATTCAGTTGAACACGCAGGTAACTGCGTTCCCGACGCTGACCACGTTCACTCCGCTACCCACGACGCTGTCCGATCCGGCGTCCGTCATCACTGGCGGCACTGCGGGCGCGGCGGGAACTGCCGGCATCAACGCCACGGCGGAAGGCGCGGGCGGCAAGACGGTTATCTATCCTGACGCGTTCAACGTGCTGAACGGCTGGCTGTGGATCCCGACGCCCAAGGATGTGATCGTGCTCAACGCGAGCGCGGCGCAGGGCTTCGGGCTGCACGTGCCGGTGGCGGTATCGCCGGCTGGCGCTTGGTCATGGGGCGTGACGTTCGAGCAGCTCGGTTAACAGTTATCCGGTTGTTGTAGGTGCTTCCACCGGCGGAATGGTTCGCCGGTGGAAGATTCATTGAGGCGATGACATGAGAGACGGCGTTCTGTTCCACACCAAGGGGCTCAAGCACGTCCCCTCTGGCCAGTTGGAGCGATGGTATGGCGTCGAGGCCATGAAGCGCGTCAGCGGTGCGATGCGCGAGTTTCCTTTCCCTGCGCCCTTGCTGGACTGTCCTGGGAGTGTGTGGGCGATGCCCGGCGGGGATTTCATCGGGAGCCTCAAGTGCGGCAGTGAAATGTCCGCGATCGACAGAGCGGTGGATATCCTGCGTCGCCAACGTGCTGCTGCCATTGCGCGAGGCGGGTCGCAACACGGAAGGCTGAACGCCTTCGCCAGCCTCGATGCGTTGATCGCCGCGGTGAGTGGCGGCAAGGCGCAGTATTTGAACTTCGCCAAGACCGGGGTTGCTTCGTCCGCGATCGGCGGCAGCATGGATTTGTGGACCCGAGGCACTGTTCCCGCTGCGGGGGCTGCCGGTGGAGCACTCCCGGGTGGGACGAGCCCGACGAACGCGACGACTGGAAACTGGGGATTTGTAAACCCGGCGAACGCCAACACCGGCCACTACCTTGCCATCGAGGTTTCGGCATCGGTCATCAACAACACGCTGGGGATTATCGACCGTCTTTTCGCAGCGGCCGTCAATCCAAACTCCACGGCAACGCAGGCCGTGACTGGCACGTTCTCGCGCTACCAGTCCGGAACCGGAACCGCTGCGGATTACATCGGCGGCAACTTCGCTTTCCCGAGCAACCCGACAACGGTTCTGGCGGCTACCGGCCATAACTGGACGGTGTGCCAATACACCGACCAAGGCAGCAACGCCGCACAGTCGTTCCCATCGACCGCGGGAATCAGCGCATGCCCGGTCGGACAGATCGATCTCGTCGTGGGGCAGAATTCGTGGTTCATGCCATTCGCTTCCGGAGACACGGGGGTCAAGGCGTTGACGCAAGTGCAGTCGAGCGCGGCAGTAGCGACGGGAACGATGGACTGGGTGGTGGCGCATCTGATCGGCCTGATCGGCTGCCCGGTGGCGAACTTGGTCTGCGTTGGTGACGCTCTCTATACCGCGATGCAGTTGACCAGCATTTTCGATAACGCCTGCCTCTCAGCCATCGAAATGCCGAAGCCAGCAACGACCGCGACCAGCTACTCCGGACGGGTATCCATCGTTGCGGAGTAAAAAATGGGGAATTATATACTTGACTCCCATAGCGGAATCAGCGGGTTATGAATAGCCCGGTCGTGATCGGAAATGCGACGCTGTATCTCGGTGATTGCGTGGAATTTATGCGCGGTTTGCCTGATGGCGCTTTCGATTTGGCGATCGTCGATCCGCCGTATGCCGTGGGTGCCAGCGATGGCAGCTTTGGGCGCGGCGGCGCGAAGGCCATTGCTAACACAAGCGCAGCGGCGGCTGGCTATCGGCGCGAAATGAAGCACTACTCCAACAGCGACAAGGTTCCAGATCAGGAATATTTCGACCACCTGTTCCGCGTGTCAAAAAATCAGATCATTTGGGGGGCGAATTACTATCCGAAATTCCTGCGGCATAGCGGATGGGTGATTTGGGACAAGATCAAGACTGATGGGCTGCTCTCGGAGGCAGAATTGGCTTTCCAGTCGATCGATAAGGTGGTGAAGATATTCCGGTTTCAGTGGGAAGGATTCAAAAAGGGTGTTGGCAGCTTCGAGCCGACACTTTCCAAGACCATCCATCCGAATCAGAAGCCGGTGCGCCTGTATGAGTGGCTGCTGACTACCTACGCGAAGCCGGGGCAGACCATTCTCGATACCCACCTCGGCAGCGGGTCAACGGCCATAGCGACTAACGAGCTAGGGTTCAGTCTTACCGGGTGCGAACTTGACCCCGAGTATTACACCGGAGCAATTCAGCGAGTCACGGATGCTCAGATGCAAGCCCGGATGTTCGCGTGATGAAGCCCACTAGCCAAGCCGTTGAATCGGTTAGTGGAGTTAAGTATATAAGTCCCAAAAAATGAGCAATAGGGCCGGCTGGTTCCTGAGAACAGGCAAGCTTACCGAGGTTGCCAGATCACTACGGCTGACGCCGAAAGGGGATACAGCCAATCAGCCGCCATTCCTTGCGCGTGCGGCAGATGTTGCTATAGAGACGGTGCCGTTCTCGCGCAAGTGGATGCCAACGGTCCTCGCAGCGTGGGCCGTCGCGCCGATTTTGCTGTGGACGAACGGGTTCACGATACCTGAAGCCGCAGCGGTCGATGCGCCCCCGGTCCAGAGCAGGGGCTGGATATATCAGGTAAGGGAATCCTGGGAACTGCCCGTTCCGCCGCAGCAGGCGCGGCGCTTCGTGCCGCAGGGTGCCGTAGCCGCTGGCAAGACGCCTTACGCGCGCACGGCGCTCAACAACTCGCTCGCGGCGTGGGAGGTTGGACAGCCTCCGATCCAGAAGCGGTACGGGCAGATCGTATCGGTTGACGACCCGGTCTTCGGCCAGCGGTCGGTCCCGGAGGCAGTAAGGCAGGCGTGGCAGCCTGATACGTGGGAAGCTCAAGCCGCGCGCCACACGCCGCTCGCGACGGCAGCAGCAGCGGCAGACCAACCGCCAGGCAGTCGAGCGTGGATTACCCGTGCCGTCGCGTCTTGGACGCAAGACCCGGTACTCATCTGGCAAAACGGCTTTCTCGCGCAGGACGGTGTAGTTGCCGATAGTCCGATCGGACTCAGGGCGTGGTTCGCAACCGTCCGCCAGGCGTGGGAGCCTGAAGCGTATCCGCCGCAGGGGTGGAAGCACTTAGTCCAGGCAGCGGCGGCGGCAGTCAACGACCCGCCGTTCGGGTTGCGTGCATGGTTCTCGACGGTCAGAAATGCGTGGGAACCCGCCCCGTATTCGATACAGGTCACAGAGAAAGCCGTCCAGCCAGCGGCGGTCGTATCCGAGCAGCCGTTCGGCAAGCGCGAACGGCTCTCTGGCCTCATAGCAGCGTGGGAGCAGACGCTCGTACCGCTGTGGGGCGCTGCCGGTGTCCAGTCTCCAGACAACCCGATATTCAGCGGCAGGCCGTGGCTCGCGGTCACGCTGAGAGCCTGGGAGCCGGAGTGGATTAGGCCGCAGGTCGGGCGGCGCCTAGCCCAACCGACGGCTGTCGCCCAGGACAGCCCGCCGGTCAGCGATCGGCCGTGGCTGGACACGATTACCCGGGCGTGGGAGCCCGCGCCGTATCCGCCGCAGGGCTGGCGGCACCTCGTCCAGCCGCCGGTGGTCGCGGCGGACAACCCGCCGTTCGGGTTGAGGCCGTGGCTCGTCACCATCCGGCAGTCGTGGGAACCGGAGTGGATCCGGTCGCAGACGGGGCGGGTTCCAGTCCAGGCTGGGGCGCCGGCGGTAGAAAAAACGCCGTATGCCCGGCCGTGGATCGAGACCATCCGCGGCGCATGGGAACCGTGGACGATCACGGCCCAGGGCCGGCGCTACGTCGTTCAGAAATCGGCGGCGGCTACGACCCCGCCGCACGCTCGACCGTGGCTCGCGACCGTCCGCAGCGCGTGGGAGTCCGGGACGATCATCGTCCAGGGGCGGCGCACCGTAGTCCAGCCGACGGTGGTCGCGGCGGACAACCCGCCGTTCGGCTTGCGTCCGTGGCTCGCGAGCGTTCGGCAGTCGTGGGAACCGGAGTGGGGCCGCCCACAGACGGGGCGGGTTGTAGTCCATGCCGGCACGATGATTCCGGTGATTATCTCCCGGCCATCGAGCCGCACCGTTGCACAAGGTTCCGACGGCAGTCGCTCCGGCGGGCAGATTGGCCGCAGGCCGGGGCAGACTTCAAAAGGGCGCAGGACATGACCTTACGACTGATCACCGCGCCGGCTGTCGAGCCCGTGACCGCGCTCGAGGTAATGCAATGGAGCAGGATCGACGCCTCCGTCGAGGTCCCCGATCCGGTCGCCGCGATACTGGCGATGCTGATCCCGGCGGCGCGCAAGGTTGCCGAAAATATCACCGGTCGCGGGTTGATCACGCAGACCTGGGAGCGTGTGTACGACAAATTCCCTGGCAACGAAATCGAGATCGGCATGCTGCCGATCCAGTCCATCACGTCGCTGAAATACTACGACAGCGCGGGTGACCTGCAAACGATGGATACCGCCGACTACGTGCTCGACGCGGACACACTCCCCGGATGGGTCTTGCCTGCCTACGGTTTCTCATGGCCATCGACTTTCGACATGGCGCAGGCCGTCATCATCCGTTTCGTCGCTGGCTACGGGGGGGCTGGATCCGACGTCCCGTCCGAAATCCGGATGTGGATCAGCGCGCAGTGTGCCGCCGCGTATGACAATCCGTCCGGGTTGATGGACGGAAAGGCGGCGTGCCTGCCGTTCATCGATGGGCTGCTCGATGCCTACCGGCTGAGGTGGCTGTGACCACGCCCTGGGCAGTCCCGGCGGAGATGTGGAAGGGCGCAACCGTCGCTATTCTCGGCGCCGGCCCCGACATGACGAAGGAGCTGGCCGAATCGGCCCGCGGCCACAAGACCATCGCCGTTAATCGCGCCGTCAAGTTCGCGCCGTGGGCCGATATGTTCGTCGCCCTCGACCCGCGCCATCCGTTCTATGCGGACCCCGGGGACTTCAAGGGTCTGCGGATCTGTGGAGTCGAGTGCGAGCTCGACGCACTGTATCCGGGGATGCTGTACGAGACGGTGACCATCGGGCCGGGCCACACAATCGAGATCCGCAACAACGCCCTGGCCGCGATTCGCATTGCCGAGCGCGCCGGTGCCGCGAAGATACTGCTGCTCGGCTTCGATCCGGAGCGCTACGAAGAAATTCACAAAGCAACGGGCTTTTACGGGCTGGTGCAGGGTCTGGATCAGATCACCGCCGAGCTGCGCGCGAAGGGCATCGAGATCGAGCGGGTGGATTCGGTTAAGGCGGAATCGCCGGCACCGAAGCGGCGCGGCAAATGAACATCGGAAATCTGGACCGCCGGGTCACCATCGAATACCCGGTCGCCGGGCAGGATGCCAATTCCGGGAGGCCGGTGATCACCTGGGCGGTCCTGGCTACGGTGTGGGCAAACGTGCAGGACGTGATGCCGTCGCGGTCCGAGGGCGTCAAGCAGGGGCTCGTCGTGGCGCGCAACCAGGTCCGCATCCGCTACCGCTGGCGCGATGACGTGACCTCGGCCATGCGCATGACCGTGGCCGGGTCGCCCGATCGAGTGCTGCAGATCATCGCGGGCCCGGCGGCGATTGGCAGCCGGAACTCGTACTGCGAAGTCATGTGTGAATCGGTGTCGTCGTAATGGCTGAGATCCACGTGAGTGGCCTGGCTGCTCTCCAGAAGTTTCTGGACGATCTCCCGGTGAAGATAGAGAAAAACATTCTGCGGTCTGCGTTGCGCAAGGGCGCCGTGGTCATCATGGCGGAGGCGAAACAACGCTGTCCTGTCGGCCTGCCGACCAACGAGGCAGTCAAGAAGTACGGCGGCTATCCGGGCGCGCTGCGCGACAGCATCAGGGTAGGCACCAATTACAGAGCCGGACGCGTGACGGCGAGCGTCAAGGCGGGCGGCAAGACAAAAAAGCAGGGGGATGCGTATTACGCGCACATGGTGGAATTCGGCACCAGGGCGCACGTCATCAAAACCGTGACTCGTAAAGGATCCCTGGTGATTGGCGGACGGTTTGTGGGTCGGTCCGTGCAGCACCCGGGCGCGAGGCCGAGGCCGTTCATGCGGCCGAGCCTTGATGGAAAAGCGCAAGAGGCCGTGATTGCGGTCGGAGAACAGATGAAGGTGCGGCTCACGAAAGAGGGGATTGATACCGCCGACATCGTCATCGAGGGGGACGAGTGAGCGGCGTTTACGTCATCCGCGCCCTTCTGGCAAACGCCGCAGCGGTTACGTCTGTCGTCCCCGCCACGCGCATCATGGCCGGGGACCTGCCGCTGAACACAGTCTTGCCCGCCATTGCTGTGACGCAGATCAGCAGCGTGCCGATGAACCTGCTGAAGATCAACGACTCACCGAAGATGCACACCGATCGCGTGCAGGTCACGGTGCTGTTCAAGGGGTCTGAGGGCACACCGTCCGGTACCGGTTACGAAGGAGCCAAGGCGCTGCTGAAGCTCGTGCTGGCGGCATGCCCGAGCCAGCGCGGGACGGTGAACGGGTTCGCGGTAGACAGCATCATCCCCGACATCGAGGGCCCGGACCTGGAGGCTGACGACACCGCGATTTATTCGCAGAGCCGCGATTTCATCGTAAAATGGAGCGCATGACAGAGGAGTTTTCCATCTACGTTAACAGCCGTCTTAATACTGGCGAGCCGTTCTACGTTGGCAAGGGACGATGGGGCCGTGTGCTAACCCGGTTCGGCAGGTCCGCGCATTGGAAGAGGATCGTCGCGAAGGACGGCGGGCGGTACGTCAACGTCATTGCCAAGACCACCGACGAGGAGTGGGCGTTTTTTGTCGAGTGCGAGTTGATAGACAAGTACCGTCGCCTTGGCGTTGCGCTGATAAATAAGACGCTCGGCGGCGAGGGCATGAGCGGGTATCGGATGACGCCCGAGCAGATCGCTAATCAGGCGAGGGCGAAGCTCGGAAACACATGGAACATTGGGCGCAAAGACTCAGAGGAAACGCGTGCAAGAAAGCGCGCAGCGCAACAAGCAAGAACGGTGTGGCCCAATCTCACAGAGGAACACAAGAAAAAAATAGGTCTTGCGTCGCGGGGGAACAAATACAACCTTGGAAAGAAAGCGTCAGAGGCCACTCGCGCACTGCTGTCTGCGCAGAGGAAGGGGAAGCAATTTACTCTCGGACATAAGCTCACTGATGAGCACAAGGCAAAAGTGTCCGCCGGGCTGAAAGCGTTTTACGAAAATCGTAAGGCGACAAAAACTTAGTTCCACTTCATAGAGCACCACCAACGAGCCGCGTGAGCGGCTTTTTTATTGCCCGATCTCGGGATTTTTTAAAAGGAATCACACTATGCCCGCACATTCCGCGGTCGCGTCACATACGGACGCCATCTACGCCATTTCCGCCGGCCTCCCGGCGACCTACGACGCCGCGGGCTACGCCGCGACCACGATCACTTACACCGTCATCGGCAAGGTGTCCGACTTTCTGCCCTACGGCAGCAAGCGCTCGGTGAACGAATTCGTGCCGATCACCGGCGCGGTCGAGTTCACCAAGGGCGCGCCGCGCTACGGCCAGGGCGACATGATGATGGGGGATGTTCCCGCCGACGCCGGCCAGGTGATCCTCAAGGCGGCGGAACTGTCCTCCAACCACTACAGCCTCAAGATCACCTACCCGGACAGTGAGACCCACTACCTCGACGTGATCAACGCCGGGTGGGTGCTGTCCGGCGGCAAGGAAGGCGCCCCCATGATCCGCACCGCGACACTCGGCATCTGCAGGGCGCCGGTCATCGTCGCGGCGGTCTAAATTCAGCGGGCCCTGGCCCGCGCAACCCGTACCGGACCCGGCCCGATGTCTTCCACTCGCGTGGAAGCTCGGGCTGGGCACCGGGCACATCTTCACGCGAGAGGACAACCATGAACTTCGATGTATCAGCCTATGAGCTTGAGGAAACAGCCATCCACACCGTGCAGAACGCCAAGGGCGACGATGACCTGATCGGGGCCGACGGTGTCAACCCGGTGACCATCGAGCTCTACGGCTCTGGCAGCCGGCAGATGGTCAAGGCGCTGCACAAGGCGGGGCAGCAGTTGCAGTTGCGCATGCAGGCTCTGCTGCGCGGCAAAGTGGACAAGAAAGCCGGCGAGGCGGCAGAGGCGGAAATGGTCGAGAAGCTGGTCGCGTGCACGAAGGCGATCCACAACTTTCCGATCGAGCCGGCGGCGCTGTATGGCAACCCGAAGCTCGGCTACATCACCAAGGGCGTGATCAAGTTCCTGGAGGATGACGCAAATTTCAGCAAGCCCGTTTCGACAGCCTCGCCGTCTACGTCCGGCAACTTGCCTGGCTGAACGCAACGCCGGAACGGGCGATAGACGACCAGTCAAAAGCGCCGCGGATTTCTCGCCTTGACCGGCTGCGGATGGTTTGGGTTCCCGAGTGGGAAGGGTGGGTGTCCGAAGCGACCGTAGAGGCGCTGCGCGCGGTTTACATGCCGGACATGCCTCCGCTCGAGGGGGACAACCAGTTGATTTCCCGGCTGCTCGAAATAGGCCCCAGCATGGGGTGCGATCCGATCAGCCATCAGGAAATAGTGGCGTGGCAGGAACTCACCGGAATCGAGCTGCAGCCCTGCGAGGTTCGTTTTCTGCGGCTCTTGTCTCACGAGTACCTGGCTGAATCACACCGGGCGCTGAAGCATGACTGTCCGGCGCCGTGGCGGCCTGTCGATGCCGACGAGACGCCGCTGCCAGGCAACACGCAGTTAGCGCTCCGCACGCTCGCAAAACTCTGAAGGACTGAACAATGGCCCTTGCCGGCGCACTCGAAATCCAGATTTCCGCCGGGATTGCGCGGATCACCGACGACCTGGCGAAGATCAACAGCACCGTCGGGCGGTCCATGAAGGGCGTCGAGTCCGCAGTCGCGTCCGCCAAGGCCGCGCTCGGCGCGCTCGGGATCGGGCTGGGCGTTGGCTATTTCACAACACTCATCAAGGGGTCCATCGACGCGATGGATCGTCTGCGCGACCTTTCGCTGACAACGAATATCACCGTCGAGCACCTCGCCGGGCTTCAGTTGGCGTCGAGGCAGGCCGGCGGCGACCTGGACAGCATCGCGGCGTCGATCAACAAGCTCAGCGTCAACATGGGCAAGGACGCGGAGAAGTTCAAGGCGCTCGGCGTTTCCGCGAAAGACCCGCTCGAAGCCTTCAAGCAGCTCTCGGATATTTACGTCAAGCTGGAAGACCCGCAGCAGCGTGCGGCGGTGATGGCTGCGGCACTCGGAAAGTCCTGGGCCGGTGCGGCGCCGCTGCTCGCGGAGGGCAGCGCAAAGATTCAGGAGATGGTCGACAAGGGCGCCCAACTCTCCGGCATGACCAAGGAGGCGTCGGAGCAGGCCGACAAATTCAACGACAAGATGGCCGAGATGAACGTGACGCTGGGGGCGACACGGACCAAGCTGGTCGGCGACATGCTGCCGGGGATGAACGAGATCGCGCTGGCGATGCAGGAGGCGGCGAAAGAGGGCGGGCTGCTGCTGACGATATGGGTCGGGCTGGGCGGCGTGATGGCGAACCTGCTCGGCATGACTGAAGCCGCAAGGACGAGAGATCGCCTCATCGAGATTAACGAACAGCTTGCCATTGCGACAAAGCAATTGCAGGCCGGTTCGCTCAACCCGGCCGGCGCAGCAAAAAGTTTCTGGTCGTTCCTGATACCGGACGTGAAGCTGAAAGACGAGGCCGTGGCTCGTCTGCGCGAAACGATTGACGCGCTTGAAGCGGAAAAACTGCGACTGACGCCGGTGACACCCGCAGGACCGGGTGGCGTGGACCCCCGCGCGGCGGCTGAAGCCGCGGCGAGAGCAGCGCAATTCCTTCGCGATCAGGCGGCCGCTGACGCGGCCGCAGCGCGCGCTGCGGCCGTTGCCGAGAAGGAAGCGTTGAATTTCGCCCTGGCGGAAGGGGCGGGTGAGGAATACAGGATCCAGCAGGAGGCGAAGGCACTATCCATTGAATTCAATAAAAAGGAAGAAGAACTGGCGGCGTTGCAAACCGCAGAAGACCTGCGGATCCAGATCCTGATCGACACATACGACCGAGAGCAGCAGGAAGCGATCGCGCACGGCGCCGAGCTGATCGCTATCGACAAGGCGATCAGCGAAGGCAAGAAAAGAGAAAAGGATGAACAGCTCGCAAACGCTCAACAATTCCTGGGCAACCTGGCCGGCCTGATGAACAGCAGCTCCAGAAAGGCGTTCGAGGTCGGCAAGGTGGCGGCCCTGGCGCAGGCGGGCATAGCTGGCGCTCTCGCGGTTATGGAGGCGTGGCGGGCAGGCATGTCCACCGCAGGCCCGTGGGCGCCGTTTGTGGCGGCTGCTTACGCGGCAGCGGCGGCGGCCAATGCGATCAACCTGATGAACAACATCCGCAAGCAGCAGTTCGGCGGCAGCGGCGGCGGCATTGCGTCGCCGGTGTTCAGCGCGCAGCCGGGGACCAGCATCCCGAGCGGGGGGGCGGGGCAAAGTCAGCGCGACTCGCAAGGATCTCAGGTCGTGGTGAACGTGAACGTGCAGGGGAACATCCTCGGCAACCAGCAGTTCGTCGATGACATTCTGCTCCCCGGCATCCGCGACGCGGTGGACAACCGCGACTTCATCCTGATCGGCGACAACTCCCGCCAGGCGGCGAACCTCGCGACATGAGCGTCTTCACCTACACCGCGCTGCGGGAGATCGAGCCGACCGGCTATACCAAGGCGGCTTCCGACATCTCGGTCGCGGCGGCGGACGATTCGTTCAACCAGGTGGCTGCCGGACTGCTCGGCATCCTGGACGATCAATGGTTTCTGGTCGCGGGCTATGCCAACGCCGTAAACAACGGCTGGTTCCAGGCGAACGGCAACTCCACCACTACCAAGATCACGCAGGACCTGACCACCAGCCTGGTGACGGAGGCGGTGGGGCCGGCGGTGACCATCGTCGGCTACTACCGCGGCCTCGGCGAGAGCTACAGCCTCGAAATCGGGGTGCGGAGCGACCGCAGCGCCAAGGTCAACCGTAACGTGCAACAGCCGCTCGGCGGCGGTGCGCCGGAGGTGCTGCTGCACCGGCGCGATACCGTCATCGCGGTCACGACCGGCTATATCACCGAGGCGCAGATTGCGCAGTGGCGGGAATTCCTGGCATCCGTCGAGGGTGGCGAGACGTTCACGATCGACCTGTTGGGGACCGTTGCGG
>Ga0137465_1000358_pt1 | contig 22044 bp, 19 predicted proteins | sample EasRivERMGT828_2_FD_104906 | JGI IMG/M metagenome (GOLD analysis project Ga0137465, IMG submission 104906) | Soil microbial communities from meander-bound floodplain in the East River, Colorado, USA - East River MetaG ERMGT828_2 | ecosystem: Environmental > Terrestrial > Soil > Floodplain ... | reverse complement strand
TTTGGAGGCTGAGCATGAATCAGGGCAGATCCGTGTTCTCACAGATCCTATCCCTCATCGATTACAACGACTTTCGCCGTTACGTTCGCCACTACGATGGGGATCGCAGTGTGCGCCGTCTTAATAAATTCACAACCACCGGCCCTCGCCGGGTCCTGATCTGGCCGTCAAGCTGCGTACATGGAGGAGCAGGAGGTGTGCATGGAATTGCCCAGGCTTACAGGCGCCGCTGAATCCGCCCACGTCAGGTATTTGCGAAAATCGGTGCAGCATTATCTCGATGGCCAGGAGAACTGGAGATACGTCATCGGAGTCATCCGCGAGTCTGGGCTCGGCAAGCGTGAGGCGCACGACGTTCTGCTGCCTCTCAAAGGACACGGTTGGAAGTTCCGCTCACAGGCGCTGTTTACCTGGCTCGAACAGCCGTAAAACAGCCCGTAGCGTTATCCGCGTTTTCGATAGTTTGAAATTCCGGCCCGGATCACGGCTTCAGCGTGGTCCGGGCCGCAGTCCGCAACGCACTTCAAATGCGCTGCGCTCCGGGCCTGCCATCCTCCACGATCCACGAACCCTGCGTATAACCCGTGCCGCCCGCATTCTCGACACTGGTCACGAATCGAAGGTCGACGCGCATCTCCTTATGCGTCACGGCCGCCTTGAAGTAGCCGCGGCGGTCGCCTTCGTAATACTTGATGTGCGGATTGAACGGGATCATGGGTGCGTAGTACGGACCATAAGGCGTGCCGTCGCCGCCGGTCGTAATGGCCGGCGTGACGAATTCAGTGGCGACGGTCCTGGCGCGAGGGTCGTTGAAGTCGAGCTTCAGGTCATTGACGAAAGTGGAGTGCCAGTCGCCGGTGAGAAAAACCGGATTACGGAGTTTTGCCTCGACCACATCCGCCAGGAGCCGTTTGCGCGCGAGCGGGTAGCCGTCCCAGGCATCGTTCCAAAACCAGTTCGGCTGGATCGTTTCATGTTCCAGCTCGGCAAGAAGCAGTTGATGATTACGACTGGATGACTATTCCATTGCAGTTCGTTATCGTTTGCGGATAGTGGAGCAATGATGGATTTTCTGATTACGATCGCGGAAGAGCGCATACGAAGGGCACAGGAGGAAGGCGTGTTCGATAATCTTCCCGGCAAAGGGAAACCGCTTCAGCTTGAAGACGACAGCCGTATCCCTGAAGATCTCCGCCTCGTCTACAAGATCCTGAAGAACGCCAATTGCCTACCGTTGGAAATGGAATTGAGGAAAGAGATTTTCAGCTTGAGCCAGTTGCTCGATGCTGCCACCGATCCCGAGGTGCGCCGCGACCTCCGGAAGCAACTGAATCTCCTGGTTCTGCGACACAATCTGCGCTCCAGATCAAACACTCGCCCTGGTCTTTCCCGCGTATAATGCGCGACGTTATCTTCTCTTGAATGATCGCCATCGGCACACGTCTGGGCCCATATCAAATCTCGTCCTTGCTCGGGCGAGGAGGCATGGGGGAGGTGTATCGAGCCACGGACACGAAGTTGAATCGCGATGTGGCACTGAAGTTCTTGCCTGCGCCTCTTGCCTCCGAACCAGGCCGCCTCGAAAGGTTTCAACGCGAGGCGCACGTGCTGGCGTCGCTGAATCATTTCAACATCGGGGCGATTTACGGACTCGAAGACTCGGCGTCAACGCCGGCGCTCGTCATGGAATTGATCGATGGGCCGACCCTTGCCGACCGTATTACCGGAGGCCCCATACCCTGCGAAGAAGTCTTACCGGTCGCAAAACAGATTGCCGACGCGCTCGAATACGCGCACGAGCGGGGCATCGTTCATCGAGATCTGAAGCCGGCCAACATCAAGCTCACTGCAGACGGCCTGGTGAAAGTACTCGACTTCGGTCTGGCTAAAGCGATAGCCGTCGAACCCCAGGCCATGGCGCTTTCGAACTCACCCACGCTCAGTCTTGCCGCCACGCAAGCCGGCGTGATTCTCGGGACCGCCGCTTATATGTCGCCCGAACAGGCGAAAGGCAAGACCGTCGATCGGCGCGCAGACATCTGGGCTTTCGGCGTCGTCGTATACGAGATGTTGACCGGCAACACGATGTTCGCCGGCGAGACCGCGTCTGAAATCATGGCGCAGGTCATCATGAAGGAACCCGACTGGACCGCGCTTCCCGCAGCAACTCCCGAACGCTTGCGCGAGCTGTTGCGGCGCTGTCTCACTAAGGACCCACGCAGCCGCCTTCGCGACATCGGCGACGCGCGAATTGCGCTGGAGGAATTGATCGCGCATCCGGAACCGCAGGTTCCGGTCGAAATCCAATCGAGCAAACCGGCTTTTCGCCAGGGATCGCGTCTTCCATGGATCGTCGCTGCAACGCTTGCATTGATCCTCGCAGTGATCGTGTGGGCGCCGTGGCGCACCCCGCCGCCGGCGCCGGCGGTCGCGCGGCTTACAGTTGAGGTGGGCGCGGATGTTTCTCTGGTGACCGGCACCGGCGCCGCTGCTTTCCTGTCGCCGGACGGCAAAGTTCTCGCTTTCCTGGCCGCGCAAGCTCCGGGTCAGAGAGCGCAGATCTATCTGCGCCGGCTCGACCAGTTGCAGGCTTTGCCGCTGGCCGGAACGGAAGGCGCGCGCAATGCCTTCTTTTCAACGGATGGGCAGTGGATCGGTTTTTTTGCCGATCGCAAGTTGAAGAAAATCTCCGTCAACGGAGGCTCAGCTGTCACGTTGTGCGACGCTGAAGAGGACCGTGGGGGCGCGTGGGGCGACGATGGATCCATCGTTTTTTCGCCCAATACAAGGTCGGGATTGTTTCGCGTTTCCTCCGCCGGCGGCAAGCCGGAGCCATTGACGAAGCTCGACTCCGCCACAAACGAGATCACACAGCGCTGGCCGCAGGTTCTGCCGGGCAGCGACGTTGTTCTGTTCGTCGCATCTTCCACTGCGAACAACTACGAGGACGCGAAGATCGTCGCGCAATCCATCCGCACCGGTGAGAGACGAATTATCCCGCGGCCGGGGCACTACCCCCGTTACGTTGCGAGCGGTCATCTTCTGTACATGTCGCAGGCAACGTTATTCGGTGCGCCGTTCGACATCCAAAAGCTGGAATTGACCGGTGAGCCGGCGCCGGTGGTCGAAGGTGTATTGACCAGTCCGAACAATGGTTCAGCGCAGTTTGCAATCTCCGAAAGCGGAGCAATGGTTTATGTGGCGGGATCGGCCGCTGCTTCAGGGACTCAATTGCTGTGGTTGCCCCGCGACGGCAAAACTCAACCGTTGCGTTCGGTAACGTCGAATTATGTGAACCCCCGGTTTTCTCCTGACGGCAATCAGATCGCATTCGACCTGTTGCAGGAGCAGTTTGACACCTGGACTTACGATTGGAAGCGGGACGCTCCGTCCCGCCTGACCTTCGATCCGATGCTGGACAGACGTCCAGTCTGGACTAACGATTCGCGTCGGATCGCCTTCAGCTCTCAACGCGCCGACAAAGCGGTGTACAACCTGTATTGGCAACGCGCCGACGGGACTGGAGAACCTCAACGGTTGACTGAGAGCAGGAACAATCAGTTTGCAATGTCCTGGCATCCAGGCGGCAAGATCCTGGCTTTTGCCGAAGCGTCACCTCAAACGAACTACGACATCCTGATGCTTCCCATCGATGGTGATGAATCGTCGGGATGGAAGGTGGGCAAACCCACCACCTTTCTCGCAACTTTCTTCCAGGAACGAGAACCGGCTTTTTCACCCGACGGCCGTTGGATCGCCTATCAGTCCAATGAGGGTGGAGGCGACTACGAGATCTACGTCCGCTCATTTCCGGGACCCGGCGGTAAGTGGCAGGTATCCAACGGCGGCGGCGAGTTCCCGACGTGGTCGCGAAATGGAAGAGAGCTCTTTTATCGAGCCAGCGATTCGAGAATCATGGTCGTTCCTTATGCAGCCGACGGAGATACTTTCCGCGCTCTCAAGCCTGAGCTTTGGTCCGATTTTCAGTTCGCTAATCTCGGACCCCTCAACCGGTATTTCGATCTCCATCCGGACGGCCGGCGATTCGCTGTCGTGAAATCAGCGGAAGCAACTCCCGAGTCCAGGCTCAACAAAGTCACGTTCATCCTGAACTTCTTCGAAGAACTTCGCCGTCTGGCGCCCGCTGCTCGCTAGAATGTACAAAAGATCTTAGGTAACGACATACAGAGGCACGAATGACGGGGAAGACTCTATCCCATTACACCGTTCTTCAAAAGCTTGGCGGCGGAGGGATGGGTGTCGTCTATAAGGCCAGGGATCTGAGTTTAGAGCGATTCGTTGCCATAAAACTCCTCCCGGAGGAGCTCGCCAAAGACCAACAGGCATTGGATCGTTTTCACCGCGAGGCGCGAGCCATCGCTGCCCTGGATCATCCGAGCATCTGCACCATCTACGATTTTGGTGAACATGATGGCCAACCCTTCATTGTCATGCAACTGTTGGAGGGGCAGACTCTGAAGGAGCGAATATCCCGGAAGCCGCTCAGGATTGAAGAAACCATCAAATACGGAATACAGATCGCTGACGGCCTGGATAAAGCACACACAAAGGGCATTATTCACCGCGACGTCAAACCTGCAAATATCTTCATAACGGACGAAGGGCAAGCGAAGCTGTTGGATTTTGGACTCGCCAAAGCAGCATTAGATCGCGCCGGAGAACACTCTGCTCTACCCACTCTCGATAACAACCATCTCACCAGTCCGGGAGCAGTGCTCGGGACGGTCGCTTACATGTCACCGGAACAAGCGCATGGTCTGGATCTGGACGCGCGCACCGATCTTTTCTCTTTTGGTTGCGTGCTCTATGAGATGACGACTGGTCAACCTCCATTCTCCGGCCGCGCCACTGCGAGTATTTTCGATGCGATTTTGAACAAAGATCCCGTAGCCGTCGCGCATTTGAATCCGGACGTGCCGGTGAAGCTTGAAGAAATCATCAATAAAGCCCTGGAAAAAGACCGGGAAATCCGATTCCAGAGCGCGGCAGAGATCCGGGCCGACTTAAAGCGGCTCAAGAGAGACTCGGAATCCGTGAGAGTGACGACGGCGGCAATACCGCAGCAGCCTGCATCGCCTTTGCGTCGCAAACGGGCAATGACCACTGCTATCGGGCTGAGTATCGTGGCGTCAATTGGCATTCTCGCGCTCCTGCTAAGTACGGTCTGGACTGGGAACGATTCGCTTCTCCCGGAAAATCGGCGTTTGAGTCAATTATTTTCCTCGCCGGATGAGATTGTTGCCCCGGCTATTTCTCCGGATGGTAAGACCATCGTTTACGCGCAATACGAAGACGGGCAAATGGATCTTTTCAGCAACAGAACTGCCGGTGGCGGTCGCGTCCGCATCACAAACGACCGCGCGACAGAGTCGGGTCCGCAATTCTCTCCCGACGGGGACAGAATTCTATTTACTCGCCTTCTTCCCGGCAGCGAATTACCGGAGATTTGCGTCACTTCCGCTTTCGGGGGCGACGTGACGCCACTGATCCCCGCGGCGACAAATGGAGTGTGGTCACCGGACGGTTCGCAAGTGGCTTTCATAAACCTCGAGGCCGGAAAACCCCGTACGCTTGCGATTGCAGATGTGAAAGGTAACGTTCGGACGATCCTGCGGGCAGACAGCGTGTACACCAGCTTCGAACGTCTCGCGTGGTCACCGGACGGCTCGCAAATAGCAGTCATACGAAGCAGGGGAGGAGTCACCGGAGAAATCTGGATCACTCGAACGAACGGCGAGAACCCGCGCCGCTTATGGCAGGATGCGCCGTCAGTATCAAGTCACGGCCCCGTATTCACTCCGGATGGCCGTGCTGTCCTTCACTCGTCGAATCGCGGGGGTGCCACAAATTTATGGCTCCTGCCCCTGGACGGCTCTCAACCGGTGCAAGTCACGACCGGTTCAGGACCGGATGAAATTCCCAGCATGGCGAGCGACGGTACGATTGCGTTTCTCAATTCGCGATCGCGGGAAGGGCTCTTTCTTCACGATCTGGCTTCAAAGAAAAGCCGCGAACTACTCAGTCACACTGGAACTTTGTGGAGACCTGTATTCTCTCCCGATGGAAAGGATGTCGCGTTCAGCCGTTACGAGGTGGACGGCTCGTGGCATACCTGGATCGTTCCGGTAAGTGGCGGTGCGGCACAACGTCTCACGTCCGGCGCAGTCCCCGAGATCTACCCGGATTTCACGCCGGATGGGAAGTGGCTGGTCTATTTCACCTGGGCACATCCGAATCGCGTCTTTAAAGTTCCGCGTTCCGGTGGGGTACCCGTACCGGTAACACCCGCTCGTAACGAAGACGATGCTTACGGCGATGTTTCTCCCGATGGGAGATGGCTGGCATTTGCGCGAACCGATGGAGACATGACTCGTGTTTACATCGCGCCTTTTGAAGGTGGGGAGGCGAGGCTGCTTACACAGTCGGCGTCCACGGTTCCACGATGGTCACCGGACGGCGGCAAAATCGCATTCAGTCCGGTTCGCAGCTACGATGGCGGGATCTTTGTGATTTCTGCAGACGGATCCGGTGAGAAACGATTGACTGAAACCGGCTCATGGCCGGTCTGGTCGCCCGACGGAAAGCACATTAAGTACTTGTCAGTGGGACCGGACGGGACTCAGCAGATTCGTCTGATTTCCGTTGAAGCCCAATCAGCAACATCATCAGTTGTGGACCTGCAATTTCGTGACACGAATCGCCCATTTGACCTTTTTTCTCCGAATCTTCTGATCACGACGGATTCCGTTCACCTCGGTTCCGAGATCTGGATGTTGTCGTCCAGGCGATAGCTATCCAGGTTCAACATTGCCGACACCCTGTGTAGCCGCCCGATTGGGTTAAACTATCCGCTCCCCGGAGGAAATCATGGAACGGTTTGCCGGCACGTTGAACATGTTTGTGAAGTTTGGAAGCTATATGGTTCTCGTTCTGACATTGTGTCTTGGCGGGCATCGCACCGCCATGGCGTCTGGCCAAGCCGGGCCCGTGCGCGCCGACTGGAGCGAGTTGAACAACTACGTGAACCGAGGCGAGGTGCGACTGTATTCACCGGACGGAAGTTGGTTTGCGGGAAAGCTGACCCAGGTTGAAGCGAAGAGCCTCCATATCATGGTAACGAAAGTATCCAGGAAAGGCGTCGCGACAAAGGGTGAGTCCAACTCGATACACTGCTCGAATGTGTCGATTATTCAATGGCACGAGACCCATGGGCCAATGCGAAAGTTACTCACGGTGACTGGTGCAATTGTCGGAGCTGCGGCGGGAGCCTATTTGGCGGCTCGCCTCGGGAGTGAGGATCTAAAGGATTTCGGATACGCGATGGCTGGCGGCGCCTTAGGGTTGGGTTTCCCCGCTTACAAAGCTGGGAGGCGGCTGGACCGTGAAACGAAGTACCTCCGAATAGAGAATCGAGATTGTCAGTAGCCTCCGAAACTCAAAACTTCTGACACTCGGACTTTTTTACGTAGTTGTCGCATTCCTGCGGGGTAAAGGATCGGCCTACCCGTTTCCTGAGAAGGCCAACAAAGTTACCGGGCAGACTCGCGGGCACAGCCTCGGACTTGTTGGCCAAAAGCAGCTGGAATACGGCGCTTGTTGCGACCAAATCGGCCGTCGCTGGAATCTCCCACGTTCGGAACTTGCGGTCGTTGCCTCCACTCACAAGCCGTGAGCCGTTGCGAGTGAATGTCAGTGAATCCACGTTTCCATCGTGAGCAACCCAAGTGGAAAGTACCACCGGCGCCTGCGCTCGCGTGTTCCAGAGAATGATTGTTTTTTTGTTGGTACCGGCAGCCAGCAGATCTCCTGTCGGGCTGAACGCCAGACTCCGGATTTGAAGGGAATTGTCTGAATCGTCAGGCCGAAGAACCGATGCTTGGCCGTCCTGAGCGTCGTCCCTTCGCAAGGTGACTGTATTGCCGGAAGCGACCGCTAGACGGCCACTCTGCGGATCGTATGCGAGAGCCGCAGTTCGCTGATTGAATGAAAACAGGCTTGTCCGAGACTGCACGTCCCAAATCTGAACACCGATATCGAGTCCGATAGCAAGGCGCGTTCCGGCTGCGTTGAAATCCAGGATACGAATAGCCGAGCGAAAACGATCTTTGTCCAGCACCCAATCGCGTTGAAGCTCCCCCGCGGGCGACACTTTCCAGACAGTGACCGTCCTCTCGTCCGTTCCGCTTGCAATAAGGCCCCGCGCGGCGTTGTAGCTGAGTGCCCGGATTTGGCCGGACTGCGAATACTCCTCCGGATTTCTGCCGGAAGTCGGAAAATCCACCCACACTCTGAGTCTGTCGTCGGCACTGATCAGAACACGATCGGAAATGGCAGCTACTTTCCAGATGTACTTGTCCCTATCGACAGGCAACGATGCCAAGCGCCGCCCGTCTCCGCTGACAACAATTACCTTGCCCTGGGTTCCAGCGGCCAAGTACGAACCGCTGGGACTTGATGCGGTGCTGAAAATCGGACCGGTATCGCTGGAGTCCTCGAAAAGCGGCAGACTCTGGAAGAGTTCTTGGAGCGTCTGCGCGACGGATGGAAGCACGATCTTCCCCTGCTTGATTCCATAGTCGAATGCGAAGAGGGAAAGCAGGCGCGCCAGCGGGCGATCATCGTCTTTGTGCAGGCGTGCCAGGTAAAGCATTGCCTCCATTTCGCTTCTTAATCTGTCGAGTTGCTCTGTGGCGCGGTCGTTGGTGAGATTTGCCCTTTCCTGCCTGAGGCGTTCATTCTCATTGCTTGCGGTGTCTACTTGTTTTTGCAGAGTTTGCAATTCGTTCCTGGTTACCTGCAACCGTCCTTGAGCGATTTTGGTTTCAGCCAGGGCCGCGAGAGCCTGTTTCTCAGCTGAAGCGGCTCGAGCTTGCGCAGCCTTGGCCGCGGAAGCTGCAGCTTCGTTTGCGCCCTCTGCCTGTCTCGACTTCGTCTCAGCGTCGGCGACTTTCTGATTGGCATCCGCCGTTATTCGCTCTGCCTGCTCGCCGGCTGTCTTAATCAATTCTGTTGCCTTTTCATATTCGGCGGTCACTGCTCGTATTTTCTGTTGCACCTCGGCTAGCTGCCTCTCGACCATTAACTTTTCGGCTCGTGCGCTCAATACCTCCTGCCGCCAGCCACCGGCGATCCAGACGGCGATGAGTCCAGCGATCAAGACCAGGAACAGAGTTGCCGCGAGAATGCGGAAACTCCGAGCAGAGCGTTGTTCTGTCTCTGCGCGGCGGGTTAGTTCTGCCTCCCTCTCCCTGGCGGCAGCCTGGTCACGCCGGCGCTGCTCTGACGCACACCACTCGAGGATGGCTGGGGCCAAAGCATCGTGACGGATCTCATATCGCCCCATGCGAGGACGGAGAATGCGACCTGGGTAATCGGAAAGACCTTCCAGGATCGCTTCGACCCGCGCCACTTCGGACGGTCGTCCGCAATAGTCTGCCAGATCGGATGCCGTATGAGCGATCTTGTTGCCGCTGCGCGTCACCAACTGACGGAAGATCAGGCTGGCGAGTTGTTTGTCATTCTCGGGAAGATGTTCGATGCGGCGATTGAAGTGCGTCTTCGCGATCTTGTCCACGTTGAGGTCGCGAGTGGTCAATCGGAATGACCCGTTACTAATCGCGTCCCGCCATAAATGTTCCATGACCAGCTGCAAGTACGATGTCTCGACCGGCGTTTCGGGTTGTATGCCCTTAACCTCGATGCGCCCTTCACCCTGACCGGATTGTTTCGAGAGATACTGCATCCCATCGAGAACGCGATCCGGAAGATCCTCATCCCACGCGACAACTCTCTCGGCCTGACGGTTGAAGACCTCCATGGGGCCTGTTATCGCGTCCTTGGCAGCTTTGCGGTCGAGATGATGAATTCGAATAGTGTTTTCAAACAGTTGAGGTATGTCGTCTTCGATCCGATCGAGCTTGGCGTATTCATCCTCGCGTATTGCAATCAGGAAGTGTGCGCGGCCCCCCGGATAATCGATGACTCTGCCCAATTCCCGTACGAAGCTCCCCTCGGGATCCACTCTGGGCTGATACAGGAAGTAGTCCTCAAACTGGTCCAGGATTACCAGCACGTGGCCGCGTTTCTGCCGCGACCACTCGGAGACGAAATCCTTAAGACCACTGGAATCCGGCGGGTCGACGATACCGCATTTGATAACGGCGTCTTTGATGGCTGCTGTCAAATCCTTCGCGAGATCGCCATGCCATTGATCGAAGCGCACCGGAATCAACGATGCAACTCCGCGCAGTGACCGGGTCCTTGAGGCTTCCTCCTGTAAATCGGTAAGAACGCCGGCGTTGAGCACAGAGGTTTTTCCTACCCCGCTGGGACCGTACAAGATACTCAGCCTGTATGTCTGAAGATTCGCGGCGATGAGTTCGCGATCGCGCGCACGCCCGAAGAAGTACGGTGCATGCTCGATATCGAACGGCTCTAGACCTATAAATGGAGTATCGATCATGCAAAAAATGGCTCGAACTGCTTCTATTGCGGCGGAAGTTTCTTCAGCGCCTCGTTCAGGTGCTCGACGTAGTCCGCCAGATCGTAGTCGAGGATCTGGACAGAGTGGCGTTCCCAATATCGCTTGTCGGTTTCGTCCGGTTCTTTTTGAACAGCCCAAGACGTCGTTGAGCCCGGCGCCTTATCCCAAATGCGCTTCAGGAAAATGCGGCAGTTCCAATCTCGCAGCGCATACCCGAGAAACAGGAAATGACTGCCGATCATTCTCTTCACCAGGTTCACCGGTAACAAACGCTGCACGTCGCTGTGCTGGAGGTAATCGATATAATTGTCCTCGGCAACCACGTAACTGTCTCCGTCTCCTTCAGGAGACTTCCGGTCGATGTCACCGTGAATTTTTAAGATCACGGGAAGATCCGTCGGAACATCCAGGTAAGAATTCGCGCGAACGATGGCACGCTCCTCTTTTGCCCAGGGGCGATGCCAAAAAATGCCGCGACCCTTTTCGCTTGCCGCATCATCGTCCTTTCGCTTAGCGAGATATTTGACGACATCATAAGGTTGCGGGGGATCCTGTAGTTCAAATGCCCTTTCCATGAGGTCATCGAAATTCGTGGTGACGATGATGAGCGGGTACCGTGCATAGCCTTTTTCGGCCAGCCTGCGGGGCAGCTCGGCCAGCAACATGTGGAGAGCCGTCGGTTCGTAATTGCGATCGAATACTTCTCGAAGCTTGCGGTAGAGCCGAACGGACCCGAGTTCGTTGATCACCCGCTGGGCCATTCGTGTCAAATCCGGATCGGTCTCGACGATTACCTTTTCACCGCATTTGCATTCGACCTGTGTTTGCGATCTGAATTGCGTGGCACCAGCAAGGTACCTCGCCAACTCCCTCCCGTCCGGAAGGTAGGAAGACTCACCTCCCGTCCACTTGCGCGAGGCAGGCCGGCCGCAGAGGTTTACTCCAGCACCCAGGAACGGAACCACGACACCCTCAGTGAGTTCCTGTATCACCTGCTTGCAATGCCCATCAAGTTCAGGATTGCGATCTGTCGGTATCGTCGGCATCAAACCTCCACCGGGACGGCCTATTATACGACCCTGTAAGGAACGGCGTGCGAAAAGGACTAATTCAGTCTGATGTCCACCCGCGCGATGCCACCTCCGGGAACGTCCACGGTCTTTTGAATCTCCTGTTTTGGCGAAGTTGTACTGACGCGAACAACATGAAGACCCGGCGAGACCTGCAGTTGTGACCATACAGGGCCGGTGAAGGATTGCGGCGGCGCGTTGTCGATCCCGATGTTCACTGCAACTGGGTCGGCCTTATGAGCAATCGTCAGCTCGATGCCTCCGGATTTTTGGCGCTTTTCATTTTCTGCTGCTACCGATTGTTGGGCGGCGATGGCAGCGCGCGCAACTTCGGATGTTTTTTCGGCGGTCTCGCGTTGCGACTTGATGAGGTCACTTAAAAGGCCCTGGCTGCTGTTAAATTCCGTCACCCATTTGTCGGTCTCATCGGTCTGCAGCTTAGCTATAGCCTCCTCTAACTGCTTGGCCAAATCAAAGAGCGGCTGCTTGTCGCTATCGCTCAGAGGGTCGGTTCGGCTGATGAGGTAGCTCGACCAATCGAGTTCGAATTTTCGCGTCGCACTTTCCATGGCCATAACCGTCGTTACGTAACGCATCCAGCCGCTCGACCAACCGAAAATCCGATCACCTGCCTGCAGCAAACCTGCTAACGCAAGAGCAGTCACGCCCACTTGAGTGAACAGCAACCGCGTAGCCGGATCGCTTGAGAGCCCAGCTACAACCGGTAATACGCCACCCAAAACGAGAAACACATAGCTTGCAAACCGCACCGCAAAAGAGCACGAGCGTTTGGTCTCGATACTGTTCCAGTACCAGGTTCTGGCGACGATTGATGCCTTTGTTGCGTGCGCGTATATCTCGGGAAGCGCTTGAGCAGCCGTGACGCCCGCATACTGGTCCCAATTCAGCGAGCCTTCAATTCTGATGTCTTGCTTCTTTGCCATCGCGTTTGCCTCCAGGCTTTTGCGGATCGCTTAACCCTTCAGCAGTTCGAGGATCGCCGACGAAACCGCTTCAGGTTTCTCTCTTGGCAGGAAATGACCGGCGCCCGCGATCACGCGGCGGGCCACTAGCGCAGGCAATTGTGTCCGCTCGTTGGGATTGTCGGCTGCGGGCCGGGCGATACCGTCATCGGCCCCGTAGAGCGTTATCGCCGGTGCATTGATTTTGGGGCGGCCGGCAAGAAGCCGTTCCGTCTCCTGAAAGCGCGGCTCGCCCGGAGCGTTGCCGATGCGATGCCGGTAGGAATGAACGACGATATCCACGAAATCGGGATTGTCGAATGAGGCCGCCGTGCGGTCGAACGTCTCGTCCGTGAAGCGCCAGGTTGGAGACCACGTTTCCCAGAGAAATCGGCAAAGAGCCTTGCGGTTCATCTGCAGCCCGGCGCGTCCGCGTTCGGTATTGAAGTAATACTGATACCAGATCGCTCGTTCCGCTGCAGGCGACGATGGTTGGGATGGCGCAACGGTGTTCTGAATCGTGTAGCCGCCGATCAGCACTGCCGCCCGTACGCGATCCGGATGAAGCGCGGCAGCGATACAGGCTGCGCGCCCACCCCAGTCGAAACCACTGACGGCAAACCGGGGCAGTTTGAGCGCATCGGCGAAATCAATGACATCCTGTCCGATCGCCGCCTGTTCCGCCATGCGCGGGCTCGACGCATTCCGGAAACGCGTCGGCCCAAAGCCTCGCAGGTAGGGAACAAGGACGCGATATCCGGCCCGGACAAGCGGCGGTGCGACGTCGTCCCAGGCATGTACATCGTCGGGAAAGCCGTGAAGCAGAATGATTGGAAATCCACCGGTGTCGCCGCTTTCTTCAAAGCCAATGCTCAGGACCGGCGTATCCACCGACTTAGTCTGCGCGGCCCTGCCGGTCTGTACCCAGCGCCCTCCCATGGTCAGAGCGCCTGCGGCTTTCATGAATTGACGCCGCGTACTTTTCATATGATCTGACGCGGTGCGCCCGCGGGTTCGATTTCTTTCAGCAGGCTTTCGAAGTAATCGATAACCCGGCGAAGACGCTCGCGCTCGGAACGGATTTCCAGCAGAGATTGTTTCCAGCGGAGTCCGGCCTGAACGCCGCCCATCATGCGATACGACAGTTGTGTGTCATTTGAATCCAATTCAGCCAGGCTGGTAAGACGCCGATACAATCCAATGGCGCGTTCGCGTTGAACAGCCGTAGCCGGCTCTTCCTGATCATCCTCGAGAAACGCGGGTTTGCCGCGCAAATACGACTTTTCGCGGTTCAACATCGAGATCTCGAAGCGCCTGCGTCCCCGGACCAGAATATTCATGCGGCCGTCCGGAAACCGATCGAGCACCTTCGATATGGATGCCGTGCAGCCTATAGCCTCCATGGATCGAGTGGAAACGGCGAGCATGCCAAACTCCCATCGATTATCGATACAGTCGCCGATCATTTCTTTATAGCGCTCTTCAAAGATGTGCAGCGGAAGGTTCGTCTCCGGAAGAAGCACCAGATCGAGCGGGAAGAGTGGAAGCAGCGGTTCAGCCGAGACGTTGTCCTGAAACGACAACGGAAATTCTATCGCCGCCGCAGGGAAAAGCTGCATGAACGTTCTGCGTTTCATTAGTGTCCGCCGTAAATTGGGAGTTCAGTGGCTCAGTATAAGCGTGGAAATAAAGAAGCCGACAAAACAAAAACCCTCGAGCGCGAGACCCATCCGGTCACGGAGAAGAAAATCGTAAGAGTACGCTCTGGCCAGGCAGGACCCTCGCTGAGAATCCGTTCGAGTTCAGTTTCCGGTTTACCGCAATTACGTCCACTGATCACCGACGTTGACGGTGAGGCTAATGATCAAGCTCAGTCGCCGGGCCGGCTGAGGAGACGTTGAACACTGAAACGCGTCATGCCGGCCCGGTCGGCTGCAGCGGGGTTAGGCATCATCGAAACCTACTGAGCGCGCGGGTTCGTGTAACCAGCTTTCAGCGCTCGGGCGAGCCCAAGAGCCGCGCTTTGCGCCGCGCTGAGATTTGCCAGTTCCGGATCGACGGCCTTCGCCAGATCGACCATACTGCTCGCCACATCTGGGTCCTCAACCATGGTGAGTTCGGCCACGTAGAGTTCTCGAAACCGCCGCCTTGCCTTCGCCAGATCGTCAGGAGATCGACCTTCTGGGTTTGCAATGATCGCTGCTGTCTTTACTGCCTCTAGATAGGTGCTGCGACGCAGTTCGACAAAGGGCTTGTCGGCTTCAAGCGCGCGAGCCTCTGCCTCTTTGAGACGAGTGGCATTGAAACTAAGTACGCTAATGACTACACCAGCGACAACGCTTAGAACTTGAACGGTACTCGCCACCAGTTCCACCTTGGTTCTTTGCTCTGCCATCGCATCTCCTTGAAGTACGCGAATCGGTAGGACGCCTAACATATATTGGACCCGCGGCACTTTCGGGGCTAGGCTGCAAATAAATCGCCGCGTAAACACACTCAGAATGTCCACGAGCCCCAACAATATCGCTTTCTCTTCGCACTCTTACGCCAGAATTCAGCGTAAATCCAGATTATTCCAACAGCGTTTAGCAGCAGATTCTCGCTGCCTAACTCGATAAGTAGTTAGACTGCGAGCCATCTCAGGAGTTTCGGATTGCCCTTCGTCCACTCAGTTGACGTAAAACGCGAGATCCCAATCGAAAGTGCTCCGGACAAAAGGGCTCTCTGACTCCAATTTTTTCCGCCAGAGCACTTCCGATTGGGATCTCGCGTTTGTACTAAGCCGCTGGCGCGGCGGACGCTGCCGCGTAGCTTGCCTGCCGCGCAGCCTGCCTGCAACATAGTCAGGGGACTAGAGTGTGAGCCTCGTTGGCGATATTCACTTCAATTCGGATTCGTTCGGGCGCAACTTGCGAGACAAGAGACAAAAGGATTCCGGCGTGGACCTTGCATCCCCCGCCCGATAAGCCAGAGAAGCGTTACTTGCAGCGGTTGGCCGCCGACCTCGTGCGCCACTTTCGATGGCAGCCTTCGCACGACGCGTTCACCGCGTTGGAAGCTTCCATCATCTTGTCCATGTCTTTGGTCTTGGCCGCCTGATATGCCTTCATGCTGCCGTTGCGCAGCTGCTGCACGAACGCGGCCCACGCCGGATCCTTCACCGGCGCCGGCGTGCCGTTGGAGCAGTTCCGCCCCGGAATCATCAGCAGGTTAGCGGACTCGGCCAGCGCCAGCGCCGCGTTCTCTACAGAAACCCATCCCCCGAACGCGGCGTTGAGCGGGTCGGTCGACATCGAGGGGTCGCGGACGGAGGCCTTCTTCGCTTCTTCAGGATCATCGACCTGCGAAAAGAACACGACGTTGGCGGCGGGATAGAAGACACCGCGCATCAGTTGATTCAAGTCCGCGTGCACCTGCTGGTCCGCATTTGTCGTCATTGGAGTTGGCGGCGGCGTCTGGGCCACGAGCGACAGCCCGCACACCGACAGCATGAGCAAAAGGACCCGCACGGTATTCATCCTGGAGTTTGAAGTTCGAAGCCTGGAGCCGGCCGTTCTCTGCATGCGCGTAGATTAGACAAGGAACCTTGCCGACGCAATGACGTTTGCAGGGCTGGGTTTCGTCAATGTTTTTGCGCTTGAAGCGCGCCGGCAGAATATTCGGCCCACAACTGAGAAAACTGAGAGCCACCGATCCTTGCAGCATCTTTCTCGTCGGAGGGCGAGGAAGTGAGAACTGAAAACTTTTCTGCTTCAAATGTAACCTTTTGGGGCCGGCTAACGTGATAGAGGCAAGCGGAACGAAATGAAACCCTGATCGAAATAAACAGAATTATGATGTTGTGCAAAACGTAGGATAAGTCGGCGTGAACAACACTCTTACTGAATCCGTGCTCGCTGAGATCTTCGCGGCCTACAAGTGCCTTCTCTGGTCGCTCAGCTATCACCTCACCGGCAACGCAGCCGACGCTGACGACGTCGTGCAGGAGACTTTCATACGCGCCTGGCAGCACCCTCCGGCCAGAACTGACGAGGCCTGGTTGCCCTGGCTGGTTCGTGTGGCGTCGAATCTCGGCCACGACTTGCTGCGGTGGCGACGGCGCAGCAACTGGAGTTGCGAGGCAACGGCGGCCGAGGAGTGCGCGGACGAGAGGAGTAACCCTGCGATGCCGCTCGAATTGCTGGAAAACGTGACTGCTGCGTTCCTTCACGCCATGGAAGCGCTCACGCCTCGCCAGCAGTTGCTTCTGATGCTTCGCGACGTTTTCGACTATTCAGTGCGCGATACGGCCAGCGTGCTGCAAATGTCCGAGGCGAACGTGAAGACAGCCCTTCACCGGGCACGGCGGTGCCTCATGCTTCGTCCGAACACACCGCCGACGGTTCGGCAGCAACGGCGCACCATCGTTAGGCGGCTTCTGGCTTGCCTCCGAAACGATGACGCTCCTGGTGTCGTCGCCCTCCTGGTCGAGTGAACGTCGAGTGAACGTCGATTAGCATTTTCCCCGGCATGTCGCGCTGATCCTTCTCCCCTCGCGGCGCGTGATTCCGCAAAGAGAAAACGAAGTACAGATGCTGAGTGCTGGCCACGGCAGGCTGATCGCGCGCTGCCAGCCGGATCCCCCAACGTTGGTTGCGGCCACAGGCCGCTATGAAAGGAGACGCTGATGAAGAAAGATACTCAGGGGTTGCGAAAGCGAATTGCGTGCTGGTTACTTGCTGCAAGCGCGGTCCTGTCAGCTGGCTGCTACGTGACCGAGATCAATGCAGACGGTTCGGGAACGCTGACGAGGGAAGTTGTCAGCCCGCCGGGCACGGATCCGCAAAAATTCTGTCCAGGTGCGCCAAAGGGTTACTCGGCGACAGTGGAAGGAACCCTATGCCGGGCCACGGCGCGTTTCACCAACCTCAGCGAACTGCGAGCTCTGCTCGAGGCTGCCCAGGCGCCATCGGTAAGAGTCAATCAGCTGGAAAAGACAAGCGACGGCAAGCTCATTGTCGATCTCAGCGTCGATACACCGGACTGGTTACCGGAATATGTCGGGCGCACTTACTACTGGAGGCTGAAGCTGCCCGGTTACATCATTCGTCACAGCGCGAATCAGGTATCTGGAAATCTCCTAACATGGGTTGTCACATCCGGTCAGGGGGTATTCCGCATTGAATCGGAATCCCAGTTGCCATAAGCTGCCTGGCTTAACGATCTTTGGGAAAGTCTCCGCACTACCCAAACCCCACCTTCCGATCGTCCGTTGTTCGATCCTGCCGGTCCGCATAACATCGGCTGAGTAATGTTCTGGGCAAGCGCAAGTCGTAACTCTGCGGGATAGCTCGCGCCCCAATGGCTATACCGACTACCCAGACGGTGAGGTTGCGAACAGATTCAAAAAGACCCGCTCCGGGCTGCTTGCCAATGCGCTTGTACGTATGGTTTGATGTGCCGCCATGCAAGCGCGCGCCATAGGGACAGCAGATTGGAAGCGGGTGTCGATACGGCTCGACGGCCAGGTTGTTGTCCTGCAGTTCGGTCCGCGAGAGTACCGGTGTACGCTTCGAAGCGATCGCGACAGTTACATGGAAGGCGGCTATGGAGCGCTTGTCGATCTGTCTAAGCAAATGGAGAAGGATGGTCTCGAGGTTCAGGGTTGCGTCAGCTGTCGCCGATTCCGTTTTTCCGGAATGAGCTATGACTGCACTGGCGGGTGGGTCGGCTACTGCGGCCAGATAAGGGTGGAAGATCAGGCGGGGATGGTTCGAATCGACGACGGGTGTGGGGAACACGAGTTGATACCGGTTTGGGCCTCCGATCGCGGGGCCGCTCAGGCGGAGAGAGTGGCATTGTGGGACAAGGATTCATCTCCTTCTCGAATCGCGGCGTTTGAAGGCGCGATGGTCGGATTGGCCGTAGGTGATGCGCTCGGTTTTCCTGCAGAGTTCCGAAAGCGGCGGCACATTAACAGTTGCTTTGGTCCCGATGGAATAACTGGATTCGTCGCTCAGCTTGATCCTCGTTGGGTCTGCGGTCCGATCATTATCGGAGAACATCACCCGCCTGGTACATATAGTGACGATACCCAGATGAGTCTGGCTGTCGCCGAGGCGCTGATCGACTCGGGCAGTGCAGACCTGGACGAACTGATGAACGCCATCGCCCGTCGCTTCGTGATGTGGAGTCACTCCGATGAGAATGACCGAGCTCCAGGGAGTACATGTATGGAGGGCTGTCGCAATCTTGAATCTGGTCTGCCGTGGCGCACGGCTGGTGTTCCAGATTCCAAAGGCTGCGGTAGTGCGATGCGCGTTGCGCCAATTGGGCTCTATTTCTGGCGAGACTATCGCCGGTTACTGAAGATCGCCCGCTCGAGCAGCCTGCTCACCCACGGACACGATGCAGCCATCGAAGGGGCGGCGGCGGCGGCCCTCCTGGTGTCCCTTGCGGTTAGCAAGGTAAAGCCACTCGACATGTACGGCATCATCCTGGACGAATGCGGGCCGCGTTCCGCCGACTTCCGCCGATGCCTCGAGCGATTACCGTCATTTCTCGAAGCGGAACCTGCTCAGGCCTTGAGCGCCGACGGATTAGGTGAGGGGTGGGTTGCCGAAGAGGCTGTGGCCTCGGCATTGTATTGCTTCTTGCGGTCCCCCGAGGACTTCCGGCAGACGGTGCTCACCGCGGCAAACACGGACGGTGACTCGGACAGCATCGCCTGCATTGCCGGAGCAATTTCGGGAGCCTTCAACGGGCTAAACTCGATACCCAAGGACTGGAGGACCGGACTAGAGAATGCTCAGGTTATCCGGGACGTCGGACGCAAACTGTGGGAATTGGCCCCCGCTAGTTTCGCTGGGATTTAGGCTTGTGACCCACCTGAACTCACCGTTCGGCTGTCCTCTTTCGGATTGGATCCATAATTGAAGGTCGGTTCCTCGCCTTGCTCGATGTCGTCAAGGGAGTCTGAAAGCCTGCGTTGGTCGGGGGATCGCTATTGAGGTGCACGAGAAGAACACCTGCCACCTCTTCGACTTCCAAACCGGCATCTCACCTGGCGTGAACTAGCGTTTTCAACCCGCTCTCGAAGAGTACTTCGATCTTGGCTCCTTCTCTCACCGCGGTCGTAACGCCGCGGCCGAAAGTGTGATGATCAAGAATATCCCCTGATTCGTATTTGCTTGTCGGGGAATAGGTCTTGGCGACAGCAGTGTTGCTGGCCTTCATCGCCGATTGATATTTGTTGGCAGCGGACTTGCCCATACGCGGAGTCGAAGACGTTCTCGCCGCCTGAGCCTTGTACGCGTGCTGCGACTTGCAGGTGTTGCATATCACGCGCTTCGGCTTATCGTCGACAATCGCTTCGATTGTGTGTGCGAGCAGCATCTTGCACTTGCCGCACCATGAGTCAATGTTGCTGCCAAGCTTCTTGTTTGTGAGTTCTGTTTTCAATTTGTAAGACTTTCAAGCGGGAGAGTCAGCCCTGCTCCAACCTCGTCATTGTACGTTGCCATGGGCGACTTTGGGGGACCGATCCCATCACACGCTTGCCTGCTGCTTCCGAACGAACGTAAACGTTCGTATCATCGGCATAGCGGACAAAGCAGTGTCCCCGTTTCTCCAGCTCTCGATCGAGTTCATCCAGCAACAAGTTCGATAGCAGAGGCGACAGTGGCCCACCTTGCGGGGTCCCTTCTGTCCGGGGCGACACCAACCCGCCTTCCATTATTCCCGCTTGCAGATATCGCCGGATCAACAGAAGCACCCGTTTGTCTTTTACCCGCCTTGCCACACGCGCCATCAGCACATCGTGGTTCACGCGATCGAAAAACTTCTCGAGGTCCAAATCGACAACCCATCGGTTCCCGGCTCGAATGTGTTGCTGAGCACGCACCACGGCTTGCTGTGCGCTTCGTCCCGGACGATACCCGAAGCTATCTTCCGAAAACGTGGGGTCCCATTGAGGCTGTAGTACTTGAAGCAGGGCCTGTTGGATCATTCGATCCATGACTGTGGGAATGCCTAACGTTCGCGTTCCTCCATCCGGTTTGGGTATATCCATTTTCCTCACCGGTTGTGGGCGGTACGTTCCGTCGAGCAATTCCTGTCGGATTTGCGTCCAGTTCTTCTGGCAGAACGGCATCAGTTCCTCGACAGTCATCCCATCGATTCCCGCCGCTCCGCCATTGGTCTTGACGCGCTGATATGCGGCTAGAACATTCGCGCGGTTCAGTACTTTCTCTAGAAGCGATTCCTCCTCGATCCCGACATGCTCTCCGCGTGCCGTGGAAGTTTGACGCGCCTCGTCCGTGTCTTTCGCGGTTCCGCCGCTATCCTTCCGGTTCGGCTCAGGCTTTTCTGCCTTCTTGTCTGCGTCTCCAGCTTCCCTCGAACGCATCGTGCCGGTCTCTTCCTTATGTGTGGTCCTTCACCTCGGTTCCACCGGGTTACTTTGACCGTTGCTGACTTCCGCCGCTTCATCGAGCTCCATCTATCCGCCGCATCTACGCTCGTCTGTTCCGGATGACATCGGGCTTCCGGTTTGTTTGCCCCTTCGCCCGTCAGACGTTCGCCTCATACGGTTCGTGTGCCTCGGACCAGAGCTTTGCCTATGGCTTCTTTCCCACCCCGCATCGCTGCGACGCAGTTGCCATTCAGCTAGGGGTTCCTGTCATCAAGCTCCCCAGAGGACTTTCACCTCCAAGTCACTTCCCGTTTCGCTTTCGCTCCACGGTTATCCTGCGCCAGTCAAAACTGGCGCTTCGCGCCATGCCTGGCGCACAAACAAAAGAGCCCCCGGCTTGCGCCGGGGGCTCTTGCTCATACAGCCGGGTGCAGCTTACCGGCTGACCTGGAGGCTGGTTCCACCACCAGGGGCGCCGTTGCCGAGGTCACCGTTGGAGACCAGCTTGACCCAGAGCGAATTGTTGCCCTTGAAGTACGAGGTGTCGCTGGCCTGGCGCAGCGCATCCAGGCTGGCCTGAGGCGTACCCGAGGCTGCGGTGGTGAATCCCGGCAGCTCAAAGATCACCCACGAGCCGCGATCCAGTTCCGTCACGGAGAGGGACATGTTCGGCCTTTCGGTGGTCACCTTGATCTCGGTACCGGCTCGTACGTTGCCCGCGGTTACGGTGTACTCCTTGCCATTGCGGCTGAGAACGACTGGCGGCTGAGCAGGAGCTCCACCGGCAGCCGCGCCTCGACCACCAGGTGCGCCAGGTCCGGGAGCCGCGCCACGAGCGCCAGGTCCGCCCGGACCAGCGGCTGCGCCGGGAGCGGGAGCTGCGCCTCGAGCGCCAGCTCCGCCAGGACCGGGAGCCGCGCCTCGACCGCCGCCGCCGCCACCAACATTCATGCGCCCGACATCGCCCTTGCACACGGCAGCGTTCCAGGTGGGCTTGATCTCACAGGCTTCTGTGTCGACTGCTATGCTGTCGTTGACGCCGTCGTGGAGGATGACGAAGGAATTGGGACCAGCGCCGAGCGAGCCGTCCTTGTCGCGGAACGCCGCGGTCTTATA
>Ga0137465_1000357_pt1 | contig 22242 bp, 14 predicted proteins | sample EasRivERMGT828_2_FD_104906 | JGI IMG/M metagenome (GOLD analysis project Ga0137465, IMG submission 104906) | Soil microbial communities from meander-bound floodplain in the East River, Colorado, USA - East River MetaG ERMGT828_2 | ecosystem: Environmental > Terrestrial > Soil > Floodplain ... | reverse complement strand
GGTCCAGGACCAGCAGAATCAGATGCGCGATTCCACGCGCACGCGTGCCGCGCGTGACGCCTTCGCGCTCGACGACGTCGCTCGTATCGCGCCAGCCAGCCGTGTCGACGAGCGACACGGCAATGCCTTCGACGTCGACCACTTCCGTCACCATATCGCGCGTCGTCCCTGGAATCGCCGTGACGATTGCTCGTTCAGTTCCGGTTAACATGTTGAATACGCTTGACTTACCGACGTTAGTTCGTCCCGCGATCACTACCGTCGCACCTTCACGAATCATTCGTCCCGTGGTTGCATCGGCGAGGAGACTGTCAATTGCCTCGATGACCTTCGTGATGTCCCGCGCCGCACGCGACGCTTCGACGAAGTGGTAGCCCTCGTCCGGAAAATCGAGTGACGCCTCGAGACGCGCGATCAAGTCGAACAGCACGGCGTCGATGGCCGTGATGCGCTCCGTGAGCGTGCCTTCGAGTTGATCGAACGCCATCCGCGCCTGAAGCGGTGTCGCGGCGTCAATGAGATCGGCAACGGCTTCCGACTGAATGAGGTCACGCTTGCCGTTCAGAAACGCGCGCAGCGTGAATTCGCCAGGCTCGGCGAGTCGCGCGCCGGCGGCGAGTGCGCTTTTGAGGACCGCCTGCAGCACCACGGGACTCCCATGCGTCGTGATTTCGACAACGTGTTCGCCGGTGTAGGAATGAGGTGCGGCAAAGAGCGTCGCGACCACTTCATCGAGCGCACCAGTCCTCGACATCTCACCGCGTACGCGCGTGAACGTGGCGTACCGCGGCTGAAGGGGTTCGTGGCACTCGAGAATCGCGTCCGCAATCTCGAGCGTGCGTGGGCCGCTGATCCTCACGACCCCGAGGGCGGCGCGACCCGGGGGAGTCGCTATCGCAACGATCGTGTCGTCGGTGGCAAACATCGGTTAGTGGTTGATGGTTGGCGGTTGGTGGTTGTCCACCAACCACCTACTACCAACCACCACCAATCATTTTTTTGCTGAGATGATGACCGTCTTCATGAACGCGTCGCCGATGCTCTCGGAGCTCGCCGTCGGATCTTCCGCGATCGCCAGGTGAACGATGCGGCGTTCGTACGGATTGAGGGGCCCCATTTCCTGCGGAATGCCGCTCGTACGCGCCTTCTCCGCCATGTACGTGGCCATCTGCCGAAGCTCCGCGTCCTTCTCCTTACGGAACCCGTTGCAGTCGATGACGATGCGGTTGTCGTCGCCGAGTTGCCTGCGGAACGCCGTCGCGACGATATGCTGAAGCGCCTGTAGTCCTTCCCCGCCGTGGCGCACGAGCACGCCGCCATCCTCGCCTTCGATATTGATGCGCGTCCCTTCCGGCGTCTCCTCGACGTTCACGGTAAGTGTCGCGCCCATGGCGTTCACGACGTTCTGGACGAATCCGGCAATCTGCATCATCAAAGACATAAGCCTATGAGTGCTTCTCGGCGCCCGCGGTGCGGCCGGCGCCCGCATTCTTGAGACGTTTTTCGGCGGCCGGTCTGACGGTTGGCACGACCGGCGGACCAATGAGCCAGTTGGTGAAGTACTGCTGGCCGATCGCCCAGAGGTTGCTGACGAACCAGTAGAGCACCGTGCCCGCGGCGGTCGTCAGGAAGATGAAGCCGAACATGATCGGCATGAACATCATCATCTTCTGTTGCGTCGGATCCATCGCCGCGGGGGTGAGCTTCTGCTGCCACACCATCGTCACCACGACGAGGATCGGAATCACGTAGTACGGATCCGGCCGCGAGAGATCCTTGACCCACCATCCGAACTCCGCGCCGCGCAGCTCGATCGCCTGGCCGAGCAGCGCGTAGAAGGCCAACAGCACAGGCAGCGTCATGAGAATCGGGATACACCCGCTCGCCGGGTTCACGCCCTTCTCGCGATACAGGTTCATGACCTCTGTGTTCATCTTCTGACGGGCGGGGTCTGTGACCTTGAGGGTGGCGTACCGGTCCTGGATCGCCTTGAGCTGCGGCTGCAGCGCCTGCATGCGGCGCATCGATACGACGCTCTTATGACGGAGCGGAAAGATCAGAACGTTGATGAGCACCGTGAGCAGAATGATCGACCAGCCGTAGTTTCCGACGTACCCGTGAATCCACTTCAGCGCGCCGAGAAGCGGAACGGCGAGCCACCCGAACATTCCGAAGTTGACGGCGCGGACGAGCTCGGGATCAATCGATTTGAGCAGATCGAATTGCTTGGGGCCAACGAAGAAGCGCGCGTTCATCGGCGGCTGCGGGAAACGCACGGCCTGCGAGATGAACTGCCGCTGCGTGTTCGCTGGACCGGCAACGACGACGGGGCGGTACTCAACCCGCGCCTGGCCCGGATTCACGACCGCGGCCATGAAATACAGATCCTCAACGCCAGCAAACCGGAACTGTCCCTCCTGCACCGGTTGCTCACTGATCTTCGCGAGCGCCACTCTCTCGACCTTGCCCGCGCGATGAAGAATCGCCTCCGGGGGGAGGACGCTGCTCCCGCTGAAGAAGCCGCGGCTGCCTGTCGACGCTGCAACATCGCCGAGTCCCGGCCCGAAGACAACCGTTGGGTTCATCGATCGATCGCCGTTCGTCGCGCTCGCGGAGAATGCAACGATGTAGTTGCTCGGATCGAATCGGAATTCCTTGCGGACGTGAATGCCCGACGCTTCCTGGTACTCGAACGCCACCGTGGCAGGCGTGCGCGTCGCATCGACGTGCCCCCCTGAGTCGCCGCTCACACGATAGATTGCTTGGTTCAGCCTCTCCCCCGCCTGCTCCTCGTCCACGCGAAGCGCAAACGGGAGCTGCTCGGTCGGTGGAAGTCCGCTCGGGATCAGATCGACCGGGTGGCCCTGGAGATCCCGGTACTCCTTTAATCGCCAGTGCACGAGCCGGCCCCCCCGATTCGTGAGAACGGCCTGCACGGTCGCTGTGTCAACCGTGATCTCCCGCTCCGATGGTTCAGACACGAGCGCCTGCGGTTCCGGTGTCGCAGAAGGAACGGTCGCCGCCACCCGATCCTTGGACGGCGCGGGAGCGTTCTCTGCGGGCGCCGGCACGGGCGTCTGGGCTGTGGTTGCCGCTGCTGGTTTGGCTGCCGTGGCCGGTGGCGTGGCACGGACAAACAGCGCCTGGTACGCGTACAGCACCAGGAAAGACAGAATGATTGCGATGAAAACCCTGCGTTCCATTTAGTAATTTTTCACGGGCGTGGTACTGGATCGAAGCCGTGGGTGCCGAGCGGATGGCAGCGCGCAAGGCGTCGGGCGCCAAACCACATCCCTTTGACAGCCCCGTGGACGTGGATGGCTTCGCTCATGTAGTCGGCGCACGAGGGATAAAAGCGGCAGGATCCGGCAAACAGCGGCGAAATAAGGATCTTATAGACTCGAAGCAGTCCCAGAACGAGCGCCGACACCAGGCCGACGTGCGTCGCGTCTGGCGGGCTCACGATGACGGGCGAGGAGAGCGGTGTAATCGGCTTCGAGTGTAGCGAACGGTGCATCGAGCATTTCCCGACGCGGCACGATGACGATGTCGAGGCCGCCAATGTTCTTTCGTCGCCTGAAGAGCTCACGGGCCCGACGCTTCGCCCGGTTGCGCTCGACGGCTGAACCAAGTTTCCGGGTCGCCGCCACGCCAAATCGCGGCCTCGCGGTCCCGTTGGGCATGACGAACACCGTCATGAGCCGGCCGTGGATCTTGACGCCGGCGCTGTAAATCCGCTCGAACTCCGGCCGGCGGCGAATCCGCTCCGGCGCCCCCAGACCCTGATCTTCCATGCGGGCGCCCGAGAAGCCTCCCTACTCGTCAGCAACGGTCAGACGCTTGCGACCTTTCGCACGGCGCCGCTTCAGCACGATTCGGCCGTTTTTCGTCGCCATTCGTATTCTGAAGCCATGCGTCTTCTTGCGGCGACGGGTATTCGGCTGGTAGGTGCGCTTCCCCTTCATGATGTCCTGAGCGCAGCCCGGATCAAAGATCCGGAGGCACTAAATGTGAGCGCCAGAGGAGTCCGGCGGAACTGTCAATACTAGTCGTCGCTGGAACGGAGTGTCAACGCGGGATCTCGCGTCAACGCCCTGTGCTACAGTCCCGGATTCGATTTGATCCCTGCCGGTTTGGTTTGCGGGGAGACGCTTCGGTTTGTTCCCCAAGATTTCCACAACTGTGGAAAACACTGTGGAAAACCTAGGGCCTTAGCCGGACCGTAGCGGCCGAGCGTGATTTTGCGCCACTTTCTGCACGGCGAAGCGCGGGAAGGCCCGATTTTGTGGCCTCGCGCGGGGACACAGTCGCGCGGAACACGGGTTCCCGGGCGGTCGACGAGGCGAAAGTCCCGTTCTCAGCGGTTTTTCGGGTGATATTTGAAATGGATACCAGTATTTGGGACCAGATCCTCGCCCGGATCGAAACGAAAGTTAACCGCCACAGCTTCTCCACCTGGTTCAAGCCCACGTCATTCGTCGCCGACGGGGGAAACGCAATCACCGTGCGGGTCCCCAATACACTTTTCAAGGACTGGCTGACGAAGCATTACTCCGTCGTGCTGACGGAAGCATTGGGTGAGGTTCGCCGCGCGGAGACCTCCCTGGTATTCGTTGCGGAACCCGGTCCTTCCCCGGCGCCACCTCCGGAGCCACCAGCGGTTCCGGCAGAGAGCGTCGATGTGACGGCCGTCGAGAGCAGCCCCCCCGCAGGGCTGAACCCGCGCTACACCTTCGATACGTTCATCGTCGGACCCTCGAACCAGTTCGCACATGCCGCCTGTCGCGCCGTCGCAGAAGCGCCGTCACGCTCGTACAACCCGCTCTTCATTTATGGCGGGGTGGGTCTCGGCAAGACGCACCTGATGCACGCGGTCGGGCAATACGTCCTGCATCACGACGGGGCTTTGAAGCTCACGTACATCTCGTCCGAGCGTTTCATGAACGAGATGATTAACGCGGTCCGTTACGATCGCATCCTCGATTTCCGCGAGCGGTACCGCAGCGTGGACGTACTGCTCGTCGATGACATCCAGTTCGTATCGGGGAAGGAAGGCACGCAGACCGAGTTCTTTCACACGTTCAACGCGCTCTACGACGCGCAGAAACAGATCGTGCTGAGCAGCGATCGTCCGCCGCATGAGATTCCGGCGCTCGAGGAGCGCCTTCGATCGCGGTTTGAATGGGGATTGATTGCAGATATCCAGTCGCCCGATCTCGAGACGAAGGTGGCGATTCTCAAGCGCAAAGCCGAAGCGGAAGCCGTTCCGCTGCCGGACGACGTTGCGATGTATATCGCCGGGCGCATCAAGTCGAACATTCGCGAGTTGGAGGGATCGCTGATCCGGTTGATCGCGTTCGCGTCGTTAACGGGGCGTGAGATCTCGCTCGAGTTCACGCAAGAGGTACTCAAGAACGTCCTCGAGCAGGAAGAAAAGGCGGTCACGATCGAGTCGATTCAGAAACACATTTCCGACTACTATCAGCTCAAAGTCTTCGAGCTGAAGTCGCGAAATAACTCGAAATCGATCGCGATGCCGCGTCAGATCGCCATGTATCTCTGCAAAACGCTGACGCACGCCTCGTTGCCGGAAATCGGGCGCAGTTTTGGGGGAAAGCACCATTCCACGGTCATCCATTCGATCAAGAAAGTCGAAGAGCTTCGGAAGCGGGACGGAGATTTCAACAGCCTGATCACCAACTTTCTGCAGTTTTTCCGGTAGATGCGCGGGCGTCCACAGCCGGATTGAACGGCCGCCTGTGCATGATTTCAGACGGGCAGATCCGCACAGAAACCGCGCACTTTTCATGTCCCGAAATCACAGAAATGTACACAGCCTAAATTATTGGTAGTCAAGGATTAAACGTCACACGTCCTGTTTTGCACAGCACCTTCTTTTCTGTATAATTCTTTATCTCCTTCAGATCCTCTAGATCAGAGTTAAGAACAACCTGACTGAGGCTCCGTTAACGGCGGACACTCCGCTCCGAGGTCACCGTACGCCTATGGAACTCGTGGTCAGAAAAAACGAGCTTCTGCGAGAACTGCAACTTTTCCAGGGCATCGTTGAACGCAAGAACACGATTCCAATTCTCGCGAACGTGCTGATCGAAGCCAAAGGCAACGAGGTCCGCATGCTCGCGACCGATCTCGAAGTCGCGCTTCGCAGCAAGTGCGCGGCGTCGGTGGCAAAGGGCGGATCGCTGACCCTGCCGGCGAAGAAGCTGTACGAGATCGTCAAGGCGTTCGCCGAAACCGACGTGAGGATTGAAGAGGACAAGAACGGCGTGAAGGTCTCCGCCGACAAGTTCGATTCGCGCATGCAGACACTCCCGCGCGAAGACTTTCCGACGCTGCCTGAAGCGACCGGGGTGGCGCGGGCTTCCCTGCCGCGCGAGGCACTGCGCGAGATGGTCGCAAAAACACAGTTCGCGATCACTGGCGAGGACACGCGGTATTTTCTGAACGGCGCGCTCTTCGTGCTGCGCACCGATTCGATGAGCCTGGTGGCGACCGACGGCCATCGTCTCGCGCTCGTCACCGTGAAACGCGAAGGCGACCCGGCGATCAAGGCAGGCGAAGAAGTGAAAGTGATACTGCCGAAGAAGACGCTCCTCGAGCTCGGCAAGCTCCTCTCGGAGGCGGACGGCGACATCACCTACGAGCGCGGCGAAAATCACCTGTTCTTCGAGGTGGGAGGCCGCATGTTGATTTCGCGGATGATCGACGGGCAGTTTCCGGCTTATGAGCGCGTCATCCCGAAGGGCAACGACAAAGACATCGAATTCGAGCGTGAGCGCCTGACCAATGCCGTGAAACGCGTTGCCCTGCTCTCGAGCGAGCGGTCACGTGCAGTGAAATTCGAGATCGACAAGGGCAAGGTTGAAGTCACGTCGAGTAGTTCCGAGTTCGGCGAGGCGCGTGAGCAACTGGCCGTCGACTACCAGGGCAACGCGCTTGCCATCTCGTTCAACGCTCAGTACGTCCTGGATTTCCTGAACGTCGTCGAAACCGACGTGGTCTCTCTTTCCCTCAAGGACGAAGTCAGCCAGGCCGTAATGACGCCCGTCGGCGCGCAGGGGTACGACTACACCTACGTGATCATGCCGATGCGAATCTGACGAGCACCTGAAGGACACGCGTGTCACATCCCGACCAGCAGACCGACCAGACCGAAGCGCTCCTCACTCCCGACACTCCGGCATCCCCGGGCCCGAATGGGAACGGAACCTCCGTCGACGACTACGGCGCCGACAAGATCAAGGTTCTCGAGGGGCTCGAGGCGGTGCGGAAGCGGCCCGCCATGTACATCGGGTCGACCGGCGCTCCCGGACTGCATCACCTCGTCTACGAGGTCGTCGACAACTCGATTGACGAAGCGCTGGCCGGTTACTGCGATCAGATCAACGTCACCATTCACATCGACAACTCGGTCACGGTCGTCGACAACGGCCGCGGCATTCCCGTGGATCGTCACGAGAGCGGCAAGTCGGCCGCCGAGGTCGTCCTCACGGTGCTGCACGCCGGCGGCAAGTTTGACAACGACAGCTACAAAGTCTCGGGAGGCCTGCACGGCGTCGGTATCTCGGTCGTCAACGCGCTTTCGGAGCGGCTCGATCTCGAGATCTGGCGTAACGGGCAGGTTTATCAGCAGAGCTACGAGCGGGGGACGCCGATTCGCGATCTGGAAGCGACCGGCACGACACAACGACGCGGCACCAAGGTCACGTTCAAGCCCGACACGCAGATTTTCGAGACCATTGAGTACAGCTTCGACACGCTCGCTCAGCGCCTCCGCGAGCTCGCGTTTCTCAACGGCGGCATTCTCATCACCATCGACGACGAGCGCGACGGCAAGACACACAAGTTTCAGTATGACGGCGGCATCGTGTCGTTCGTCCAGCACTTGAACAAGAACAAAGCCGTCGTCAACGACAAGCCAATCTTCATGAAGGGCAACAAGGACGGCATCGACGCCGAGATTGCCCTGCAGTGGAACGACGGCTACTCGGAGCTGATCTTCACCTTCGCGAACAACATCAACACGCACGAAGGGGGCACGCACCTGTCGGGATTCCGGTCGGCGCTGACGCGCACGATCAACGCCTACGCCGCCAAGAGCAACATGGCGAAGGACCTCAAGGACGCCAGCATCAGCGGCGACGACATCCGCGAAGGATTGACCGGCGTCGTCAGCGTGAAGATTCCGCAGCCGCAGTTCGAAGGCCAGACGAAGACGAAACTCGGCAACACCGAGGTGAAGGGCATCGTCGAGACGATCGTCAACGACAAGCTGGGTCAGTACCTGGAAGAAAACCCGGTCGTGGCCAAGCGGGTGATCGGCAAGTCCGTGGATGCGGCGCGTGCCCGCGAGGCTGCGCGCAAGGCTCGCGATCTCGTGCGCCGCAAGGGCGCGCTCGACGGCAGCGGCCTTCCAGGCAAGCTGGCCGACTGTCAGGAGCGAGATCCCGCGCAGTGCGAGATCTACATCGTCGAAGGCGAGTCCGCAGGGGGCTCGGCGAAGCAGGGCCGGGATCGGCGCTTCCAGGCGATTCTGCCGATCAAAGGCAAGATTCTCAACGTCGAGAAGGCGCGTTTCGACAAGATGATTGGCAGCGACGAGATCAGAACCATGATCACGGCGCTCGGCTGCGGCATCGGGACGGAGGACTTCGACATCGAGAAGCTCCGCTACCACCGCATCATCATCATGACGGACGCCGACGTGGACGGATCGCACATCCGCACGCTGCTGCTGACGTTCTTCTATCGCCAGATGCCTCAACTCGTCGACCGCGGCCACATTTACATCGCGCAGCCGCCGCTCTTCCGGGCGAAGCGCGGCCGCACCGAGACCTACATCAAGGACGAACGCGAGCTCGAGACGTTCCTCATCAAGCGCGCGGTCGAATCGCGTGTGGCGCGGCTGGCCGATGGCAGCGAGATGTTCGGCGATACCCTCGAGCGATACCTGCAGCGCATGATGTCGTATCGCAAGCTGCTGCAGCAGGTCACGCGCCGCGGCAATCCGCCGGAGATCGTCACAGCGCTTCTCGAAGTCGACGCTCGCGACAAGTCGTTCTTCGAGCAGCGCGACAGGCTCGATGTCATCGCGGCGCGAATGACCACGCCGACGCGGACGGTGTCGGTGAGCCGCGACGACGAGCACAACGCTTTCGAGCTGACGATCGAGGATCGATCGCAGGGGTATCCGCGGCGATACACGCTCGGCGTCGATTTCATCGGGTCGGGCGAGTACCGCACGCTTCACGCGGCGTATCGCGAGATCCAGGACATCAAGTTCCCGGTTGTGATCAAGGCCAGCGAGTCCGCGGTGGCTGAGGAAGCGGTCGAGGAGCCGGACACTGCCGCGGCGGATGACACTGGCATCGGCGGCGCGCCTGTTGACGAGGGGACAAGGCCGGCCGCGGAGCCGAAAACGCCCGCTTCTGCAGCGACGCGCGGACGCAAGGAGCCGGACACGACGCTTGCCACGGTCGATGACTTCGTCGAGTACTTCATCGCCGCCGGCAAAAAAGGGGTTGCCGTCAACCGCTACAAGGGCCTCGGCGAAATGAACCCGGACACGCTCTGGATGACGACGATGGATCCGGAGAACCGGACACTGATGCAGGTGCGCGCGGAAGATCATGCTGAAGCCGATCAGATGTTCACGACGCTGATGGGCGACCAGGTGGAGCCGCGCCGCAAGTTCATCGAGGACCACGCACTCGAAGTGAGCAACCTCGACGTCTAGAGATTCATGACCTCACCGATCCCGCAGAACAAGATTCCGGTCAACATCGAAGACGAGATGAAGCGCTCGTACATGGATTACGCCATGAGCGTAATCATTGGACGAGCGCTGCCCGACGTTCGCGACGGGCTCAAGCCTGCGCATCGCCGCGTGCTGTACGGCATGAAGACGATGGGGCTTTCCGCCACGCGGGGCTACCGGAAATGCGCCAAGATCGTCGGCGAGGTGATGGGGAACTTCCATCCCCACGGCGATGCGTCGATCTACGACACGCTGGTGCGGATGGCGCAGGACTTCAACATGCGCTCGCCCCTGGTTGACGGCCAGGGGAACTTCGGTTCGATCGACGGTGATCCGCCGGCAGCCATGCGGTACACCGAGGCGCGCCTGAAGGCCATCGGCGACGAGATGATGACGGATCTCGACAAAGAGACCGTCGACTTCATTCCGAACTACGACGAGACGACCGAGGAGCCGAGCGTCCTCCCGGCGCCGTTCCCGAACCTGCTCGTGAACGGATCGGCGGGCATCGCCGTCGGCATGGCGACGAACATCCCGCCGCACAACATGGGCGAGGTGATCGAGGCGGCCATCTGGACGATCGAGAGCGCGCAGTCCGACGCGCCGCCGACGCTCTCGGAGAAGCAGCGCAAACTGCTCGAGCTCGTGCCCGGGCCCGACTTCCCCACCGGTGGCTACATCATCGGCCGCCACGGGATTCAGCAGGCGTACCTCACCGGCCGCGGCGCCGTCATCATGCGCGCGAAGACGGAGATCGAGGTGTCGAAGAAGGGCGATCGCTCGTCGATCGTCATCACGGAGATTCCGTACCAGGTCAACAAGGCGAGGCTGATCGAGCGCATAGCCGACCTGGTGCGCGAGAAAACCATCGAAGGCATCTCCGACATCCGCGACGAATCCGATCGCGACGGCATGCGCATCGTCATCGACCTGAAACGCGGCGAGGTCGGCGACGTCATTCTCAACAATCTCTACAAGCACACGGCGCTGCAGAGCAGCTTCGGCATCATCATGCTGGCCATCATCGGCGGCCGGCCGAAGGTGCTGTCGCTCGTCGAGCTAATCGACAACTTCGTCGAGTTCCGACGCGAAGTCGTCCGGCGCCGCACGGAATTCGAGCTGCGGAAGGCAGAGGCGCGACGCCACATCCTCGAAGGACTCAAGATCGCGCTCGATCACATCGACGCGGTCATCGCGCTGATCCGCGCGGCGAAGAATCCCGGCGAGGCTCGCGAAGGCCTGATGACGCAGTTCAGCCTGTCGCAGATCCAGGCACAGGCGATCCTCGATCTGCAGCTGCAGCGCCTCACCGGCCTGGAGCGCCAGAAGATTCTCGACGAGCTCGCGGAGCTGCTGAAACTGATCGAGCGTCTCCTTGCCATCCTGTCGAGCGACAAGCTGGTGATGCAGATCATCGTCGGCGAGCTGCGCCGGGTCCAGGACAAGTACGGCGAGGCGCGACGCACGGAGATCCTCGCGGAAGAAGGCGAGTTCCGGATCGAGGACCTGATTGCCGAAGAAGACATGGCGATCACGGTCAGCAACACCGGGTACATCAAGCGGACCGCCATCACCAACTACCGGAACCAGCACCGTGGCGGCAAGGGACGCATCGGGATGCGCACCCGCGAAGAGGACTTCGTGTCGCATCTCTTCGTGGCGTCCACGCACGCCTACATCATGATTTTCTCCGACCGCGGCCGCGCGTACTGGCTGAAGGTCCACGAGATTCCGGACGTCGGTCCTGACGGACGCGGCAAGGCGATCGCCAACCTCGTGTCGATGGAAGAAGGCGAGCGCATCGCGGCGCTCCTTGCCGTCAAGGAATTCGAGGACGACAAGTTCATCGTCATGGGCACGCGTAATGGCGTGATCAAGAAGACCGAGCTGAGTGCGTTCAGCAATCCGCGCGCGGGCGGCATCATCGCGATGGGCGTTGAAGAAGGAGACGCGGTCATTGCCGCGAACGTGTCCGACGGCAAGGGAGAGATCTTCATCGGCACGCGCGACGGGATGGCGATTCGGTTTCCCGAGGCCGATGTCCGCTCGATGGGACGCTCGGCGTACGGGGTCCGCGGGATCTCCCTTCGCGAAGGTGACGCCGTGGTCGCGATGGAGGTGCTGGTCCCCGGTGGGACCATCCTTTCGGTGACCGAGCAGGGCTACGGCAAGCGCACGGAACTCGATGAGTACCGCGTGCAGTCGCGCGGCGGCATCGGCATCATCAACATCCAGACGTCCGACCGGAACGGAAAGGTCATCGGCATTGCTCAGGTGTCGGATGACGACGAGCTGATGCTGATTACGCAGCAGGGCAAGATCCTGCGAATGGCATCGAAGGGTATCCGCACAATCGGGCGCGCCACCCAGGGCGTGCGCCTCATCGATATCGAAGGCGACGACCGCGCGGTCTCGATCGCGCGCCTTGCCGAGAAGGACGAAGAGGAGTAGGCTCCCTCACGTTCGCAACAAGTCGAGGAGGGGCTGGATGTCACGCTGCGCGATCCGCTCGGTGACCATGGTGGTGTCTGTCGTCGCTGGTTCCATCCTCGCCGACGCCTGTAGCTCGCCGCCGATCGAGCAGACGCTGCTCACGACGTTCTTCCGCGCCGCGCGGGTCCGCGACAACACGGCGCTCGCCAGCATCTCGTCCGTCAGCTTCGATCCGCGCACGGAAGGCTCCGTGCAGGATTTCACGATCGACAACATCGGCGCCCAGCAGCGCCGAACCCTGCAGGTTCAGCAGTTCATGGACGACGAAGCCAAGGTACGGGAAGAGCAGGTCGAGTTTACGAAGAAAATGCGCGACTTCTACCAGAGCAACTCCATTGCGATCGATCGCGCGGTCAAGGCGGACCAGGCGAAGCAGTCGGTGCAAGGCAAGGACGCGGCGCTGCTGGCCGAATGGAAGAAATGGGATACCGACAGCCGCGATTTCGAGCGAAAGGTCTCCCAGGCACGGCAGAAGGCCACCAAGGAACGCGCAACCGCGGTGGCGAGCCTCAGGACTGACGACCTGGCCGGGATGACCGTCGACATCATCACCGAGCCGGTGACCGTCACCGCACAGGTCCAGGCACCCGGTGGGGGGCAGACCACGCCGCGAACCATGGTGGTTACCCTTCAGCGTGCATCGGGCAAGAAGGGCGATCAGGCGACCGAGGGACGCTGGATCATCATGTCGATCCAGCCGCAGGGCGCGGCAGCGCCCGCAAGCTGACGGCGCGCAGTCGCGCCCCCCAGCTAGACGACCATTTCCAGCTTCGCGTACTTCGCGCGGAGCGTCTTCTGCCCCACCGTGTTGAACCGCACCTGCAGCTTGATGTCATCGTCAAGCTGCTCGACAGACAGAACCGTGCCGAGGCCGAACTGCGGGTGCCGTACGCGCGCTCCTGGACGAAGGCCTGACGCTATGGACTGATCCTCGTCGGCATACGAGTATGCCGGCTCCTCTTTGACGCGGCCCCGATAGCCTCCGCCCCTTGGGTATGGATTCGCCCTGAATTGCGAGAACGACGTCTGCGGCGACAGGAACGTCGACGGCACCTCCTCGACAAGCTGCGCCGGGATTTCATCGATGAATCGAGAGGGTTCGGTGGACTGATATTCCCCGAAGACCCGCCTGCGCGCGGCCGACGTGAGGACCAGTCGCCGCTGGGCGCGGGTGATGCCGACATAGCAAAGACGCCGCTCTTCTTCGAGCTCCGCCTCGTCGTCGGCGGATCGCGAATGCGGAAACAGCCCTTCCTCGAGGCCGGCGATTGTCACGATCGGGAATTCGAGGCCCTTCGCGCTGTGCATCGTCATCATCAGGACGCGGGCATCGCGGGAGCCGGCTTCCTCGTCGACGTCCGAAAGCAGGGAGAGCTGATCGACGAACCCGCCGAGCGACGGTTCGGGATTTCTCGTTTCGTATTCACGGGCGGCCGAAACGAGCTCCGCAAGGTTTTCAATGCGACTCTCGGCCTCCTCGCTGCGCTCGTCACGGAGGTCCTGCAGATAACCGCTCTGGTCGAGGACTTTTCCAAGCGCGATCGACACCGACTCGCGGGCCGCCATCTCGGTCAACGCGCCAATCAGATCGCGAAACGCCGCCAGGGACGCGACGGCACGCGGCGCGAGCAGCCGCCTGTCGACGGCATGCACGAGCCTGACCCACAGCGAATCGTTCATCGCCACCGGCTGGAGTCCGGCCAGGAGCGGCGGTGTGTCGGCAGCGGTCGGCAGATCCAGCGCCTCGAGCGATTCCATAAGCCCTTTGCCGATGCCCCGTGCGGGAACGTTAATGACCCGTCGAAGGCTGACATTGTCGTGCGGGCTCAACACCAGCTTCAGATACGCGAGCGTGTCCTTGATTTCCTTCCGCTCGTAAAAACGAACGCCGCCGATGATCTTGTAGGCGATGCCTGCGCGACGCAGCGCGTCTTCCAGCGTGCGCGATTGCGCGTTGGTGCGGTACAGCACCGCAACGGTGTTTTCCACGTCGTCGTGAAGCGCCGTACGCGCGGTGCGTGCGATGAATTCTGCCTCGTCCAGGTCGTCCCCGGCGCGGTAGTAGAGAATCTTCGCGCCGCCCGCGCGCTCGGTGTAAAGCCGTTTGTCCTTGCGATTGCGATTCTGCGAGATGACGGCGGACGCCGCATCAAGGATGACCTGCGTGGAGCGGTAGTTCCGCTCGAGGCGCACGATATGCGCCTCCGGAAAATCGTGCTCGAAGTCGAGAATGTTGCGGAGGTCTGCGCCGCGCCATTTGTAGATTGACTGGTCGGGGTCACCAACCACGCAGAGATTCCGATGCTTCCCTGCCAGGCGCTGAATCAGCAGATACTGCGGGCGGTTGGTGTCCTGGTACTCGTCGACCATCAGGAACCGGAACTTGTCGCTGTAGCGTTCGCGGACGGTTTCGGCCTTCTCGAACAGCTCCACAGTCTTCAGGAGGAGGTCGTCGAAGTCGAGCGCATTCGCCTCCCGCAGTGCCTTCACGTACAACGCGTACAGCTTGCCGATCTGCTCGTCGCGCGGGTTCCAGGAAGTTGACGTGAAGACCTCCGGCCCTTCCATCCGGTTCTTGGCGTGGCTGATTCGTGACAAAGCGAGCCTCGGCTGCACGGCGCTGTCGTCGGCGCCAATCTGCCGGAGTGCCTGCTTCATCACGGTGAGCTGGTCGGTCGAGTCGTAAATCACGAAATCACGCGACAGGCCGATGTGGGGCGCTTCGCGTCGCAGCAGCCGGGCACACAGGGCGTGAAACGTCGAAATCCACATCCGCCGGCAATCGACGCGGAGCAGCGTCTCAACGCGCGTCCGCATTTCCTCTGCGGCCTTGTTGGTGAACGTGACCGCCAGGACGCGGTCAGGCTCGACGATCCCTTCGCTGACCAGGTAGGCGATGCGATGCGCGATGACGCGGGTCTTGCCGGATCCTGCGCCAGCCAGAATCAGCAGCGGGCCTTCGGTGTGAAGAACGGCTTCCTGTTGTTCAGGGTTGAGAGCGGAGAGGAGATCCATTGGTGATTCGTGATTCGCGATTCGTGATTAGCGATTGAACCGTCGTCGGTGACGCGCCGTCAATCGCCAATCACGAATCACAAATCGCCAATCACCAATCTACTCGACCGTGACGCTCTTCGCGAGATTTCTCGGCTGATCCACGTCGCATCCCCGGCGCACGGCAATGTGATACGCCAACAGCTGAAGCGGAATCGTCATTACGACTGGCGTAAGCAGGGCTGTGGTCGCCGGCATCTGGACGATGACGTCGGTCTGCGGATCGAGTACGCCCGCCATACGCGGATCGCCCTCCGTCGTCAAGGCGATCACCGACCCGCCGCGCGCCTTCGCCTCCTGCACGTTGCCGATCATCTTTTCGAAGACGTGATCGTTCGGCGCAATCGCCACAACCGGCATGCGCTCGTCGATGAGCGCAATCGGCCCATGTTTCATTTCGCCTGCCGGGTACCCTTCGGCGTGGATGTACGAGATTTCCTTGAGCTTCAGAGCGCCCTCGAGCGCAATCGGGTAATTGATGCCGCGCCCCAGAAAGAGGAAGTCGGTCCGGTTGTAGAAGCGCTCCGCGACCTTGTCGAGCGCCGCCGACGCCTTGAGTGCCTGCTCGAGCGTCTGCGGCATTTGCAGCAGCTCGGTGATGTGATCGCGAATCTGGGCTGGTGTCAGCGTTCCGCGCACCTGCGCCATATAGAGGGCCAGCAGCTGCAGCGCGATCAACTGGGAGGTAAACGCTTTAGTGGACGCGACGCCGATCTCCGGGCCGGCGTGTGTGTAGACCGTGCCCTGTGCCTCGCGCGTGGCCATGCTGCCGACCACGTTGCAGATGGCAATGCTCTGGGCTCCCTTCTTTTTCGCCTCCCGCAACGCGGCCAGCGTATCGGCGGTTTCACCGGACTGCGTGATCACAATCGCCAGCTCGTTCGACGCGACGATTGGGTTCCGGTAACGGTATTCGGAGCCGTAGTCCACTTCGACAGGCACCTGCGCCAGCGCCTCGATCAGGTACTTGCCAACAAGGGCAGCGTGCCAGGATGTGCCGCACGCGATGATCGTGACCTTCTGAAGCGTCCGGAACGTCTCCTCCGGGATGTTGAGATCTTCGAGGAAGATCTGTCCACGATCGAGCGACACGCGGCCGAGGATCGTGTCCCGCGCCGCGGTCGGCTGCTCGAAGATCTCCTTGAGCATGAAGTGCTTGTGGCCGCCCTTCTCCGCCGCGATCGGATCCCACAGCACGCGCTGCGTGGTCTTCGAGACCGCGCCTCCCGCGTAGTCGGTGAACTGGACGCCAGAACGCGTGATGATGGCCATCTCCTCGTCACCAAGGAACACGACGTCGCGCGTATGGGCGAGGATCGCCGGAATGTCCGACGCGACGAAGAACTCGTCTTTGCCGAGGCCGACGACGATCGGCGGGCCGTTGCGAACAGCGACGATCTTCTCGGGATCTTCGACCGACACGAGGACGATCGCGAACATGCCGCGCAGGTAGACCAGCGCCCGCCGCACCGCGTTCTCGAGGCCGTCGTCGCGCATTTCGCGCTCGACGAGATGCGCCACGATCTCGGTGTCGGTTTCCGTCTTGAACTCGTGTCCCTGAGACTGAAGCTCCTTCTTCAGCTCCAGATAGTTCTCGATGATTCCGTTGTGGACGACAACGATGCGGCCGGTGCAATCGCGGTGGGGATGGGCGTTCTCCTCAGTCGGACGGCCGTGAGTGGCCCAACGCGTGTGGCCCACCCCGTAGAGGCCGTCAACCGGCTCGATGCGGATCGCGTTTTCGAGATTAGCGAGCTTGCCCGCGGACCGGCGCAGCGAGATGCCTTCGGGGCTCACAAGGGCAACGCCCGCCGAGTCGTAGCCGCGGTATTCCATGCGGCGCAGTCCCTCGATGAGGACCGGCACGACCGGTTTCGATCCGATGTATCCGATGATTCCACACATAGAGTCAGTTCCCCGTTCAACGTCCGTGGTGCATGGTTCCTAAGTCTTGGCGGGCGCGGTTTTTTTCCGCTCGACCCATCCTTCGACATTCGACTGCCGGCCTCGCGCAATGCCGAGAGCGCCAGCCGGCACGTCCTCCGTAATCGATGAGCCGGCCCCGACGTAGGCGCCTTTACCGATTCGGACCGGCGCAATCAGCTGTGTGTCGCTGCCGATGAAGGCGCCATCCTCGATAATCGTCGCGTTCTTGTTGACGCCGTCGTAGTTGCACGTAATCGTCCCGGCGCCGACATTCACTTTTGCGCCTATCGTGGCGTCGCCGAGGTAAGCCAGGTGATTCGCCTTCGAGCCCGGCCCCATCGTGGTCTTCTTCAGCTCCACGAAATTTCCGATCTTTGCGCCCTCCCCCACCACCGTTTCCGGGCGGAGATGAGCAAACGGTCCGATCGACGCGTCTGCTGCAACCCGCGCACCAATGATGAGGCAGAAGTTGTGGACCGTCACCCGATCCGCAATTTCCGAGTCGCAGATGCGAACGCTGCCCTGGATCTCACACGCGGACCCGATCTTCGTGTGTCCCTCGATTACCACACCGGGGTGTATCACCGTGTCAGCGCCGATCTCGACGTCGGTATCGATGTAGGTGGTTGCCGGATCGACAAGCGTGACGCCGGCGGCCATCAACTCTTCGTTCTTCGTCTGTCTCACGATTCTGCTCACTTCCGCGAGTTCAGCGCGGCTGTTAACGCCTCGAATTTCCTGGGCGTTCTCGACAATCAACGTCTCGACCGGCAGCTTGCGGCGCCGGTAGATCGCAATCAGATCGGTCAGGTAATACTCGCCCTGGGCGTTCTGCGATGCGATTCCCCGAAGGGCCTCCCACAATGACGCGAGGTCGAAGGCGTAGATCCCTCCGTTGATCTCGCGAATCCGCCGGACGTCGGCCGATGCGTCGCGCTCCTCTACGATCCGCGCGATGCGCCCCTTGGTCCGAACGACTCGGCCATACCCGTATGGCCTTTCGACGATGGCGGTTACCACCGTCGCGGCTGCACCGGCGTTCCGGTGGGTCTCAACCAGCTTACGCAGCGTCGAGGCGGTAAGCAGGGGTACATCGCCGGACAGAAGGATCAGCGTCCCCGTTTGACCCGTCAGGATGGTTTCCGCCTGCTGAAGCGCATGCGCCGTTCCGAGCTGCGGCTCCTGAAGCGCAAACTGGAGTCCCCTGTGACGCCCTTCGAGGCGCTCACGGACCATATCGGCACCATGGCCGACGATGAGTGTCTCAGTCGCGGGTGAAATCGCATCCGCTGTCTTGAGCACATGCTCGACCATTGGGCGACCCGCGACCCGATGGAGCACCTTGGGTAGCCGCGACTTCATGCGCGTGCCTTGGCCGGCGGCGAGGATGACGACGTGCGTGTCAGCAGGCATGGAAAACGGAGCCGTTCACGAGCACAGGCGTATTGCAGAAGGCGGTCCACATCGCCATCGCCCTGACGCGTCGCAATATTGTGTCACTCACCCAATTTCCGCATGCGCTCGACCGCCGAATAGATCTCTTTCGCGGATCTCTTGTACTTCTTGGCCATTTGAGTTACTGCTGCCCGCCGCGAAACCACACCTGAATTGGTTATTTGCCAAAAATCATTGGCGACTTGCTCATCTGAAGGTGATATCTCGTTATTAATATTGCGCTTAATGGCCGGACCCACCACTACCGTGAATTCACCCCTAGGTCTCGAAATAGCCTGTCCGACTTCGGAAGCGATGCCCCTGACGAATTCCTGGTGCGCCTTCGTTAGCTCGCGGCCCAACATTATTGGTCTATCACCCCAAAACGTACCGGCTTCGACCAACGTTGGCTGAATTCTGTGGGGAGATTCGAAGAACGAGAACGTGTGGGCGGTCTTCGCGACCTCCGAAAGCCATTCTGTTCTGGCTTTAGCCCTACTTGGAACAAAGCCATACATAGTGAATGGAATCAAGGGAAACCCTGATACAACAAGGGCGGTCAGAGGGGCGTTTGCCCCCGGGATCGGATCAACCGCAATCCCCCGTGCAATACATGCCTGTACCAGCTCCAGCCCTGGATCTGAGACGCCGGGAGTCCCGGCATCGGTCACGAGCGCCACGCTTTCTCCACCCTCCAGCCGAGCAATCAGCTGAGGAAGACGCGCACGCGTATTGTGCGCATGGAAACTGATCGTCGGAGTGGGAATGGCATGTGGGCCAAGCAGCCTGAACGTACGTCTGGTATCTTCGGCGGCGATGACAGCTACTTCACGCAGGATACGCAGCGCGCGAAGTGTAATGTCCTCGAGATTACCGATCGGGGTCGCGACCACGTACAACGTGCCGGACATCAGGTGGGACGGTAGATTATTGTACCATTGCGGGATGCGCGCTCACCGATTCGAGCGCCAGTCATGATCAAGCATGTACCCATCGGAGCCGTTCCCGCATTTTGTCGACGACTACCTCGCCTACCTGCACGAGGTCTTTCCGACCCAGGCGACCCTGGACGGAACCCATCTCCACGATGACCTGCTGGAAGACCTGAGCCGCGCGGGCATTGACGCCCATATCCGGGCGTTGTCCGGCTTCGGACGGCGGCTCCGCCAGATTGACGCGGGCACACTTCCTCGCATCGAACGCATCGAACATCCGATTGTGGCCTCGAACATCGAGGCGCGCATGTTCGACTTCGAAGAGGTCGGCACGTGGGAGCGGAATCCGCAGTTGTACGCGGACACCATCGGGACGAGCCTGGCCGGCCAGGCGCTCTTTGCGTACGCGCCAGAAGCCGATCGGGCGCGGCGCATCGTGTCGAAGCTCCGGCAGGTGGCACGGTTCGTCCAGTCGGCGCGCGACAATATCAAGGAGTGCCCTGGGATTTTTGTAAAGACGGGGCTCGAGAGCTGGCGCGGAATCCTGAAGTTCATAGATACAGACCTGCCCCGTGCGTTCTCCGGGCTCGACGACCTCCACATTCTTGGGGACCTCGCAGACACGTCAACCGAGGCCTCGGCCGCCGTGAAGGGGTACGTTGACTACCTGGAGACCGATCTCGCGCCACGCGCGAAGGCGTCGTTCCGGCTCGGTCGCGAGAAATTCGAAAAGAAGCTGAAGCTCGAGGAAGGCATCACGCTGACGGCCGATCGGCTGCTGGCGATCGCGTTGCGCGAGCTGCACGAGGTGCAGGAAGAGTTCCGGACCGTTGCAGGCCGGTTGAACGGCGGCGATGCGGGCACCGCCTGGCGCACTGCGAAGGAGCAGCACCCGGCGCCCGGCGAAGCCGTCAAGGTCGCGCAGGCCCAGGTCAAGGAGCTCGAGGAGTTCCTGCGACGGCAGGCGATCGTGACCCTTCCCGACGCGGAGCCCGTCGTCGTCGCGCCGACGCCGGAATTCTATCGGTGGACGTTCGCATCGATGTGGACGCCCGGCCCGTTCGAGACGAAACCAAGCCGCGCCTATTACTATCTGACCGACGTCGATCGCAGCTGGCCTCCCGAACGTCAGGAGGAGCACATGCGCGACTTCAACTTCCCGACGCTCTGGAACATCTCGATTCACGAGGTGTACCCGGGGCATTTCCTGCACTATCAGCACCTGCGCCAGGTCGATTCAAAGGTCCGCAAGTCGACGTTTTTCGCGCCTGCCTCCGTCGTCGAAGGATGGGCGCACTACTGCGAGCAGATGATGATCGAAGCGGGCTTCCGCCGGAACGATCCGACGATCAAGCTCGGTCAGCTTGCGGAGGCACTCGTACGCCTCGCACGGTTCGTCGTGTGCATCCGTCTTCACTGCGAGGACATGTCGGTGGAGCAGGGGATGCGCTTCTTCCGCGACGAGGCGTTTCTCGAAGAGGCGACGGCACGCCGTGAAGCGGAGCGGGGCACGTTCGATCCGACCTATCTCGTGTACTCGGTTGGCAAACTGATGATGCTGAAGCTGCGGCGCGACTACAAGGAACAGCAGAGTGGCAAATTCTCGCTGCGCGCTTTCCATGATTCGGTGCTGGCGCAGGGATGTGCCCCGTTTTCCGCGCTCAGGCAGCTGGTGTTGAACGACGCGTTCGACGCCGTTCTGGAGTAAGCCTCATGCCGTTGTACGAATACGAATGTGACGCGTGCGGCCGCAGGTTCGAGGTCATTCTCAAGCGTTCCGATTCGACGGTCGAGACCTGCACGCATTGCGGTAAGGGTCCGGTGCATCGGCAGCTGTCGTCGCCGGCGATCCAGTTCAAGGGCACCGGCTGGTATGTCACCGACTACGCGCAGAAAGGAAAGTCGGACGCTTCGTCGACAAACCCGTCGGACAAGAACACCGACACCACGAAATCCGACAGCAGCACACCGACAGCGGATAGCAGCACCACGCCGAAGAGCGACAGCAGCACGCCAAAGAGCGACACGTCGGCGTCGTCCCCGAAGCCCGCCAGTGGCGGCGCATCGAAAGATTCGAAGGAATAGCGGGAACTACGGGCCGGAGCCGACGCCGATCTTGAGGTCGAGCGTTTCCAGATACTTGCGGAACGGATCCGCAAGATCCGGCCGCCGCAGCGCGAAGTAGACGAGGGCCTTCAAGAACCCGAGCTTGTTTCCGGTGTCGTGGCGGACGCCCTCGATCTCGTACGCGTAGATCGGCCGCGACTTCAGCAGGTGGCGCAGGCCATTTGTGAGCTGGATCTCGCCCGTGCGATCGCTGACCGTTGCCGACAGCGCCGGAAAGATGTCCGGCGTGAGGATGTAGCGGCCGATGATGGCCAGGTTCGACGGCGCATCCTCGCGCCGCGGCTTCTCGACGAGATCGGTGATCCGGTGGACGCCGCGACCGAGATTGCCCGCAGACTCGTCGATCTTGACGATGCCGTAGCTCGAGACGTCTTCGGCCGGCACACGCTCCACCGCGATCACCGGGCCGTCCACGCGTTGATACACGTCGATCATCTGCTTCAGGGCCGGTGGATTCGCATCGATCACATCGTCGCCGAGGATCACCGCGAACGG
>Ga0137465_1000356_pt1 | contig 22395 bp, 18 predicted proteins | sample EasRivERMGT828_2_FD_104906 | JGI IMG/M metagenome (GOLD analysis project Ga0137465, IMG submission 104906) | Soil microbial communities from meander-bound floodplain in the East River, Colorado, USA - East River MetaG ERMGT828_2 | ecosystem: Environmental > Terrestrial > Soil > Floodplain ... | reverse complement strand
GGAAACCCAGGCGGGAGGCTGCAGCGTTGGCTTGATCGCCGCCTTGACGCTGGCGGGCACGGGCATCACGACATACATCTGCCCTGTTTCCGTCAACGTGGTCGTGATATCGCGAACGACCGTACCATTTCGGCGTTCCGTCATCCTGCCGGCGACAAACGCTTCGGCGGGGTGGAGCGGATTGTTCCAGTCCTTATAGTCGCTGTAGATGAACTCGGTGGTGTTCGTTCCATTCCGGACCACAACGCGTTCCGCCATGAACTTCGCGTCGAGGGTTGCCGTCGCCGTTGCCGTAGGGATGCCGGGAATCGGGAAGGACACAACGGGCTTTCCGCCTTCCCATACCACTGACGTCTTACCTGCCGTTGCGACATCGGCGGGCACATCGGTGCCTGGCCTGACCGAAAATGTCGGGGGATCCTGGATCCCCGCCAGAGCAGACTTGAGCGCGCCCTGCGGACTTGCCCACAGGCGAATCATCCGCTCCTCGGTGGCTGCAGCCTTTGGAGTCGCTTTACCTTTTCCCTTGATGAGTTCCGCACCGGGAATATCTTCATCCCAGGCGTACGCTCCATTGAGAACTTCGACATTGGAATATGTCTGTCCATTGGGCCGCGCGCATGTGATCTGAATCCGCTGACCCGAAACTTGGTAGTTGGTGCTGATGCGATAGGCCGTCAGCTTGCAGGGCTGCCCGTCCACTTGCATGGTGCCCGTTCCCTTGTATTCCAGCGACGTGACCAGATCGATTTCCGCCTCGCCGCGCAGCATGCCCAAATGCCAGCCCCAGTTAAAGAGAACCGAGCGAAGGTCTCGGGCGCCTGCCGCGGGAGTGTAAGCTTGAGCGCCGCCACCACGGCCGCCACCGCCTCCCCCGCGGGCACCTTGTGCAGGGGTAGCTGGCTGTTGACCGCCGCCTTGTGCACTGGCGGTTAACGGAACACTGAGCGTGAAAGCGATTCCGACTGCGATCGCTGTAACGATGATTCGCTTTTGAAAGGCCATAGAATTCTCCCTAATTGCGGCCAGTCGTCAGTTGGGGGCAAACTCGACTGGTTTCTTGTCTTTCACGCTAATCGATCTGAGAAAACCGATGGTGTTACCGTTGAGCGCCGGATTGAAGGTGACCTCAATGGTATCTCCGTTCTTGATCCGATCCGGGCCGGTGGCAGTGATTCCCGCAGATGTCAGGACGTTGGAAGAGCCGGTCGTCAGCTGCCACACCTTGGCCACGCCGTCCGCGTTCTTGAGTTCGATATGCAGCGCTCCGTGCGGATTCGTAAACGCGAGCTTCTGAACCACACCGGTTGCCTTCGTTGTTGTTTTCAGGTCATACACACCCGCCAGGGAATGATGAGCCTGCAGAGAACTGGCCGCTAACAGCGCCCCGCCTAAGACGACACCTGCCAAAAATCGTTTAGTCATTTTGTGCCTCCCGAAAAAGTCGTGATCGACAACGGATGCCATCACGTAGTCGCAAAACCAGCCAACGCCTGGAAACGAGAAATTTCTCGCCGCAGTCTAGCACCATGGGCGCTCAGGCTCAAACTATCGTTGGACTTGTCAGCCGGTGCGATCGAGAAGGTATCCGATAACGCTGATGAGCACCAGGACGACGACGACGGTGGCGATTACAGCGAAGGCAACCATAGCGACACCCTAAAAGGCTTTTCCGAGGAACGGAAGCATTCGACCCGCATACAGCACCGCGAGCCACGCGACAAGAGACGAGACCGCCATCGCCTTGTCGGCAAGGCTCGCCTCGAAACCGCCATCGCCGTCCTCCGTGTGGCGCCAGGCCTTGCCGAAGACTGTCAGATATAGAAAGTTTGCGCCGGCGATCATCAGGAAAACAGTCTTCCAGTAGAACGGCGCACTCGCGACGTATTGCCCGGGCTGTCCGACGAAGAAGAACATCCCGGTGATGAAGTTGGCGACGAAGCCCAGCATGCCCCATGGCAGCAGACGATGGACGTCGGCAAAGGCAGTCTGTCTTTTCACTCCGAGTATCCGCAGGTTCACGGCCAGCAACACACCAAACGAGAGGCAGAGACCCAGGAAGTGCACCGCCTCGGCCGCCGGCCACACCCATGTGCTGTACACCGCAACCTCTTTTATAGCTGACGTTATGAATCGTTCCGGATCGCCTTCGGCAGGAGCGGCAGCGCCGGCCGCACGGATCTCGGGATGACGAATATCACCACCGAGATTCGCCGCGCGCCCCATGATGGCGAGCGCCACAACAAGCAGCACTGTTGCCGCGGGGACGACCCCTCGCGCGCTGTGGCCGCGACGCCTCGTCTGCCACAGGGCAACCCAGCCGACGAATCCAGCAAACTCCATCACGGTAAATCCGATCAGCGCCGCGTCCTGATGAATATTTATGTTGTCGACCGAGACGTCGGGCCGCTCCCGTATCTCGTAATAGGCGGCAACGCCGCTCACGTAGACGGGAAGCGTGAGAACCGCGATGACGAAGAGCACTTCCAGCCCCACGTGCTTCAGGTGTTCGTTACGACGGATGAATGCCAGGAGCAGCAGGCCCAGCGCGACCACCGCACCGAGGGTGGGCACGTGATTCATCACCAGATGCAGATGCGCGAGGTTCATGGGACCAGATACGCGAGCAGACGGCCGGCAGTCACCGCTCCGGTCCAGGCGAGGATCGAGACGATGGCCAGCAAACGAAGATTGCCGCTGACCTCAGTGCCCGCGTCGTTGCGCAGCACGTGTGATCGCAGTGGCACCAACACGGCAACACTGGCAATGACGAGAAGCATCTTGACGAGGAACGGTGTCGCCGTTCCCCATTTTGTGGCGTTTTTTATGAACAGCATGACGCCGGTAACGACATTCACGAGCAGGCCAATCGAAACGGCGGGGAACACCCAGCGGTAGGCGGATAGAGGAACACGGCGGTTAATGCCGAGCAGCCGCAAATCGAGCATCCAGCTTGCGCCGACCAGCACCGCCATTCCTGCCGTGTGAAGCGTCAGGACGGTGGCGAACCCCCATAGCGAGGGCGACTCCGCCAGCCACACTGCAAGCTTCGTCGATTCAAGCCATGTCAGCACAAGTAGACTAAGTGCCGCATTTGGCTGCTGACTTGTTGTGGCTCGCTCTCAATACAGCTTCCCCGCTCTGCAATAATCGTGTTGCCGTTTGCGACTCGCAGGGTCCTCCAGGGCATGACCCACGGCCTGGACCAGGCCGACCACCACGAATCCGCACATTACACACAGTCGAGCGGTTCGTGGACTCATAGTTTTACTCCAATCGCAGGACTGTTCTGGTTCTCTTCTCGTGGATCCTGAAATCCAAACTCGATCCTGTGCACTTCATCTGATTTAGTTTCAATGGTGCCGAAATACCATAATCCAAAACCGCTTGTCTAGTCTGTTGTCAGTGTGGTGTCGTTCGCACGCGAATGGGTTTTTGATGGAAGGGGTCGAGTGCGGATCACACCGTCGGTCGTATGATCCGCAGATCCCGTCAAGCCGCGTGCTGGGTTGCCGAGGATGTGGCGGATAAACATGCCGGAAGAATCCACGGTCAGCGCAGTGACGTTTTCATAAAAGGTCTGTTTCTGCGGGTGTCCCTGACGAATTCCAGATTACGGCGAAAATCCACGGGTTTGAGCATTGCTACAAGCCCGAGTTTTGGGACAAGATCCAGGAAATGGACATGTGGACGAACAAATATGATCCCGTCATGACATGTCAGCCGCTGGGACTTCCACGGCAGGGCACACCCGCCTGCATTGTCCACACCGATAACGACATCATCTTCTTTTATCGGATGTATGGCGATTACGGTGGCGGAAACTCCGAGTTTCGCATCATCCCAACGGACGACCGTAAGCACGATCCGAATACGGCGAGGCAGGCGACGTATTACGGGTACACCGTGGGGAAGTGGGAGGGCGACACGCTGGTGCTCGACTCCATTTCTTTCGTCGATTCGACATGGCTCGGACGTGGAGGTCTATTCCACTCCGGCGACATGCGGATCGTCGAAAAGCTCGCGCGTACGGGCAACGATATCCTGTACGAAGTCACCGTGTACGATCCCGAGTCGTTTCTCGAGCCCTACGTCATGACCCCGCGAACCCTTCGTCTGGGCGGTAACGGACTTATTCCAGAGCGTGCGAATTGCGAAGTTTACGAGGAAGGGAACCACACCACTCAGATGCGGCACTAACTCGTCGAGAAGAATCACCACAGAGACAGAGGGACGTTGATCGAGATCGATCAGCGTCCCTCAATTCCCCTCAATTCCTACCGATCACCGTTTGCCTTGATGGTCCTGCTCCCATACAATTTGCGCTTTGCAAATTGTTCCGGAGATATTCAATGTTTTCATTGGCTGGGCGGTGGCCGGTTGTCGCACGCGTGAGTGCGTTCCTCTTACTGATAATGCAAATGAATGCCGGCGCGCAGACTCGCACCGGCACGGAGCCGGAACAAGGTCCCGATGAAACCGAACGGCTGCAAAAGGCTGTTCAGAATCCCCTGGCCAACCTGGTTAATGTGCCGTTTCAGTACTTCGGGAGTTTTCCGATCGGGCCCTTCAGCAGAACTCAGACCATCCTGAACTTGCAGACCGTGCTTCCGTTCCGCATGACCGAACGCTGGAATCTTGTCACGCGCGCGAATATGCCGCTGATCTCTCAACCGTACCTCAATCGCAACGAGGGAACCAAGAATGGTCTGGGCGATTTCAATCCGAGCTTTTTTCTTTCTCCCGTGAAGGCTGGGAAGTTGATTTGGGGTGCAGGCCCGACATTTTCGCTGCCGACAGCGACAAACAGCGCGATTGGTTCTGGAAAATGGGCCACGGGACCATCGGTCATTGGCGTAGTGCAGCCTGGGCACTGGACGCCCTCCTGGCGAGCAACCTGTGGTCGGTTGCAGGCGACAAAGATCGGCCCGAGGTCAATTCGCTCTTACTGCAGTACTCTGTTAACTACAACTTTATAAAAGGCTGGTACTTCACGAGTTCTCCCAACATCACATCGAACTGGAAAATGGATTCGAGCGAACGATGGTCGGTTCCGTTCGGTGCCGGTTTGGGCCGCGTCTTCAAATATTCCGGCCAGTCTTTCAACAGTCAGCTTTCCGCGTATTACACCGTCATTCATCCGAATTCGTTGCCCTATGCAAAATGGCAACTCCGATGGCAAGGGGCGTGGATCTTTCCTCTAGAGTGATACTTCAGTGAGGCGGCATGATTCATGGTTCCGGACAACACACGATTGATGGCCAGCCGTTTTGGTTTGCGGTCCGCTGCAGCACGATCAATTGATGGCTCAACGCGATGATCTCGGCCTGGAGTGCGGCACGGCTTCGAAAGCCGATGAGAAGGGAATCGAGGATTTTTCCTCCGTCCCGAACTTCCTCCTTTCAATTTGCGGGGATCAGGCTCACTTCGATTTCCGTGCTTCCGCTCTGCTGCACAACGACCGGTTTGCCGCGCGATTCGAAACGACGGATATAGTCGGGATCCTGATAGGCGCCGGTCGGAATTTCCTCCCAGGCAAAGATTCGATAATTGCCGGGCGCCACATTGTTAAAGGAGAATCGGCCGCTCTGATCGGTGGGGATCGAAGAATACAAATCGGTCCGGCCGCGTCGTGACTCACGGGAACCAGCGCAGCGAGCGCCCCGGTATACGGATTGCCCCTGGCGTCCCGCACGATTCCGCTGACCCGTCCCTGCGTCGATCCCAGTTGCAGTTGAAGTGAGTTGCGCTCATTCTCCGTGGGAACAAATGGACCATTCAATACGTCAGCCGATCCGAAACGTCCTGCGATGAGATACGTGCCGGCCGGCAAACCGGTCACGAGGAGACGGTATTCCTGCGCAGCAACATTCTGCAGCGTGAAGGCCCCGTCTTCGGCAACGGCCGCGTTCGCTCCCCCGATCATCGGCAGGACGATGTTGGCCCCTCCTGCCGTGGGACCGATTGGTGGCCCATCCGCCGGAACAAGTGCGACTCGAAGTTGATTCATGCGGAATTGCTGCGGCGCGGAATCGATAACCAGGCTTCCGCGAATGCTTATATTGGGACGAACGGTGATGACGACGTTACTGACATCCGCATCGCCAACTTCGACTCGTGCTCTTGCGGAATAGGGCGGGCCATCAGGCGGCCGGGCAGTCGCAGTCAAGTTGTATGACCCCGCCGCGACACCACGAATCTCAAAGCTGCCATCGGCATTCACTGCCGTTCCACCCAAACCCAGCGCTGCAAATCCCGGTCTTGCTCCCGCACGCGAGAGCGACACTTGCGTTCCCTGGCCGAAGGCGAAAGCGAATGGGCCGCCCTGCCGCCCACCGCCGCCGGCCTGCGCCAGCGGGAAAGGCGCCACAACGCGGCCGCGCACAGTTACAGTTCGGATCGGGCGCAAAGTAAAATCGATGGCGCGCATCTCGACGGCCGCGCCGAGTTTTATGGGTGCGGCGCTATCCGGATCGAGCGTGCCCGGAAAATAGATCTGAGCCGGCTCACGGCCTTCAAATACTCTCTGCAAAGCGCCAGCGTCCAAAGCTTCCGGGAACCCTCCGGCGAAACCTCCGGCCGCACCGATTGCCGTAACAAATTCGGAGACAGCCCGGCTAGCTCCTGTCGGCGGTGCACTCAGGTCGGCAGTTGCGGTCTCTCCAGGGTCCGGCACGGTTACACTGATTAAATATTCTCCTGGTGGAAGCCAAAACAACCGGTATTCGCCGATATCATTGGTCTGAGCGTTGGCTACCTGTGAGAGCGAGCGTTTGCCATCTGCGTATTGGAACGCCCACGCCTGAACCTCGCCCCGTGCAGCCGGTTCACCTTGTTCATCCGATACTCGCCCGCTGATGACACCGGCGGGCAGCATCTGAAACTGGAGCTCGAGACGCTGGCCCGCGGCAACAGATATAACCGTGCCGCTTCCGGTCGTCGTCCGCTGCCCGTATTCCTGCCGGATATATCCATCGCGCTCGGCGGAGATCCGGTACTGGCCAGGGTCCACACCCGTCACCAGGAATCGGCCCGTGGCATCGGTTGTGACGGGCGTTCGCACGTTACCGAAAGGATTCTGGCTGCCGTCCAGTCTGCGAAATGAAATGCGGACGCCCTTCAGAGGCTGCCCGCCGCCAGCTTTCGTGACGATGCCCTGGATCGATGCCTTACTCGCGGCATTCTGCGGTTGCGTGACCTGTGCGCCTTGCATGAATGGAGCAGTGACCAATAGTGCAAGCCAGCAACAGACAATCGTTGATTTCATGATGAACAAGATACAACGTCTAAAACGGGGGTTGGCAAGCTTACAATTCCAACATGAAACGGCTTGCCGTCTGTTTACTGGTAGTTGGCACGGTACTCATGGCGCAGGCTCCGAGAGTGCCGGCCTTCAAAGTGGATCCTTTCTGGCCGAAGCAACTGCCGAATCATTGGCTAGTCGGTGCAGTTGTTGGTGTCGCAGTCGACGCTAAGGATCACGTATGGGTGATTCATCGGCCATCGACACTTCAACCGAACGAGATCCGATCGTCCTATCGTGGAGCGCCACCTGTGCTTGCATTCGATCCTGCAGGAAATCTTGTCTCCTCATGGGGTGGCTCGGGAGCAGGATACGAGTGGCCGGAGCTCGAGCATGGCATCCATGTTGATTCGACGAACTCCGTGTGGGTCGCCGGGGCGGGCGCGAGGGATAATCAAATTCTGAAGTTCACCCGCGATGGAAAATTCCTGATGCAGATCGGTCGCAGCGGAAAGAACCGAGGCAGCAACGACACCGAAAATCTGGGTGGACCGGCTTCTCTCGCCATCGATGAGCAAGCGCGTGAGCTGTATGTGGCCGATGGTTATCTGAATCATCGAGTGATCGTGTTCGACGCTGACACCGGCGCATACAAGCGTCACTGGGGCGCGTACGGACGTAAGCCGGATGATGCGTACTTTCAAAACGTGGGTGAACGCCTTCCCGGTCCGTTTAATGGTGCTGTTCAGAACGAGAACCGGCCCAGCCAGTATGATCCCGCGGGTTCTCCACCTCCGCAATTCCGCATCGTGCACGCGGTGCGAATCTCGAACGATGGCCTCGTGTACGTTTGTGATCGAACGAACGATCGCATTCAAGTGTTCAAGAAGGATGGGACATTCATAAGAGAAGTTTTCGTGGCGAAGGAAACGCTGGGTAGCGGTTCAGTCTGGGACATCGCGTTCTCGCCCGATCGCGCTCAGAGTTTTCTGATCGTTCCAGACGGGACGAATCAAGTTATCCGCATTCTTCGTCGTGAATCGCTGTCGATTGTTGGCGAGTTTGGAAGCGGCGGCCACTGGGCCGGTCAATTCTATGGCGCCCACAACATCGCGTCCGATTCCAAGGGAAACGTATACATTACCGAAACTTATGAAGGAAAGCGGTTCCAGAAGTTTCTATACCAGGGGCCACGATAAGGTACAGAGAGCGCACGGCTCACCCGGCGTACAACCAGCGAGCCAGATCGCGGTTGGATTGGAACTCCTCCGGCTTTAGTTGGACGGGCGCGTTGTAGATCACCAGCGGCACATCCATTTCGTGCATCGAGCCGTGGGTGCGATACTCCGCCGGAAGCGGCTCGGAAGGCGCATCCAGCTCGCCGAAGACGGTATTGCGATCGCCCAGCACGACCAGGTGTCCAATGCGTGCCGGCATCAGGTGAAAGCGCTTGGCCGCTTCGCTGCGCGTCAACACGCTTTCGACGCCGTCGATGCCGGTCAGGACCCTGGCTACCGAATCGATATCCCTGGCTGCATTGCAATACACCCATGCCACCCCGCCGTAGCCGCGATGGTGTTTGAGATATTTATCTCGTTCCACGGAAAGGGCGGTGCGAATCGGCACGCCGTGTTGCGCGCAAACCTTCTCCAGATCCAGGCAGCGCGATTTATGGTTCAGACCGTGATCGGCGCTGAGCAGGAACGTCGCGTCAGGCGCGGCGGCTGCCGCTTCACCCAGGAACTGATCCAGGCGCGCGAGATGCTCCTTGGATTCGACGGCCTCGGGAGGCCAGGTGTGCATCGGGTAGTCCGTCGTGTGCACATACAGGCAACCTAGATCGCGGCGATTCCTGAGCAAATCGATGGCGGCGGTCATAAGCCAGTAATTGATCTCACGGCTGTAGATTCCCGCCGGGGGACCTAGCCGCCGCACCCATTCCTGGGACGGCTCCTCAGCCGTGAGAATCAGATCGGCGCCGGCAGCCAGCAGTGTGGTCGTCTTCTTCTTGGACGACAGCAGAGCGGATTTGACGCCGTGCTTCTGGGCTCGCTGAAAGAGCGTGGGAGCGAGAAGCAGGTCGGCGCTCTCCATGTATTCTTCGCGCCGCGAGCGTTCGTCGAAGTACGAATTCCCGGTGATGCCATGCTGATCAGGCCACACGCCGCAACAAATGGAAGCATTGTTGGTGTTGGTGACGGACGGCATCGTGGCCCGGCTGCGGCGGAAAAGCCCTTGGCGGCGCCATGCGGCGAGCGTCGGCATGTCGCTCTTCTCCATGTAGTCAAGACCGAATCCATCGAACATGATCACAACCGCACGCTGCTGCGGCCGTTGGGCGAAGGCGGGACTGGAGATAAGCGCAGCGCTCGAAGCAAGAAACTCGCGGCGCGAAAGCCAAGAAGTTCTCATAGTGTCCTCCTAAGGAAGTTCCGACGATGATCAGGTAATCGTGCGTGAATACTCAGCAGTACAACGTGTAAGGCGGGGAGAACATAGCATCGAAAAGTTGCATGAATATTACAAGAGGCAGGAGCTCGAGCTGAGGAGAAAAGAGCGGCCGAGTCTGCTGCGCGCAGAAAGAAACCCAGTAAAATGCGACGGGGCCAGGGATCCTGGTCCGGCGTCAATGAAAGGGTGTCACGCGGATGAAACGGGTGATGATCGTCATCGCGTTAGCTGCAGTCGTGCTGTTCATGCCGGCGGTCGCGTTCGCGCAGAAACTGGTCTTCGTCGTTCGTCATGCCGAGCGCGCAGATGCGGGCATGCAGGCCCAGACCGATCCTCCATTGTCCGCTGCGGGTGAGGCGCGCGCGCAGAAACTCGCGGCGATGCTGGCTGACGCCGGCGTGAAAGACATTTTCGCGACCGAGTTCAAGCGCACGCAGGACACGGCAAAGCCGCTGGCCATCAAGACTGGCGTTGCGGTCGAGCAGGTTGGCTCGACAGACACTGCTCTGCTCGTCGCGAAGATCAAGTCGCATCCAAATGACGTCGTGCTCGTCGTCGGTCACTCGAACACGCTGCCTGCGATTCTCAAAGCGCTCGTCGGCGTTGATGTGGCGATTGCGGACAACGAGTACGACAACCTGTTCGTCGTCGTGCCTGCGATGGGAACGATGACTCGCATTCGCTACTGATCGAAAAAACAACTTGGTCCCCGCGGCGCTCACGAGCCAGTCGATATTGTGAGAAGGTTTACGTTTCGAGTAACAGAAAAATCACACATAAGCAGTTTCGTTTTAACCCAGTTGTAACCCCGCCACGACAGGATTCCCGCTACGTTCAGTAAAAGCAGGAGGACAACTTGACCAGGAGACTTGTTTTGGCATGTTTCATCTGTTTATCGGCAATCAGCTTCAACAGAGGTGTGACGCCGTCGAATGCTCAGGCGCCGGTGTCGTTCAGCAAAGACATCCAGCCGATACTGGAGCAAAACTGTTTGAGCTGTCACGGACAGTCGATGCAGAGTTCCAGGCTCGACTTGAGCACTAGCGAAGGCGCACTGCGGGGTGGGACGCGCTGGCCCGCCATTGTTCCGGGACACGCCGAGGATAGCTATATGTACCGCCTGGCCGCAGGTTTGGATAAACCGGCGATGCCTCTGGGCGGCAAGAAACTCACGGACGATCAGCTTGCGACCATCAAGAAGTGGATCGATCAGGGCGCTCACTGGGACACCGATGTCGTCGTAGCAAAGACTTCGCCCAATCCATTTGCGGAACTGGAAAATGTCCAACTTCCTGCCGGCGCCCGCGATTACTGGGCTCTCAAGTTGCCGGTCCAGGCGCCGGTTCCTACCGTTGCGCGAGCGTTCTCGAATCCCATCGACCGCTTTCTGGAAAAGGCCCGCCAGGAAAAAGGTCTGAAGGCGGCGCCGAAGGCCGATCGGCTCTCATTGCTTCGCCGGGCGTATATGGACTTGATCGGTCTGCCTCCGAAGCCTGAGGAAATCGACGCCTTCATGAAGGACACTGCTCCGGGCGCCTGGGAGCGGTTGATCGACAAGTTGCTTGCGTCGCCGCACTACGGCGAGCGATGGGGCCGCCACTGGCTGGATGCTGCACGCTACGCAGACTCGAGCGGTTATGAGAACGACACCGACCAGCCGAACATGTACCGATATCGAGACTACGTCATCAAGTCCTTCAACGACGACAAGCCCTACAACACTTTTATGAAGGAACAGATCGCCGGCGACGAGATTCCCAACAGGACCGATGACAGCCTGATTGCCACCGGCTTCCTGCGCCTGGGTCCCCGCGTTCGGAATCATGAACGTGCCAATCCGATGCGGCGCTACGACTATCTGGACGACGTGCTTGGCGCGATCGGCAAGGGCATGCTGGGAATGACCGTTCAATGCGCGCGCTGCCACGACCACAAGTTTGATCCGATCCTCATGAAGGATTACTACGCGATGGTAGCGTCGATCTACGGTTACGTGGAGGTCGAGTATCCCCTGGGACCGCGCGAGCAAGCGGATGCCTACATGAGGCAGCTCACTGAAACCGAAGACACGGTTGCCGCTTTAAAGGAACGGATTGAGGAACTCGACGAGCCTTACCGCCATAAGCTCGCACTGGAAGAGATCCGCAAGAAGTTTCCGCCGGACTATGTGCGCGCGGTCGAGAAACCGGAGAGCGAGCGGACGCCTGGCGAGAAGTTGCTCGCAATCCAAGTCCTCGAGAGGGGCGTCCAGATTAAATCGGCCGATGCCGACAAGATCATGAGCCCCGAAGACGCAGCGAAGAAGAAAGCGCTGAACGATCAGATAACCGCAATCAACGCTGCAATGCCGAAAGCGCCTCCGATGGCTTCGATTGTTACGGATGGCGATTGGCGCAGCGTGCCCCTGGGCTACGGAGATCGCAACGAGGGCGCCTGTCCGAAGTGCGAACTCGAGTTTGCGGGGGCCGGGAAATACATCGAGTTCGGGCCCGGCAATGCGAACTACAAGGTCCCCACGTCGTTCTTCCTGATGCGCGGCGATCCGGACAGCAAGGCCTATCCAACGAAGCCCGGTTTTCTCAGCGTGATCACGAAGGGAAATACACCCACGGAGATTCCACCCGCTAACGGGCGGACATCGGGACGCCGGCTGGCGATGGCGGAATGGCTGATCTCACGAGACAACCCGCTGCCCGCGAGAGTCATCGTCAATCGCATCTGGCAGCACCATTTTGGAAAAGGAATCGTGCCCACACTGGACAACTTCGGCAAGATGGGCGAACAGCCGACAAATCCGGAACTTCTCGATTGGCTCGCTCTGGAATTCATGAACAAGGGCTGGAGCATTAAACAGATGCACCGGCTCATGATGACGTCAGAAGCCTATCAAATGGCATCGCAGTATAACGACGCCGTCAGCGCGAAGAATGATCCCGACGACACCTACCTCTGGAAGTACCGCATCCGGAGACTCGAAGGAGAGATCGTCCGCGACAACATCATGGCCGTTGCAGGCTCTATCGATTTGACGATCGGTGGCCCGGCAATCTTCCCGCACGTCGATGAATCGTTTATCAAGACGCTGTTTCGCGGCATCTATAGAAATCAGGACGACGCCCCCAACGTGTGGCGGCGAAGCATCTATATATATGCCAAGCGTACGATGCCGAATCCTATGTTGCAGGTCTTCGACCTGGCCGATATGAGCCAGTCTTCCGGTGCCAGGCACGTATCGACTGTACCGACGCAAGCGCTGCAACTGCTGAACGATGATTTTGTCCTTAACCAGGCGCAACTGTTCGCGGCCCGGCTCAAAAAGGAAGCGGGCGATGACGTCGCCAGGCAAATTGATCTGGCCTATCGGATCGCGCTGACACGGCCTCCGACGTCAAGGGAACTGTCCATGGCGACGGACATGATCGGAGAAGGCTCCCTTGTGGACTTCACCAACGTCATGCTCAATCTCAGCGAATTCCTATACACGAGGTAATCGAAATGAAAAATATCTGGAATCGACGCGATTTTCTGTTTCAGTCCGGTGGCGGCATCGCGGGGCTGGCCCTCGCTCAGATGCTCTACGATCAAAAACTGCTTGCGAGTCCGCGCATGGCGCCAGCCGACGCTTGCGCCGCGCCTCCGGTCGCTGCGAACCCCCTTGCGCCAAAGGCTCCGCATTTCAAGCCTCGCGCGAAAGCTGTCATCTCGATCTTCAATACGGGCGGTGTCAGCCAGATGGAGACCTTCGAGTACAAGCCTGCATTGGAAAAATACGCAGGCCAGGTTTTGGGCGGAGATGTTCGCGTCCACGACGGTCGGCCGGGGCCGATCATGCCTGGCGTTTTCAAATTCAAGCAGTATGGACAAAGCGGAAAACATGTTTCGGAGATCTTTCCGAACATCGCTACGAAAGTAGACGAGATTGCATTTCTGCATTCGGTGTGGGGAAGGTCCGACGACCATATACAAGCCACCTACGAGATGCAGAGCGGGCAGCTCCGCATGGGGTATCCCAGTATGGGATCCTGGATCACATACGGCCTGGGGACGGAAAATGCGAATCTGCCTGGATTCATCGTGCTGCAGGACGCGCGCGGCGGCCCGCTCGGCGCATCGAACAACTGGCTGTCAGGCTTTCTGCCTTCAACGTTTCAGGGCACGCCATTCTTAGGCGCCGACAATCCGATTGTCGATTTGAAGCGGCCTGCCAGCGTGACTGCGGAGCAGCAGCGCCTCCGGCTCGATATGCTGGACAAGTTGAATCAGACGCACGCAGAACAGTATCCCGGCAGTTCGGAGTTGGCGGCACGCATCTCCTCCTACGAACTCGCATACCGGATGCAGGGCTGCGCGCCGGAAGCCGTGGACATCAACAGCGAGTCGGCCGCCACGAAAAAACTCTACGGACTGGACGAAAAGATTACCGAACCCTTCGGCAAGCAATGCCTGATGGCGAGACGTTTGGTCGAGCGCGGCGTTCGTTACGTGCAGGTATTCTCCGGCGGGTTGGGCGTCCAGAACACGGATACCTGGGACGCTCACAAGGATATGAAGGAGAACCATGCGCTCCATGCCAAGGAATCGGACCTGCCCATCGCAGGCTTGCTGACCGATCTGAAGGCGCTTGGTCTGCTGGATTCCACTGTGGTGGTCTGGCACTCCGAATTCGGCCGAATGCCACTCTCAGAGAATGGCGTAGGCCGCGACCATAACCCTATGGCCATGACGTGCTGGATGGCGGGCGCAGGCATCAAGGGCGGCCAGTCGATCGGAACGAGCGACGAAGTCGGCTACAAGGCCGAGAAGCAGCCGATCTCCTATCATGATTTGCATGCCACGATACTGGCTCTGATGGGGATCGAACACACCAGGCTGACCTATCGATACAACGGCCGCGACATGCGGTTAACGGACGTCGCTGGTCAACTGATCCCGCAGATTATTGGGTAGGGATTCTTCACCACAGAGACACAGAGGGCACAGAGTCTCTTCTCTGAGTTCTCTGTGCCTCTGTGGTGAATCTTATTTAGGCCCGTACTTACTCGCCAGATAATCCACCAGAACCTCGACGTCTCGCGCGGACACGCCAGCATCCAGGCCATTCATTCTCATGACGATATCGAACCATTCCGCCCGCGTCGCCTTTGTCGTGCGGACCAATCCGCCGTCGTGGCAGGACGAGCAAATGCCGTCGACCAATCTCTTGGCTGTCTTCTCCTCAGGAGTATCTGGTTTTACGGCGGCAGAGCCGAAGTGCTTAGTCAGATACTCGGTTGCAACATCGACTTCTTTGTTGTCCAACTGAGCACCGTATCCCCGCATCTTGACGACCAGTTCTTTCCATGCGTCCTGGCTCTGCCTCAGGCTGACCACGGGCTTCAGGTCGTGGCAGCTGGAGCACCGCTCTTCGAGGAGCTTCTTCCCTTCGCCTTCGGGCAACTCCTGCTGCACTGCCATCGACAGCGTAGCAAGTGCAACAGTCAAGACAATCCAGATCGCGGTTCTTTCAAACATGCGGCGCAGTATACATCGTCAAAAAAAGCTTTCTCGATAGGTCACGTAATTTTTATCGGTTCGTAACCATTGCGAAATAGGCGCCTCCTAAATTAACTCCCGTACACGTCCGAATTAAAGGAGAGGTGTGTCGAAATGCATACGTCGAAACGCTTTTTGGGTTTCGCACTTCCCTGGATAGTCGGAATCGCCGGCCTTGTTCTACCGATTCAAATTGGTACGCGCGCGCAGGCTCACGGCCGCGGCCAGGCCCGGGCGGCAGCGCCCTCCTATCGCGCCCCACGCACAGCGGATGGAAAACCTGACTTGAACGGCATATGGCAGGCGGTGAACGAAGCCAATTGGGACATTCAACCCCATGCGGCTGGATTTGGCCGCGTGGTCGCACTGGGCGCAGCCGATGCGACTCCACCGGGGTTAGGCATTGTAGACGGCGGTGAGATTCCTTACTTGCCGGCTGCGCTTGCTAAAAAGAGGGAAAACTTTGAAAAGCGTTTGTCTCTCGATCCCGAAATCAAGTGTTACCTCCCTGGTGTGCCGCGCGCCATGTATCAGGGGCGCCCATATCAGATCATTCAGAGCACGAATGTGATCATGATGGTCTTTGAATTCGCTGGCGCCGTTCGCACAATCAACATGGACAAACCGACCGAGGCGCCAGCCGATAGCTGGATGGGCTGGTCGAGTGGACGTTGGGAGGGCGAAACACTCGTCGTCGATTCAACGGGGTTCAACGATCAGTCATGGTTCGACAGAGCGGGTAATTTCCATAGCGACGCGTTACATGTCGTCGAACGATTCACCGCCACAAGCGCCGACCACCTCAATTACGAAGTCACCATCGAGGATAAGAATGTTTTCTCGCGGCCCTGGAAGTTGGGCATGCCGCTGTATCGCCGCAAGGAACGAAATGCGCAGGTCATGGAATTCAAGTGCGTCGAGTTCGCAGAAGAGTTGATGTACGGGCACCTTCGCAAGCAGTCTGCCAAGTGAATTAAGGAGGAACAGTGACCATCGCAATCGTTGTTGTTGTGGCGATGATATTACCGGCCGCCGCCCAGGCTCCCTCTTCCAATGCGAAGGCGCCCGCGGCCAAAAGGTGGACGATGCCCCGCACTCCGGACGGACAGCCGGACCTGCAGGGGTATTGGACGAACTCCTCGTATGTCCCAATGGAGCGAGCCAATGGCGTCACGAAGGAGTTCTATACGCCCGAGGAAGCAGCCGCGGCCGCGCAACGCGCCAGGGACCAGGATGCTGAGCAGGCCACGCCTGGAACTACGGCCGACGTGCACTACGATCATACCCAGTTCGGCCTGGATCGGAGTCAGTCTGATTTGATACAGGACCTTCGAACGTCGCTAATCTACGATCCACCAACTGGAAGGCTCCCTCCAATAACGGCCGAAGCGCAAAAGAGGCAGGCGGATCGCGCAGCAGCGAGAGCAATGTTGGGCGGTACAAATGATGCGGTACAGAACATGTCGTTTAGTTCGCGCTGCCTTTTTATGGGTGGGGCCGGCCCGCCGTTGCTGAGTGCCACCAATTACAACACCAACTATCGGATTGTCCAGAACGCTCGATATGTGATGATCCTCACCGAGATGATTCATGACGTTCGCATCATTCCCCTGGACGGACGTCCGCATCTTCCCAAAGGCGTCCAACAATGGTTCGGGGATTCGCGCGGCCGCTGGGAGGGCGATACGCTCGTTGTTGAGACTACGAACTTCAGCGAGAAAAATCCTTTCAGAGGCCTGGCCAGCCCGTCAATGCGTTTGACCGAGCGTTTCACACGCGTATCTGACGAAATGATCAAGTACACATTCACCGTCGAAGACGAGACAGCGTGGGCGCAGCCCTGGTCCGCCGCGGTTCCCTTGAAACAAACTCAAGGGCCGCTATTCGAACATGCTTGTCATGAAGGCAACTACAGTGTGGCAAACATCCTGGCCGGAGCTCGGCTTGATGAACAGAGAGCTGCGGAAGAAGCCGCCAGGAAGGGTCGGAAATAGGATGAGCGGCTGCGAATGCAAGCCCGACGCGGAGCGCAAGCGCGACAGCGCGCAGCCTCAAGGAAGGGCGCAGCCATCAACAGGAGGACCAATGCGAACGAAACTAGCCGTTATAGTTGCCAGTCTAAGCTCATTGTTGCTGGGTTTTGCGCCGGTATGGGCCCATCACGCCTTCTCGGCAGAGTTCGATGTGAACAAGCCGCTCAAGCTGAAGGGGAAACTGGCGAAATGGGAGATGGTCAATCCCCATTCCTGGTTTCACATTGAAGTGCCCGGTTCAGACGGCAAGGTGACCAGGTGGATGGTGGAGGGCGGCAGCCCAAACCAGCTCATACGCAATGGCGTAACGAAGCAGACCATTCCGATAGGTACAGAGCTTCTGATTGATGGGTATCAAGCCAAGGACGGAACCGCCAAGGCCGTCGGCAGCAACTTCACGTTCAGTGATGGGCGGCGGTTGTTTCTGGGCGGATCCGCGCCGGTCGTCAATCCTGACGGAAAGTAGGCTCCGGTATAGCTAGTCACTGTTACAATTCCAAGTAAACGCGCCGCAAATCTATCCAGATTGACACGCACTCCTCACAATTTTGAAATCCAAAGCTAGTAGCTTCCGATCATCGCAACGGAGATCTACCGCATGGCTTTCGCCGGTACTCTGAAAGGAGTCGTTCAATGACAAGAATTCGGCAAACAATGAGAAGTGTATTACCAGGTATTCTAATTTTCGTTTCCGTGGCAGCTGCTCAGACGGATAGCGCGCGCCTGGTTGGCCGTATCTATGATGCCTCCGGCGCTGTTATTCCAGGGGCCATTGTTACAGTCACGAACCTGTCAACCGACAGGGAGCGATCGGCTTTGGCAGGTGAGACGGGATATTACAGGATTGATGGTTTGCCGCCGGCATCTTATCGGATTACGGCAAAGACGCCAGGTTTTACCGAGGTAACCATTCCCAGTCTTACTTTGATCGTCGGACAAGAGCGAACCGTTGACCTGAAGCTTTCAGTGGGAAATCTGGTGGAGACATTCCTTGTCTCTGAAGACGCGCTTGCCGGGATTGAAACGTCTTCTGCCAGCATTGCCGGCAACGTCACCGCTCGCGAAGTGAGCGATCTTCCATTGAATGGACGATCGCTGTCGCAGTTGTATTTGCTGGTGCCGGGCGCCTCCACCACTTCATCAGGAACGTTTAACAGCATTCGTTTTTCCGGGCGATCGAACGAGCAGAATACAGTACGCTTCGACGGCGTCCAGGCAGGCTCCATAATTGGGGCCAGTCCAGGCGATCCAACCGGCGGAAGCAGCACGGATATGCGCCTGTCCCAGAGTCTCGAGAACGTGCAGGAATTTCGCGTCGAAACCTCCACCTATACGGCGGAATTCGGCCGCGGCGCCGGCGGACAGGTTTCGGTAATCACTAAATCCGGCGCCAACGCGTTCCACGGCAGCCTGTTCGAATATTTGCGGAATGACTATTTTGACGCCCGGAACTACTTTGACAAAAGCCCAAGACAGGCACCGTTGCGCCTCAATCAGTTCGGCGGTTCGGTGGGCGGCCCGATAATGAAGGATAAGATCTTCTTTTTCGGTAGCAATGAGAATCTCGTGCAGCGCCAATACATCGCCATCAACGCAACCACATTGAGCGCGGCCGCGCGAGCGCGGGCGGTGCCCTCGATCAAGTCTCTGCTTGGCGCATGGCCAGCCGGTAATGCCGGGCCTACATCGAGTCCGGACCTGGATTTGTACTCCGCCAACCTTTCCTCCACAGTGGATGATCACTTCAGCAGCGCAAGGCTCGACCTTGCTGTGAACAGCCGGAATCAAATGTATGTGCGCTACAACTACCAGGTGGGGGATTCCTTTATTCCAAGTTCCGCAGTTGGCAGCGGAAGGATTGTAGAGCAGACGGCGCAAAACACGGTTGTCAACCTCACCACAACCTTGAGTGCATCCATGCTCAACGAGGCTAAGTTCGGAATCAATTTATATAAGTCGCGCAGCCTGACCCAGGGCGCCAGAACGGCTGACCTGGATGTTGGAGACCAGACTTTCAGCATCGGGGGTGCGGCGCAAAGCGGAGGCATCGGGATTATCAATCCTACTGGCGCCGGCTCCACACCGATCACGCACGGAAGTGCATTCACACCCTATGAATGGACGTTCATGGACAATCTTTCGTGGACAAGGGGGCATCACAGCTTCAAGGCGGGCGCGGAATACAATCCCAGGGGTATGTACATGGACCAGCTTGGAGGGGCCACCTGGTTGTTTGACGACTTGAATAACTTACTGGCGAATACTCCAAGACAGGTGACAGTCACGAACACCCTGAGCCAACCCAGCCCGTTTTTTAAGGGCGTCACTGGAAGCCGTCAGGGAGTCCAATACTTCGTCGGAGGCTTTTTCCAGGACGAGTGGAGGGCGAAGTCCAACCTTACCTTGAACCTTGGGTTTCGCTATGACTACTTTTCGCCTTTGAATGAAGCACAAGATCGTATTGTGGTGATGAACACGGAAACCGGGGCGCTCATCACTAACGGGTATGCCGGTTTTACGACGTCGAAGAAGAATTTTGGTCCCCGCATCGGCATTGCCTGGTCACCGCAGGCGTTGCGAGGCAAGACGGTGTTTCGGATCGGCGCCGGATACTATTACGGTATGGGACAGGGTGAAGATCAGCCCCAGCAGATACTCAACGATGTCGTCGCTGTGCAGCTGCAAAGTGTGACCACCCCCGGTCTCAGCTATCCGCTCGACCGGACTCAAGTCTTCAAGAACTTTGATCCGGCTAATCCCGTCGGCTTTACGCCGCGCGCGTACGCCGTCGGATACAACCTGCCGGAAAAAGTGCTGTCCTACACCTTTTCGATACAGCAAGCCCTTCCGAGCCGAGCTGTATTGACCGTTGCCTACGTGGGCAGCCAGGGGCGCAACAGTTTCCAGCGCACGATCACCAATCGCATTACCTCGGTGGGCACCAACCCCGGCAATGGAAGTGCAATCATCACGCGAGAATTCGGCGACAGGTATGGAGAAGTCGACGTCAAGACAAGCTTCGGCAACAATCACTATGACTCGCTCCAGGTAGCCTTGAACCGCCAGTATGCCAGAGGTCTCAGCGTCAACTCCACGTACACCTGGGGCCATAGCATCGGGACTTCAGGGGGGTCCAACGAGGCAACATCAAGCCAAAACAATTATAGCTTCGGCGGTGAACGTGGCGACAACTCGGGTGATATCCGGCACGTGTTCAACGTAGCCTCCGTGTATGAATTGCCCTTTGGCAGAGGCCAGCGGATCAATTTTGGAGGAAGCCGATTTGCAAATGCTTTCCTGGGAGGGTGGCAGTTGAGCGGCAACTATAGTTATCGCACCGGCGTCCCGGTCAATGTCACCGTACAGCGTAACGACGTGCTGTATCTAAACCCGGCAACCGGAATATATACAACAAACCCGGTAGTCGCGGGGGGCAGTCCTGTCACAACCGCTGTAACCAATATTCCCGGCGGAGGTGCGTCGCGCGGCCTCCAGCGGCCGGACCTGGTGCCTGGAGTCAACCCCTATTTGGATTTATCGAATGGGTTTTGGTTGAATCCGGCCGCCTTCGCCTTGCCCAAGCCCGGGACTTACGGCAATTTGGCTCGGAATTTTCTAAGAGGACCAGGTTTCAGTCAATTGAACTTGTCCATTTCCAAGAAGTGGTCCATTACTGAACGAGCCAAGACTGAACTCCGTGCCGAGATCTACAACCTGCCGAATCACCCCAATTTCTCAACCCCAACGGCAAATCTTGGTAATGGCGGAATCAGTGCTACCGGATTCCAACCCGGAATGCCATTCACCAGAACCACTTCGTCTACTTTCGGTCAAATCCTTTCGACTGTGGGGACACACGTCAACAACGGAACCAACCGGCAGATTCAATTTGCTCTGCGTTTTACCTTCTAGCCACCCGGCAAGAAGCAGTCAGCAGGCCGCCGTCCGCAGGCTCTCGCGAGACCTTCGGACGGCGGTTTTAGGGGATGTGCGATGAAACGAAAGATTCACACATACATTGGGAAAATGCTTGCCGGAGTACTGTGCCTGGTAATGGCAACGCCGGCTGCCACGATCGATCTCCCGAAGGTCGCGCCGGTGAATCTTGTGCCTCTGGCAAAGCTGGAGGGACCGGCGGGAAGCAAGGAGATTTCCGGAATTGTGGCCAGCCGTGAGTGGCCGGGCGTGTTCTGGGTGCACAACGACTCTGGGGACGAGCCGAGGATCTATCCGGTGGATCGCCAGGGTCGCATGCGGAAGAGTGCGCGGACCGCTGATGCGCCGGGCGTGCGCATCGGGGGCGTTAGTAACAGCGACTGGGAGGATATCGCCGTCGATGCATCCGGGCACGTGATCGTAGCCGACGTCGGAAACAACAGCAACGGCCGCCGCGATCTGGCGTTGCACTACATCTTCGAGCCCGAGCCGACGGCCGGGTTCACGGCGCTGCTCATGAGCTTTTTCGTGCGCTATCCCGAGCAGAAGACGTGGCCGGCGCCCAAAAGCGACTTCAACTACGATTGCGAGGGCATATTCACAAAGGGTGATACGGTTTATTTCGTCACTAAACGGCGCAGCGATACGCTCACACGTCTCTACCGGCTGGACCAGCCGCGCACCGGCGCGGTGAATGTTTTAACGCCCGTGAGTGATTTCGACGTGCGCGGCCGTGTCACCGGAGCGGATGCGACGCCCGACGGGCGCCGCCTGGCGATTCTCACATACGACGCCGTGTGGCTGTTCGAAGCGGCAACGCCTGGCAGTTGACGACTGGTTCTCCGGCCCGGTATGGTGGTTGCCGTTCACCGGCGTGAAAGGCGCCGAGGGCATTGGTTTCGACGGGCCCGACACACTGCTGATCGCGGCCGAGGAGGGCGCCGGTAAACTCTACCAGGTGCCGGTCGCAAAATTGATGCGAGTGCGTTAGCGGATTCCGAGCAGTTAAATTTCTGTCTTCGCTTTGGATCCCATTCCAGCGCCGTCTCCAAAATTACCTCCTGTGACGGATCTGATTCCGCCTATTCCCAAGCTTTGCCGGCGCGATAGAATTCTTATCCGTATCCGGCAAAAATTTTACGAAGGAGGACTTGGCATGGCACAGCTGAGGATCACTCGACCACGGCGCGATGGAATCTG
>Ga0137465_1000355_pt1 | contig 22424 bp, 16 predicted proteins | sample EasRivERMGT828_2_FD_104906 | JGI IMG/M metagenome (GOLD analysis project Ga0137465, IMG submission 104906) | Soil microbial communities from meander-bound floodplain in the East River, Colorado, USA - East River MetaG ERMGT828_2 | ecosystem: Environmental > Terrestrial > Soil > Floodplain ... | reverse complement strand
GGTGCTGCTGGAGTGGACGGGGGCGAACGGGTCCGGCAACGAGACCGTGCGGCTGCGCAGCCGTGCCTTCCGGGTGGACGCGGCCGATGACCTGCTGGCGGCATTGCGGGATCTTTTGGGGGCCGATGGCGTGCAACTAGTCAAAGCCTGATGGCGACATACACACTGGACTTCGAGAAGCCGCTGCTCGAGCTGGAAAAACAGATCGAGGAGCTCAAGCGCGTCTCGGGGGAGAAGCCCGACGTGGCCAGGAATCTCCGGCCGCTCGAGGAGCAGTTGGCCACGTTGCGCGTGGAGATCTACCGCAACCTGACGCCCATGCAGCGGGTCCAGGTCGCGCGCCATCCCCGCCGTCCCTACCCCCTCGATTACGTCAACACCGTGTTCACCGATTTCGTGGAGCTGCACGGTGACCGCCTGTACCGGGATGACCCGGCGATCATCGGCGGGTGGGCGCGGCTCGACGGCATCAGCGTCATGATCATCGGGCATCAAAAGGGCCGGGATACCAAGGACAATCTGTACCGCAACTTCGGCATGGCGCACCCTGAAGGCTACCGCAAGGCGATGCGGCTCATGCGCCTCGCGGCGAAGTTCGGTGCGCCGGTGATTACGCTGGTGGACACGCCCGGCGCCTATCCGGGGCTGGGGGCCGAAGAGCGCGGCCAGGCCGAAGCAATCGCGCGCAGCCTCATCGAGATGGCCTCGCTGCCCACCCCGATTGTGACCGCGGTGATCGGCGAGGGCGGGTCGGGCGGGGCGCTGGCGGTCGGACTCGCCGATCGCGTGCTGATGCTCGAGAACTCCGTCTACTCGGTCATCTCTCCCGAAGGATGCGCGGCGATTCTCTGGAAGGATGCGAGCCAGCGCGAGCGCGCCGCTGAGGCGCTGAAGATCACCGCGCAGGATCTCCTCAGACTGGGCGTCATCGACGAGATCATCCCGGAGCCACCGGGCGGAGCGCATTCCGATCCCGAAGCCGCGGCCGCCGCGCTCGGCGACGGGCTCCAGCGCCACGTGGGCCAGCTGCGCAAGCTCAAGGTGGACAAGCTCCTCAAACGTCGCGAGGAGAAGTACCTTTCCATGGGTGCGCTAACCGAGAAGTGAGTTGACGCCTGTCATCGAAGTCCGGTTCAAAGGGAACCGGCGAGAATACTTCACCTGGCCGTCCCAAGACTCCTCCCCGCTCCGCCTCGAGACTCCCGTCATCGTCGAGGTTGAACGCGGGCAGGACTTTGGGGTGGTGTCTGCCGTTGGTGGCATCGCCGAGAAGAAATGCGAGCGCTGCGGGAGCTGCGGCGGCCCGGAGAGCCCGGCTCCGCGCGCGATCGTGCGACCGGCGACCCCGGAGGATCGCAAGACCGCCACCCTGCTGCGCGAGAACGAAGAAGAGATCCGCCGCACCGTGCGCGACCGCGTGCGCCAGCACAACCTCCCGATGAAGGTCTCCGACGCGGAATGGCAGTGGGACAAGCGCAAGCTCACGATCTACTTCACCGCCGAGCAGCGGGTCGATTTCCGCGCGCTGGTCCGCGATCTCGCGGGCCTGTTTCGGACGCGCATCGAGCTGCGGCAGATCGGCGCGCGCGATGAAGCCAAGCGGCTCGACGGCATCGGGCGCTGCGGACGCCAGCTGTGCATCTCGAGCTGGCTGCCCGAAGGACGCCCGGTGAGCCTGTCGCTCGCCAAAGCCCAGGGGTTGTCGCTCAACCCCGTGCAGATCTCCGGGCCGTGCGGCCGCCTGCTCTGCTGCCTGCACTACGAGCACGAGTTCTACGTCCAGCAACGCAAGCGCTTTCCGAAGGAAGGAAAGACCGTGCAGACGGCCGAGGGAGACGGGCGGGTGGTGTCGGTGGACATCTTCCGCGAGCGCGTCACCCTCCGGTCCGATGACGGCGCCACCCGGGTGGTCACGCTCGAGCAACTGCGGCTGTAGTGGCGCCCGCCACGTTCTACCTCACCACCGCCATCGATTACTCCAACGGCGATCCCCATCTGGGGCACGCGCTGGAGAAAGTCGGCGCCGATTGCATTGCGCGGTATCGGCGGCTGTGCGGGGATCAGGTGCATTTCCTGATGGGGATGGACGAGCACAGCCAGTCGGTCATTCAGGCGGCCGCGCGCGGCGGCGTCACCCCGCGCGAGTGGGTCGACCGCATGGCGTCCACGTTCGCGGACTACTGGCGCCGGCTCGAGTGCAGCAACGACGACTGGATCCGCACCACCGAGCCACGGCACGTCCGCGGCGTCGTGGCGCTGCTCGAGCGCATCCGGCAGCTGCGGCCCGACGATCTGTACGTCGCCGACTACGAGGGACTGTACTGCACCGGGTGCGAAGAGTTCAAGCAACCCGCGCAGATCGCGAACGGCCACTGCATCGAGCACCCGACGCTCGAACTGATTCGAACGAAAGAGCGCAATCATTTCTTTCGGCTCAGCGCCTACGGAGACCGGCTGCTGGAGCTGATCACCACCGGCGCGTTCCGCGTCGAGCCCGAGATTCGGCGCAACGAGGTCGTGCGCTTGATTCAGGATGGACTCCAGGACGTCTCCCTCTCGCGCCAGCGCCTGCCCTGGGGGATCCCGTTCCCCGGCGATCCCGACCAGACGATCTATGTCTGGTTCGACGCGCTGATCAATTATCTCTCGGCGACCGGATTCCCCGACCCCGGGTACACGCGCCTCTGGCCGGCCGATCTGCACGTGGTCGGAAAAGGGATCACGCGATTTCATTGCGTGATCTGGCCGGCGATGCTGCTCGCGGCCGGTCTCGAGCTGCCGCGCCAGGTGTGGGCGCACGGGTACGTGCAGTGGGAAGGCACGAAGATGAGTAAGACGGCCGGCACGGCCGTGAGCCTGGCCGCCGCGATCGACCGCCACGGCGCCGACGCGCTGCGCTACTTCCTGCTGCGTGAGGTCGGGTTCGAGAACGACGGCAATTTCACGTGGGAGCGCTTCGACGCGCGCTACGTCGCCGACCTGGCGGACACGTTGGGCAATCTCGTCTCACGCACCTTGACGATGGTGCAACGCTTTCGTGGCGGGACGGTGCCGGAAGATCCTCTAGGGTTCAATACGCCGCTCGAGCGCGTCGCGCAGGAAACGTTGAGCGCGTACGGCCGGGCGATGGACGCGTACGACCTGCAACAGGGGGCGGCGCTCGTGATCGAATTGGCGTCGCACGCGAATCGCCACGTCCAGGAGACCGCGCCGTGGACACTCGCGAAGGCGAAGAAAGACGCCGAGCTCGATAGCGTGCTCGCGAATCTCGTGCGCACGGTCGCGCGTCTCGCTGTGTTGTCGGCGCCGTTCATTCCCGCGAAGGCGCGGGAAATGTGGCAGGTCCTGGGGTCGAATCGCGACCTCGGGACCGTGCCCCTGGGCGAGCTGGTCCGCGTGCCCGTCGCGGGCTGGTCGGTGCAGAAGCCCCCCCCGCTATTCCCCAAGCCTCCAGACGCTTAGGAACCGTCCCTCGAAAATGGTGACGGAGCGCACACCTCGCGATTTGACGGACAGACGCGGCGGGGCTTATGTTTGCAACCCCATATGAAGAAGAAACACGCAGAGCGCCGCTGGACCGTGATGCTGGTCCCGCACGGCTCGGGTGCTTCCCGGGCCGTGGAGGTATCGCAGACGGTCGTGAAAGCGCTCGTCGGGATCGGCGGCGTGGTCGCGCTGCTGTTTCTCGTGCTCGGCGGCACGGCGCTGTCGCGCGGCGTGAATGTCACCAAGAGTCGCGCGCTCGAGCGCGAGAATGAGGTGCTCGCCAGCGAGATTCAGCGGCTGCGCGAGCGGCTCGTCGGACTGCGGGACACCCTCAACAAATTCAGCGAGCGCGAGCAGGCGATGCGTCTCCTCGCCGGGCTCACGCCGGTGGATCAGGACGTGCAGCAGGCCGGCATCGGCGGGCCGAGCGGGCAGTGGTCCGAGCGCGACAGCCTCTCGGCCGCGGGTCCGAACGGACAGCAGGCACTCGCCGCGCGCATCGACATGGATCAGCTGACGCGCCGCGCGAACATTCTGGTCCGCTCGATCAACGAGGCGTACGATTCCGCGTCGAGCCAGCGCGCGCGCTACCAGGCGCTGCCCTCCATCATGCCGACCAAGGGGTGGTTGACGAGCGCGTTCGCGCGCGAGCGGGAGCACCCCATTCTGCACCTTGCGCGTCCGCACGAGGGCATCGACCTCTCGGCGAAGATGGGCATGGATATCGAAGCCCCGGCCGCGGGTGTGGTGACGCAGGTATCGTGGGTGGAAGGGTACGGCAACATGCTGACGATCGATCACGGCTACGGCCTGGTGACGCGCTACGCCCACTGCTCCAAGATTCTGGTGGTGCGCGGCCAGCGCGTGAAGCGCGGCCAGCAAGTTGCCAAGGTCGGCAACACCGGATTGTCCACCGGCCCGCATCTGCACTACGAAGTGTGGGTGAACGGGCGACCGGTGAACCCGATGAAGTACGTGTTGCCGGACGCCATTGTGGATTGACGGGCGAGACAGATGACGGTTCTCTCGGGCGGGACGACGACCAGCATCAGGTTGTCGTCCCGTTCAGTTATTGCGGCGGTGGCGCTCGCGTTCGGCGTGCCGCGACAGCCGCCCGCCCAAGCGCCGGCGACGCTCAAGGGCGTCGTGATCACGCCGGACTCGACTCCACTCCCCCAGGCGCAGGTCTCCGTGATCGGGACGACGCTCGCCGCGCTGACCGATTCCAGCGGCCGCTTCGTGATCGCGCGCGTGCGCCGCGGCCTGCAGCTGATCCAGGTCCAGCGCATCGGCTACACGCCGGTCATCTCGCAGCTCCAATTCGCGGAAGGCGAGACGCTCGAGGTGCAGGTCGTGATGACGGCGGCGGCGCTCGAGCTCCCGGGCGTGGATATTACGGGCGAGCCGGCGGTTCCTGCGCTGCTGCGCGGGTTCACGGAGCGCAAGGCGCACGGCGGCGGCTTTTTCCTGACGCGGGTAGAAATCGAAGCAATGCAGCCGCGCCTCTTTACCGACCTGCTCCGGCGTGCGCCGGGGGTGCGGTTGCAGCCCGTGCGAGGGCCCTCAGGCAGCAGCTACCAGGCGGTTTCCGATCGCGGCAGCGGGACCCGCGTGTGCCCCATGCTGTATTATCTCGACGGCGTTCCATTTCCGGTCACCGGGGACATCGGAGTCAACAACGTTGTGCAGCCCGAGGATGTGGCGGCGATCGAGGTCTATAGCGGCACGTCGCGCGTGCCGCTCGAATTCCATTCCAACGGCGCCAACTGCGGCGTCATCCTGATCTGGACTCAATCCGCGGAGCGACCACGAGACCCATGACTCGTCTGATCCCCTGCGCGTTCATCCTGGCCGCGGTCGCCGTGCTGGCGTGCGGCAAGGAGGACATCGGCGGCATTCAACCCGGAACGGTCTTCGTGGCCGCGCGCGACAGCTTTTTCCAGCCGGATACGATCAACGTGAGCGTCGGCCTGCCGGTGCGCTGGACCAACGAGGGTAGCGTCAACCACACGGTGGTATCGGACTCGGCGCTCTGGACCAGTAACGCGCTGGCGCCCACCTGGTGGTTCGAGGTGCGGTTCGACAGCGCCGGCACCTACGCCTACCATTGCTCGCTGCACTCGGGAATGATCGGGGCGGTCGTCGTCAGCCCGTAAAGAAAAGGCAGGGGGAGTTGCCTCCTCCCCCTGCCTTGAATTCCCTGCGCGATCAGAAGTTCGGGTTGTTATCCGTCTCCGAGATCGGCAACGGGTAGCAGATGTTGCTACCGACCGGCGCGAACCCGGGCTTCCAGTACGTCGAAGCCGGCACCGGCATGCCGATGATATTGGTCGGATGCCGGCGGGAATCCCCCATCCGCTTCCCTTCCAGGAAGAAGTCGAACCCCCGCTGCGTGAAGAACTCCGTGAGCGTTGAATCGGGGTCCGTGATGCTGACCGCCGGTTGGCCATTTGCCGCACGACGCGCATCGATCATGGCCTTCTGCGCGACGGTCCCCTGTGCCTCGGCCGTGATGTAGTTCGCCTCCAGCTTTGACGCTAACCGCACCGGGGTGGTGTAATCAGGAAACTTGAATTGAATGGCGTAGGGTATACCACGATCGGTGGAATACGCCGCGTCCTGCGGTGCGTAGGCTGTGGCGCCCGAAGTGGCTGGAAGCTTCCATGGCACGCGCGGCTCGGCGTTCTGTACGACGTCCGGCGCGAGCTGCGGTCCGATACGCCAAGTCGGCGCGACCGCGATCGAGCCGCGGTCTCGAACATAGAACCACATCCGGTTGGCCAGCCGCAAGCGCTGAGCCAAGTCGTCGATGTACTTCAGGGTGTAGGTGAAGCCCGCGAGGACTGAATCCCCCGCGGCGATGGCCTGCGCGAGGTTGCCCGCTTGCAGATTCGCCCGCGCGATGCCGACCCAGGCAGCATTCTTGATCAGCGAGTCACCTTCGCGAATCCCGGTCAATCGTCCTTGCGAGATTGCTACGGCGAAGTGCGCGACTGACGAGTCCAGCATGTTCTGCGTCGTCAGCGGTGGTCCCGCGAGGACGGTCCCCTGACAGAACTGCTCCGCCATGAACAGATATGCGAAGCCGAGCACAAAGTTCGCCCGTGCATAATGGATGTTGCCCGCCGTATCGGGCAGCGCTGTCCCCAGCACGATATAAGAGGACTTCACCGCCTGCGAAAGCGGGAACCAAACGTCGGTGTCGAGGCTCCCGTTTTGAATCGAGATGTCCCGGCGCCCGAATTCATTGCGCGTCGGGAACGTTTCGGACACATCGGTCTCGCCCGTGAACCATGAGGAATAGACGATTACGTGGCCGTAGGCCGATGCCAGGTTTTGTATCGCTGACCGGGACAACACGTCGGCGTCCGCAACAGGGTCCAACGACCCCTGGTCGATGACGCCGGGATTATCCACTCCGAGCCAGTCGGCACAGCCGCCGAGCAGGAGAGCCACGGCGACGCTGGCAATGCTGGCGATGCTTTTGGTTGTGCGCATCGGTCGGGCTCCTTTCAGAAGGTAAGGTTGACGCGGAACACGGCGCGCTTGACCGGCGGCTGTGTGAAGAAATCATCGCGGTTGTACAGGGCCACCGCATTGGACACGACTTCCGGATCAAATCCTTCGTAATCCGTCCACAGCGCGAGGTTTTGCCCCCCGACGGTCACGGCTGCCGTCGCCGCACGCAACGCGCGCGCCCACTTGGCCGGCAGCGTGTAGGTCAGCGATAGCTCCCGCAGCCGGACGAACGACGCATCCTGTATGTAGTCGTCCTGCACATCGTTCACGGTCATCGAGGCACCCGATGTCTCCGTCACGAACGCCGGCTGGCCGGCGGCGGGGTTCCCGTAGCGGCGCAGGCGTTCGGTGCGGCTCAGGTTCAGCGTGTCGAGCCGGTTATCGCTCCGCACCAGCTGCGTTTCGCGGAAGAAATCGGTGAAGTTCCGCACCTTGTGGCCTTGCTTGGTATCGATCAGACCGTAAAGCCGCAGGTTGCGCTTGATCGTGAGATTGGTGGTGAAGTTTCCTTCGAACGTCGGCAGCACGTTGCCGGCGAACACATTGTTCTCCGTCACGGTGACGATCCCCGTGACCGTATCGACGTTCACGATCTTCCGGGTCCGCCACGCCCCCAGCTGCCATCCCTTTTCGACGCGGTTCAGGACGCCAAACGCCGGCACGCCACCCATGTCGGTGACTTCGTTGTGCAGGGTATTCATCCCCACCCGGATGTCCCACGACACGCTGGGCGTGTTCACCGGCACGCCGCGCAGGGAGATTTCTACGCCGCTGTTCACCAGCTCGCCGATGTTGACCCAGGGGTTCTGAATGAATCCTTGCGACGGCGGCAGCGGTTGCTGCAGCAGCAGATCGCGGCTCTTCTTGTTGAAATAGGTGAGCTCGAGCCCGAGCCGGTCGCTCAGGAACGTCGCGTCGAATCCACCTTCGATCTCTTCTCCGCGCTCGAACCGCAGCGCCGAGTTCCCGGGGTTCAAGGGGATCGCGCCCGACGAGGCGGTTGCCCCGTCGACATACGGCGACGATTGCAGTGTGGTCAGCGAGGCGCCCGCCTGTGGGATGCGCCCCGTCGTGCCCCAGGCCGCGCGGAGCCGGAGCGTATTGAAAACCCCGAACTTCCAGAACGGCTCCTCAGTGGGCACCCACGAAACGCTCACTTTGGGCAGGGCCACCCAGTCCGCGTCGATACCGAACGAGGACGCCTTGTCGAAGCGCACCCCGACCTGGCCGTACAGCCGGTTGTTGAGACCCACCTGCCACTGCCCGATCACGCCCATCGAGCGAACGAGCGCCCACTCCTGGCCGCCCGAACGCAACGAAGCCGCGGTCACGAGGTTGTTCGAGTTCACGGTCAAGCCTTCACCGGTCGCGAACACGAGCTCTTCCCTGGTATCCACGAGCTGGAATCCGAACGAGAAGTTCGAGACGACGGATGGCGACAGGTTGTTCTGCAGATTCCCGAGGTAATCGAGTGTATAGCGCTCGATGCCGCGGCGCGCTTCCTGAATCTGGCCAGTATTGATGGCGTAGGAGCCGCGGTTGTTCTTGGGCAGAAACCGCCGGTCCTCCTCGCGCACCCAGTCCATCCCGGCCGTGAAGCGATGCGTGAAGTTGGCCTTCGGCACCCAGTTGGCCGTCAGCGTCCCGATCGTCCGGTGCGTTTGCCGCTGGTTTTCGATGAGCTCCATCGCGGCGACGTCGCGCTGCGTGCCGAACCAGCCGTCCTGCCCGGCGCCGTTGACGGTCCGTGTCAGCGGCGAGCCCAGCTGTGCGTTCCCCAGCCAGCCGAAGATGTTGTTGTCGTTGTCGGGGAGATCGGTCAGCGACACCGTGACGCCGATGCCCGCGTCGAGCGTGAGATTCTGGGACGGGATCCAGTTGAAGTTGACGCGCCCCGAGTTCCGGTCAAACCCGTTGTTGGGCAGCACGCCGTCTTCGCTTTCCTTGTTCAGCGATGTGTAGTAGCCATAGTTGCTGCCGCCGCCGCGGCCGCTCCAATTGATGCCGACGTTCTGGCCGGTCTGGAACGCGTCCTGGCGCAGCAGCGGATTGTCGCTCACTAGCGTGTTCACGGGCTGGCCAAAGCACAGAAGATTGTTCGCGTTCGCGACGTTCGCGGCGCTGCAGCGACCGTAATTAGTCCGGGGATCGAAATTCCGGCTCAGCGAGTTGTAGTCCAGGGTCACGCTTTGCGTGAATCGGCCCGAGCCCGGACGGCCCCGCTTCGTGATGACCTGAATCACGCCCGCGGTGGCGTCGGCGCCGTACAGCGTCGCGGCGGCCGGACCCTTCACAATTTCCATCGACTCGATGTCTCCGGGCTCGAGGTCGTTGAGACGCTCGTAGGCCTGCCCACCAGTGAACCACTGGGGCGCGCCCTGGGAGGCGACGCGTATGCCGTCGATGTACAGCAGCGGCTCATTGCTCAGCGAGATCGATGCGGCGCCGCGGATGCGGATTTGATTCGAGGTGCCCGAAGAGCCCGACGCGCCCGTCACGGAGACGCCGGGTACGCGCGATCGCAGCGCGTCGGTCGCCGTGTTGATCGGTGCAACTTGGGCGAGATCCGCGACGTTGACGTCAGCCACGAGCGCGCCCTGCGCCCGGCGCTCTTGCTTTCCTGCCGTCCCCGTTACCACCACTTCCTCGAGCATCACAACCGAGGCCGTGATGGCATAATCACCGGTGAAGTTCTGCCCCTCGGCCAGGGTGACCGCAGTGGACAGCGTCTTGTAGCCGATCCGCCGCACCTGCAACGTGACCGTGCCGGCGGGGATGTTGGCAATCCGGTAATAGCCGCGGGCGTTCGTCACGCCCTGCAGTCGAGTGCCCTCGACCGTGACCTGGGCGTCGGCAATGGGCGCCCGTGATGCGGCATCGGTAATGGTGCCTTCCACGTTGGCTCCCTGGCCCGCGAGACATCTCGGGGCGGCCAGGAGGAACGTGGCCAGCGCCAGCATGGCGCCGAATCCAGTCCTGATAGTGTTGAGTCTCATGATTCCGCTTCCTCGCGCTTAAGGGTTACGGCACATGCGGAGATTACGGAAATCCCATCTGCCGGTCATCGATACTGACCGGCTGGCCTGACAACCATGCGGCTGCGGCCTAGGGACTACATCGACCGGGGATGATGATGTTGCGCTGGAGGTGAAGAACGCAGCGAACGGAAATCTGATCCATGGCGCCTCCTTGACGGGGATGAAGGCTGCCAACGGCGGACGGCAGCCGAAAACGGTCAAACGCTATCTCTACTATAGTGGCGGCCGAGGCGCGGACCCGCAAGAGAACCCACCCCTGCTTGACATTCCGCGCCGCCGGGGCGTAGCCTCCAATATGGTGCGACAGGTGCTGTGGATCGGCGTTGTGGTGGCGGTGGCAGCCCTGGGGGGCTGCTCGCACCAGCACCCAGACGGCGCCGAGACCACCCCGGACGAAGGCTGGACCCTGACCGTGGTCAATCATCACTGGCTGGATGTCTCGGTCTACGTTGTGTCAGACGGGCAGCGGTCGCATGTCGGCCTGGTGGCGGCCACCCGCACCGAGAACTACGAGATGCCGGCCCGCATGATCAGCACCGGCCGCATGATCTCGCTGGAGGCGGACCCGATCGGCGCCCCGCGCGGTGTCCGGACCGAGAGACTGTCCATTCAAGGCGGGCAGCGTGTGGAATGGACGCTCGAGACCGGGCTCGAGCGCTCGAGTGTGGCGGTATGGTGAGACCCGGACGACTGGCCGTCGCGCTCCTCGCCGGGTTTACGGCAGCATTTGCGGCGGCCGCCTGTGTCGAAAAGCTCTCGGCGCCGAGCTGTACCCCGATGTCATGGGGCATCGCCTCGACCAATGCCGACACGATCGTGACCACGCGCGGGCTCAAGTACATCTCCGGCGACACGGGCAGCGGCAACAGCACCACGTGGTGCAACACCGTCGCCGTGCATTACACGGGCTATTACAACGGCACGAAGTTCGACAGCTCCAGGGATCTCGACCGGGCGCTCATCTTCACCCCCGGCGTTGGCGCCTTGATCGATGGCTTCGAGCAAGGCGTGATCGGCATGCCGAGCTGCGCGACCCGCCGGCTCATCATTCCCCCGGACCTGGGGTACGGATCGGAGGCAGTGGTCGACGATTCCGGCCAGGTGATCGTGCCACCGAATTCCACCGTCGTGTTCGACGTCGAGGTGCTCGAAATCCGCGGCGAACCGGTCGTGATTTGTGACAGCGTGGGTCCGTAGCCCTCACGGGCTGCTGCTGGCCGGAGCACTGCTCCTGCTGCCGCGACTCGACGCGCAGTCCACGGGCGCGCTCAGCGGGCAGATCATCGCCGACAGTGCGACGCCGCTCGCGCAAGCGCGGGTCCGCATCATCGGAGCGACGAACGCCGTCGTCTCCGGCAGCGACGGCCGCTTCAGGCTCGGCGCCATTCCCCCCGGCAATCAGGTCCTCGAAGTGCGCCGCCTCGGCTATGTCGAGCTCGTCCAATGGATCAAGGTCGTGGCCGGCGAAACGCTCGATCTGCAAATCAGGCTGGAGCTGGTGCCGGTCGCGCTCAAACCGGTGGAGGTCAAGGGAGATGCCGCGCTGTGGCCCGCCATGGAAGGATTTGAGGAGCGACGGGCGCGCGTGAACGGGCACTTCTTCGATCGGACCGAGATCGCGCGCATGCAGCCCCGCCTGTTCACGGACGTGCTGCGGCGCGTCCCCGGCGTGCAGATCCAGCCCAGCACCGGCGCGTTCGGCGGCAACGAGATGGTGCGCATGTCGCGCACGATCGGCGTGACCGGCCTGCGTCCCTGCCCAGTGCTGTTCTATCTGAATGGCATGCCGCTCCAGGTCGCGGGCGACATGTCGATCAATCAGTACGTCACGCCGGAGGATGTCATCGCGATCGAAGTGTACAGTGGGACGTCGCAGATCCCGCCCGAGTTTCTGTCGAACCTGTTGAACTCGCGCTGCGGGGTGATCGTGATCTGGACGCGCGTGGGGAGCGAAGAGGATTATCGCCCGGCGCCGAAAGAACCACCACCACCACCACCACCCCAACCTCCGGCCCGTCCACCCAGCTTGCTTTAGTTCGGTGGCGGCGGCGGCGGCTTGTTGTCTTCTCCGCCACCGATAACTCCGAGAAACCGCGCAGCGAGCAAGGCCGTGGACATGACGACACCTGCCATGATCCAGCTCCGGCCCTTACTGAAGCGGCGCTCGCTCGCCTGGCTCAGGGCCGAGCGGGGAAAGCGCACCAACTCCTGATTCCACACCACCGACGTGCCGCCGCGATAGTCGACCCGCAGCATGCGCAGATCCCACGCCGTGGCGTCGGCCCCGGCGACGATGCCTTCGACTTCCCGCGCACCCGGACCCAGCGCATTGCTCATGGCGAGCACGCCCGTGTCCGTCACCTGCGCGACGATCCGCTGCTCCGGAACCGGCAGCGGTGTTTCGAGCGGCAGCTGTGTATAACAGGCGGCCACAATGAACAGCGGTCCCAGGGCACCGAGCCGTGCGACGGTCACACGCATGTCTCCATTTTGCATGACACTAGCGAGGAAACACAAGGGCAACCGGCCAGCGCGACCGGTTGCCCGATGTGCTTAATGCCTAGCTGTGCTGCCCTCGATCAGCAGCGGTTCGGATCGTTCCAGTTCCGCACCGCCGACGATCCCGTGGTGCCCGTCGGATAGGCTGAGGGCAACGGAATGTTGGCGTTTGCCGTCCGTTCCGCCGAGCCGTATGGCATGCGGCCCAACACTTCCGTCGCAGGAGGGTTGCCGTTCGGAGTCAGCGTCGGAATACAGGTCCGTTTGTAATCCGACCAGACGTCGATGTTCTGGAACATCGCGATGTATTTCTCGGTCATGACATCGACGAACGTGGGTGCCGCGAGCGCGGGCAGACCGACCGCCGCACGCACCGCGTTCACGTTTGCCGCGCCACCGGCCGAGTCGCCAGTCGCGAACTTCGCCTCCGCCAGAATCAGCTGGTTCTCCGCCCAGGTGACGAGCGGCTGGCGGAACGTGAAGACGCGGCGCACCGTCGTATTGACCACCGAGGACGCGCACGCCCCGGGTGGCGCCGGGCATCCTGGCGGCCGCACGGTCGCGTTGTTCTGATCGGCCCCGACGAACTGGCCCTGCGGGTTGGCGTCGAAATAGCCGCGCATGCGCACGGTGTCGTTGCGGGCTTTGAGGATGCCGATCAACCGGTCTCCCGCCACGATGTCCTGACGCGCGAGTAGGAATTCGGCCCAGACGTTGGCGTCGAAATCCTGCACCGAGCCGTGGAACATGCGGAAGTCACCAGGCGCCTGACCATGAATTGCCTGGGTGGCGTTCGCCGCAGCCTCGTTGATACCGAGGGTGGCTTCCGCCAGCGCGCTCTGATAGGCGGTCACGCCCTGGCGCTCCACGAGGTGGAGATAGAACCGCGCCTTGAGTGTGTGCGCCGCCCGGATCCACCGTGCGACCTCGGTGTTGCGAGCGACCGCAGTGGCACAATAGATAAGGTCGCCTTCCGCGGGAACGCAGTTCGTGGTGACACTAGGCACAGCCGTCAACGCTGCGATCCCCTCGTCCAGACGGGTCTGCACGTCGGCGTAGACCTGCTGCTGAGGATCCAGCGCCGGCGACTCGATACCTTCGGTCACCGCCTCACGGTAGGGCAGGTCGCCCCAGACCGACGTCGCGGTGCCCATGGCGAGCCCTTCCCAGACCTTCGCAATGCCGAGCAGGAGATTGTCGCTCGCGGCCTGCGCGCCAGCCTGAACGTTGCGCAGCCCGCGTAGACCGCCGCCCGTATAGAACCCGGCCATCTGCCCCGAAATGTCGTTTTCCGCGATGCCGTAGCCGGTGCACCACTGCAGCTGCTGGTTGTTGCTCCCGATGAGCTGCTGAGTGAAGACGCCGGCGCACCGGGCCAGCTGACCTTCCAGGCGTGTCGCCATATTCGCCTGCACTGCCACGAACTGCTGCAGCGGCGTGCCTACCGTCGGGTTGTTGGGATTCTCCGTCAACCCGGGGCCGCTGAGAAACTCACTGCACCCCGCACCAATCATCGTCAGCGCGAGGACGGTTACGGCTTTTCGGTACGTATTCATCTTCCGCTCCTCGCGTCCGTTAGTGGTAGAGGTTGAACTGCATGATCCAGGCATGCGCCAGCGGCGCGTTGAACCAGTCGATGCCCCGGTTCGCGTTCTGCGCGCCACCCAGGTTCACCTCGGGATCGTAGCCCGAGTACTTGGTCCACAGCCCGAGGTTCCGGCCCGACACCTTCACGTCGATCTGCCGCAGCCCGGCGACGCGGCTGACCCAGCGACTCCGGAAGGAGTAGCTGAGCGACACTTCACGCAGCCGCGTGAACGTCGCGTCCTCGAGCCGCGTGCTGATCGGACCACCGGTCGCGCCCTGCCCACGCCCGGCGGCGAGGGCGGCGTTGCTGAACCAGCCCTCACCCAGCGCGACGGGCACGTCGACCCCAGGCCCAACCACGGGGCCATTGAGTACGTCGCAGGTCTGGTTATGGCACAGCATGTTCTGACCGAAGACGACGGTGTCGCCACGCATATCGGTCTCGATGTGGGTTCCGTACTGATACATCGACGCCCGGGTCATGTTGAGCACGTCGCCGCCATGACGGTGGTCGAGGAACGCCGTCAGCTGGAAACCCTTATAGGTGACGGTCCCGGAGATACCGGCCGTCCAGTCGGGCCAGGGATTCCCGATGGCGCGGACCGTAGGGTCCGTGATCGGGAAGCCGTTAGGCGCGAGATAGAGCGCACCGTCCGGGGCGCCCGCACAGGCAGCGCCGACGTCGTACGTCGTTCCGGCGAACGACACGGTGGTGAGGCCGCGGCCGCAGCGCGCGAAGTCCGTCGCGCGCCACACGCCGAGCGGGTAGCCGATCTGGGCATGCGTCGTCTGACCCGCAAATGACGAACCGATGCCGATTTCACAGCGTGCCACTTTCGCTTCCGGCCCGCAGTTCTCCGGGCTCGCCATCGGCACCAGGCCGTCCAGCTGGTCCTGGGTCGCGCCGAGGCTCGTCACCACGTTGGTGTTCTTCGCCCAGTTGAATCCCAGCTCGAAGCTGAATTCGGCCTTCTGCACGACGCGCATCTCGCTGGTGAGCTCCCATCCGTCGTTCTCGAGCGCACCGGCGTTGATTTGTTGGCTCGTAAAGCCGGTCGACGGCGCGAGCGACACGCCGAAGATGACGTCCGTCGACTTGGAGTTATAGCGCGTGATCGACAGGTCGGCGCGGCCGCGCAGCAGGCTCAGATCGACGCCGGCTTCGAACTCTTTGACGCGCTCCGGAGAGATGTCCGGGTTGCCACGGGTGGCCGACGAGTACAGCCCGCCGATGCCGTTGATCGTGGTGCCCTGGAGCGAGCCGGGGTTGAAGTCCGCGAACGCCGCGGTGGTATAGACGCTCTGCGTGGCGTAGAGCGGCGGCTGCTGGCCACTCTCGCCATACGCCATACGGATCTTCCCGAACGTGATGTACTGCTCGGGGATACGCACAGCCTTCACAAAGCTCCAGGCCACGCTGGCACCGGGGTACCAGGCGCGCTGATTGCCGATACCAAACGCCGAGTTGGCGTCATTCCGGAGGCGGGCCTGCAGGAACAGCTGATCGTACAGATCCACGTTCGCCTGCGCGAAGTATCCCTCGACCCGCCGGCGCTGCTCGGCGTCATTCGGCAGCGTGCGCGTCGTCGTATTCGACAGCTTGTACGGCGTCGGCGCGAGCCAGGTCTGGCCCGACACGTCGATCTGCCGGAAGTACGTCTCGTTCAGGTTCTGCCCCAGCGTCAGCGACCCGTTGAAGTTGGGATTGAAGCTGTGCGTCCCGGTCGCGGTCAGGGTGTGATCGAAGGTGCGATCGTAGAACTGCCAGCGCTGCATCGAGCCGCCGCTCTGACCCGAGCTGGCCTGGCCGTACGCGTACGTGCGGTCGTCGCTGTTGTAGTCGCCGCCCAGCGTCCAGTTCACCGCGAGCCACAGCAGCGGTCTCCAGTTCAGGTTGATGTTGCCCAGATAGCGGCCGGTCTGGCCCTCGAGCTGATCGGTATACAGGGCGTAGAACGGATTGTCGAAGCCGCGGTTGGTCGTGAACGCCGTGGCGCCAGGGTTCGGGAACCGCCACGAGCGGTGCAGGTTCGCCGGGCCGCCAACCCACTGCTGGGCGTTGAAATCAGGCGGCTGGCGCAGGGCGCTGATGCCGATGCCGTTGATGGAATTGCCGCGATCCGACCCGGTCGTCTTGGACTGGATGACCGACACGCTCGCGCTGACGACAAAGTTCTCGAACAGCGTGTGCGAGCCGCTGAACCGCGCCGTGTAGCGCTCGTATTTGTCCGTGTTCGCCACGATGAAGCCGTCTTGATTGTGCGTGCTCATCGAGAGGTAGAACGTGGTGCGCTCGTTGCCGCCCGAAATCGACAGCGAGTTCTCCAGTGTCTTGCCGTTCTCGAACATCTCGGCGCCGTGATCGTACGTCGGCACGCTGTCGGGGATCAGCGGACCCCACGAGAAGAAGTTCGCGCTGATCGAGCAGTTGACGGTGGCGCACTGGCTCGACACGCCGTTGGCGCCGACGCCATAGCGGCGCTGCACCGGCAGCGTCTTCACCGGATCGTCGAACTGGAACGTCGAGCGCCACTGGTAGGTGGTGGGCCCGTTGTGACCGCGCTTCGAGCGGAACTCGAGTGCGCCCGACGAGCCGGCGCTCGCGCCGTAAATCGACGTCGCCGCCGCGCCCTTCAGCACTTCGACCGATTCGATGTCGTCGGCGTTGATATCGGCGGCACGGTTGGTCGCCGGCGTGCCCGAGAGCACCGCCTGACCGCGCGTCGCGTTGCTGATCGGCACACCGTCGAGGATGATCACGGGCTGGCTCGTCCCGAACGTCTTCGCGCCGCGGATCTGAATCGCGGTGGAGGCGCCGGCGTCGCCGCTGCCCTGGGCCGTCAGCACGTTCGGCACCTTGCCCGCGAGTGCCTGAATCACGTTGGTTTCACCGGAGCGCTGCAGCATGGTGCTGTCGACGGTCGACGCGACCGTGCCCAGCCGCTCACGCCGCGTTTCCGTCCCTGCGCCGGTCACGACGATCTCGTCCAACCGGAGCGGATCGGCTTGCAGCTGGAAGCTCTGCTCGATCGTGGCACCCGGCGCCAGCGTGATCGTGTTCGACTGCGCGCGGAAACCGATGAGGCGCGCGGTGACGCGAACCTGCTGCCCCGCCGCGCGCGCGCCGGGCACGTTCAACCGATACGTGCCGTCCGCGCTTGTCCACACGCCGATCCCAAGCTCGAAAATCGTAACATTGACATCGCGCAGCGCTTCACCCGTTGCGCTCGTGACTTTCCCGGTAATCGTCACCGGTTCCTGCGCGGTCACGCGCGTCGGAAACAGCGCGAGCGCCGCTGCGAATACCGCCCAACCGAATAGTTGGGGCACTGACTGACGACGGCTCATACGCAGACCCCTTGCTCAGGTAGAATTGTTGGTGACTATCGCTATCCCCAAAACCGCACCTCCGCGGCGCCGCTGTGACATGGCGCCGATGCGAGGGCTAGGACGGTGGGGAATGGTTATGCGGAAGAACACAGGTAGGACGCATCGAGTACGGCAGCAGACAAGGAATTCGCATCAAACCGCCCTCCTCCCTCGCGATGAGAAACTCGAACGCGGCAGCGACACCTCGAACGAGCGAGGCTCGTGCCGACGCAATCGAAATCCTCTTCTTCGTTATGCAAGCAACGTGCCGACACCCAACGGCTTGGGCGAACGTCGGCGCGGGACAACGCGAGGTGCTGGTCAATACTGAGCCTCGGTGCCGGGGTCCGCAAGAGCGGCATTCTTCGTATTTTGGTCGCGTGAAAACCATGCTGGTGGGGGCCCTCCTGGCCGGGGTCGCGGTCCAGGCGGGAGACCCCCTCGAGGCGAGAACCAAGGGGCGCCCCGACGCTCCGGTAACCGTCTATGAAATGGCGGACTTCCAATGCCCCGCCTGCCGGCTGTTCGCCGTCACGGTCCTGCCGGCGCTGGAACGGGAATACGTGGAGACGGGCAAGGTTCGTTGGGTGTTCATCAATCTGCCCCTGACCTCCATTCACCCCAATGCCATGGTCGCCGCGGAGGTCGCCATGTGCGCGGGCCGACAGGGGCGATTCTGGCCTACCCATGACCTGCTGTACGAGCAGCAGGACGATTGGGCCGGGCTGCCCTCCCCCAAAGCCCGGGACGTGCTGGTCGCTTTGGCGCAGGGCGCCGGAGCCGATCGAGCGAAGCTGCTGGCGTGCGTGAATGGCGGCACGGCTCGTTCGGAAATCGAGCTGGACGCCCAACGCGCCACCCGCACCGGTGCCCGTGCCACGCCTTCCTTCTATATCGAAGGCGGTCTCCTCGAGGGAGCGCCGTACACCCCCGACCCGATGCGCCGCCTGCTCGACTCGGTCTACGCCGCGCGCACCGCGCGCGCACGCCCCAAGCAGTGAGCGCGTCCTCGCCGCCCCCCCCGCCCCCGCCCCCCCCGGCCCCCCCGCCCCCCTTACCGTCGCGCCCGTCGTTCCTGTATCGCCTGAGCGTGCACGTGGCCACGCGGGCGGCGCCACTGCTCGCGCGCTTCGACAAGAAGGTGGCGCGCGGGCTCGATGGCCGGCGGGGCCTGGCCGACCGTCTGGCGGCGTGGGCCGCCGCGCATCGCGACCCCATGCACCCACTCGTCTGGATGCACGCCCCGTCGGTGGGCGAAGGGCTGCAAGCCAAGCCGGTGCTCGAAACGCTCCGCGCCGAACACCCCGACTGGCAGCTCGCCTTCACATTCTTCTCGCCCTCGGCCGAACGGCTCGCGAAAAACCTGCCGGTCGACATCGCCGATTATCTGCCCGTGGACCGGCACTCCGACGTGAGCGCCGTCCTCGACGCGCTGGAGCCGACCGCGCTCGTGTTCAGCAAGCTCGACGTCTGGCCCGAGCTGACCCTCGCCGCCGCACGCCGGGGCGTGAAGCTGGGACTCATCTCGGCCACGGTCGCGCCCTCGAGCTCACGGCTGCGCTGGCCGGCGCGCCAGTGGGCCGCGGCGGCGTATAGAGCGCTCGACAGCATCGGGACCATCAGCGAGGAGGACGGCCAGCGCCTCGAGCTGCTCGGCGCGCGGCCCGAGGCGATCGCCGTGACCGGCGATACGCGCTACGACAGCGTAGCCGAGCGCGCGACGCGTCTCGACCGCACCCGCGAGCCCCTCGCGCGGCTCGCCAGCACGGACGCACCTGATACGTTTACGATCGTGGCGGGGTCGACCTGGCCGTCGGACGAAGCAGTGCTGTTGCCCGCGTTTGCGGATCTGCTGCATCAGCTCCCCAGCGCGCGCCTGCTGCTCGCGCCACACGAGCCGAACCCCGACCATCTCGCAGGGATAGCGGACCGGCTGCGGCATCTGAAGCTGCCGCGCCCCGTGCGCCTGTCGCAGCTCGAGCATGCGAAACCGGGACCCGTGATCGTCGTGGACCGCGTCGGCATTCTCGCGGATTTGTACGCGCTCGGCGACACGGCATTCGTCGGTGGCGGCTTTCATCGTGCCGGGCTGCATTCGGTGCTCGAGCCCGCGGTCTTCGGCGTGCCGATCACATTCGGGCCGCAGTGGCGGATGAGTCGCGACGCCGCCCTGCTGCTCGACCAGGGCGGCGCCGTTGCCCTACCCGCCGACGCGCGGCATCCACTGCATTCGCAATGGCTGGTGTGGCACCACGACCCGACAGCGCGCCGCAACGCGGGCACCGCGGCGAAACGGATGGTGGAGGAGGGACGCGGCGCATCGGAACGGACGACGGCCCTCGTGCGAGGGCTGGTAGAGCATTGAGGGCGTTCCTTCTTCTTGGTGTTTTCCTGGCAGCCTGCGGCCGCAGCTCCCCGACAACTGATACGGCCTGGCACGTGGCCGAAGGGTACCGCTGGCGCGCACTCGCCGCTCCCACGGGAGACGCGCCGGGCTTCACCCTGCTTCCGCCATCCGAGACTGGTATCACGTTCACGAACACCGTCAGCGATTCCCTCCTGGTGGAGAACCGCCAGCTCGCGCAGGGCGCGGGCGTATGCTTGTCGGATGTCGATGGCGACGGGCGCGCGGACGTGTTTCTCGCGCGCACGCGCGGACCGAATGCGCTGTATCGCAATCTCGGCGACTGGCGCTTCGCAGAGATCGCGGTCCGTGCCGGCGTCGCGGCGCAGGACCGCACGTCGACCGGCTGCGCGTTCGCAGACGTGGATGGCGATCGCGACGCCGATCTGATCCTGCTGTCGCTGGGCGGGCCAAACGCGGTGTTCGTGAACGACGGCACCGGGCACTTCAGCGAGCAGCCCGCCGGACTCACCGACACCGCGGGAAGCATGACGGTAGCTGTCGCCGACGTGGACGGAGACGGCGATCTCGATCTCTACGTCGTCAATAACAAACCGTATACGATCATCGACCGCATCCCACCGCAGGAACGCGCCTTCGATCACATTACCCGCCGGCTGGGACCCGATCGTTATGGGGTCCGGACTCCATACCAGCGCGACTACAGGATCGTGAATCGAGCGGACCTCGGCGGATACAGTCTCGTCCAGCGCGCTGATCCCGACTTTTTCTATCTGAACGACGGCACTGGGCGCTTCACGCGCGAGCCGATGGCGCGAAACAGGCGGTTTCGGGACGAAGCGGGAGCCGCGATCTCGGAGGAGTACGAGGATTTTGGGCTCGCGGCCGTGTTGGCGGACCTCAACGGCGACGGCGCACCGGACCTCTACGTTGCCAATGACTTCGAGGATCGCGATCAGCTTTGGCTCAATGACGGGCGAGGCAACTACCGTCTGATCCCGTGGTACGCCATGCGCGCGACCAGCAATTCAGGGATGGCCGTAGCGGTCGGCGACGTGAATCGGGACGGCAATCCCGATCTGTTCGAAGTGGACATGCTGAGCGCCGACACCCGGCGGCTCAAGACACAAATACCGACGCACACCGCCGTCGCCAGGCAGCCGGGGATCGGCGATGACCGGCCCCAGATGCAGCGCAACACGCTCCAATTGAACCGTGGGGACGGCACGTTCGCCGAGGTGGCGCGGGTGGCGGGCGTGGGCGGGTCGGGATGGTCGTGGTCGACGGTCTTTCTCGACGTCGATCTCGACGGCTGGGAAGACCTGCTGATCGGGACTGGTCACGTCACCGACGTGATGGACGGCGACACGCAGTACCGGCTCCGAGACCTGATGAGGGGACGGCCAATCGACTGGCGCCGCATGCTGTTGGATTTCCCGCCGCTCAAGCTGCCCAACATGGCGTTCCGCAACCGCGGCGACCTGACGTTTGAAGACGCGAGCAAACGCTGGCGGTTCGACATCGGGAACGACATCTCGCACGGCATGGCGCTGGCCGATCTCGACGGCGACGGCGACCTCGACGTCGTCATCAACCGCCTGGGTTCGCCTGCGGCTGTCCTGAGGAATGATGCGGTAGCACCGCGCGTGGCGGTGCGGCTGCGTGGCACCGCGCCGAATACCGCGGGGATCGGCAGTCGCGTGCGCGTGGTTGGCGCTGCTCCCCTGCCCCCACAGGAACGCGAAATCATTGCCGGCGGGCTGTATCTGTCGAGCTCTGATCCGATGCTGACGTTTGCAACCGGCAACGCGTCGCAGGTGCGGATCGAAGTGGACTGGCGCGACGGCGGCCGCAGCGTGATCGACAGCGCCCGGCCGAATCGCGAGTACGCAATCATTGAGAGCACCACGCACGACGCACCACGCGCCACGCACGACGCACGACGTACGACGCACGTTCTTTTTGAGGACGTCACCACGCAGCTCGGTGGCCACACCCACGTCGACCCCTACTTCGACGATTACCGCCGCCAGCCGTTGCTGCCGAACTCCTTCAGCCAGTTGGGCCCCGGCGTTGCCTGGTATGACTACGACGGCGACGGCCGCGAGGACCTCATCGTCGGCGCGGGCCGCACCGGCCGGATCGCCTTCTTCCACAACGCGGGCACCCGACTCGCGCCTGCCGCCGTCCGCCCGCCGTCCGCCGCCGGTGACCTCACCACGATCCTCGGCATGCCTGACGAGTTGATCGCGGGGGTGGCCGCGTACGAGGCAACGTCGAGCCGTGACGCCCGGAGCATGCCGAGCGTGGTCGCGTACTCGCCACGCACGGGCGCGATGAGACCGCTGATCGGCGGCGATACGGCGAGCGTTGGGCCGCTCGCGCTCGCGGATTACGACGGCGACGGCGATCTCGATCTGTTCGTGGGCGCGCGCATGTATCCGGCCGGCTATCCGCTGTCGCCGTCGTCATGCCTGTATCGCAACGAGCGCGGCAGCTTCGCGGTGGACTCCGCCAACTCCCGCCTGCTCGACAAGCTGGGCATGGTGTCGGCGGCGCTG
>Ga0137465_1000354_pt1 | contig 22455 bp, 17 predicted proteins | sample EasRivERMGT828_2_FD_104906 | JGI IMG/M metagenome (GOLD analysis project Ga0137465, IMG submission 104906) | Soil microbial communities from meander-bound floodplain in the East River, Colorado, USA - East River MetaG ERMGT828_2 | ecosystem: Environmental > Terrestrial > Soil > Floodplain ... | reverse complement strand
GCCGAGCGCCACAATCCTTATTCAATAGCCACGCTGCGCATTAAGCTCGCCCGTGCGTTGATCCGGCAACTTCCGTGTTGCCCTTTTTGTGGGCCAAAACGTTTATAACACAGTAGTACTAGCTGGCTGGGTACAAACTTTCCTGTCGACGGCCAGTCTTTAGACCCGCAAGCCAAGGGGCCTTTCATGCGCGTGCGTGAAGCGACTCCCGGCTACTTCCAGACGTTCGGCATTCCCATCCTCCGGGGACGTGGCTTGACGGAGGCCGACCGTGGAGCGCAGCCGGCCGTGATTCTTTCCGAGTCCGCTGCCCAGATTCTGTTTCCAGGACAGGATCCGATCGGGCACACGGTGCAGCTGCTGCTTGCAGACCAGTGGGCCGAGGTTGTCGGCCTGGCGCGAGAGGTCCGCAATACGGGCCCCACCAAGGAACCCGAACCGGAACTCTACATACTCACGCTCCCGCAACGGAGTGGGCTGAATCCGCCCAGCACCAGGTACTTCGCCATCCGTACTCAAGCGAGTACTGCGGACGCGATTGCGTTGCTGAAACAGGCCGTCGCCGACCTCGATCCGCGAACTCCGGCAACCATCCAACTTCTGGACGAAGAGGTCGCTCGGCTCACCGAACGTCCGCGATTCCTCGCCTGGTTGCTTTCGGCGTTCGCGGGACTCGCCCTGCTGCTCGCCGCCGCAGGGCTCTACGGAGTCGCCTCGTATCTGGTGACGCAGCGCACGCGCGACATCGGCGTGCGGATCGCTCTGGGAGCCGCTCCCGCCGATATTTCACGGCAAGTCGTGTGCGAAGCCGGACGCTGGATCGCGGCGGGCGCCATCCTGGGATGCGTCCTCGCTTGGGCCGCGACACGGGCCATCGAAACACAGCTCTACGGGGTCGGCTCGCGCGATCCTCTTTCATGGATCGCAGCGCTGGGCGTGTTGGGCGTCGCGCTGTTGCTCGCGGTGCTGCGCCCCGCCGCTCGCGCCGCGCGCGTCGATCCGATGGAAGCGCTCCGCGCGGACTAAGTAAGGAGAATCAAGATGGCGACATTCCGTTCCCTGACTTCGAGAATCTCGGCGCTGTTCCGCCGGCGGCAGTGGGACGATCGCGTCGATGAAGAACTCGAGTTTCACATTGGCATGGAGATCGAGGAAAACATTCGGCGAGGCATGGCTCCTCCGGACGCCCGGGCAGCCGCTCTCCGCAACCTCGGCAACAGGACCCAAGTGTGTGAGGAGGTTCACCACATGAACACCATCTTGTTCCTCGAAGAAACCGCGAACAATGTCCGGCTCTCACTCCGCACGCTGCGCAGGAACCCGGGCTTCGCGCTGACCGCCGTGCTGGTGCTCGCCCTCGGCCTGGGCTCCTCCACCGCGATGTTCAGCGCGCTGGACCGGATTCTGTTCCGCCCGCTGCCCTATGGCGATGCGGATCGGCTGGTGAATGTCGGCATGATCGGCGAGCACCCGGTCAAGGCAAGAAACTTCCTCCACTGGGGCGAGTACCTGAAGCGGTGGAAGCCGGCGCCGAAGCCGTTCACCGCCGTGACCACCACCGCGGGGAGCGACACATGCGACGTCACCGAACAACAGCCCGAGCGTCTGATGTGTGCCGCGGTCGAAAGCAACTTCCTTCAGACATTGGGTGTGAGGGTCACCCTGGGCCGTGATTTCACACCCGAAGACGACGTGCGCGGCGCGCCGCCCGTCGCGATCATCAGCCACGACGTCTGGACGCGGCGCTTCGGAGCGGACCCGGGCGCCATCGGCCGAACCATCGATCTGAACGGTAAGCGTACTCCCGTCATCGCTGTTCTGCCGGCCGGTTTCGCGGTGCCAAGCGGCCAAGCCGATATCCTCCAGCCACAGCAGCTTTCCGACAATTTCGACGGTGCGATCCTTACGGCGTTCGGCCGCCTGAAGCCCGGCGTCACGCGGGAACAGGCCGAAACCGCGATCGCACCCATTGTTGAAGATACTGCCAAAGGATCCGGCCTTGTTCGACCAAGCGGCGCGGCCACAACTAATCAGCCTCGAGTCGTGCCGCTGCGGAACTATCTCGTAGGCGACGCCTCGCGCGTGGCCTGGCTGCTGCTGGGCGCCGTGGCCGGACTGCTGCTGATCGCCTGTGTGAACGTGGCGAATCTGATTCTAGCCCGGCTGGCCGCCCGCAACCGCGAGTTCGCCGTGCGGTCGGCACTGGGATCCGGACGCGCACGCCTGGCGCGCCTGGCGCTCACCGAATGCCTGCTGCTGGCCGTGGCGGGCGGCGGCCTCGGATTGCTGTTCGCCACAGCGATGTTGCGTGTCTTCGTGCAACTCGCGCCGGCCAGCATTCCGGAGATCGGCCAGGCCTCGCTCGACGTGCGCGCGTTCGCCGTCGCCGCCGTGCTGGCACTGGCGGCGGGCGCGGTTGTGGGGATCTGGCCCGCGCTGTCCGTCCTGCGCAGCCGCGCGCTTCAGTACGGACCGCGCGCCACCGCGGCAGTGCGGCCGCGGATGCGTTTCACACTCGTGACCGTCCAGATCGCCTTGACGGTGGCCATGCTCGCGGGGTCAACACTCCTGTTGCGAACTCTGTGGAACCTGGCCGCCGTGCCGCTCGGCTACCAGAGCGAACGGGTTGTCACCATGGATGTGACTCTCAACGTCGCGCGCTACCCGAAAGATTCGCGCGAGCTGTTCTTCGAGCGGTTGCTGGAGCGTATAGGCGGGATCCCCGGAACGACAGCCTCTACGATGACCAGCGCGGCCCCTCCCACCGGCGTTACCCTTATGGGAGCGTGCTGCGCTGTCGACCGCCAGCCTCGCGACTCGCGGCCACCGGCCGGCCCGACGATTCGCAAGCCTAACGGGCCGTTCATGCGCCTGCGGGAAGTGACTCCCGGCTACTTCCAGACTTTCGGCATTCCCATCCTGCGGGGGCGTACCTTCGCGGAGGCCGACCGCACCTCACAACCGATCGTGATTCTTTCGGAGTCCGCCGCGCAGGTCCTGTTTTCCAGCCAGAACCCGATCGGGCACACGGTGCGGGTTGCAACTTCGAACGAGTGGGCGGAGGTTGTCGGTGTAGCGCGCGAGATCCGCAATACGGGCCCCACCCAGGAACCCGAACCGGAGCTGTACACACTCTGGCGGCCGCATGGGATCGCCAGGTTTGGCAGCACCGCGTTCTTCGCCATCCGTACGCAAGCCACGACTGCCGACGCAGTGGCGTTCTTGAAACAGGCCGTCGCCGATCTCGATCCGCAACTTCCGGTGACCGTCCAGCGTCTGGACGTAGAAGTCGCGCGGCTCACCGAACGCCCGCGATTCCTCGCCTGGCTGCTTTCGGCCTTCGCCGGACTCGCCCTGCTGCTTGCCGCCGCGGGAATCTATGGAGTCGCCTCGTATCTGGTGACGCAGCGCACGCGCGACATCGGTGTGCGGATGGCCCTCGGCGCGGCGCCGCGCGATATTTCGCGGCAGGTCGTAGGCGAAGCCGGACGCTGGATCGTGGCGGGCGCCGTCCTGGGATGCGCTCTCGCGTGGGCCGGGACACAAGTTCTCGAAGCACAGCTGTACGAGGTCAGCTCGCACGATCCTCTTTCCTGGATCGCGGCGCTGGGTGTGTTGGGCGGCGCGCTGTTGCTCGCGGTGCTGCGTCCCGCCGCTCGCGCTGCGCGCGTCGATCCGATGGAAGCGCTCCGCGCGGACTAGGCTAGGTGGGCAGATCGGGCAATAGAGATCTAAAGCAACTATCCAAACCGCGCCCGGAACTCCTTCGAGTAATTCCGGCCGATCTGCACATCCGAACCATCCGCCAGCTTCAACAAATAGTGTCCACCCGCCAGCGCGTGCACTTCGCGCGCGTGTGTGAGTTGCACAATCGCCTGCTTGTGCACCCGGCAGAAGGTTTCCGAGTCCAAGCGCTCCTCGAGTTCCTTCATGGTCATGTTCAGCGCGAACCGTCCTTGGGGCGTACGCGCAAAAACCAGCTTGTCCTCGGATTCAAAGACAATGACGTCCTTCACATTCACCACGATCAGCTTTGAACCCGACCTCGCCATCATGCGCTCGAGCGGGCGATTGTCCCGGCGCGCGTCGTCCAGGCGCGTGTGCTGCGTACCTGGGCGGATGTCGGCGAGCCGGACCAGGCACTCGGAGAGACGCTTGGCGGTGACCGGCTTCAAAAGATAATCCAGCGCGTGCACTTCGAATGCGCGGATGGCGTAGTGACCGTACGCCGTGACGAAAACGACAACAGGCCAGGCGTCCTGCGGCAACGAGTCCAGAACGCCGAAGCCGTCGAGTCCCGGCATCTCGATATCGAGAAACACAACATCCGGCGCAAGCTTCTCAATCGTTTGGACCGCTGATAGTCCGTCTGCTGCTTCACCCACGACCTCGATCTCATCAGAATGCTGGCCCAGCAGCCGAACGAAACGGCGCCGCGCCTCGCGCTCATCGTCGACGATCACCGCACGGCGTTTCACGAATGCACTCCGACCGCTTGCGGCAAAGTCAGGACGGCGCGGGTTCCTTCGGGAGACATTTCGTCGAGCCTCAGCGTCCCGGCCTCGCCGTACAAGTGATGCAGTCGTTCGCGGACATTGGCCAGTCCGATCCCGGCCCCTCGCTGCCGCGAGGCAGAGCGATGCCCGGCGCCGGAATCCTCGACGGCAATCACGACACGGTCCTCCTCCAGTCGCCCCAGAATGCGAATCGTTCCGCCTTCCAGCCGTGGACCGATGCCATGCTTGACCGCATTCTCGACAAGCGGCTGCAGAATCATCGGCGGGATTCTCATCGCATGCAGCGCCTCGTCCACATCGAATGAATACGTCAGCCGCTCTTCAAAACGAGCCTTCTCGATCCCGAGATAAGACCCGAGGAATTGGAGCTCATCACCGAGCTTCACCCATTCGGCGCGGGTTGATTCCAGGGCATACCTGAAGACCTCCGCGAGTTCTTCGGTGACGCGTTCCGCCTTCGGCGGATTGGAATGGATCAGGTTGGCGAGCACGTTCAGCGTATTGAAAAGGAAATGCGGATTGATCTGAGCCTGCAACGCGCGCATCTGGGCGCGGGCCGTGACTTCGCGCATTTCATGGCGGCTCAACTGATGATGGTGCGCGGAAAGCTGCAGCGCCGCGGTTCGGACGATTCGCAGTTGCCGGCTCATGTACCTGCGGCGCCCGATCCGAAGCCCGACCGAAAGCCACAAGCCCGATCCCGGGATTTCGACTTGATGAACGGCGTCGGCCCTCGGACTCGAACCGAACTCGACCCACTCCGCTTCGACTTCGCGCGCAAGGATCTCCGACACGCGAGCCGGAAACTCGTCCAGCCGCGTGAGCGCGCGAATCGCAGTGCCTATTCGTTCTTCCTGTTCATCGACGCTCTCCTCATATCCGATGAAAGTTCGCTCGACCCATCGAGTCAACGGTGCTTTGCTGTATGCGAGAAGAACGGCCGCGGCCATGATCCAGAGAGGAAACTGCGATACCGACATCGCGGCGGCGAATACGGCAACAAGAATGACGCCCGCGATGACCTCACGAATGAACGCATCCATGAAGGGAAACTGGTACAGACGGTAGGCGACGGATATGACGAAAGGAACGCTCGTCATCATCGCTGCCAGCTCAACGTAAGGAAGAAAAGGAATCCCCAGATTCCAGTACCCGCCGAGCATCAGAACGAATGTCCCGGCCGCGACCGCGCCTGCGATCACAGCCGCCTTCTGCGCGCGAATAAGCGAGCCGACACCAGTGGCTTCGGCGCGCTTTCGGTATCCCGCCGTCGATACTGTGAAAACGATGAAGTACAGCAGCATCAGGTGGAGCGTCGTGAAGCTGAGGACGTCCATGGACAGAATCGGAGCGTCGATTCCGGCAGCCCGTGCGCCTATGACAGCGACGCCGGCAACTGTCCACACCCACAAGGGGTAACGCAACCATGCTCCAACACGGCTCATGATGTTTGTCTTCAGGGCCTCGGGCGGGGCATGAAGAGACATGTAGCTGAACAGCAGGGGGAAACAGATCAGTGCCGCTTCGCGAATGAAAAAGCTTATCCGGTACCCGAGGGTGTCTTGTGTAAAGCCCAGCGAGCGCCCAAGAAACATGAGCAGGTTGCCGAATTGCCAGAAGAACGTCGTCACGCCGATGTAAATCCCGTCCCGCATCGAGGCCGGATCGCATTCGCCGGCATGACCCTTCATCTTCGCCGCCAGTATCACGTAAGCCGCGTGGATTACGGAACCGGCGGCGAAGCAAAGCACAGCGAGTTCGATCGGGAAGTCCATCTTTCGCGCTACCTTAAATGAACAGTCTACTTTCTTCCCAGCAGTTTGTCGGGCGCGGCCAGATGGCACGAATGACAACCGCTGAATAGCGGATCAGCAAGGATCGACTTGCCGCCGCCATTCATCCTGTCAGTGATTGTTTTGTCGAGCAGTTTCCGCCCTGCGAGCGATCCCGAGTCATGAGGCTGAGACACTGCGAGCGCTTTCTCGAAGCTGGCCCGTGCGTTCTCTTTGTCGCCGGCGGCAAGAAGCGACTCGCCGATGAATGCGTTCATCACCACACTGGCGTGAGGAGCGTAATCCGAATCGAACGAGCCCAAAACGTTTCCTATGAACTTGAGATCGCCCACCGGATCTTTGACGCCGATAAAGCCGCGGGCTTCCGGCGGCACAGACCGAGTAACGAAGGAAACAACGATCCGGACCGTGAGGTCGTCCGGCGTCTTCTGAAGAGCGGTTCTCAGCATTTCGGCTCCACGCATGAACAGCGGAATGTCCTGACCGCGGCTCATTTGCGCCAGGATCGCCCCGTGGAAAGCCATGGCGTCGGTCCGGTTTGGATCGAGTTCGACGATTCTTGCAAACGTCTTTTCAGCTTTGCCGATCGCTTGTTCGTTGTCGAACGTGATTCCGTCGAAGAAGTACGCGCGGGCCAGATTGAACAGGTTCGGCACGTAGGTTGCGTCGGCGGCCCGCGCTTCTTCCATGTACCGGATCGCTTCCGGCAGTTTCGCTTCATCGCCGGCCAGGACGTCCTTGAAAAGGTTGTATCCCTTCTGAGCCAGCTCTTTTGCATCGGGCTCCGTAGCGGCCAATGTTCCGGCCGCGATGACAATCGAAATCATTGAAATCGAAATCCACTTACCCATGTTCTGCCTCCTCTTTCTGGAGGTCAGTGTAGGCAGGCCTGGAGTGGGTCCCCTACGCGCTTCCGACGAAACGCAATAAAAGCCGACGAACGGCAATCGCTCACCCGGAAGGGGTGGCCGGAGCTCAGCCAGGGGTTGAGCGAAGCGAAACCCCTGGACGAAAATACGGCGACAATTCGCACGCTGGAAACGTGCGAGGATGCCTCGCGCCCTTTCAGGGCGCTGGTTTCAAGGCATACGTCATCCCAGGTGTACGCGAAAAACGCGTACACCTGGCTAATTTCCTGGCACCGCTCCGCGGTGCGCTGAAAAACTAGCTGTGCTCTGCCGCCGCGGCGCGACGAGGTTCGCTAATCGGGGTCTTCTGTTCGGAAGGTTTGAAGAACAAGGCAAACAGCAGTAGGACCACGGCAGCACCAGCAGCCGGAACAAGCCAGATCTGGTTCCACATGTGAGGCGGTGTGGAGGATGGAGAAGCGAAGTGATCCACAACGCGGCCTGAGAGCCAGGAGCCGATCAGCATTCCGACGCCGAGCGTCACAAAGGCGATAAAGCCCTGCGCCGCAGCGCGCAGGTCGCCGGGCGCGCGACGATCGACATAAATTTGTCCGGTGACGAAGAAGAAGTCGTAGCAAATGCCATGCAGAAGAATGCCGCCATAGAGCATCCAGACCAGCGAGCCGTTGTCTCCATACGCGAATAGCGCGTAACGCGCGGCCCACGCGGCCATACCAACCAGCAGCATGACCTTGACGCCAAGCCGGCGGAAGAACCACGGCATCACCAGCATGAAAAAGATTTCCGACATCTGGCCGAATGTCATCTTCCCTGCCGCGTTCGACACGTTCAGCTCATTCAGAAACGGGTTTGTGAACGTGTAGTAGAACTGAAGAGGAATGCAGATCAGAAACGATCCCATCACGAATACTGCGAAGGACGAATCGCGCAGGAGTTTCAAGGCATCGAGCCCAAGCACATCGCGCCAGGTGACGCGCTGGCCGGTCCGCTTCGGCGGAGTGTGAGGGAGAAAAAAAGAATAGAGTCCGAGGACAATCGAAGCGCCGGCTGCGAATCGCATCGGAGTCGCCGATGCTTCGATTCCCATGGATCCAACGACAAGTCCCGCCACGATCCAGCCGATGGTTCCAAGGACGCGGATGCCGGGAAACTCTTTGGCGGGGTCGTCCATCTGATGGAACGAAAGCGAGTTCGAAAGCGCCAGGGTCGGCATATAGCAGAGCGTGTAGGCCAGCAGCACGCCGTACAAGGACGTAAATGACGTCTGCATCGATGCCCAGAACAGAAATACGCCTCCGACAAGATGCAACCCGGCAAGCAGACGCTCAGTTGCAAAGAACCGGTCTGCGATCATGCCCACGAAAAACGGCGAGATCATCGCGGCGAGGGCCGTCGTGCCGTAGGCCAATCCGATCTGTTCGCCGGAGAAGCCGAGCGTTGCCGACAGCCATGTACCCATCGTGACCGACCACGCGCCCCAGACGAAATACTGGAGGAACATCATGGTCGAAAGCTGAACGCGTGTTTTGAGGATCACGCCAGCGCCTGCCTCATGTAGGTCATGCACTTCTGCACTTCTTCGATCGACGTGCCGGTTCCGCGGTGTTCATACTCGATGAATGCGCGGATAGGGGACTTTTTTTCCTTCAGCAGGGCCAGCACTTGTTTGATGGGCGTGTCGCCTTCACCCCAGGGAACGTTTGCGCCCTGATCCCTCTTTCGATCCTTGATGTGCAGGTGCGTGATCGAATCGGGGTTGGAGCGGATGAACTCGACGGCGTCGAAGTTGGCGGCGGTAAAGTGGCCGATGTCCAGGTTGATGCGGAAGTACTTGGACATGGCCATCGCTTTCGAGAAGCTTTCGGGAGACGCGAACTCTTCGGGATCCGTCAGGTTCGAATGGCCGTGCACCGCCACGTTGATTCGATGCTTTTCCGCAAACGGCACAAGCCGCTTCGCAACGGTCAACTGCGTGGACGACGCGATGATGTTCACGCCCAGCGCTGTTGCCTGCTCGAACGTTCGGTCGAGTTCGTCATCCGTGTAATCGTTCCTGAAGTTGACGGTATATGCGAACAACGAAATGCCGGCATCATCGAATCGCTTGCGCACATCCCTGAAAAACTGCATCGGAGTAGAGAGACGCCACTGCCGCAACTGTTCGCGAGCGCGCTGCGCTTCAGCGCCCCGGCCGCCGGGAAAGACTGGTTCGATATGAGGCCCGAACAGTTCGATTTCTCCGATGCCGCACTCCTTCAGCGCTTTGATCATCACATCCACGGCATCCGAAGCGCCCGGTGTGCGCGGCAGGTCACGAAAACTGTACGTGATCGTGCCCAGGCGTACGCCGTCGACTACCGAGTTGATTCGCTGGAACAGCGGAAACGCCGCCGCCAGTTGGATGAACTCCCGTCTTTGCATGGTTCCTCCCGTAGGAATTCCGGGACGGTTGCGTCGTTTCCCTAATTCTTGAAGAGCCCGAATTAGGGAAACGACGCAACCGTCCCGGAATTCAATAAAGCGTGAACGCAAACAACGTATCGCCCGCGGCCGCGAGAATGTATTGATGACCGTCGAGCATATACGTCTGTGGCGCGTTTGACACCTGTCCGATACGGCTGTGCCAGAGAATTTTGCCGTTGGACGGATCGAACGCGATCAAATTGCCTGCATTGTCTCCTGCGAAAAGAAGCCGGCCGGCGGTCGTCAAAATGCCGCTCAAGTTTCCGCCGCCGGTTGAAGGATATTGGTGACTCCATACGGTCTTGCCGGTCTTGTAATCGATCGCGGCAAGATGACTGCCCAGCGACGCGACGTTCACCTCTTCCTTTCCGCCCAAGCCCATGGCGCCTCGAGGGTCGGTCTCCGTCAGGTAGTACATCGCATAGCTGTCGTATCGGGGAACGTAAAAAAGCCCCGTGTCGGGCGAATAGCTCGGAGGCGGCCAGTTCGTTACACCGGTGTTGTTGGGTGAAACGAGCGAACCGCCGACGTGAAAGTCTTTTGCGGGATCGCGAACCGGCTGGCCCTGCTTGTTGAGGCCTTCCTTCGCCCAGTTCGCTGTGGGGGAATACTTCGACGTGACCAGCCGCTCTCCGGTCAATCGATCGAGCGTGAAGTAATAACCGTTACGGCTCGCGTGCAGCGCCATCTTGCGCATCCGGCCGTTGAATTCGCCGTCGACGAGAATGGGTGTCTGTGACGAATCCCAATCGTGCGTGTCGTGCGGCGACGTCTGGTAATACCAGGCCATCTTGCCCGTGTCGACGTTGATGGCCACGATCGCGCACGTATACAGGTTGTCGCCCTCGCCGCGGCCGGCAGAGGTGTATGCAGGCGAAGGATTGCCGGTGCCGGCGATGTAGAGACGCGTTTCCGGATCGTATGCGCCGGGAACCCACATCTGGCCGCCGCCGTGCCGTGCAGCGTCGAGGTTCTTCCATGTTTCGAGTCCGGGATCGCCTTCTTTCATCGGAACGGCGTACCAGATCCACTGCCGCTTGCCCGTCATCGGATCAAACGACTGCAGGAACCCCGGCTCATCAAGGTCGTTGCCGGTGCCGACCAGAACGTGATCGCCGACAACGATGGGCGCCATCGTGGAGAAATACTGAAGATCGAAGTCGGAGATCTCGACGTGCCAGAGCTCCTTGCCGGTCTTCGCATCCAGACAAACCAGATAATTGTCCGGCGTCTCCATGTAGAGACGATCCCGCCACATGCCGAGACCGCGATTGCCGATGTGCGTTCCGCCGCGTGTTCTCCAGAAGTAGTGCCAGATCACACGGCCGTCGCGAGCGTCCACTGCCCAGGCGTTGTCGGGAGCGGAGACATAAAGAATTCCGTCCACCTCCAGAATCGAACCCTTGATGTTCGTTCCGCCGGCATATTCACCAGGTCCTTCGCCGCCGGTGATGGTCTGCACACCGCCGAAATTGCCGGGGCCGCCGTTCAGCCGCAAAGTCCACGCGAGCGTGAGATTCTTCACGTTCGACTGGTCGATGAGTTTCAGCGCGCTGTAGCGCTTCGCGGAGTAATCGCCGGAATATGTCGGCCACGAGTCCGCGAGAGGCTTGAGGATTTGAGCCGGGTCGAGGTTCTGCGCGGCGGACAGACCGGAAAGCAGTAGCAGTGCCAGGCTGATGAACAAAAGGCGGCGGCTCATTTCAGGGTCTCCAGATAGGCCGTGACATTGTGAATGTCTCTGTCTGCATAAACGCTCAGCAGGTCCTTGTGCGGCTGCATCGGGTCGCGAACTTCGACCTTTGTCGAGGCGTCGCGCCGGACCGTACGCTGCGTGTCGTCAGGGCTGGCCAGCGTCACGAGGAAGTCATCGATGCGCACGAGTTGTCCTTCGAACTTTTGACCGGATGCCAGTGTGACCGTGACTCGTGTCGGAATGGGTTTTGAAGGCCTCGCACCGCGGGCGCCGGGCAAGAGCCAGGTTTGCTGCATCACGCGAGGGTCATTGATTCTCGCGGCGAAGCCCTTCAGGTCGCCAGCGGCACTATGACAGCTTGCGCACTTCATTTTGAAGTACGCTTCGCCGGCTTTGGCATCGCCGACGACGATGGTCACGGGCCGCTGCCTGGAGATGTCGTAGCCGCCCACACGAAAACTGTGGATGAAGCCCGCAATGTCGGATACCTGCGCATTGGTGAACTCGAACTTCGGCATCGTTGCGACGCCGTTGCGCAAGACGTCCACGATGAGTTCGCCATTCTTGTCGTTTAAGACGACCTCGGAACGCAGCAGGTTGGACGCCCCTTCACCGCCCCGCGCATCTGCCCCGTGACAGAAAGCGCAGTTCGTGCTGTAGAGCATGCGGCCGCGTTCGACGACTGCAGGATCGGCCGGAGGACGCTGAGGGTAACCTTGGGTGATTGGTCCACCCCCGCCACGACCACCCTGCCCCTGGGCGTTTGCCTGGAGCGTGATCAGTTGGAGCAAGAACAATGCGGTAAGGATTCGCACGACTCCTCCTGGGGAAATTCCGGGACGGTTGCGTCGTTTCCCTAATTCTTGAAGAGCCCGAATTAGGGAAACGACGCAACCGTCCCGGAATTTCTACTTCTTCGCGGGGATCGTCCAGAAGTAAATGTTCCTTCCGTCGATCGTCTGCGACTTTTCGGGCTGCCAGTCGCCCATGCGGAACGCGTGAGAAACGATGCGCGTACCGGGTTTCAGTTCGCTGAGCAACTTGGGACGCAGTTTTTCGTTGAGACTGTCGAGGAGATACAGCGTCACGACGGAGGCTTCGCTGATGTTTGTCGTGAAGAGATCCTGGTTGAGGAACTTCACTTTGTCGCCTGCCTTGGATTTCGCCAGGTTCGCAGTGGCTTCTTTGATGCGCTGCGGATCGATGTCGATGCCGACAGCGGAACGCGCTCCGAATTTCTCAACGGCGGTAATCGGAATCCGGCCATCTCCTGAACCCAGGTCATAGACGACGTCTCCGGTCTTCACGTCTGCCATCTTCAGCATCGCGTCGACGACTTCCTGCGGCGTCGGGACATAGATAACGTCGGGCGAACGCGTGGGAGCCTGCGCGTTCACCAAACCAACGCTCAAGAGCAGTGCCAATAACAAAAGCGCTTTGCGATGTCGCATTTGAATTCTCCTTCTATGTGTTCTTCGGACTTAGCCTTGTGGGCTTAACAAAGATCAGTAACAGCGCGCCTACCGCAACGACTCCGACGCCGGCCAGCGCGCCGACGCGGGCATACGCGAGACTGGAGTACAGCAGGTAAGCGCAGGTAAGACAGAAAAGAATCGGTGTGATCGGGTACAACGGAACGCGAAACGGCCGGTGGACACCCGGTTCCTTCGCGCGCAACACGAACAAGGCGGCCCCGGTCAGCAGGAAGAAAAACCAGAAGACGGGGGCGGTGTAGTCGATCATTGTTTGAAGACCGCTGCGAGTCGTCATCCCCAGCATGACGAGAGCGAGCGCCACCAGTGCCTGAACGATCAGCGCGTTCACCGGCGTCGAGGTGCGAGGACTCCAGCGCCCAAGGAAACCCAATGCCGGGAAGTCGCAACCAAATGCATATGATGTTCGCGCGCCGGTAAAGATCGTGGCATTCGCCGACGTCAGGGCGGAAATCGCCACAAAAACACTGATCGCTGCGGCTCCCACATCGCCAAACGCTTTACGCATGACGTCGGCTGCAATGACCTTCGAATCGGCGACGCCTTTCAGGCCCAGCGCGTGCAGGTAACCGATATTCACAAGCACATATAAGAAGGTAATGACTGCGATGCCCCCGACCAGCACGCGAATCATGTTCCGTCGCGCGTCGTACAACTCACCCGATACGTAGGCCGCTTCATTCCATCCGCCGTAGGTGAACAGGACGAACATCATCATCCAGCCGACCGACGAAACCGTGGCGCTTGTTGTCGCTGCAGGTTCCACAGGCGCCGGCGGCGCGACGGCGATGAAGCCCGCCGCGATGACGATCAGGACTCCGAGCACTTCAACACTCGTCAACAGATTCTGCGTTCCCGTTCCTTCCCGAACGCCCCGGATGTTGATCCCCGTGAGAATCGAAACGATGAGCACCGCATAAATCGCCGAGGAATATGCGCCGAGCGGCAGCATGCCACCAAGATAATCGCCGCAAACGAACGCAAACGCTGCAATGGAACCAGTCTGCACGACGCTCAGGCGGGCCCATGCGAACAGGAAGGCCAGCCTATTTCCGTAGGCGCGAGTCAGGTAATGGTACTCGCCGCCGGTGTGCGGATAGGTCGTCGTCAGTTCGGCGTAAACGAGCGCGCCGATCAGCGAGACGACTCCGCCCGCAATCCAAACCGCGTAGACCTGCATCTCCGATCCCGCAAACGAAGCAACGAGAGAAGGCGTCCCGAAGATACCGGCGCCAATGACGATGCCGACGGTGACGGCAAGAGCATCGAAAAATGAAACCGCCTGTTTGGGTCCGCTGGACACCTGTGTATTTTCCGCCATCCGCTCCCCGACAAAAGTTTCGCGTGTCTTCATAAAGATAGTGATGTGGCCGTAATCATAGGCAGGTCCTTGCCGGGACGCAATTCCCCTTTAAATCTTGCAAACCCCGATAGGGGGTCACAGAATTCTGGGCACACCAAAGGAGGCACCATGAGGAAGGCATTCTGCATTCTCGTCGCGATCTTCGCGCTGGCAACAATCACGGCCCAGGCCCAGGACGTCAAGGCAGTCTTGCAAGCGGCTTCGACCGCGATGGGCGGAGGCAGCCTGAAGTCGATTCAGTATTCCGGAACTGGATGGCAGGCCGCAGTAGGCCAGAGTTATGCACCCGACGGCGACTGGCCGCGGTTCGAGATGACGAAGTACTCACGCGTTCTCGATTACGAGAATCGCAACTCCCGCGAAGAGCTGACCCGGCGGCAGGGAAGCTATCCTCCGCAGGGCGGTGGCGGGACTCCGATTCAGGGAGAGCAGCAGCAGATCAATCTTGTCAGCGCCAACCTTGCGTGGAACATGGCGGGAACGACGGCAACGCCCGCGGCCGCAGCCGCCGAACTCCGGCAACTGGACATCTGGCTGAGCCCGCACGGCTTCCTCAAAGGGGCGATGGCGCAGGGAGCCAATCCAACGGCCGCGTCGCTCACGATCGGCGCAAACAAGGTAACCATCGTATCGTTCACCGCGCTCGGCAAATTCAAGGTGAACGGAACAATCAACGCAGAGAACATGGTCGAGAGAGTTCAAACGTGGGTGCCGAATCCCGTTTTCGGCGACATGGTCTATGAACACCGTTACACCGAATACAAGGATTACATCGGCGTGAAGTTCCCCACGGTGCTTCATTCCCATCAGGGCGATCCCCGGTTGAATCCCGGGCACAACTGGATGGAAGTCCGCGTCACCGCGGTGAATCCGAATCCGGTAATGACAATCGACATTCCCGCCGCGGTCCGATCCGCAACAATTCCTGCCATCGTGGTTCAGTCCGAAAGGCTGGCGAACGGTGTGTGGCGTATCGCTGGAGGGTCACATCACAGTGTCGTGGTCGAGTTCAGGGATTTCGTCGCCGTCGTGGAAGGTCCTCAGGATGAAGCGCGGTCGCTTGCGGTGATCGCCGAAGTTCAGAAACTGATCCCGAACAAACCGATGCAGTACGTCATCAACACACACCACCACTTCGACCATTCCGGCGGGCTTCGAACTTTCGTCGCGCATGGAGCGACTGTGGTGACGCATCAATCGAATCGTGAATTCTATGAAGACGTGTTTTTCTATCCGTCCCCACGCACGTTGCAGCCGGATCTGCTCTCATCGAGATATCCGTGGTTCGCGGGCAACAGGATTCCTCCGATTGAAGCGGTGAATCAGAAATACGTCATCAGCGATGGCTCCCGAACCATGGAACTGCACCCCATGCAGGGCCTGGACCACAACGCCGGCATGCTGATCGCTTATCTCCCGACGGAACGGATACTCGTGAACGCCGATCTGTACGGACCGCCTGCGGCGGGCGCCCAACCACCGGCTGTAAATGCAAACATGCGGGCGCTTCGGCAAAACATTCAGAGGCTCCGGCTGGATGTCACGACGCACGTCGGTATTCACGGCGCCACGGGATCACATCAGCAGTTCATGTCGATCGTGGGGACGTCCGGCAACTAGAATTTACTTTCGGACGAGCGGAACAAAACGGACAGGAATAAGGTCTCGGACTCGCATGCTGCCGTCGTTGTCTTTCTCGATGACCTGCAGCGTTTGGTGGCCGGCGGCGTTATCGACAGGAATGACCAGCCGGCCGCCTCGCTTCAACTGGTCGACCAGTGGTTTTGGAATCTCGGGGGCCGCCGCGGTGACAAGAATCGAATCGAACGGCGCATGTTCGGGCCAACCCTGATAGCCGTCGCCTTCCCGAACGTGGACGTTCTTGAAATTCAGACGCTCGAGGCGTTGGGCCGCCGGCAGCGCGAGTTCCGGCAGGATCTCGATGGTGTAAACGTCGCGAACAAGCCGCGAAAGCACGGCCGCCTGGTATCCCGATCCGGTCCCGATTTCCAAAACGCGATGTTCCGGACTGGGATCGATCAACTCCGTCATCAACGCGACGATGTAAGGCTGCGAGATGGTCTGTCCGAGACTTGTCGGCAGAGGAGAGTCGTCGTAGGCAAGGTCGCGGTATTGTTCCGGAACAAACTCATGTCGCGGAACCGCCCTCATGGCATCCAGCACTCGTCTGTTCTGAATTCCGCGCGCTTGAATCTGGTCTGCGACCATTCTTCTCCGCGCGTCATCCAGATTGACCTGCAGCGCCTCAAAAGCAGGCTGTGGCGCAGAGGTACATTGCGATCCGGCGAGCGCGAGTCCGAAAGCAAGAACACTGGTTGTGGCCAGATACTCTCTCATCGCGCGAGTATAACGCTTCAACAAAGCAGCCGGGCGCAGGTCGTGGCAGGATTGTGCGGGATGCGATACCGGATTCCGATCATGTAAACGACCTGCGGCGTTCGGGTGACAAGCGGATTGATCACGATCGATCCATCCGGCAGGTCCTCGATGCTCCCTTCCCGCAAATATGAAGCGACACCGCCGCGGCTATAGCGGACGCCAAGGTCCAGACTGATCGCCTTTCTCGGATCGTTCATCACCAGAGGAACCCGCACGCCGCCGCCGAAGACCCACGCAGCGACGGAGTCTTTGTGATTCGTCGTGCTGGCGAAGGACTCGGAGTCTATTCCCTCGACGGTAGAGCTTGTCCTGAACCACTGTTGGCTGATGCCCGCATTCGCATATGGCCGTACATGACCTCTCGGCCACGCGAGTTCGGGACCGAAACCGATGGCGGCGATTGTATTGGTCGTCCTCACATCGAACGTAATCCGACCGCCAACAGGGTGAAGAGGCGAGCGGTTCTTCTCACTTCCATACTGCACGCCGGAAACATCGAACCGCAGACTCATGAAACCGGGCCGGTCCACGTGATACGCAACGCCGCCGGTTGCTCCGAAACTTTTGCCGACGTTTTGACCGAACTCGCCTCTCGGGAACGACAGGATGGGCGCACCGGCAATATTGAACCGTGTCGAGTCCGCGAAGCGCTGCGCCGCCACCTTTCTTGATTCAGCCGGCTGTCCAAACTCGAAACCCACGACAAACCCTAACGCCACTGCAAGAATTCGAACCTTGTTCATCGTTTTAGCCCCCCGACCGTCTGATTTGTTGCTTTTTCGTACTGATAAGTTGGAGAATCATGGCTCATCATGCGGATTCAATTGGACAGGTATTTGTTTACTGAGCGCTCAAGCAGGAAGTGTGCTCGGTAAATTCAGTCACTCAGCGCATCTCGGGAGAACTGAAAATGGCAAGAATGCGACAACAAGCTGACGCGAGGCGCGGAAAGTTGGAAGACCGGCACACGCAAACACCGACATCGCGAATTTCGGCAAAACTTCACGATCTGATCCTGATGGGAATTCGAGAGCGTCTCGAGAGCGGAGCGATCATCCGGAAGGCGCTATGCCAGCAGGCAGGGATCAGCACGTCGTACCTGTCACGAATTCTGTCGGAAGGACTGGCGAATCGTTCCATTCCTTCCCGAACGCTCAAACAGATCGTGAGCGCGCTCGAACCCGACGGTTTGTCGGGCTTCATTCGCAAAAGCCAGCGAACGTTGTTTTGTGTGCGCAGGGGCAGCGACGCGCAGGAAGTAATTGACGGGTTATTCCCGGACTGCACCGCAGCGGACCTGAGCCGCGGTTTTGTGGGCCGGACGATGTTTCCATTCTTCCTCTCGAAGTTTTCCAGCAACAACGATTCGGCGCAGGCTTACTTTCTTCCGAGCGAGCGGTTCGTTTACGTCCTCGAAGGCGAAGTGCGCCTTCATACGAATTCCCCGGACTCGCCGACCCGCCTGCAAACCGGCGATGCCGTATACATTCCCGAATTCCTGCCGCACTCAATGACCGCGCAGAACGCGTCCGCGAAGGCGATCACCATACTTTGGGATCTGCAGGGCGTTCGGCCGCAGGCTTTATACACTCGAGGCGGAATGCGTCTGAGCCGCAAGGCCCGCGTGAGCGAACCGGCGAGTCCGGAGGACCGCGAATCCGAGTACTGGCGGATGGTGGGGCTTCGAATTCAGGCGCTGCGAACACGATGCGGACTCACGCAGGAATTGCTTGCGCAGCTTTCGGGACTACCGGAAAGCGAGTTGAGGCAGATCGAATCCGGCAGGCGCGCGCCGAGCCTGGACAAGCTCCTGGTCATCGCGTCGATGCTGCGCGTTTCGGATCTCTCGGACCTTCTGGCGGATCATCGTGCCCCGAGCCTGCATCGACGGCGGAACACGATCGACGAAGAGTTCGACAATCTTCACAGCGAAATCGATCGGGTGTTCAATGACGAATCCGAACGCACCCGTTTGATCCGGCAGGGCGCGCGATGGCCCGCCGCGGCCGCTCTGGAGGTCATTCAGCGGACGTCGCATCGTGGAGACTTCGATCGCTGGGCGCAGGAAGATCCTTTGCCTTATATCTATGTGGATCTGGCGAAGGATTACGAGAACAAGCGAATCGTTCCCATGATCACGCGATTCGGCAGGAGGAACAAATCGGCAGTCGTTCGCGTCGCGCACGCCGGTGAACGCTCTGCCGAGAGTGACGGCGAGGTAGCGCTGACGCATGGCGATGAAGAATTTTTTTTGGTACTGAACGGCAGGATCGGCTGCAAACTCGGAACGGAGGAAGACATGCTGCGTCCGAACGATTGCCTGCACTTACGTACGAACCTGCCGCATGGATTCTGGAGCGACACCACGGAAAGATACTCCGAGGCGCTTCATGTGATGTGGACGTATTCCGGAAAAAGCGTCCTGTTTTCGATGCCCAGAGTTGGAGAAGGTTAGATCATGGAATTCACGCGAGCGGCCTTCGAGGCTCTCAAATCCGAAGGCATAAGACGTGCATGGGATGGAATCGGCGGCAGTCACACACTCGTGACTTATCCGCCGCTTGACGCGCTCGAACCGATTTCTTCCGCGCCCGTCCTGTCGAACATGGCGGGCGTGCGAAGCGTCAACCTCTACGTTCACCTGCCGTTCTGCGAAATGAGCTGCGCATTCTGTCCTTATGAGACGCAGGTGATGTCCGGTCCCCACTCGAACGTGGACAGCTACCTCGATGCGCTCGCACGCGAGATGGACCTGGCGGCGCCCGCGCTTCGCGATGCGCGCGTGCAGTCCTTGTACGTCGGAGGCGGAACGGCGACCGTCCTTTCGGAGGGGCAGCTTCGGAGAGTTATAGAAGAGTTGAGGAAACGGTTCGCGTTTTCGCCCGATGCGCTGATTTGTGTCGAGACCAGCCCCAACGCTCTCATCCAGGAACCTCAAAAACTCGCACTGCTGAAACAACTCGGCGTCAAGCGAGTGAGTGTCGGCGTCCAGACCTTTTCAGAAATGGCTCTGCAGCGCGAAGGCCGGACGCACGGTCCGGGCGAGACTTTGCGAATGCTTGACTCGCTGATTCGCGACGTGGAGACGGTCAACATCGACCTCATGCAGGACATGGCCGGACAGACCGATGAAGACCTCGAAGACGACATCGAGCAGATCGCGGAATTGAAACCCGCGCAGGTCACCTGGTACATCGAACGGCTGCGGAAGTGGCAGGGCGAGTTCCCGGACGACTACCGCAGCGTGTCGCGTCGTTTGTGGCTGCGCGACCGCATGATGTCCCTCGGTTATCACCCGCGCCCCGGCGGACGCTTTGTGCTGGCAGGCCATGACGACGATTCATTCAAGAGCATCCGATGCGGACTCAGTTCACATCTCGTCGGCTTCGGCTCGTCTGCGTACAGCCACGTTCCGGGATACTTTTACCGGAACACGGTAGATACGGCCTCGTACATGGATACCGTTTTCCAGGGAAACATCCCGATCGCGACAGGAGCCCGATTGAGAAAGGTCGACGTGGTTGCCGGTGGCCTCGCTTCCGGAATCCGCTGGGGTGTCGAACTGCCGCCCCCGGACTCTGAACTGAGCGAATACCTCGCCACCACCAACCGGCGGCTGGAAGCCCTGATGCGGCACGACCTGGTTCGCTACGATCCTTCCACAAAGCAATACGGAATCACGCTCGACGGTCCGGGCTGGGCCTATGAAGAGGAGATCTGTTCGCTCTTCGTGCCGCAGGACATCGTGGATCAAATCCGATCCAGAAAACGTCCATGGTGGTTCGCCGTCACAGCGATGTGGGTGGCGCATTCAGTGGAAGCGCTGTCACTGTTGATCTGATTCGCATCTCGATTCGGCGGCGACGACGAATCACCTCTACAGTCAAAGCGTATAATCCCCTCATGAAGTCTTCACAATTCTGGAAGGCGGTGCTCGTGGACCGGGACAATCTTCTCGATTCTTTCCTGGATTTCATCCGAGACTCCGGCGTTCGCTATTGCTTGATCGGTGGAGCCGCGGTCAATGCGTATGCTGATCCAGTGGTCACTCAGGATCTCGACATCGTTGTCGCGGCCGACGAACTTCCCGGGCTGGAAGAGTCCCTGGCACAGCGGTTCACTTTGAAACGGTTCCCTCACAGTCTGAACATCTCCGCTCCTGGATCAAAGCTTCAGATTCAAATCCAAATGGACCCTCGGTATCTGGATTTCCTGAACAGGGCCGTTATTCGCGACGTCATGGATTACGAACTTCCCGTGGCGAACATCGAAGATCTGCTGCAAGGGAAGATCTGGGCGGCCCTGGATACAACACGTCCGAGTAAGCAGTTAAAAGACCTCAGCGATATCGCCCGGCTCATCGAAGTCCAACCGACACTGAGCGCCAAAGTCCCACGAGAGATACTTAGGAAAATTCCCGGACAAACTCAGTCCTGAGGGAAACCGACCGGCTTGCTTAATCCAGCGCCTTCGCGGTATTCAAGTTAGATACATGATTCGCAAAGTTGCAGTTCTCGGCGCAGGCACGATGGGAGCGCAGATCGCGGGGCACGTCGCGAATGCGGGACTGCCTGTATTGCTGCTTGATGTTTCGAAGGAGCAGGTGATGGGGGCCTTGAAGGCTCTCGAGAAGAGTTCGCCTGCAGCGATGTTCGTACCCGAGCGAGTTCGGCTGATCGAAACTGGAAGTTTCGACAAGGAACTCGCGCGAATTCAGGAAGCCGACTGGATTGTCGAAGCGATTGTCGAAGACCCGCAGATCAAGAAAACCCTGCTCGAGAAAGTCGACGCCGTCCGCAGGCCATCCACGATCGTGACGACGAACACGTCCGGTTTGTCTGTTGCCGCGCTTGCGAAGGATCGAAGCGAGGACTTCAGGAAACACTGGTTCGGGACGCACTTTTTTAATCCTCCTCGTTACATGAAGCTGCTCGAAGTCATCCCGACCGCCGAGACCGATGCGCGTCCCCTGGCAGTCTTCGAGAAGTTCGCTGAAATCGTTCTCGGCAAGGGCGTCGTGCGGGCGAAGGACACGCCGAACTTCATCGCGAACAGGATCGGTCTTTTTGCTGCGTTGAAGGCGATTCAGTTGATGCAGCAGCATGAGCAGAGCGAATGCAAGCCCGACAGGGCGCAGCCATCAAGAGAAGGTTTCACCATCGAGGATGTAGATCGGCTGACAGGTCCGCTAAGCGGACGCGCAAAAACCGCGACGTTCCGGACCATCGACATGGTCGGCCTGGACATCTTTTTTCACGTCGCCAACAACATCTACGACAATGCGCCGCACGATCCGCAGCGCGAGATTTTCCGAGTCCCGGACTTCATGCGCGCCATGCTGGACCGGAAGATGCTCGGCGCGAAAACGGGCCGCGGCTTCTACAAAAAAGAGGGCGATCAGATCCTCACGCTGGACCTCGACACGATGGAATACCGGCCGCAGCGCAAGCCGAACTTCCCTTCTCTGGAAATGGTGTCGGCCATCGAGAGTCTTCCGGATCGGCTCAACACCCTCTACAAATCCCGCGACTCCGCCTCGGGGTTCGTTTCGGAATGGTTGAAGTCCATCTCGGATTACGCCGCCTCGCTGATTCCCGAAATCTCCGACGATCCGGACGACGTCGATCGCGCGATGCGATGGGGCTTTGCGTGGGAAATGGGTCCGTTCGAACTCGCGAAAGCGCTGGAAGGCACGCCCGCGGCCCCGGCCACGTTCCTCAAGAAGCAGGCCGTGATTCGTCAGAATGCGGGGGCATCACTGCGCGATCTGGGTGACGGCGTGGCATGCCTCGAATTTCATTCGAAGATGAACACGATCGGCAACGACATCATGTCCCTGCTGTTCGCATCGCTGGATGAGG
>Ga0137465_1000353_pt1 | contig 22620 bp, 19 predicted proteins | sample EasRivERMGT828_2_FD_104906 | JGI IMG/M metagenome (GOLD analysis project Ga0137465, IMG submission 104906) | Soil microbial communities from meander-bound floodplain in the East River, Colorado, USA - East River MetaG ERMGT828_2 | ecosystem: Environmental > Terrestrial > Soil > Floodplain ... | reverse complement strand
CATCACCCTTTCCTGGTTGACGAACACGGGCGTGTCCAGCGCTCGGCTCTATGTGGAATACAAGGGCGCCTTCTTCAACGACTACAACATCTCCGTTCCGGCTGCCGTAAGCGTCTTCCCTGAGGAGGTCTATCAGGCTCCGCGGAGTTGGACCGAGCGCGCCTACCACAATCTCATCCATTTCAACGCCCTCGCCAAAGGCGGGCACTTTGCCGCCTGGGAACAGCCGCAGCTCTTCTCAGAGGAGGTACGCACTGGCTTCAGGTCACTGCGCAAGTCGCAGGCGGATAAGGTCGCATAGACTACGTAAAGGTCTAGAGGCGGGGCCTTGGATCCAGACCTCGTGAACCTCAAACGCCCGCAGCCGGCTCGAGATCGTAGTCAAATTCGAAACAACGCAGTAACCACAATTGACCGGGATTGCCGATAACTGCGACGCCTCATTCGTCTCTCAGCACCTGGACCGGTTGGATCAGCGCCGCTCGTGCCGCAGGCAGCAGGGATGCCAGCGTCGCGACGAAGACGACAATCACGACGACTGCCGACAGCGTAACCGGATCGTATGGCGAGACGCCGTAGAGCATTCCCGCAAGCAGCCGTCCGGAAGCGACCGCGAGCGCAAGGCCGGCTGCGCAGGCAGGCGCGATGACGCGCAAGCCCTTCAACACGTAATGCCGAACGATATCCCGTCGCATCGCGCCGAGAGCGAGGCGCAGGCCGACCTCCCGCCGCCGAAGGCTCACGACGTAGCTCAACGTGCCGTAGAGACCAATGCATGCAAGCGAGAGGGCGGTGAACGCGAATGACACAAGCATTACGGTGCGGAGCCGATTCTGCGCGAAGGCATCGCCGATCCACTCGTCGAGGGGCGCCATGTCGTAGACCGATCGAAGCGGCTCGATTTCCTTGATCTTGAGACGAACCGCTTGCGCAACCGCCATGGGTTCGCCGTGCGTGCGGACCAGAAACACGCGGAACGGTTGAGCGGGGTGGCTGCAAAAATAAACCGTCGGAGCCGGGTCGCGATCGATGCCGCGTTCGCGTGTATCCGCGACGATCCCGACGATGCGTCCGGGAGGCCCGTTCGCAAGCGCGCCGCCAACACCGAGATGACGACCGATGCCGGAAGATCCGCTCAAGTAGCGGTTCGCGAAGGCACTGTTTACCATAAAGTCGCCTGAGAAAGCATCCAGACTCTGTCGGCAAACTTCGCCGGCGACCAGCCGCAATTGCATCGTTTCAAAGTAGCTTGGTGAAACCACGGTGCTGCCGGCGAGCATGGGCTTCTGGCCTGGGAGGCGTTCTTCCACCACGTGGAATTCCTGGTCGTACGTGATGGGTACGCCCGGCGGCACGACGGACGTTGCGGCTGCCTCAACGCCTGGGATAGTGCGCAAACCATCGAGAATCCGATCGAGCTGCTGCATGAGCCGAGGCATGTTTCCCAAATCCGCAAAACTCCCGCTCACCCGGAAGGCCAGTACCCGGCGCGGTTGGAATCCGGGATTAACGCTCGAAAGCTCCTGGAAGCTGCGCAAAAGCAGGCCGGCGCCGGCGAGTAAGGTCACGGAGAGCGCGACCTGCATGCCCACGAGCAGCCATTGGAGCCGGTGCCGGCCCGCTACCTGAGTACGGCTTGCCTCGGCCAGCGTTCTCGTGAGACTTGTGCGCGTGCTGCGGATTGCCGGAAACACTCCGCAGAGAAACGTCACAATGCCCATCGAAGCCAGCGTGTAGAGCAGGATTCTGCCGTCAATTGCAATCTCATCGATCCGGGGCATCTCGGGCGCCAGCCGCCGAAGCCCCGCAGGACCTGCGGCGCAAATCAAGAGACCGAGAAATGTGCCGGCGAGAGCAAGTAGGGCTGCCTCGATCAGCACCTGCGCGGCGACGCCCGAACGTGAGGCGCCGATTGAAAGACGAACCGCGATTTCGCGCTCACGGTGGGCCGCGCGAGACAACATTAAGGCCGCGATGTTGAGGCAAGAGATCAGCAGAAGCACCGAGACCGCTCCGAACAAAAGCCACAATGATTCGCCTGTATTGGCTACGACGACCTCTTTGAGCCGCAGTATCCGAACGCCGATCTCGCGATCGGTATCCGGATACTGCCTGGCGAGCTGCGCCTGCACGACGTCGAGATCTGTCCGCGCCTGGTCCAGCGTAACGCCGGGTTTCAAACGTCCTATTCCGGTGTTGTACCGGATGGCGCTCCTGTTCGAGTTGATGAACAGGCCGTAGGTTAGCGGAACCCAAAGGTCAACATTGCGATCGGGAAAACGGAACGATGCGGGCATGACACCGACGATCGAGAACGTCAACGCGCCAATCCGAACCTCTTTTCCGAGGACCTTCGGATCGGCGTTCAGCCGGCTGCGCCAATATCGATCGCCAATGACGACGACGGATGCTCCTCCTTGCTGATGATCGGCCACAGAGAAGCCGCGGCCCATCGCGGGTTCCGTGCCCCACACATCGAAGAAGCGGTGCGCCACCAATGCTCGCCGGGCTTTTGTGGGGATCTCGCCGGAGGTATCGGAGACATCTTCAGCGTAGTACCCACTGATTGCTTCGAGGGTAGAGTTCTGCCGGTTCCAGTCTTCGAGTCGAACCGGCGCGATGCTGAATTCCGAGCTGCGTTCCTGAGTTTGCGTTATCTGCACCAGACGATTCGCGTCCGGAAACGGCAGCGGTCGAAGCAAAACAGCATTGATGGCGGAGAAGACCGCAGTGTTGGCGCCCGTGCCAAGCGCGAGTGTCAAGACGACGGTCAGAGTGAAACCCGGCGTCCGAAGCAGCGTGCGTATGCTGTATCGGATGTTTCGGAAAAAAGCCTCGACGCAAACCGCGACGTCCGCATCTCGTGTCCGTTCGGCATGAAGAGCCGGATTCCCGAATCGCCTCCGTGCCAGCCTGCCGGCTTCGTCTGCGGTGAGACCGTCCGAACGTAGTTCGTTTGCGCGCTCGGAAAGATGGAACGACAACTCGCGTTCGATGTCGCGCTGAACTCGTGTCTTGCGAAAAACATTCGATAGCCTTCGGAACCAAGACATGCTGTCCTCCCGTATCCCGCAGTGCTGCGGATAGCTTATGCCGAGATAGCTAGGTAATAGAACCCGAAAACACGGAAAAGGTTACCGGAGAAATTCCGGGTTCGGTTTACCATGTCGCTATGAAGCACATGAAGTGGTGGGGCTGGGGAGAAGAGGGCGTCACCTTTCGCTATAACGACAAGCCCGGATTCGCTGATTTCATCAAAGCCGCGATAGATATCGATGTGACGAAAGAATCGGCAGTCGATGCCCATTTCGACAGTCTTTCGATCCCTGGTTCCCAGGCTCCACAGGAGCTGCGGGGATCACTGCAGGCAGCCGTCGGCGCCGACAATGTGAAGGACGATGCGCATGACCGTGTGGTGCATGCTTACGGCAAAGGGCTCCGGGATTTGGTGCGGATTCGCAGCGGCGACCTCGGACGCCTTCCGGATCTGATCGTGTATCCCGGCTCGGAGAATGAGATCGTAGGGATCGTCAGGGCGGCATTGTCAGCGAACGCAGTCGTGATCCCTTTCGGAGGAGGCACAAATATCTCGGGGAGTCTGGAGGCGCCACGGGCAGAGCGCCGGACGGTAATCTCAGTCGACATGGGTCGCATGAGCAACGTCCTCGAAATCGACGAAGTATCGAGGCTCGCCCGCGTTCAGGCCGGCGCGCTCGGTCCTGACATTGAGCGATACTTGAACGCGAGAGGCTGGACACTCGGGCATTTTCCGGACAGTTTCAATCACTCTACTCTGGGAGGCTGGGTCGCGACTCGTTCTTCCGGCATGCAGTCGGACAAGTATGGCGATATCGCCGACCTGACCAGAGCCGTCCGCGTGGTGACTCCTGCCGGCGTTCTTGCCACACGGCCTGTACCCAGCTCCTCGACCGGTCCAAGCGTGAGGGAGATGATTCTGGGGAGTGAAGGCCGCCTTGGCATCATTACTGAGGCAACCGTTCAGGTCCATCGCATTTCCCAGAAGAGGCAGATTTACGGTTACCTCTTCCCGGACTGGCGTCGGAGCCTTCTGGCCATGACCGCGATCGCGGAGAGCGACGCCGCTCCTTCCGTTACACGGGTCGCGGACCCCAACGAGACGCGATTCTCTTTTGCCACAAAAAAACACGAAGGGCTTGCGGGACGGGCTAAGTCAGCGCTGTCGAAATTCTATCTGCAGCGCGTTAAGCATTTCGACATGCATCAGATGTGCCTTGGATTCATCGGCTATGAGGGAACTGTTGAACATGTGAACACCACGAAGCGTCTCGTGGACGAGATTGTCGGCCGGCATGGCGGGATCTGCGCAGGGACCGGACCGGGCGAACTTTACGATCGGAAGAAATTCGATACACCTTACATCCGGGATTTCCTGCTCGACAGGGGCGCGCTCGGGGATGTTTCAGAGACGGCGGCTCCGTGGTCCCAACTCGAGACTCTGTATGACGGTGTGATGGACAGAGGCAGGAAGGCTTTCGATGAGATCGGCGTGCGGGGATACATCATGTGCCACCTGGCACACTCATATCATTCCGGCGCGTGCCTCTACTTCACGTATGCGTTCCGGCCGTCGGATACGGCTCGAGGGTTGGAGCAGTACGACGTCGTCAAGGGCGCAATCCAGCAAGGCTTCATCGATTTTGGCGGCACGCTGTCGCACCATCATGCGGTTGGAGTGGAGCACGCTCCGTGGTTGAGCCAGGATATCTCGCCTGTCGGCGTAACAATGATCCGCTCGCTTCTCGACGGTGTGGATCCAGGCCATAACTTCAACCCTGGAAAGATTGTCTGAGCGGATCTGCTATCCTTGCCCGCCATGGAAACATTACGACTGCAGTTGCTGGAAATGCTGATGTCCGGCATCATCGCTCAATCGCTGGCGGTGGCCGCCGAACTGGGGATCGCCGACCTTCTTGTGAACGGGCCCATGTCCGCCGCCGAATTGGCTGACAGGGTGAATGTTCAGCCTGACAAACTGCATCGCCTGTTGCGTTACACCGCAAGCCACGGAGTTTTTCGAGACACAGGCGATGGCCGATTCGAACTGACGCCGTTGAGCCAGGTTCTCCGCTCGGATTCCCAGAACTCCGTACGCGACGCGGGCCGAATGATCGCGCGCGTCTCGCGGGCTTTTCCATTCCTCCTCGATAATCTCCGGACCGGGGCTTGCGGTTACGACCTGGCGTTTGGCAAACCCATATTCGAGGATCTCAAGGAGAATCCTCAAGAGGCGGCCATCTTCGACGCCGCCATGAAATCCTTCCACGGGGGCGAGACCGACGCGATGCTGGAGGCCTACTCGTTGAGCGGCGTCGACAACGTGTGCGATATCGGTTCCGGCAGTGGTGTGATGATGGACGCGATGCTCAAGCGTTACCCATCGATGAAGGGCATTCTCTTCGATCTTGATCATGTCATCGCGCGGAGCAGGACGAATATGGAATCCGCCGGGCTCACCGCACGCTGCCGATTCGAAGCCGGAAGTTTCTTTGAGACGATACCCGCCGGCGCTGACGTGTATACCATCCGCCACATCATTCATGACTGGCGGGACTACGAGTCGCTTCGTATTCTGAAAAATGTCCGCAAGGCAATGAAGACCGGAGCGAAACTGCTGGTCCTCGAAACGGTGATCCCCGAGGGGAATGATCCGCACTTCTCAAAGATGGCCGACATGGCCATGATGTTATGGCCCAACGGTCTGGAACGCACTGCCGAAGACTTCCGGCTGTTGCTCGCAAGTTCCGGGTTCGATCTGGTGGCCGTCACTCCAACGAAGTCCGCGGTTTCAGTGATTGAGGCCAGGCCCAGGAGTTCCTAGGCTACTCCTTAAATGAACATCGCAGCAGTCGTTGCGGAAATCGAAGCGCAAGTCGCGGATATACCCGTTCGAAACGCCCCGGCGCTGAGATCTCTTCGCCGTGAGTACTCGAATCGCACAGAGGCGCTTCCGGCGGGAGAAGTGGTCAACATCGCTGCGACACTAATTGCTAATCGACGCGTGCATCGCTTTATTGGTGATGAGCTCATCGCGAGCCGCCCGGACGCACTAAGAACTCTTGGGCGGACCCAACTCGAACACCTCGGCGCGAGCGTCTCGAGTTGGGATGAGGTCGATTCCTTTGCGTGCTATCTCTCCGGTCCGGCGTGGCGTGCAGGCCAGATCGACGACAAAACAATAACGGACTGGGCCCGGTCGAAGGACCGTTGGTGGCGACGAGCGGCGCTGGTCAGCACGGTGCCTTTGAACGTGAAGGCCCGAGGCGGCCAGGGCGATGCGCCCCGCACGCTTCGTATCTGCAGGCTCCTGATTGACGACCGGGATGAGATGGTTGTGAAGGCAATGTCGTGGGCTCTCAGAGCGTTGGTGGGGCGAGATCCGGACGCAGTGCGTCAGTTCGTGGAAAAAAACGAAGCTCGGTTGCCGGCAATGGTGCGTCGCGAGGTTCGGCGCAAGCTTGCGACAGGACGAAAGAACCCTGGAACGTCTCAACGTTCTTGAAAGACTTTAGCGTTGCAATGATTAATGTCGGTCTAATGAAAGTCCCTCTAACGCTAGTTGCATTGATCCTGTTGTTTCTCACGGGCTGTGAGAGAGCGCAAACACCAGTGCCAACCAGTCAAGCCGTTACAGCGCAAACATCCGAGGGAACCCGAGAGGGCGTCGTTCCAGCAGATGCACCACTTGTGCTGCGCGGGTTGCTCGAAAAGGATGTACTGAACTATCGTCTGCTCACACCTAATGATGTCGGCGAAGATTTCTTCCGGCAGCAGTATGTCAAGTTCCAGCCCTGGTCTGTGGGGGATACGAACCGAGACGGCGAACAAGACGTTGTCGCCGTACTAGTGAAAGGCTCCACTCCGCCTTTGTACAACGTCATAGTGATTCACGGCGGTTCGACTCGTGATATCGCGTGGCTTTGGCGCGACGTTACTATGAGAATCTTGAGTGTTAAGGCTGAAACAGGCGAAGTGTGGCCTTTGACCTGTACCGAATGTGATGCGAACCGCCCATTGCGTTGGACCGGTCGCGAGTACGATTGGGATGTGCTTCTGCCGGGCGAGTCAGTCTGTTTATCGGCGGGTACCATGCTTCTTGACGAGCCTAACGATTCGGCGATCCCTGTTATTTCTCTGGCAAATCCTATGGAGCTCAGAATTGTCGAGATCGGAAAGCGTGACCCTGGCAAGGACCGTTGGTTCAAAGTCATCACACCTGACAGGCGATTTCCTCAGAGTTGGGTGCGGACATTTAAGAATTGGGAAGGCGGCGTATGCGAATAGCGCGACCGGTCGTCTTACGCCGCTCGTAGTCTTCGTTTTCGATCATCGCTTGCAAAAGGTTCGAAGCGAACTCGTGTAAAAGCCAACAGGCCGGCGTGCGGCCACAACCTAAGCATGTTGTGACCGCGGTCATCGCTTGACGCGCTTTATCGCAGCGGCAACCAGATCTCCGTTCTCAACTCCGGCGGTGGAACAATGCGCACGTCGTTGAGGTACTCTTCGACCAGGGGGCGCATCAGCGATTTCTTCGCCACTCTGCGCCAGCCACGTTCCGTAAACCCATTTGTACGTTTTCTCGAGCTCGGCGTACGGCCCGACGTGAAGAAACACGGCATAGCGTCCACCGCGAATCTCGCGCGACTCGAGCCGCCCGCTCGGAGACCAGCCTTCCGGCACCGTCAGACAGGCGTCGGATCGAAGCTTATCTTGCGGTGTCGCCGTCGGGTCGTCGTAGTAGATCCCGAACGAGCGGGTGGACGGGCCGAAGAGATTCATACTCCCTGCGATTGCGGCCAGTTGCTCGAATGTCGTTGCGATCTGATGGTAGGCGCCTCGGTGTGGAAGTGCGGCGACTCGGATTGCAGGCGTTTCTCTAATCGTGACCTGGGTGCTGATCGTTGTTTCCATTGTCTCCTCCGGGTTGTGAGTTGTCGGCATGGGAACGAACGATGCTCGATAACGCGCCGGCGGAACTCCATAGGCCGCGCTGAAGGCGCGAGTGAATGCCTCCTGGCTCGCGTACCCTGCACGGCTTGCAATCCGGCTCACCGGCCGTTCGCCGGTGATCAGTTCCACAGCCGCGCGGTGCAGCCGAAGCCGCCGCACGGTTTCCGTCACCGTCTCGCCGCGCATGGCGCGGTAAATCCGATGAAAGTGATAGGGCGACAGGCATGCCACGTCGGCCAGGCGGGTCAGATCGATGGTGTCATCGAGATGATCGGCCAGCCATTGGAACACCCGTTCGAGGCGAGTCGCGTGGTCATGCATCGTTGCATGTTCGTTCATGGGCCCCATCGTAGGGAACCTGTTTTGATTTAGGTTGCTGAGTTGGTAATTCGTGGTCAGACGTGGGTCAGACGTCTGACCACGAATTAGTAGGGCAAGTCCTCTGGCGTGCGGCCCACGTGATCCGGTGGCGGGTCGACAGCAAATTGGACAGCCTCGATAGTTTCCCGGCCTTGCCGCAACGCTTTCGCAGCGCGATGCATCCCGTCCATCACGCGGCCGTCTACTGAGAGGATGATTGCGAAAGAAAGATCCGCTTCATCCATCAACCTTACATGCTCGACCATCGCGCGCCAGGTTTGCCCCTCGTCGTCACCAGACCACGTTTCATCGAGTTCTCGAATTGCGCTCAATGGGACGTGCTTTCTCGGCAATCCGCTCGAGAGCTCGACAAGCCGGTCGACGTCCCACGCCAGGAGCCCGCGTTCCGACGGGCGAAAGTAGTATTGCTTTCGCACTATGGTCTCCTCGTTACCAGTTCCGGCGACTCCAGATGTTCATGGTTGATGAAGATCGTCGCCGATTGCCTGGGGTCGTGCTTTTTCAAATACAACTGCTGCCCTTCGACGTAACGCCGGTTTTCCGGTGCGTCGATTTCTGACGAACTGCTGCCGTCGCGTTGGGCCATGCGCGCGACGGTGACCTCGAACGGAGCATCGAGGAAGATGCTCAGGTCCCAATAGGCGATCAGCTCCGGACGCAGCAGAAACACGCCGTCGAAAATCAGGATCGCATCCGGCGGCGCTGTTTCGTAAGGAGTGTCGACAGGGGAATCGATTCGATAGTTGAATATCGCTCGACGATGCCGACGCGTTCCGCCGGGCCCGAGCGGTGACAGCAGAGCAGTGATCAGTTCCGGATAGTTGAACGAATCGAGGAAGTAGCCCTCAGCGGAAGCTCGTCCGCGTTGATATCGGACGACGCGAGGATTGTGAAACCCATCGACCGACGCACGAACCACCGTGCGGCCATGTATGCGGACCACTTCAGCCAACTCGTCCGCCATCGTTGTTTTCCCGACTCCATCGACTCCGTCGATTCCGACCCGCGTTGGATGCGGCCGCTGAACCGCAACGATTCTTTCGGCCAGTACTCTCAGTAATTCAGAACGTTTCATAACGATAAATTCGGGGTCAGACCCGAAAAACTGATAAAGCAAGGGTCTGACCCCTGCTACACAATTGTTGAAAATTCCTGCCGATATTTGGATATACCCGAAACACCGCGCATCTTCTCCTCATCGAGAACCAGCAACATGAACACGTCATCCGGTACGTCCCACTCGCACTGGATCCCACGACTGCGAGCGGGCACAAAACCGAATCGGGGGTAATACTCCGCATGACCGAGGACAATGATGAATGGATATCCGCGATCTTTGATTATCCGATTCCCGGTTTCGATGAGCGTGCCGCCGACACCCTGCCTTTGAAATTCCGGGACGACGGCCATCGGCCCGAGAGCCGCGCCGGTCGCGGAGCCGACCGATATGGGGCTGTACAGGACATGGCCGACAACCTGGTCATCCTGCATCGCGACGAGAGACAGCAGAACTGCTCCGTTCGATCTCAAGGCATCGACAATGTTGCCTTCCTGGTCCTGGCCGAATGCGCGCCGGTTCACCTCGCGAATGGACACAACATCCTCCGGGCGCTCTTCCCTTACGTGAATCACGCAATAAGCCCTCTGCTGAGTACTGCCAGAATCGCCAGGCTGGCGATCGAGACCAATGCTCCAATGGCCAGCGACCGGGGACGAAATGCGAACCGTACATCGTGGTCGCCCGGGAGAATCGTGATGCCGGTCAACGCATAGTTCGCTTCGAAGGTATCGGTGGCGCTCCCATCGATGGACGCCGTCCACCCGGCGTCGTGCATCTGACTGAGTACCAGAATCGCGGCCTGAGGCGACCGCACTCGAAATCGGTAGCTGCTCGTGTTGCGATCAACGAGTTCGACATCACTCTCAAGCGATGCTTCAGCCGAAGACGGGTTGGCCATGGTCGAAGGCATCCTGGAAAGGATAACGGAGGATCGGGGATCGAAGCCGCGATCCTTGATTCGAGCGAGTTGCGCCGCGCTTTCAGGAATCAGCTCCACACCGGAGGCCGGAACGAGGAACGCCCGCGGCAGCACGTGACGATTTTCAAAGACCGCAACCTGCTTGTCGTCGAAAACGACGGAGAACCGGTCCGAGCGCTGTGAGAATGCGTTGAAGTCCGCGCCGTTTCGCGGAACAACGAAGTACTTCGTGTTCATCATGTCAATCCGGCTGTCTTCATTTCGAAGCAGCTTTTCGGTGAGGAGGAAGATGCCGTCCAGCCGGTTTTCCGCGAAGTCGAGAAGCAGGTTGCGCGTTCGGTCCGTGGAGATCTGATAGCCATCCATCGATTCGATGCCGTACATGACGCCGGCATTCATGGTGTACGGATAACCGGCTTGCGCGATCCGGAATTCGCCGGGGCCGGTCTGCTTTTTCAAAAAATCGAACACTGCGGTTTTCGGGAAGATTTCTGAAGGCCGCGCGAATCCCGTATACCCATAGCTGAAAGTCGCGAGATCCAATGCCGCGATTCCAATAACGAAAGTCGCAAAAGCCTGACGTCGCAGCCATCCCCGGAGATGCATTTCAATCAGCACAAGACCCCCCACCAGCAGCAGAAATGAAGCGGCCGGAGTTCGTGTGATATCCGCCGGCGTGGTCACCGACGCCTGAAGCGGCGTATAGAGCAGAAATGCGATCGTTCCGAATCCCAACGCCAGCAGAAGGCGCAGCCGGTTTCGCTTGAATGCTGCCGGCAGTTCATCCCGGTCCAGAGCGGACAGTCCGAGTCCCGCAAGCGCGGCGATCCCGAAGTTCGTCACCAGTATCAGCCGCCCGTTTCTCAGCGCTTTGAAAAACGGTGTGTGCGCGACAAGCCAACGAAGCGGTTCAATGCTGAATGCGATGGCGGCCGATATCACGGTGATGACGATCAGGAACCTGACGTATCGGCGCGCGTGATGCAGTGGCGCGATGAAGGCGGCCAGGAGGCTGATGATCCCGGCGTAGGAAGCGGCTTCTGGAATTGAAATGCCGGATGAACTCGGGTTTCGAAGGATATCGCGCGAGACGAGTCCCTTCAGTTGCCCGGTCTCGTTCGCGGGCCAGACTTCATCGAGGTTGTCTCCGATCTGGCTGATCCATTCGAGCGTGGGGATCATCTGGATTGATGCCAACCCTATTGCCAGGATCCCGGCAATCGCGAACAGCGCAAAAAACTTCGGATTGAGGGCGCGGCGATCAGCCTCGCCAGGCAACAACCAGAGGACTGCGGCAAGCGCGACGCCCGCCAGGGTCATGTTAAGAGCAGTCTCGGGATGGCCGGCCAGAACCGGCATCGCAAAAACGAACGCTGTGATCGACACTGTTCGCGGCGAAAGAGCCTGACGAAGACGATGCACGGCGTAACACATCAGAGGCAGCCATATTGCAGCGTCGCCCGCGGCTTGTCCTTGCCACACGGTGGTGAAAGCGCAGCACGAGTAGACGATGCCGGCCAGGACTGCCCCGGCCCCGGAGCCGCCAATCGATCGCACGAAGAGCGTCATGAACAAGGCGGCGAGAATCCGCCGCAGGATGAGCGATACGGCCCATGCTGCCGGCAAGGGCAGAACGTAATAAAAGATGTTCAGAGGATAGAACAGCGACGATTGCGAGTTGGCGATGAACGACTCGCCTGAAAGGAAGTAGGGATTCCAGAGCGGTAGCGCGCCATCGCGAATCGAATCGGCAAGAAGCTGGCGAAAGGGGTAGCAGAACGTGACGAGGTCACCGATCTCGGCGTAGGTCCGCGTCTCGGCCGTTCGCGGGACTTCAGCCCAGGCAGGGAACTGGAGGACGATGTCTTTCGGAAAGGGAACATGGCCCGTGAATACCGGGAAATAGACCGCGCCCGCCAGGACGGTGAACAGCGCCAGGCACTTGAGCCAATACATTACCGCGTTTGAGAGTTCCTCACCGGCGGCGCGTCCCTCACATACCGTTCGAACCAGGACAGCATCTCGTACGTCACGTGTTCGATCGACTCCCGGCCCGCGTAGCCATGTGCTTCGTGCGGCAGCATCACGAGCCGCGCGGTTCCTCCGTGGCCGCGAACGGCCTGGTACATGCGCTCAGACTGTATCGGGAACGTGCCGGTGTTGTCGTCTTCTTCGCCGTGAATGAACAGTACCGGTTCATTCAACTTGTTCGCCGCCATGAACGGCGACATCTTCAGGTACGTGTCGGTTGCCTGCCACAGTGTCCGCTCTTCGCTTTGAAATCCAAACGGTGTGAGCGTCCGGTTGTAAGCGCCGCTGCGCGCGATACCGGCTTTGAATAGATCCGAATTAACGAGCAGGTTCGCCGTCATGAATGCGCCGTAGCTGTGGCCTCCAACACCGACGCGGTTCGGATCCGTGACGCCCATTTCAACCGCTTTATCGATCGCAGCCTTCGCCCCGGCGACGATCTGCTGGACGTAAGTGTCGTTCATCTGTTCGATCGAGCCGATGACAGGCAGGGACGCGTCATCGAGAACGGCAAATCCCTGCAACGCGAAGAACAGTTGCGAAGCGCCGGTGATGGTCGTGAAGCGAGCGCTGGACCCGGAAACCTGGCCAGCCGTGTCCGTGTCGCCGAACTCACGCGGATATGCCCACATCAGAGTGGGCAGCCGAGTACCGGGTTTGTAATCGGGAGGCAGATAGAGCGTGAAGGAAAGCGGCACGCCATCCGGACGGTTGTATTTTACGAGCTGCTTCTTAATCCGCCGAACGGCCGGAGTCGGGTCTGCAAACTTCGTAACAGCCTGTGAACCGCTGCCCGACGACGTCTTCACGAAATAGTTCGGCGGGTCGGTCTCCGTTTCATAGCGCGTCAGGAAGCGTGATGCATCATCGGCCAGCAATGCCACGACGGATTCATATGTGTTCGGCCTGACGCGGTAGATGCGTTCGGATTTCAGCGTCTTGAGGTTGAAGCGATCCAGGAATGGCAGATCCCCCTCGGGCGAGGCGCCCTCTCCCGTCAGGTAGATCCAGTCGCCGTTTTGCAAAACCGCAGCCTGTCCTCCGGCATTGATCCGTTCGACCGGCGTTCCGGGCTGGTTATAACGATCCTGCGAACTCAGACTCCAGATCTGTTTCGGTTCCGATGCGTTGTTCAGATCGACAAGAAACGTGCGGTTCCACCTGCGATCCCGCTCGTTATCGCCGACTAACATCATCCTGTCGCGTTCGAGCCAGTACAGCGAATTCAACCGATGCTGCGTTTTGAACAGCTCGGAAACGCTGCCCGTGAATGGCGCCTTCAACGTGGCGATCCGATCGCGATGCGAAACCTTGTTTCGCGGATTGCCTTCGTCGAGCGCTTCGACCCAGACAATCGTTGCAGGCTCTGTCGGCAGCCATTGCGAGTTCCGTGGTCCTTTACGGACGCCGCCGATCGGGGTCTCCGCCAATGGAAGGTCGGCTATTTTGTAGGCGGGTTTGCCGCTCGTGTCCCAGATCTCGACGAGCCGCGGGAACTGCGTGGCGGGATGCAAATACGAAAACGGACGGTGGACGGAATTCACGATCACATACTTGCCGTCGGGTGAAACGTCGGTGCTTTGAATGATCCCCGGTTTTCCCAGAGGAGCGATTCTGCCGTTGGCGGCGTCCACGAAGGCTAGCTGCGACGTCGCATAAAAGTCGAACAGCGCTTCGTCATGGATTGACGTGAGCATGTCTTCGTATGTTCGCACCGGCCCGGCATTGCCTGCGCTCTCCTGCGTATTCGGTCCGGAAGGCACAGCGGGTTCGGCCGGCGCCTTGCCGCGGCCGGCGACAACGAGCTGGATGAGCAGCCTTGCATTGTTGGCCCATTGCAGCGGTTCTCCGAACGCGGAATTGATGACGGCGCCGTTCACTTTTCGAACTTTTCCTGTCGCGGTATCTCCGATCCAAAGCTCGATCCCGTTCGGTATCGTGTTCGTGAATGCGAAGGATTTTCCGTCTGGGCTCCACCGGGGAAGACTGATTTTAGGATTTGCGGAGAGGGGGATTCGCGCGTCGGTCCCGTCCGCGATGCGCTTCAATGTCAACCCGATGTAGTACGTGCCGCGATGCGGACCATTCGTGTTCGGATTGATCCTCTGGCCGGCGAGCCGCAGCATCGGTTGAGCGAGGTCGGCGACCGGCGGATAGGCTACGCGGTCGGCCAGCAGCATGTATTCGCGTGTCGGCGAAATCGATGCCGAGGGCGACAGAGGAGCATTAAGGACATCCAGGACGGCCTGGGGAGGTTTCTTGTAGCTGTCTTCACCGGAGATCGCGCTTCCTATCGCGATCAGAATCAGTACCGCCAGGAAAAGCTTCTTCGACATGAACCCTCCTCAGACTTATCTACGCGTCAGTTCCGCAGCCAATGACTCCGCGCTGTATAACTTTCTCAGCGCCTCGATGATAGCCGCACTGTGTACGCCGACGGCGCGGCCGCCTTCGGTTTCATCCACGTACCAATATCGATTCGGCAGTTTTTGAATGTTGCTATCGAAGTTCAGTCCGACGACTTCGGCGTTTCTGTTGATGATGGGACTGCCGGAATTACCGCCGATCGTATCGGCGGTATACACAAAATTCAACGGCGTGTCGAGGTCGAGTTTGGATTTGCCCTCGCGATACCTCTTCGGCAGATCGAACGGCGGCTTTTCGTCGAAGCTGCGAGCGCGGTCATAAAGACCATTGAACGTGGTTTTGTACGGCACGAGCGTCGTGTCTTCTTCGTAGCCGAGAACCTTGCCGTAGCTGATGCGAAGACTGAACGTCGCATCTGGATAGACGTTCTGTCCGTAAACCGCGAAACGCGCCGCCGCGATCTTTTCGCCGGCTGCGGTTTCGACGCTCAGGATGTGCTCTTCATTCCACGCGCGCAATTCGCGAATGATCGGCTCAATGCGTCGCGCGAGTTGAACGAGCGGATCGGATGATTTTGCGATCGCATCGGCGCCGCCCTCGAACAACGCTTTGCGCGAGTCGACACTCACCAGCTTCGTTCCCGCGATTACCGACTTCGCCACCGACGCCGGCGTTGAGCCCTGAAGAGCTGCTCGAATAAACGGGTCGTCGGCGCCGAGCGTTTTCTGCGCCTCTGCAAGCCATCCGGCAAGAATGGCTTCTTCCATTTCCGGATAGATCGGCGCAGGCGAGAAGAGGCTGAACTTCAACGAGTCCATCCTGGAATCGCGGAATTCGTCATAACGCTGAGTGTTCGGCTTTCGAATCTCCTCCGAATATCGAACAAGCGTGGAGGCAATTTGTCCAGGACGTGAGTAGGAAATCGTCGTGAACGCGATTCGTTTCGCGTATTGCGGCAGCGGTCGATAGGCCGCGGCGACCTGCTCCCAGGCGGAGCCGTATCGCTTCTGCAGATCCGGCCTGCGCGCGAGGTCGTCGCGGAGCGCTTTTTCTTCAGCTTCCTTTTTCGCCATCATTCGGGGATTCAACAGGCCGTCCTGCTGGCCGATCAGCCGCTTGATCGAATTCTCCAGGGACCGGCGCGGTTCACCGGACTGTCGCGCCGCTTCGGCATTTCGCTGCGCGTAACGCGCGAGAGCATCGCGTCTCGATGTCCAGACCTGCATCTGGAGGGGATTGCCGGCGTCGCGCTGGTAGTGAAGCTGCGCAACAGTGAGCAGCCGGCTTGTCGAGCCGGGATTGCCGGGAGCCAGAATGAATTCGCCTTCGGCGGCGCCCTTCGCGGACCACTTGAAGTAATTCGGCGTTTTCAGAGGCTGGCCGTTTTCGTAGACGCGAAAGAACGCGACGTCCAGATCGTAGCGAGGGTACGTGAAATTGTCGTAATCGCCGCCGAAGAATGCGATTTGTTCTTCGGGCGCAAAGACCAGCCGGATATCGGTGTACTTCTTGAACCGGTAGAGCCAGTATTCGCCGCCGCTGTAGAGCGTGACTACTTCACTGCGGTGGCCCGTCTTGTCGGTCGATTCTTTTTCGATGGCGGCTATTTCGCTTTTGCGCTGCTCGTTCGCGTCCTTGTCCGATGCGCCAGGCTTGACGGCGTTCTGCACGCGGCGTGTGACGTCTTCGTATGACACAAGGACGTTGATCTCGAGATCCGGCGAACGAAGTTCCTCGGATCGCGTCCGCGCAAAGAATCCTTCCTGCGTGTAGTCCCGATCCTTCGTGGAGATCTTCTGAAGCTGTCCGCTGGCGACGTGCTGGTTGGTCATCAAGAGCCCGTCCGGAGAGACGAAGGAGCCGGAGCCCCCATCGTTCAAGCGGACTGAGGCAAGACGGACATTTTCGAGCCAGGCGTCGGATGGCTCGAAGTTATAGCGCTCCTTCCATTGCTTGCGCGGGGGATTGTCGAACGTCCACATGCCTTCGTCCGCGCGCGTGGAAAGTGAGGACGCAAGGGATGTCAGAAACACGCATGCAAGAAAGAATTTCTTCATTTGAGAACCGCCTTGTTTCGGCATTCAGTGGGTCATGGCATAAACGATGAAGTTCATGCCGAGACGATAAGCCTGGCCGGAATATTTTTCAGGATAACAGGCGAGATCCATGTATTCCCAGGCGTCGCCCAGGTCGGAATTGTAGCTGGCGACGACCATCAGCCGGCCCTTATCGTTCGAGATGCCGTAAACGCGCGGTTCGATATCGTCGCGGCTTTCATACGTCGGACCACCGAAACACGCGTTTCCCTGGCCGGGCACCTGGATGGTCTCCGCGATATCGAAAAAGGTGTGAAAGACCTCGTGAGACAGGGGCAGGACTTCCATCCGGTATTCCGGAAAGACGCGTCGCATTTCGTATTCGAAGTTCGCTTTCTCTCTTAATCCCCAGAAATCATCGGCGTGAATGAAGCCGCCACGCAGGAGGTATTCACGAAGAGTCTTCACCTCTTCTTCACTCATATCCATCCCTCCGGGCTCGACGATATAGGCATAGGGAAAGTTGAAAAGCTCCGGATCCGTGATGCGGATCATGTTCGGATTCGGAAAGACTCGAAGGTTCGTCAGGCGCTGAATTCCGCCCATGAATTTGCAGTCCGCGCCGGGACTGTCCATCGACCAGCCTGTGCCTTGCTGAGGGAAGAAGTTGCCGCCGCCGAATTCCGGACAACGGTAATTCCGGGAGACGAAACGGCCAAAGCCGCGCGCGCCGTTTTCGCTGTAGGCGAGACGTGTGAAGAAGAACTCCACGTTGTCCTCAGGCTCATCCGCAAGGACGAACCATCCGACCGATCCGGCCAGCGCGATCAAAATGACAGCCGTGAGCACGACCCGCATTTTGTTCATGACTGCCTGGATTGTATCCGCAGCGGCGCCAATGCCAAAGCGCTCGGTCTCCTTTTCCCCGTGGGCCTACTTCGTGTCTTTCGAAAAGAAGTGGACAAGCACTATCGATAGAATCGCCACAACCGGCAAAATGACGAAGGGCAGCAGTTGATCGCTTAATGTCTGGGTTACGCCCGTTACACGGACCCACAAAGCCAGAGCACCAATCAGCATCGAACAACTGGCAATCAAAGCCGCTGTTGCAAAGAGTAATGCTGGGATCTCGATGCGGTTAGGTGACCGAGGCATGGACGTCACGACAACACGAGTGTTGAGGGAAGCTGGTTTCTTTTTAAGCGTTTTCTGGAACCATTTCCGAAGCACACGATCAATTGCGTCGTGCACCATCTGAACCAAGCTGATAACTCCACTGATGGTGGACAGAACTTCCAGGAGCTTCCCGAGACCGGAAAACGTAATGAGGCCGAACCATTCGATGCTTCCTTCTTCAAACTTAATCTGTACGGCTGGAGCAACTTGTAATTGTTCACGAAGCGTGTCGGCGATCTCTTCGTTGATTGAGGCCGCTGCATCTTTCAAAGTCTTAATGGCCTCAGTAGTTTTGTCGCTACTAATGTCGAGTTCTTTAGTATCGAGTGAACCCGAAAATGAAAGTGTCAGCGTCGGCAGCCCGTGTCTTTCTCTCGACATTACTTAAATCCTTTGGCGTGTGAGATCCGGGCATTTAGCCACGAGCGTGAGCATCTCGTCAAAGGAATCGCTGCGGCAAAACTGCGGATTCATCCGAAGGGCGGAGCAGGCGGTACGGTTGTCCGAGACTTTATGACGAAGCGTTCCGCAGGGGAGAGAGGGGGTTCAGGACTCGTGGTAGAGTCTCGAACAATGCTGGCCAGGCTGGTCATCTTGTTCTTCTTTGCTCCGTTTCTGCAGCCGCAGACCGGCCGGAAGAGTGTCTGGGAAGGTGCGTACGCAGCGGCCCAGGCAGAACGCGGGGTGAAGGCATTCACTGCAAATTGCGCCGGTTGCCATCAGGCGGATCTGTTGGGCAAGGGCGAGGCGCCGGCTCTCAAGGGGGATTCATTCATGGAACGATGGCAGGACTATTCGGTGAAGCCGTTGTTCAACCTGATCAAGACGGAAATGCCGCCCCTGCGATTCCGGACACCGGACACGAAACCGCTGCCGGATGAGATGTACGCTGACGTCATTGCGTATATCTTCAAGGTGAACGGCTTTCCTGCCGGGCCCGCCGAATTAACCGGCGGTAATCTCGATCAAGTGCAGATCGTCAGCAAGAGCGGCGCGCAGCCTCCGCCGCAATTCGCGTTGGTGCTTTCCGTGGGGTGTATGAGGTTTCGCCAGGTATCGTGGATGCTTTCCTATGCGACGAGTCCCGTCCGCGCGACCATGCCGGATCTTGCGGCCCGTGAAGAAATCCAGACGGCACGGACCGTGCCGCTCGGTCTTCGCGAGTATCGTCTGGCCGACTTCGGCTATCTAGCCTAGGGCGCGGCTTCAATCCGGAAGCGCTCGAGGATCACCGAATTCTCGTGAAGGGCTACATCATCCGTCAGCCGGAGTTTGAGCGGATCAGCGTAACGTCCGTAACGGACATCTCACCCGATTGTGAATAAAGTCTCCTCATCCCCGACTCGTATAGTGGCAAGCGAGTGCCCCAGGAGAATCTCTCCAATGCCTTTCTTTACACCGCTCGGTGCTGGATGAGACGAACCGTTTGCTCATCCACTTCGCGTCTTCGACTGCAATCTGTTGCAACTCACGTGCGTTAGGTTGCACCTCACATTCTGGACCGCACAGCTCCCTTCACGGCACGCGACCTGCTTAGGTTCTGCTCGTTCAAATTCGTAACTACAAATAATGTATCCAGCGAAATAAGCGGAGGTGCTGAATGGCTCATCGACGTTCTGTGAACTGTATTGTTCCGCCTCACATTTTGCGAAAGCTCATCGACAGCAAAGACAGAAAGCTACGGGAAATCGCTTTGAATACACTGCTCGCTTCCACACAGATTCGGGCACAGCGCGATATTCTCAGCCTGCTGCCGAACGCACTGGGAGCAGGTGAAAAACGCCGAACGATCTTCGATGCGAAAAACATGGAACCGGATCCCCCTCAGGGTGTACGGGTCCGCGGCGAGAATGATTCTCCTGTCGGCGACTCGGCTGTGAATGAAGCGTTCGACGGTTTGGGAACGACGTACGATTTTTATAAGCAAGTGCTTTCAAGAAACTCGATCGACGGAAACGGAATGCGACTCGACGCGATCGTTCACTATGGCGATAGCTTTAACAACGCGTTCTGGAACGGACAGGTGATGGTGTTTGGCGACGGCGATGAGGATCTGTTTACCAGCTTTACTAAATCCCTCGACGTGATTGCCCATGAACTCACTCACGGCGTGACCGAGAACACGGCGGGCCTCATCTACCACAAGCAGCCGGGCGCTCTTAATGAATCGATGTCGGACGTGTTCGGTTCTTTGGTAAAACAATGGTTGCTCAAACACGACGCCGCAAGCGCCGACTGGCTCATCGGAGCGGACGTGTTCACGCCAGGACTCGAAGGCGACGCGCTAAGATCGCTGAAGGCTCCCGGCACGGCTTATGACAGCGAGATGATTGGTAAAGATCCGCAGCCTGCCCACATGGACGACTTTCAAAACCTTCCGGATACCCGTTTCGGTGACAACGGGGGAGTCCATATCAATTCTGGAATTCCCAATCATGCCTTCTATCTCACGGCAGTTGCGATTGGCGGCAACGCCTGGGACGCCGCTGGACACATCTGGTACGAAACACTGTCCAAAAATACTGGGCCCGACGCGAAGTTTCAGGATTTCGCCGACGCGACGGTCGGTGTTGGGGGCCGTTTGTACGGGCCTGCCAGCCCCGAACAGGTTGCGGTTCGGGAGGCCTGGCGTGAAGTTGGGATTGAAGTAAAAGGTGTAGGATCCATTCGTCCCGCGAAGGTTACCTCGACAGGTGCAAGAGACACCAAAGGGGCGGACAAGGACTCCCTTTCGGAACTGCAGGCTAAAGTGGATTCTCTTGCAAGGACGGTCGAGCAGCTGGCAAAAAAGAGGGTCGCTTAGGGACGGTCGCTTAGGGACGGTCGCTTAGGACGCAACATGTCATCCGGAGAGATGAAACTTGAATTGGAGACCTCTGGAGGATTTGCTCCATCGGTAACGTCAAGCCGCTATGCACTTGACGTTGCATCTCTTCCGGAAGACACACGGAAACAAATCGAGGAGCTGGTCAAAGAACTGCTGGCCGCTCCTCGGTCCGACACCAATCCTCAGCTTCGGGACGCCATGAGTTATCAGTTGACCATTACGTCCGACGCGCACAAGGAAAGCGTCATAGCCGACGACGGGGGATTGTCGCGACCGATGAGAGATCTAATAAAGCTGATCAAGTCTTTCGGCTTGCGTACCAAACGATGAGTTTGGATCCCCCGCATTAAATAAGCAGGATTTCCCGAATTTCTCCGCATCGTTTCCCGGTTCGAGATGCGCAAGGCTGGATGATGTGAATTCAGCGCTGCCTGTGGCCATTATCTTCGCTCTCGGCCTCCTGGGGGCGGTTGTTCTGTTCCGGTTCTTCAAGTCCTCCGCGATCATCAAGAAAAAGGCTTACCAGGCAGGCGGAGCGGTCGCGGGCTTCGTCATCATCTACTCGCTGCTGTTCGGTTCTTACTACCAGATCGAAAGGCTGGAAAAGCAGAAGTTGGAAGCTACGATCCACGCCCTGGAGGAGAAGGCCAAAAAGCTGGAGATAGACGTCATTTCCGGTGTGGTGGCACCCGACAATCAGCCTGTGAAGGTCCGGCTGGTCATTGACGCCGTGGAACCGGACTCCGACGGGAAGTTCAAATTCAAGGTGCCGCGCATACTGCTGGAGAGTCCTACGGCGGCGCTGTACGCCATAACGGATGACGAACACATGATCCTCGATGTGAACTGCACGCAACCGCCGTGTCAACTTCCGGAAAGCTCCTTCTACCTCTACGCAGAGAAAATAGACGAAATCAAAATCCCAATACGGCTGATGAAAAGATGAAAAGGGTAATGCAGAAAGCGGCCGGTTTTGCTCTAGTCCTGATACTGCCTGTTTGCTTCCTGCAAGGACCGTGGCTTGAAGCGCAGACGGCCGGTGGCATCGTTCGCGGCCGTGTCCTGGATCAGAAAGGTGCGCCTGCCACCAGAGTCAAGGTCGTGGTTGGGGCAAGATGGGGCTTCACAGACTCCACTGGCCGCTATGTTCTCTCACGTGTTCCTCCCGGCAGATACAAAGTTGTTCTGGAACGCGCTGGAAAGAAGGCTGACGTGCAGGAGATCGAAGTGAAGGGACCGGTTACAGTTCAAGATCTGACCTGGCCATTCTCATGATTCCCAACTACTCTTGCCGGAGCACGACGGTGGGCGCGATTGTGGCGGCTCGGATCGCAGGAAGGAGCGTGGCTAGCAGGGCCGCGCTGCCGAGCACGGCGATCGCCCCCAGATAGGTGACGGCGTCCCACGGGCTGATCTCATAGAGGAGACCCGTAAGCAGCCGCGCCACGGCAAGCGCACCAGCAAGTCCCAACAGGAGGCCGATCACGACCAACCGCAGCCCTTGACCAACAATGAGCCGGATGACATCAGCGGCCCGGGCGCCCAGGGCCCGACGGACCGCGAACTCGCGTGTCCGTTGCCCCACCAGGTACGCCAGCACGCTGAAGATGCCCACGGCCGCCAGGACGGTCGCCACACTTGCAAACAGCCCAATTAGCTGCGTGCGAAATCGGGGATACGCCAGCGTGTCGTCAAATAGCTCATCCATGGTCTCGAATTTGACGGGCACGGTGGGATTCGCGTCGTTCAGGAGGCTGCGAAGCGTCGTGATGAGCGACGCCTCGTCCAACGAGGTCCGAGCCAAAATCGACGGCGAGTTGCCGAGGCCCTGGTT
>Ga0137465_1000352_pt1 | contig 22873 bp, 22 predicted proteins | sample EasRivERMGT828_2_FD_104906 | JGI IMG/M metagenome (GOLD analysis project Ga0137465, IMG submission 104906) | Soil microbial communities from meander-bound floodplain in the East River, Colorado, USA - East River MetaG ERMGT828_2 | ecosystem: Environmental > Terrestrial > Soil > Floodplain ... | reverse complement strand
GTGAACGCGAGCGCGGCGCAGCAGGCGCAAAACAACGCCGCCATGATTGCTCCACTCATCCACTCCTTCGGCATATGAACGAGGAGATAAAGGCCGAGGCCGCCCCCCAGACCGATGCCTCCAAGGTTGCCCGCCTGAAACCACGCACTCACGCTGCCTGCGTGATGCGGCGGAATGGAGCCGGCAATGATGGCTTCGACCGCCATGGCGACGATGGAATTCACGAAATTGGCTGCGGCAATAATAAAAATGAGAAGTGGAAAATGCTGTCTGTCGAGAGGCAACGCACTCATGGCGAACACGCCAACTCCGGATAACACCGTCGACAAAACGTACCAAACTCGCGGAGTGAGCGTGATATCGACAACCGGAGCCCATAGCCATTTCAACCAACTGATCATCGCTGCTGACGCGATGATGAGCGTCGCTTGCGAGATCGGAATGCCGCGCTGACTGGCCACGTTCGTCAAGGCAACGGAACCGAAACCGTACAAAGCGCCGAAAGGCAAATACAGAATGGTCCAAACGACGGGATGCGGAATGCCGGGCTCCCGGCGAGGTGCGTTCACTGTCCCTTTGTATCCCAAGAGAATGGACGCAATTCTTCGGGATGAGTCCGGATGTAAGCGACAACGCGGTGCCTCTTTTGCGGTCCGCGCCCGTCACTGTCCGCGCCGGATGGGCTCAGGATCCCCGGCCTGAACTGTTCGACTCTTTCGAAAATGGAGACCCAACGTTTCTTAATCGCTTCAATGCTCAGCCCGAGATCTGCGCTGAGTTCAGCGTCGGTTTTTCCAACGCGAGCCGCGGCAAGAAGCCTTTGCTCCGCAGGACGCAGCCGGAGTACCGGCGGCTGGTAACGATAGAGTGCCGCGGCAACGGAGTACGGTGCTGCGGAAACACTTTCCGGCGTCGCAACTGCCAATGCGCTCTCGGATTCGGGAAACTCCGCGACTACTCGATACGTTCCCGTCGCCCGAGCAAGGGCGATCCTGGAATGACCGATTGCTTCCTTCAACACACGGTTGAAACGATAGCCCGCGAAATGTTCGACGAAGCTGCTTCCCAGCAACGCCTGAGCCTCCGCGAGCTGACGGGCGTTCATGATTCCGTCACGCCACGTTCCGTACATATTCACGAAGTCGAGACCGTCGCCCGCGTTTCCAGCCCCAATCTGGCTTCGACTCAGCACGACCGATTCTCCGGAAGCGATCCCGGCAATGATCCGGGAGTTGAGCCCCGAGCGTGGGTCTTTGATTTCCCGATCGGCGAATCCTTTAGTGACAAACACGCCCATGCCGCACGCCACGATCTTGTGTCCCGCAATCGGCCGGTCGGTTTCAATCACGTTTGCGTGAAAAGATGGGTGATCCAGCAGAGACTTCCATACACGAAGAGCTGTGCGGCGCCCCGCGATCTGGTCCCCCAGACACGCAGGTTGAATACTGAGACATTCAGAGAGATCGGATTCTGAAATCGGCCGCCAGTTCATTTTATAGATGGCTGCGCGCTATCGCGCTTGCATTCGCTCCGCTCATGGACAGGTATCTTTTAGGTCATTGGAACGGATTTCAACGAACCGTAGGATAAGCCAGGACTCGGGCGATGGGTGCAACCATATCCCGGGGTTCAGGAGGCCAAATGCAAAAGCGGAAAAAGATAATAGCACGCTGGGCAGCGCTGTTAGCGCTCGCGTCGGCGAGTTCGCTGTGGGCGCACCATTCGCTGATACAGTTCGATACCACAACGGGCGTCACACTGAAGGGCACAGTCGTCCGGTTTGAGCGAGTCAATCCTCATACCTTTCTTTACATAGATGTGAAGGGCAAGGACGGAGAGATGCGCCTGTGGACCATTGAGGGTCCGAATGTCAATCAGCTCACAAGAATGGGTTTCGAAAAAGAAGCGCTGAAAGCGGGCGACGCCGTCGAGGCCTGCGGCTACCTGCTGAAAGCGAGGCCGGGCGAACAGTTTCTAACTGGCGAACTGCTGGTCCTGCCGGATGGAAGGAAACAGAGCTGGTTGGATTACGGACACCATAAGTGCCTTGGGCCGGACTACAAGGATATGCACTCAAAATAACGGAAAGTATCAATGGTGAAAGGCACGCACTCCGGTGTTTACGAGTGTGATTCCCAGGTCTCTGCAGGTCTGGGTAACAACGTCGTCGCGGGTCGAACCGCCCGGATGCGCAATGATGCCCACGTGATGTCGGTGAGCTTCACGCACGTTATCAGGAAACGGCAGATATCCATCAGACGCAAGGACGATTGACGGCAGAGTCTTCAACCACGGCCGTTCCAGGGCTCCATTGAACGTGGGCGGCACCGTCTGCAGAACATTGTCGAGTTCGGCGGATTCTGCCGCGTCGAGGCTTCCTTCGATGAGTCGAACTCGCCAGTTGATGCGGTCCTGCCTTTTGACCGACGGATTAAATCGCAGAGACCTGATGGCAGGATGTTGTCGAAATCGCCATACGTCGGATTTGTGGCACGCTATCCGCGTGCAGTCGATGCGTGATTGCTGGCCTGCACCGACGCCTGCGGTCTGACCGTTCACGGCACAGACGATTGAGTTGGACTGCGTGTACTTCAAAGTAGTTAACGCGACCAGAAGATCAAGCTTCCCGGAATCGGTGAGACGTCCGACAACTGGATCGGCGATATCGCCGGCATCGAACAGACGCGAGTTTCGTTGCTGACTGAGGACGAATCCGAAGATCGTTCGTTCCTCGAACTCCGGCGGTTCGTATCCAGGATCGATCTGCAGAACGAGGTATTGACCACCCTTCTTGGAGCGCAGGATCTCCAGGGCATCACCATCGAATGATGGAGCGATGATTCCGTCGGACACGACCATCTTCAATAGCGTCGCCAGTGGTCTATCCACCCGTTCTGACACGGCTACAAAATCCCCGAACGAAGATTTGGGATCGGTTTCCCGCGCCCGAAGATACGCGTTTGCTATCGCGCTCGCCGGAGGCTCGGCAATGTCAAATGCTTCAAACTCATCAGCACTGATGGCGCCGCAACAGCTGCACCCGCGGGGGATACATGCTTGAAACTGGCGGCCGCAGCCAGGCCGGTAGCGCTCCGCAATTCTGGACGAGTTGCCATCCATTGAGCGCATCGAGAACGTTAATGTACGAGGGAGTGCCGTTGAGAATCCGCAAAGCGCCATCCGACGGCACTTCAACAGATGCGACAGTCTGATGCGGATTGCATCCGTACTTCAGCTGCAGCTTATGACCCATGTTGATTGAGCATTTCAAGCGGGGTTCTAACCGAAGGTAGATCGGTCGAAACGACTTGCCAGATGATTTCAATGTCCAATCCAAAATAATCGTGAACGATACGATTGCGGAGTCCATTCATCACGTGCCATGGAATTTCCGGATGTTGAGTCACGAATTCCGCCGGCAAATGACGCGCGGCTTCTCCAATATTTCCAGATTACGCACTACGGCATCGATCGTGATGTTGCTCTGGACAAAGCTATCGTGATCCTTTCCTTGAATGTAACTCTCAATGCGCGTGATGGCACTGAGCATGTCCTGGATAATGAGGGCAGGATCCCGCTTAGGCATCGATCAAGTCTGGTTCGATCTGCTTCCAGTATGCCGGCGAGATTGCCCGACGCGAGACAACATCGGCGTGCCGTCCGAGGGCCTTTTCGATGTCGTCGGCGAGTTGTACAAATCGGAGTCCGATAGAAGGATCAACTTCTACAAGTATATCCACGTCGCTGTCATCGCGTGCGTCACCCCGGGCCCAGGAACCGAACAAGGCGAGCCGCCGGATCGGATATCGGGCCTTTAAATCACCATGGACTTTGCGTAGCGCATCGAGAATCTGATCCCTCATCGACATGCCTCTAGTCTAAGTCCCGGCGATCCAAAAAAGAAACGCGCAACAAGCTCTTTTGCTCGTTGCGCGTTCTTTATGCCGAAGGCGGGACTCGATTCATAAGACAGGATGAGACGTGTCTCACCTTGTCAATGCAAAACCCCATGGCATCACAGTTCGTAACACCGACCATCCTGCGGCACAGTATACCGAGATTATTACCCACTAATTCATCCGCTAATAGCGGACTTCGGAATGGTTTGCGACAGGTGCCACACGAAGTTCCTCTAGAGGACCGCCAACCGTCGAAGACGGCTGCAAAGGATAGCGCACAGCTGAGAATCGATAGTTCGATGTCGCCATCTCGGGCCGACTGGAGAAGTTCAACAGACTGTTCACCGAAAAAGCCACTGAAGGAGTTGCACGATCGGCATGACGGCGGCCAGCACGATCAACCCATTCCTAATACGCCGCCGCTCGTGTGGGTCCTCCGGGAGCGACCAACCCGACATCCGCCTGGACGCATCGATCCAGTCCCCTGGCTCCGTGTCTCGACGCTGCCCGTTGTCCTTATTTTTGGATTCCACCCGGAGTGGGATGCGAATCTTCATTTATTCATGCTGCTTTATCATCGACGGCTCTCTCGTCGCAGCTCCCGCAGCAACCCTGTCGATTTGTCCAGGCGGTTATCAAAAATTCTCCGGGCCACATCGAGTAGAGCGGCGACGAGCGGGTCGCGCAGCGCGTATCGCACGGACAATCCTTCCTTCTGCGCCGAGACGATGCCCTGGTTACGAAGCACGGCCAATTGCTGCGACACCATCGGCTGGTCCAGCGCGAGTTCCTCCTGCAGCTCCTGCACCGTACGCCCGCCTCGCACCAGGATCTCCAGCATTCGGATCCGCTTGGGATGAGCGAGTGCACGGAAGAACTGCGCCTTAAACATCTGAAGCTCACCTGTAGCGACGGCTTCGTTGCGCCTCTCCCTCTTTTGCGGCATTCGTGAAGCATAATATTAGAATATTCATATATACTCAAGTCGTCGATGCGCACCGAAATCAGCTCACCGGAACATCCTCTAACGCGCATGATCGATCACCTTGCACATCTGCTCCCGGCGCAGGGGCCCATCAGCATTTTCATTCACCACAACACGCTGCACGCGTTCGAGCACCTGCCGTTCGAAGGGGCGGTCGAGTATGCCGCGGTCCGGCTGGGGCGCGAGCCGTATCTGGCCGAGTCACGGTATCGCGACAAACTGGCGACTGGCCGCATTCACCCCAAAGACGTCGAGGCACTGCTCATTGAGCAATTGGGCGCGAGCGCGGCGGAGGATGTCGCGGGCGTGGGATCGCGGCTTGATCTGTGGCGCGCGGTGGTGCTGCACGGCATTCCTGCCCCTGCGGGGCGCGAGCTCTCGTGGATCCTCGAAGAGACCGACGTCCTGGCGCGATTCCGCACCGATGTGCCGGCGAGCGCGCGATCGGCGTTGACCGCTGTACGCGAACTGAACGATGGCGTGGACGACGAACGGCAGGCGGTGCAGCGGTTGTGGAACGCGTGCCTCGAGGCGGTGCGACGGGCCGACAGCCCGCCGGTCCCCGCGCAGGAGACTCCGGTTCGCCATCGCGACTGGCTGCTCGCCGTTCACGGTATCGACACCGATGCCTGGATCCATCCGCCGCTCATTCGATTCCTGTCTGGATATCTCGATCAAGGCCTCGTGCAGTGGGCCATGCCCGGGCGGGACCTGGGGATTCACGGCTGCTTTCTGGAGATCTACCGCACGTCACTGGCGGCGCAGTGCGGCCGTTGGGCCCGAATGCTGCCCGGCCTCGTCGCCGATGATCACGCCGCTGAACGGAGCGCGCTCGACTCGATCGCTCACTCCCTCGCTCAGCTCGGTGTTCATGATAACGAGTGCGAGGACTATCTGAGCGCCGAATTGCTGGCCCTGCGAGGATGGGCCGGCATTGTGCGGCAGATCGAAGAGCGGCCCGACCGGGTCCCTGCGCGGGATCTCACGGTCACGCTGCGCGGATACCTCGCGGTCCGCCTGCTGTTAGAACGGGCGGCACTCGACGAAGCCGCGCGACAACTCTCGTTCGGTGGACCGTTGCCGGCGCTCCGCGAGTGGCTGCGGCATCAGCTACCTGTCGCATCGCCCCCGACGGCGATCGAGCGGGCATGGCCCCTCTTCCAGGTCGCGCAGCTCTGCGGCCTCGATCCGTCGATCTTGGAGCAGTGGACGCCACGGCACGTGGTCGAGCTCGAATCCGAGCTGCAAGAGCTCGATGTCCTGCGTCGGCGTTGCATCCTGCACCAGGCGTTCGAGCGAGCGATCCGTCATCGCCTGTACGACGCACTCGTGCACCACACACCGCAAGCGCCGGTGGGACCGCCCACATTCCAGGCAATTTTCTGCATTGATGAGCGGGAAGAGTCGTTTCGCCGCCACCTCGAAGAGGTCGAGCCTAACTGCGAGACGTTTAGCACCGCCGGCTTCTTCAACGTGGCGATGTATCACGAGGGCGTGACGGACGCTCATCCGCGTCCGCTCTGTCCTGTGGCAATCCGTCCAGACCACTACGTCGCCGAAATCGAAGCGCACGGGGATCGCCTGATGCAACGCGCGCGGCGTTTGCACCAGCGTGCCGCAGGCTTCCTTGGCTACAACGTGCATCTGGGAAGCCGGCTGCCGATGAGCGGGGCCGTGCTCATGACGGCGTTCGGTTGGCTGGCGCTCGTGCCGCTCGTCCTACGCGTGGTCTTTCCGGGGCTCTCGTCACGGTTGACGCGCATTCGCCAGACACCGTTCACCGCCAGCCGAACGCGGCTGCACCTGGATCGGGAAGACGAAGCGCCGCCCATTGGAAAGTATTCCGGCTTCACCGTGCGCGAGATGGCGGATATCGTCCGTCGAGTCATTGAAGATATCGGCATATGCGATCGCCTCTCGCCGCTCGTGCTCGTCATCGGGCACGGATCGGTCAGCCTCAATAATCCCCACGAATCCGCGCACGACTGTGGAGCGTGCGGCGGCGGCCGCGGCGGGCCCAACGCCCGCGCATTCGCGCAAATGGCCAACGATCCGCGCGTGCGGCAATTGCTCGCCGCCGAGGGCCTTACGATCGACGCGACAACGTGGTTCGTCGGAGGCCAGCGCAACACCTGCAATAACGAGGTGACGTTCTTCGACGACGATCTCCTTCCCGCGGCCTGGCGGCCGCTGTTCGAGCGGGGTGTGGACGCGATTGAGACGACAAGGCGTCGCGAAGCGCACGAAAGGTGCCGCCGTTTCGATGGCGTCCCGCAATGGTATCCGGCGGCGGCAGCGCTCGCCCACGTGCAGGGGCGTGCCGACGATCTGGCACAGCCGCGTCCCGAGTACGGGCATGCGACGAACGCGTTCTGCGTCGTCGGCAGGCGGACGCGAACGCGAGGATTGTTCCTCGACCGGCGGGCGTTCCTCGTGTCATACGACCCGTCACGCGATGACGACGGCGCGATTCTCGCGCGCATCATGGCCGCCGTCGTACCCGTCGTTGCCGGAATCAGCCTCGAGTACTACTTCAGCTACGTCGATCCGACCGGATACGGCTGCGGCACGAAGCTGCCTCACAATGTGACGTCGCTGCTTGGCGTCATGGATGGCGCCCAGAGCGATCTGAGGACCGGTCTCCCCTGGCAGATGGTCGAAATCCACGAGCCAACCCGGCTGGCGATCGTGGTGGAAGGTACGCGCGATCGGCTCCGGCGTGTCGTGGAGGCCAACCCGACCATCGAGCGGCTCGTGCGACAACGCTGGATCTGGTTCGCCTGCCTTGATGCGGATTCCGGCGCTTTGTGGGAACTCCGCGCCAACGGCTTCGTGGCGCACACGCCAGAACGCGGCCTTGCGGTGGTCCCGGGTGAATCGGCGGCTTGGTATCAGGGCAAGCGCGGCTTCCTGCCTCCGGTGGCGATCCTGCGAAAGCCGCCACTGCCGACGCACGAACGCGGAGTTTACCCATGATTCTGGACATGCCGAGCATTCCTCTCACGGTGTTGGTGCTGGTGGGCGTCGGATCGCCGGCACTCTTGCTCGCGCTGCTTGGGGTGGCGTCACTGCTCGGCCACCCTCTGCCCGAACGCTGGACGGGGCGCCTCGCCGGAAGCTCGATGATAATCGCGAGCGCCGCGCTGGTGATGGCGTTCGTTGTGTATGGAATGACGGCCACCGGCACCCAACTGCTGTCGTATGGTACCTGGTCGACATCGCACGAGGGGGGCATCGCGATCGAGTTCCTCGTCGATCGACTCTCGTTGGCGTTCGCGGCACTCACGGCCGCCATCTCAGGCGTCGTGTCCGCCTTTTCGAATCGATATCTGCACCTGGAGGCAGGCTACAACCGTTATTTTGTGTTATTCGCGATGTTCATCACGGGCATGTTGCTGGTGGCGCTCGCCGGGAACGTGGCCGTTCTCTTTGTTGGGTGGGAACTCGTCGGTCTCAGCTCGGCACTGCTCGTCGCCTTCTTTCAGGACCGGCCGGCGGCGGTATCGAATGCGTTTCGTGTGGTGTCGGTTTACCGTATCAGCGACGCGGCCATGTTGTCCGCCGCGGTCCTGCTGCGGCACGTCGCCGGCACCGACAGTCTGTCGCTTCTGTTTGGCGGCGCGGCTGCGACAGCTGGGCTGACCGCCACCAACGCGACGATCATCGCCATTCTCCTCATCGTGGCCGTTGCCGGCAAGAGCGCGTTGCTGCCCTTTTCGAGCTGGCTGCCCCGAGCGATGGAGGGTCCAACACCCTCTAGCGCCGTCTATTACGGATCGCTCTCGATCCACGCGGGGTGTTTTCTGCTGCTGCGCGCGGGGCCGCTGCTTGAACAGGCGCCCGCGGCCCGGCTGCTCGCCGGCGGTCTCGGCGCGGCCACGGCACTGTTCGCGGGGATCACGACGCGCGTCCAGAGCGACGTCAAGTCGTCGCTGGCGTATGCCTCGCTCACGCAAGTGGGGATCATCGTCACTGAAATTGCCGTTGGCTGGTACACGCTCGCGTTCGTCCACCTGGCCGGACATGCATGCTTTCGCCTGCTGCAATTCCTGAGTGCGCCGAACGTACTCCACGACCTGCACGGACTCGAGCACGCGATCGGGGATCACGACTCTCCAGGCCGCGGCCACTTCAGAATCCTGCGATCCGATCGCTCACGACGGCAACTGTTTCTGATCGCTCTCGAACGCGGATTCCTCGACACCATTCTCGACCGAATCGTGATCGAGCCGTTCACGCGAATGGCGGCTCTGATGACTCGTCTTGACCAGTGGCTGTGCGACGCCGTGCTGCCGGCCCCGCTGCCCTCCGCTGTCGACGAGGACGATGAAGATGAGTGACGCACGCCTATGGCTTGCCGGTCTTGTTCTCCTGCCGGTGCTCGTGATCGGCGCCTCCTATCTCCGCGTTGATGTCGAACGGTTGCGACGACTGGCTGTTGCCTCGGCGGTTGCCATGGTGCTTGCGGCGCTCACGATCGCGCTGTCTCCGCCGTTGCGCGACTTTTCGATCCGTGCTTCGGTGCTCACTTGGATTCCCGGCGGAGAAGACCTCATTCGGATCGACACGCTCTCGAGCGTTCTCCTGCCCTTCGCGGCAGGACTGTGGCTGCTCACCGTGGCGGTCACACCGCGCGCGGCGCTGGATCGCCGCGGGTTGCGGCGAACGGCGCTCGCGACGCTGTTGACGCTGACGTCGTTTCTCACCGAAAGCGCGGTTGTTCTCCTGCTGTTGTCGGCGGCATCTGTGTGGACATTCCTGTCTGCGCTCGACGATCCGGCGCACCGGTATCAACGCCAAGTCGTGGCGGTCTATCTGGGCGCATCGACCCTGCTGTTTGCCTCCGGAGTCGTGCTGCTTGTGAGTCCTGGGGTGCAGAACACGATAGTTGAAACGGTGGCGATGTGGCTGATCGTCGTCGCTGCTCTCGTACGGAAAGGGATTGTCCCGTTTCACGCGTGGGTGCCGGAGGTGTTCGATCACGGACGGCTGGGACCGGCCATCCTATTCAACGCACCGCAGGTAGGCGCATACATCACTATAGTGCTGATCGTGCCGAGGGCATCGCCCGAGATGTTGCGGACCATCGCCTTGCTGGCGCTTGGGACCGCCGTGTACGGCGCAGCCCTTGCGCTGGTGCAGCGCAGCGCCCGTCGGGCCTGCGGTTACCTGTTCATGAGCCAGTCGGCACTGGTGATGGCAGGTCTCGATTGCACGAGCGTGACCGCGCTGGCCGGCGGCCTGTTAGTGTGGCTGTCCGCAGGACTGGCGTTTGCAGGACTCGCCCGCTGCGTCCTGGTCCTCGAGGCGCGTCGCGGGCGGCTGGATCTGACCAGCTATCACGGCGGGTATGATCGGATGCCAGTGCTGGCGATCAGTTTTCTTGCCATGGGGCTCGCATGCACGGGCTTCCCGGGAACGCTCGGCTTCATCGGTCAGGAACTGTTGGTGGACGGCGCAGTCGACGTGTTTCCAGTCATGGGATTCGCTGTAGTCATTGCGTCGGCTCTGACCGGCCTGGCTGTGCTGCGGATGTACTTCTCGCTCTTTTGCGGCCGCTCCGACGTGCTCGCGCATCCGAGTCTGCGGCTTGGGTTGAGGCCGCGCGAAGCATGGACGTTCATGACACTCGTCATCGTGCTGATCGGTCTTGGTCTCGCGCCTCGCCCGCTCGTCGATTCGCGCTTCAATGCGAGCCAGGAGATTTTGCAGCTGCGCCAGCAGCGCATGTTGCGCAGCAGCGCACTGCAGTCGATTTACTGAAAGCGCGTTCGAAACCTCAAGAATCCGAAGGCTTCCGATTTTACAGTTTTCCTCTTGTGAATTGGGCGAGACCAGAGCCGCTTGACGGTTTGGCGAAGCGGCGTGATAGCGGGTTGATTATGCCGAAGGCGGGACTCGAACCCGCACGCCTTGCGGCGCCACCCCCTCAAGATGGTGTGTCTGCCAATTCCACCACTTCGGCGAGGTCGATCGAACTACTTCTTTTCGGGCGCCTTCTCCGGCGCTTTCTCAGGCGTGGCCGGCGCAGCCGGCGTGGCCTCAGGAGCCGTCTGCTGTTGCGGCTGACCTGCCGGCGGTTGCCCCGGAGCCGGCGCTTGTTGCTGTTGCTGTTGCTTCGCGCCTTCTCTGATCACGGATGAGCCGCCGGGCCGCGAGATCAGAATCGTGAGCGCCAGCGACGTGATCATGAAAATGATTGCAGAAGCCGTGGTCGCCTTACTCAATATCGTGCCGGCGCCGCGGGCTCCGAATGTCGCTTGTGAACCGCCGCCGCCGAAAGCCCCTGCCCAGTCCGCGCCCTTACCCTGTTGAAGCAGCACTACCAGAATCAGAAAAATGCAAACGATGACGTGAAAGATCGTCAGGATTGTAGTAATCATTTATTTGTATTTGATGATGGCTGCAAACGATGCCGGATCCAGACTTGCGCCTCCGACAAGCGCGCCATCGATATCCTCATTTTTCATTAGAGCCGCAATGTTGTCCGGCTTGACGCTTCCACCGTACAGAATGCGAAGCGCATCAGCTGCAGCTTCGTTATAGATTTCTGCGAAGGTTTTACGGATAGCGGCGTGCATTTCTGCGGCGATTTCCGGTGTTGCCGTGCGCCCTGTGCCGATCGCCCATACAGGCTCGTAAGCGACAATAATATGGGAAAGGTCATTCATGGTCAACCGGCCCAATCCGTTGCGGACCTGCCGACGCACCACATCCAGCGCCTGCCCACCATCACGCTCCGACAATACTTCACCAACGCAAACAATCGCCTTGAGGCCGCCGGCGATCGCCGCTCGCGTTCTTTTCTCGACGGTTTCGTCAGTTTCCGCAAAATACTGGCGACGTTCCGAATGACCGATGATCGCGTACGTACACCCCACGTCACGAAGCATCTTGACGGATATCTCACCGGTAAACGCGCCCTGCTCTTCCCAATGTACGCTTTGTGCTGAGATCCCGATTCGCGAACCTTCGGCCATGGCCACGGCCGTTTCGAGGGCTGTGAAAGGAGGCGCGACGACCATGTCGCAATGCATGACGTCTCTCACCTGTGGAAGGATCGCCTGGAAGAACGCGGTCGTCTCGACCCGCGCTTTGAACATCTTCCAATTCCCCGCAATGACCGGCTTTCTCATGGATTCTTGTCCGTCAAAATCTCAACGCCCGGCAGCTTTTCACCAGACAGAAACTCGAGCGAAGCGCCGCCACCGGTCGAGACATGAGTAATCTTCGACTCCACGCCGGCCTGCGACACTGCCGCTGCGGAATCGCCGCCGCCAACGATTGAAAATGCATTCGCTTCGGCGACTGCCTTCGCGACGGCAAAAGTGCCTTGCGCGAATTTCGGTTTTTCGAAAACTCCCATCGGGCCGTTCCACACGATGGTCTTCGCCTGTCGGATGATCTCGGAATACCGTTTCACTGTCTCCGGACCGATATCCAGACCCATGCGGTCGGGCGGCGTGTTCTGGACGGACGTCACGGTGGCGTCTTCACTATCCAGGCCCGGAGCGACGACATGGTCCACCGGCAATTCGAGGGCAACCTTTTTTTGCGCTGCTTTCGCCATCAATTCCTTCGCGAGATCGATCTTGTCGGCTTCCACCAGTGACTTGCCCGTCTCGAATCCCTTCGCCCGAAAGAATGTGTACGCCATCGCGCCACCTATCAAAATCGTGGTGGCGATGTTGATAAAGCTCTCAATGAGTTGGATCTTGTCGGATATCTTCGCCCCGCCGACGATCGAGACATACGGCTTCTCAGCCTTCGTCAGGGCATGCGAAAGCGACTCGATCTCCTTCTGCATCAGGAAGCCGGCGGCAGCCAGCTTCACCTTCGTGGCTATTCCAACCGTCGAAGCATGCGCGCGATGCGCCGCGCCAAAGGCGTCATTTATGTATACGTCGCACAATGCCGCGAGTTGCGAAGCGAAGGCAGGATCGTTCTTTTCTTCTTCAGCATGAAATCGGAGATTCTCGAGAAGAAGCACTTCGCCGTTCTTGAGAGCGGTAACCATGCGCTCGACCTCCGGCCCAACACAATCTGGTGCAAACTTGACAGACTTGGCCAGCAACTCCGACAGCCGGCTGCCGACCGGCTTCAAACTGTACTTCGAGTCCGGCTTGCCCTTGGGCCTGCCGAGATGCGACGCGAGAATAAGCCGTCCGCCTTTCTCGATGACGTACCGAATGGACGGAAGCGAGGCTTCGATACGGTTATCGTCGGTAATCCTTTCACCATCGAGAGGAACATTGAAATCGACCCGCATGAACACACGCTTACCGGCGAGATCCAGATCGCTGATCGATAGCTTGTTCATTTTCTTAGCGTCGGGCCTTTCTTTAAAGCTGCGCCCTGTCGGGCTTGCGCTTCGCGCGGCCAAGCTACTGTCGGTACACCGCCTCTACTTATGCTGTGCCCTATCGGGCTTGCGTTCCGCTCGGCGGCCCTCTTGATTTGCATTTTGGCCGGTCCCCCCACGCCTACTTGGAAACGATTTTGATCAGATCACGAAGCCGGACGCTGAACCCCCACTCGTTGTCGTACCACGAGAAGACTTTGATCATCCTGTCACCGAGGGTCTTGGTGAGCGGTCCGTCCACGATCGACGAGTGAGAGTTGTGCAGAAAGTCCGCGGAGACGAGTTCCTCGTCCGTGTACTGAAGGATTCCTTTCATCGGACCGGCCGCGGCGGCTTTCAGGGCCGCATTCGCGGACTCCACACTGACAGGCTTCACAGTTCGGACGGTGAGATCCACGAGGGAAACGTCCGGTGTCGGAACGCGAATAGCAATGCCGTCCAGCTTACCCTTCAATTCAGGCAGCACCAGGCCGATCGCTTTCGCCGCGCCGGTCGACGTGGGAATCATTGAAAGCGCCGCTGCTCGCGCCCGGCGCAGGTCGGGGTGAGGCAGATCGAGAAGCTTCTGATCGTTCGTATAGGAGTGAACGGTTGTCATCAGACCGCTTTCGATCCCGAAGGTGTCATGCAGAACCTTGGCGAGAGGAGCGAGGCAATTCGTTGTGCACGAGGCATTCGAAATGATGTGGTGCTTCGAGGCATCGTAAGTGTTGTCGTTGACACCGAGACAGACCGTGATGTCTTCGCCCTTTGCCGGAGCCGAGATGATGACTTTCTTGACCGACCCGCGCATATGTTTCCGCGCATCGGCGGCGTCGGTGAACAACCCGGTGGACTCCACAACGACGCTGACACCAAGTGACGGCCAGTCGATCTTTCCAGGATCCCGCTCCTTGAAAACTTTGATCGACTTCCCGTCAACAATGATGCTGTCTTCGCCGGCCTTGACGTCGGAGTCCAGATTCCCCAAAACCGAGTCGTATTTCAGAAGATGCGCGAGGGTTTTGGGATCGGTAATGTCATTCACAGCTACGATTTCGATTTCCTTATCACCGATCGACGTGCGGTAGAGATTGCGTCCGATGCGTCCAAACCCGTTGATGCCCACTTTGATCGCCATAATTGCTCCTTTGAAATTAAAAAGTATACTCTGCCACACGAGCGGCTTGCGAGTGCAAGCCCGATAGGGCGCAGCCATCAAGTAAAGTTATGTATTTCATATACACATTGGTGCTGACGGTCGGACTGATTGTCGCGCTGCCTTACTATCTTGTTCGGTTTCGAAAGTATTTTCCGACCCTGCCCAACCGCCTCGGATTTTTAACAATTCCGCAATTGAAGCGCGCGATATGGGTCCATGCCGTGTCCGTCGGGGAGGTCCGAGCCGTCGAAAAACTGCTGGAGAGACTTCGGCAACAGTTCCCTTCGAGGCCCCTCGTGGTGTCGACGACAACGCCAGCCGGTCAGCAACTCGCTCAGGTACGCAGCGATATCGTCGACCACACTTTCTATTTTCCACTGGACCTTCCGTGGTGCGTTAAACGCGTGATCGATCGCGTCGACCCGGAAATGGTGATCATCGCGGAAACCGAAATATGGCCGAACTTTCTTCGCGCATGCCGCGCTCATCACGCGCCTGTCGTCATGATCAACGGAAGGATTTCAGACAGGTCTTTCTCGCGCTACCGCGTCGCGCGTCGATGGCTGCGTCGAGTCTTTGAAGATTACACGGTCATCGGAATGCAGTCGGAAATGGACCGGCAACGGATCGAAGCGATCGGCGCCGACCCCAGGAAGGTAACGGTCCTCGGGAATCTCAAGTACGATGCAGTGGTATCAAGCCGCACGATGGATAGCGCACTCGCTGCGTTTCTGCGCGGCTGGGAGCCGCTTTGGATCGCTGCAAGCACCATGCCGGGCGAGGAAGAACTGGTGCTCGATGCATTCCAGGAACTTCGCAGAGATCACTCCAGTCTCAAACTCCTGATCGCGCCACGTCATCCCGCCCGGTTCAATGTCGTAGCGGAAATCATCGAGAAAAAAGGCTTCGACCTGGTGCGCCGTACACACCTTGCGGGTTCCGGAAATGTGTTCCTGTTGGATACGATCGGGGAACTCGCCGCCGTTTTTCAGTACGCGGCGGTTGTGTACGTTGGCGGCTCGCTGGTCCCAACCGGCGGACACAATGTGCTCGAACCGGCACGCCATGGCAAACCGATCGTTTTCGGGCCGCACATGGAAAACTTTCGCGACATAGCCAGGCTGTTTCTTCAGGCAAAAGCTGCCATACAAATCTCGAACTTCAACGAACTCGCGCCCGCAATTTCAAATGTCCTCGCCGATCCCGCCTACGCGGCAGGCCTCGGCCGTAACGCGCTGGCAGTCGTTCAGCAAAACACCGGCGCCACCGAACGCGTATTGCAGGTGCTCGAACCTGTCGGGGCGCCGTGAGCAGAGCATTCCGGTTGGTCCTCCGCGCCCGCGAGAAGCTGTACGAGTCAGGCCTCCTGAGCAGCCTGCGGCTGAATCATCCCGTCATCAGCATCGGCAACCTGACGGTCGGCGGCACCGGGAAGACGCCGCTCGTGATCGCGTTGGCGGAAGGCCTGCGCGATCGCGGATTCCATCCGGTCGTTCTTTCGCGCGGATACGGCAGGCTGAGCAGGGGTGTTCTGATTGTTGGGTCCAAAGGATCCGATTGGGAGCAATGGGGCGATGAGCCGGTTCTGATCAAGCAGCGTCTGGGGAACGTCCCGGTGGTGGTCGCAGCCAATCGATACGAAGCCGGAATGCTCGCGGAGCGAAAACAACTCGGGGACATCTTTGTGCTCGATGACGGATTCCAACATCGGCGGCTGCATCGTGACGTGGACCTCGTCACGATCGACCCTGCGGAATGGGCGGCGGGAGAACTGCTGCTTCCGATCGGCCGATGGCGCGAGCCGAAGTCGGCGATCTCTCGCGCTCACGCGGCCTGCGTGCAGGACGTCGCCGGCGCAGGCCGGCCGGACCTCCCGGTTCCTTCGTTCGTCGTGAGAACGGAAACGGACGAGATATACAAAGAAGATGTCCGGGAACCCCTCGAGAACCTCAAAAAACGCCACGTCGTCGCTTTCGCCGGAATCGCCAAACCCGAGCGCTTTTTCGGCGCGCTCGAATCGCTCGGAATTCGGCCGGTCGAATGCGTCCGATTCCGCGACCATCACCACTATGCGGCTCACGAGATCGAGAATCTCGGCGGTGAGATCCTGATCACCACCGAGAAAGATGCCGTCCGGCTCCGGACCGTGACGGCGCGGCCATACTTCTACCTCCGCATCTCTGCTAAGATTCCGGACTTCGACGGCCTGATGTCTCTTATCCTGAGCCGTCTGCCGAAGTCGTGAGCGGCGCGAACGCAAGCCCGACGCGAAGCGCAAGCGCGATAGCGCGCAGCCTCAAGACAGGGTGCAGCCATCAAGACGCGTAGCGCAAGCCCGACAGGGTGCAGCCATCAAGACGCGTAGCGCAAGCCCGACAGGGTGCAGCAACCAAGAAATGATGCAAGTCGAAAAGATTCTAATCCGCGGACCTAACTGGGTTGGCGACGCGGTGCTTGCCATTCCAGCCATGAAAGCCGTCCGGCACCATTTCCCCAACGCTGAGATCACGCTGTTGGTGCGGCCGTGGGTGGCCGGCCTTTTCACATCCGCGCCATTTGTGGACAAGGTCTGGAGCGAAGAGAAGCCGTCAGGTCTTGCGGAATGGACTCGCATGGCCAGAGCGATTCGCACCGGCTCATTCGATCTCGGGCTGCTGCTGCCCAACTCATTCGAGTCCGCGCTCATGATGTTCCTCGGCCGAGTGCCTCGTCGAATCGGATACGCGACCGACGGACGCCGCTGGATGCTGACAAACTCGATTGCGCCGGCAGCAGCGCATCAACACCAGGTGCACTACTACCTGGACCTGGTCAAAACGTTGTCCGCAAAAACCGAAACACCGTCGATCGAAATCAAAGCGGCCAGTGCAGAGCGGACCGAAGCGCGAACACTGCTGAAGGCCGAAGGGATTGCAAACGACGCGAAATTTCTGGTCCTCAATCCGGGCGCGGCGTACGGATCGGCGAAGCGCTGGAATGAAGAGCGATTCGCCGCCGTTGCGGACACGCTCGCCGGTGAGTTGAACCTGTCAGTGGTGCTGATCGGCTCCGAAAAAGAGCGGCCGATTGCGGAACAGATTCGGGCCGTTATGAAGACCCGGAGCGCAGTGCTGACCGGCAAAACCTCGCTGGAGACGCTGATTGGAGTTTTAGCCGAGTCGTCGCTCATGGTTACGAATGATTCCGGACCGATGCATATCGCCGCAGCTCTCGGTGTGCCCACCGTTGCGGTTTTCGGTTCGACGGACGAGAGAGTCACCGGACCGTATGGTCCGCGCGCCCGGATCGTCAAACATGTTGTTGAATGCAGTCCCTGCCTGCTGCGCGAGTGTCCCATCGATCACCGGTGCATGACTCGCGTGACAGTCGAAAATGTGTGCACCGCCGCACGCGAATTGTTGGCCGTTCGATATGCCTAGCGCCATCTTCCTGGATCGGGACGGGACCGTTTCCGAAGAGATCGGGTACGTATACAACGTCGATCTCTACAGGCCCTATCCGTTTGCAGGTCCGGCAATTCGGAAGATCAACGAGAGTGGTATGAGAGCGATCCTCATCACGAATCAATCCGGCATCGAACGCGGCTACTTCCCGGAGTCGCAGGTTCACAAGGTGCACGAGATCCTTCGCGCCGAACTCGCCCGCCACGATGCCCAACTCGATGCGGTTTACTTCTGCCCCCACCACCCCGACACGGGATGCGATTGCAGAAAACCGCGGCCGGGCATGCTTCTGCGCGCACAGCGGGAACTGGGAATCGATCTAAGGCAGTCGTACGTCATTGGCGACAAGTACCTCGATATCGAAGCCGCGCATGCCGCCGGGGCACGGTCGGTTCTGGTGATGACCGGCTACGGCCGGGAAGAGTTGGAAAAACACAAACATCTTCCGTTGCAAGCCGACCTCGTGGCGGAAAACCTTCTTGAAGCGGTGGAAACAATCCTTGCCGGGGACCGTCCTGGGGACCTTCCCGGAGAGCCGGAATGAAGCTCCGCACGCTTTCAGAATTGCCGGATCTCTTGAAGGGCAGACGCGTCGTGCTTGCCGAGGGAGTCTTCGACATTCTGGATGTCCAGGATCTGCGATATCTGAAACATGCGCGCTCCCAGGGCGACGTTCTCGTCGTGGCGCTTCGCAGTGACAAGTCGTGCGGCGAAATTCCGCCGCTCACGCCTGAAAGTGACCGCGCCGCCCTTGTTTCAGCTCTGAGTTGTGTAGACTATGTCGTCCTTTTCGACGAGCAGGACGCGTCACAGGTCATCGAGACGCTGCGACCGGCCATTCATGCCAGACGCGCGGAAGATCCGAGGGACGTTTCGGTTGCGGGCATTATTGGTAGAATTCTGCAAAAGGCATCCACATCATGACGAAATCGAAGATGGACGCATTAAAGGGAACCAGGCTGAGACGGTTTCTCGTCGTGAAATTCGGATCGCTCGGCGATATCGTTCATTGCCTGCCATCCGTAGCACAGCTCCGAAATGCATTTCCCGATGCGGAAATCGACTGGCTCATCGAGCGAAAGAACAAAGTTGTCGTTGAATTGAGCGGGCTGAACGTCCGCATCATTCCGATCGACACGTACCAGTGGCGCAACAGTCCCGGCATCGGCAGCGCCAAGGAAATTGCGGAGCTGGTCTGGGCCCTCAGCACCGACGGGTACGACTGCACGATCGACTTCCAGGGGCTCCTGAAATCCGCGTTTTTCGCATACCTCTCGGGAGCGCCGGTTCGCATCGGCTGGGAACGTGACTTCCTGAGAGAGTCGGTCAGCCGCTTTTTCTACACAGAGGTAGTGACGCCGAAGCGCGTTCACATCATTGACCAGCAGATGGAACTGCTGAACCCGCTGGGAATCGATCCCAATTGGGAAACGGAGGTCCGGCTGAAAGCAGGTGCCGCCGCGCGCAGATCAGTGGAAAAGAAACTGGCGGGGTTGACCGACTACATCGTCATCAATCCGGGCGGCAACTGGGCGACAAAAATCTGGGAGCCGGAACGGTATGGCGAACTCGCCCTGCGGCTCATGAATGAAGGTCATCAGGTTGTCGTCACGTGGGGGCCTGGCGAAGAAGAACTCGGCCGCCGCCTGCTTCGAGCCGCCGGTCACGGCGTTCGCGAGATCGCAACGACGCTGGAAGAACTTGTCGCGCTCTGTGAAACCGCAAGGCTGTTTGTCGGTGGCGATACCGGACCGATGCATTTTGCCGCAGCTGTTGGAGCTCCGATTGTGGCGATATTCGGTCCGACGAGCAGCGACCGCAACGGACCTTTCCGCCGCGAAGATATCGTTGTGGAACGACGGCTCTCCTGCCGTCCCTGTTATGAACGCGAGCGCTGCCCGCTCGAACACTGGCAATGCATGCTGGATATCACCGTCGACCATGTTATCGAAGCCTGTCGTAAGCGGCTTCTGCTGGCCGACGCGAGACCCACTCTGCAGCCTGCGAAGTAATGGCCCAGAAGCTGCGCGTGCCTTTGGGATTTGTGCTCGCCGCAGCGGTCGTCTTGCTCGCCACGCCAACCCCTCTGTCGATCTTGATTGGCCTGCCCGTCGCTTTGGTTGGAGCCATCTTCAGGGCGCTGGCCGCCGGCGTGATACGAAAGGACTCCACTCTCGCAACGTCGGGCGTTTACTCGCTCACACGGAATCCGCTCTATTTCGGAAGTTCTCTGCTGTCAGCCGGCTTTGCGATCATGAGCGCCAATGAATGGGCCGCGGCGCTCATGATCGTGCCGTTCGGATTGATCTACCCGGCTGTCATGCTGAGGGAGGAAGAACACCTGACTCGGCTGTTTCCGGACGAGTTCCGCGCTTACAAATCCAGAGTGCCACGTTTCTTTCCGCGATTGACGCTGCAGTTTCCGCGATCGTTCTCCCTCAATCAGTACATTTCGAACCGTGAATACAACACAGCGCTCGGATTATTGGCGGGATTGGGCGTCTTTTGGATGAAGTCCTGGCACGGGTGATCAAATTAACCGGTTGATTCGATCCGGGTGAAAACCTATACTCAAAAAGAACCTTTGAGTGGGCGTCTCGCCCACTTTTTTGTTGTTATGAGCATGGGAGTCGAGTGGGACCGGGTAAAGCGTCTCATTAATGAAGTTGTTGAAGGGCAAGGTTATGAATTGGTTGATGCGGAACTTAGAGGTGGTGGACAGAATTCGATCCTGCGCCTCTTCATCGACCATCCGGCCGGCATTTCCCATCACGATTGCGAGTTGGTCAGCGAACAAGTAGGAACGGTACTCGATGTTGAAGATCTGATTCCGTTTTCTTACACGTTGGAAGTTTCCTCCCCAGGTCTGGACAGGAAGCTGGTCAAGGAAAGTGACTACACTCGCTTCGGGGGTAAGCTGGCCAGAATCCAGACCCGCATCCCTCTTCATCAACAGAAAGTGTTTCGTGGACGTCTTCAGGGAGTTCACGAGGGAAAGGTCCGGCTGGAATTGCCTAAAGGCAATCTGCTGGAGATCCCCCTGGACGTGATCCAGGAAGCGAGACTCGAGTTTGACTGGGCGGCAGAGATGCAAAGAGGCAGTGGCGGAGCGCAAGCGCGATAGCGCGCAGGCTAAGGAGAAGGTACCTAGAGGGAGCGTTACTGATGTCGAACGTGCTTTTTCAAACGATCGATCAAATCAGCAGAGAAAAGGGAATCGATCCGTCGGTGGTAATCCACGCAATCGAGGATGCGATCGTCGTGGCTTCACGCAAATACTTCAAATCGAATGAAGAGTTGCGTGGCCGCATCAATCCCGAAACCGGTGAAATCGATGTCTTTGCCGTGAAAAAGGTTGTGGACGCAATCACGAACCCCGGCCGTGAGATCACGCTCGACGAAGCGCGGGAAATCAAGCCGGACGCTCAACTGGAAGAAGAACTCGAATTCAAGAAACCCACGGTGGGACTCGGCCGAATCTCGGCACAGATGGCCAAACAGGTCATCTTTCAGAAGGTACGTGAGGCGGAGCGCGAAAGCGTCTATGCCGAATACCACAAGCACGTGGGCGAAGTCGTGAACTGTGTCGTCAAGCGTTTCGAGAACGGCGACATCATCGTCGACCTCGGCAAGACGGAAGGCAAACTCGGGAAGCGCGATCAGTCGAGGCTGGAGAACTTTTCGGTCGGCGACCGCATTCGCGTGATCATTACCAAAGTCGATAAGACCGCGAAGGGACCGCAGGTCATTGTCTCGCGCACGGCGCCCGAACTCGTCCAGCACCTGTTCCAGACCGAAGTGCCGGAAATCTACGACGGCACGGTTCAGATCAAGAGCATCGCGCGGGAAGCCGGAGAAAGAACGAAGATCGCCGTGTCATCGCGTGAAAAGGACGTCGATCCTGTCGGCGCGTGCGTCGGCATGAAGGGTACGCGCGTACAGTCGATCATCCGGGAATTGCGCGGCGAGAAGATCGACATCATCCAGTGGAATGACGATACCGTCGCATTTGCGACGAACTCCATCAGTCCGGCAAAAATCAGCCGCGTCTCGATCGTCGACAGCACCGACAAGATCATGGAGATGGTGGTCGAAGACAGCCAGCTTTCGCTTGCGATCGGCAAGAAGGGTCAGAACGTGCGCCTCGCGTCAAAGCTGATCGGATGGCGCATCGATATCAAGAGCGAAGAAGAAAAGCGAGCTGAAGTTGAAAGCCAGATGGAACAACTCCAGCAGGAGGTGATTCCGACTCCGCTGGAAACAATGCCGGGACTCACTTCCAGCCTGACTCAAAAACTGACAGCAGCCGGCATTGGAACAGTGGAGCAGTTGGCGAATCTCTCGCCAGAGGACCTTCAAAACATTCCGGGAATCGGCGAAAAAACGATCGAGAAGATCAGCGATGCACTTTCCGAGTTCTACACTCAATCGCCGGCGTATCAGGATCAGATGGAACGGCTCGCGCAGCAACACATGTTCCGTAGAGATGAACCAGCCGCTGTGGATACCGCGGAAACCAATCAAACATCGGAGCGCGCCGAGGATCAGGCCGCTACTGCAGAGAAAGTGCCGGAGGAGTAAAATGAGTGATACCCTTTCGTGCCAATTTGTTAGAGGACTGAACTAAACGAATGCCAAAGCTTCGAGTTTACCAGCTGGCCCGCGAGCTGAACCGCGACAACTCCGAGATCATTCGCGAACTGCAGCACATGGGCGTGCCGGTGACTTCGCACTCCAACACGGTTGAGGATCGTCTGGCCGACAAGCTCAGGAAAGAACTGGGCGTGTATTCTCCCAACGCCGGCAAGGTGGCCGCCGCTGGTGGCGACGATATCGTTGCCGTCGAGGTGCCTGATGATGTCGTCGAGGCGCCTGTGGAGACTGTCGCGGTCGAGCCGGAACCTCCTCGCATTGAAGCTAAAGCTGAACCCAAAGTTGAAACTAGAGTTCAGGAACATGCGCCACCCGAGCCTAAGGTAGCAGCGCCGACTGCTCCGCCGACCGCTCCGCAGGTGACTCCGCCGCCGGCACCGCCGGCTGCTC
>Ga0137465_1000348_pt1 | contig 22979 bp, 24 predicted proteins | sample EasRivERMGT828_2_FD_104906 | JGI IMG/M metagenome (GOLD analysis project Ga0137465, IMG submission 104906) | Soil microbial communities from meander-bound floodplain in the East River, Colorado, USA - East River MetaG ERMGT828_2 | ecosystem: Environmental > Terrestrial > Soil > Floodplain ... | reverse complement strand
TGCCGACGCCGGCAAGAAGGCCGAGCCGACGTACAACGCCAGCGATGAGATCCCCGCCTACACCGGCCAACACGAGAGCGACCGCGTCTCGAAGATCCAGGAGATTTCGGTCGATCAGATCGAGCCAACCGAGTCCGCAGACGAGGCGAGCGTCCTGCGCATGATGGCCACGATGCGCTCCGGTGAGCCGCTGCCTGCCGTTGTCGTGGAGTTTTCGGGCGAGACTCCGGACGGCCGCGACATCGTGTCGGTGATCGACGGGCATACGCGCCTCGAAGCAGCGAGGCGCGTCGGTATGCGCTCGGTACCCGTCCGCGTCGTGGTGCAGGCCGAAGATGCCCAGGCGGTCAAGGCCGGCGGCGGCATGCGCATTCGGACCGAGCCGGAGCTCGCCGCGGCGCGGAAGAGAGTGGCCCCGTACATCGGCGGCGTGCAGGCTGGCATCGCCACCAGGCGAGCCGACGAAGCGAAGAAGGCGCTCGAGATCGAGGTCGAGAAGTGGACGCCGCTCACCGAGGCGCAGGACTGGGAGACCTACGCGAAGGTCGCCAACCCGTTCTTGAAAGCCGCCTACTCGGGCGGGATGGCCACGGAAGACACGAGCGTCGCGACCGATGGCCGCCTGGCCGTCAAGCTCGATGCACTCGAAGGCGCCGCGGCAAAGCGCCTGTTTTCCACAGTCAACGAGGCCGCTAGGTACGGGCGCGGCAATCCGCTGCCGAAGCGCGCGACAGATCAGGTCTGGTCTTCGGCTCTCGGCGCGATGGGCAAGCCGGCAGAGATAAAAGCTGTCGTTGGGCCGAAGGAGGGGAGCGAGTACTGGACGGCCTACCTCGTGCGAGATGATGGCAAACTCGCCACGGTCAACTCCATGGCGCTGCGCGCTCTGATGCGAGCGACGAAGGCGGACGGCGTTCTCGTCGGCTCGTCTAAAGATCCGGTTGTCGTGACGAAGGGCAAGACGCCGGTCGCCATCCTGATGCCGATAACGATCGACTTCGGAGACTCCGGCCAGAGCGCGGCGTCTGCCGTCATTCAGGAAGTGCTCGCGCAGGGCGCGGCCGGCATCCGCAAGGCGGGCGCCGCCAAGATCGAGGAGGCTAGGCGCGTTGCCGAGCGGCAGGGCATGTCCAAGCAGGAGCCGGAGCCGCGCGCGCCGGATGCCGAGCCGACGACCGAACTCGGGCCTCAGGTTTCTATACATGAGGCCCGAGAGGGCGCCGAAGAGCCGCCCAAGACGACCTCGATCAAGAACGCGAAGGTGGACGCCGAGCTCGAGGCGATGGGTCTGCCGCCCGCCCAGCACGGAGAGAGCGTTGCCGACGTCGACCGACACGCGCAGGCGATGGAGAGGCTTCGCGCCGACCCGCGAGTTGGAGAGAGGCTGATCGACGACCTGGAGGCCGCGCAGCGACCGCCGACTGGCGACGAGGGTGCCCTGCTAGCCCTGGAGGTGAATCGCCTCATCCTGGAGCGCGACGCGGCGCAGGAGGCCTTCAACGCCGACCAATCCGAGGCAAACCAGGTGCGCGTGGACAAGGCGATCGCCGACTACGGGCGCGCCGCCGAGGTCGTCACCAAGGCTGGCACCGAGAGTTCGGCCTCGCTCCGCATCCGCAAGATGATGATCGCGCGTGACTACTCGCTCGCCGCGATGGAGCGCGCGATTCAGGTAGCGAAGGGCGGCGAACCGCTGACGCCCGCCGAGTCGGCCCACGTCAAGGAGCTCCACGACAAGCTAGCGTTGGCCACCAAGGCGCTGGAGGAGCACCAATCGGCGGCGTCCGTCAAACAGGCCGAACTCGAGGCCGAGAACGCGCTTCTGCGCATGAAGCAGGACGCGAAGCATCCAGGGCGCTCAAAGAAACGCACGGTTGCAATTGCTGAGTCGCGGGCGCGTATCGACTCGCTTCTCAACGAACTCGCGGCCAAGGCTGGTCGTGCGCGCGCGGGCCTCGACCCCGAGACGCTCGGCCTGGCCGTCAAACTGGCCGGCGAGTACATCAAGATCGGATACCTGGAGTTCACAGCCTGGGCGGAGGAGGTCGTCGCCAAGATCGGAGAGCACATCCGGCCCTACCTGCGGCCGGCGTGGGATGAGGCCAAGGATGCTCATGCGCGCGAACTCGCAACGCCAATCCGCGAGAGCGTCGAGGCTGGCGCCGAGCTCCATGAGCTCGGGCCGTCGATCCGGAAGCTCGCTGAGTTCTTCGTCGCAAGCGGCGTGGAGACGCGCGAGGCTCTCGTCGACGCGGTTCATGCCGTGCTCGTCGAGGCGGTGCCGTCGATAACGCGGCGCCAGACGATGGACGCGATCTCGGGCTACGGCGACTTCAAGAAGCTCAGCCGCGACGAGGTGAAGCGCAAGCTGCGCGACCTCAAGGGGCAGCTCCAGCAAGTCGCCAAGATCGAGGACCTCGAGGCGCGCATCCCGCCGAAGAAAACCGGCGTCGAGCGCCGCACGCCTAGCGACGAAGAGCGGCGGCTCATCAAGCAGGTCAACGACTTGAAGCGGCGCCTCGGGATCAAGACGACCGACCCGGAGACGCAGCTTCGCAGCGCGCTTGACCAGACGAAGACGCGACTGCGTAACCAGATCAGCGACTTGCAGGCGCAGATAGACGCCAAGACGCCAATCGTCAGGGAGAAAGGCCCCAGCCCGACGGACGCCGAGGTAGCGTCGCTCAAGGACAGGCGCGACGCGCTGCGCGAGCAGTTTGACGAGATGTTCCCGCGCATTCGTACGCTCACCGATGAGCAGCGCGCGGACATCGCCATGCGCGCGGTCGAGAAGTCGATTGCCGACATCGAGCGCCGACTTGCGACCGGAGACCTAGCGCCGCGCAAGGGCATTCCGGCGCCTAACACTCCGGCGCTGGAGGCCGCGAGAGCCAGGCGCGACGCGCTACGTGAGGAACTGAAGCTGTTGCGCGCTCCAGCCGCCGGCCTCCAGGCGTACAAGACGCGCAAGGCAAACGAGATCGCTCGCCTCAAGGAGCGCACGGCGGCCGGCGAGTTCACGGTCAAGCGGCGTCCGCCGATCACGCTCGACACCGAGGGACTTCGACTCAAAACCGAGCACGAGGCCGCGCGCCGCTCCTTTGAGGTCGCCAAGGAGAGGCATCGCTTGAAGAGCCGCTCGCGCATGCGCAAGGCGCTGGACGCAGCCAAAGAGGTGGTCAACCTGCCCAAGGCGGTGATGACCGCGTGGGACTTCTCGGCCGTGCTGAGGCAGGGAGCGTTCTTTTCGGTCGGGCACCCGCTCGTGACGCTCAGGAGCCACATCCCGCGGATGCTCAAGGCGGCGCTGTCCGAGCGCAGCGCGCTCGAGACGGACGTGATGGTCAGGAACCGTCCGCTGTTCTCGTTCGGCGAGCAGTCCAAGCTGGAGCTGACTCGCCACGGAGACGATCTCGGCCCGCACGAAGAGGCCATCAGATCGCGGCTATCGGACTACATCCCGGGCCTCAAGGCGAGCAACCGAGCCTTCGTCACCTTCCTGAACATGCAGCGCGCCTACATGTTTGACTCGCTGGTGAGCGCGCTGCCGGGTACGCCGACGATCGAGCAGGGGAAAGCGATTGCCAACGCCGTGAACGTGGCGACTGGACGCGGCAATCCGGGCAAGTTCGCCGGCGCCGTGAGCGCGCTGAGCGTGCCTCTGTGGTCTCCGCGCCTGATGCTCTCGCGCTTCCAACTCCTACTCGGGCAGCCGCTCTACAAGGGCGACGCCGCAACGCGCGCGCGTATCGCCAAGGAGTACGGACGCTTCCTCGTCGGCATGGCGGGCATCTACGCGCTGGCCAAGATGGCGTGTCTCGCCATGGACGACGACAAGTGTCCGAAGATCGAGGCCGACCCGCGCTCAAGCGACTTCGGCAAGATCCGCATCGGTAGCGTGAGGGTCGACCCTCTGGCCGGCCTGTCGCAGGTGACCGTGCTGCTGAGCCGGCTCGGCTCTGTAGAAACGAAGAGGCTGTCCGGCGAGCTCGCCCCGATTCGCGGAGAGGATGTCCCCTACGGAGCGGACACCGGCGCCGATGTCGTCGGCCGATTCCTGCGCTCGAAGCTGGCGCCGACCATCGGGACAGGCCTCGACATCCTGGACGGCGAGAACATGATCGGGGAGAAGGTCACGCCAGGGTCCGTGGCCACCAACCTGGCCGTCCCGCTGTCAATGCAGGACATCAAGGGAGCCATGCAGGAGCTCGGAGTGCCAGCAGGCGCGGCGCTCGGGATCCTGTCGATCTTCGGCTACGGGCTCCAGAACTACGAGCCGTCGTTCCAAGGCCTCATGGGGTCGCTGCGTTATGAAGAGCGCCAGGCCAAGGAGGCAGGACGCCGGATGCCGGATGAGCTCTACTGGGTGAAGAAGTCTGGCCTCTACATCGAGACCAAGCACAAGAAGCGGCGCGAAGCCCTGGCCGAGAAGAGCGGTCCGGAGCAGGAGGCCGCCGAGCGCGAGTTCGACGCCGAGCGCCAGGCCTGGATCAAGAAGGCACGCCAGGCCCTGATCCAGGCTCAGGAGAAGCGCTAGGCTCGCTCTCGAGAGGCGGCGGCCTGATGTCGCCGAAGTAGGCGCGGATCACGGTCGCCCCCTTCGGCTTGGAATCGTCCTCGTCCTCGCCAGTGTCGCCCTTGCGGTTGGGAACCAAAAGGATCTCGCGGATGAGCCGCTGGGCTTGCAGGAAAAACGGGTCGCCGCGGTCCTCGGATGCGCGTTGTAGCTGAACCAGGCGCAGCACCATGCGCATCGGGAAGCGCTGCGTGATCTTCTCGATTTTCACGGCATCGTCCAGGCTCTCCAGGTTCTGAACGGCCTCCATGCAATGGCGCTGCTTCGAGGTCGCCGGGCGCCCGTTGTTCTGCGGCTTGTTGCCGGGCTGGAACTGGTGCTGCCGCAGCAGGGCTGGGTTGCCGCCCTTCGGGAGTTGGCTGCCATCGCTCGTCGGCGCGTGGCCCGGGACGGACCCACCGTTGTAGCGGTTGGGATCCAGGCCCTTCTGGAAGACCACCTAGCGGCGCTTCTTCGCGCGCTTGGGATGCAGCACCGATGCCTCGTGAGCCAGTTTGCGGGCGTTGGCCATCGGTGGGCAAATCATCCGGGAGCGCTTTCGTCCGGACGGAGAGCTGCAAAGCCAAAACAGTCCTTGTTGGGCCTTCGTATACGGCATATTAGTGCCTCGGCTTGATGCTCACTCGAGCGATCGCTGGCACGTTGCCATCCTGGAGCGTCGGGATCGAGAAGTCGAACGTGTACGTCTTGCCCCCCTTGAGGAGGCCCGGCAGATCTGCTTGGCGAACCTGATAGACGAAGTTGTGGCCGATCGCGTCCTCGCCCTCCCAGCGGCTGTCGACCAGCGCCGCGTGGATTGCTTGGGTGACGCCACCATCCTGGCTCGAGGTCTTGAGGAACGTGGTCGTGTAGATGGCGGCCGAGGAGTAGGGCCCGTAGACGTTGAGCGTGATCGAGCCGCTGATGTCGCCCTGGGTCAAGAGGACGGGCGAGGTGAAGACGGCGCGGTCGACTGCGATCGCCATCGCGATCCAGAAGTCCGACCCCTCGAGTACTTCGCCCTCTGTCAGCGTCTGGCTCATAGTGGGGTGTCCTCGCTACGCGGCTCGCCTGGGGCGCCAACTCTACCCCTTGTCGATCCTGGAGCCGAGAGCGCTCCATGGACGAGAGGCTCGGACACCGTGCCGCGCGTTGCCCCGGGCGCCGCGATGCGCCCCAGCGCCTCCTCCTCGACCTCGACGAAAGGCCCAGGGGCCTGGATGGTCGTCAGCGGCGCTCGCCACCGGCGCCTGCGGAGCGCGAGCTCGCGATGCCTGGCGACCTCGCGCCAGAAGGCGGGCGGGAGCACCAGGCCGGCCGCGGCCTTCCCCAGGACGAGCCGTGGACGCCTTTGGCGATTGACGCGCGCGGCGCGCTGCCTGGCAAGCTCTCGGAATGGATGGCTGCCCACCGTCCCGACGGCGAGGACGACCATGTGCCCGGCTTGGGCCGCACCGAAGTTGAGGGTGAACCCGCCGCCGCCGAATCCAACGAGCGAGGCGTCCACGACCGTTGTCCCGGCGTCGTCCATCAGGAGCAGCGCGCTGTCGTCGAAGTTCGTGGAGGCCGCCTGTGGAGTGGTCTTGGCCTCGTCCTGACGCGTGGCGACCGCGTAGGAGGCTCCGTCGCGGAATGCGAAGAGGCCCTCGGCCGCCGCCGTCGCCCCGTCCGTCAGGGTGTCAGCGGCCGTCAGCAGGCACGCTTGGCCCAGGACGAGCGATGGCGTGAACAGGCCGGCGAACGGTGTGAAGACCTGCGGCCCTGTCGAGGCCGAGAACGGGACAACCGCGCACCCGAAGCGGACCCCGGCGGTCGGGAAGCGCATGAGTAGCGCCCACGCCACCGGGTTGGCCCCAGTCGGCGTGGTCGAGGTCATCTGGGTTCCGAATGCCGTGATCCGCTGCGTGACGGTCACGGCTCCTGTACCTGTCACCTCGGACAGCCAGAAGTCACCGGCGTCCCCATTGAGGATCATGTCCGAGTCGCTCGTCGCCTGCGCGTCGTTCCACAGGCCGGCGATCGAATACTGGGTCAGCCCGGCATCGTCCACGCACACGCCGAAGTTCGGCATGTAGTCGTTGTTGTTCGTGCCCGCCCCCGACCCGGTTCCGTTGTTGTTCGAGCACACGGCCGCGTTCGGCGTGTAACCCAGGGCCACGGCTGGCCATGTCGCATCGGCTACCGCGACCACATCGGCCCCCTCGAGCCCTCCGAAGAGGATCACGATGGCCTCGAACGGTTGCGTGGCCTGGACGGCCGTCTCGAGGCGGATGCCGTTCGCGACTACGGACACCGATCTAGCGACCGGCGTGCAAGCCCAGAGCTGCGTCGCGCCCTCGGCCACGATCAGGCAGCGGTTGCCGACCCCTGCGCTGGATAGGATCGTCGTGCTGTCGGTACTCCCCACGCCATCAGCCGCACTCCGGTAGTTGCAGCCACCGCTCCCGAGCTTGTCGGCCGCGCCCCAGCCTGCCCCGGCGTGGATCTGGGCCGTCCCGAACGACCCTCCGAAGAAGTGCGTAGGGATGATGAGCGCGCACGAGAAGTCCGTGATGCGCGGGCTCGTGACGTCGAAAGTTGAAGAGATCGCGCGCGATGGGTCCGCTGTTACGCGAACAATGTCGAATTCAAACCCGGGCACGCTCTGCGCGCCTCCGACGCGAATACTCTCTGGCTCCCCGCCTCCTGCACGTCAGGCAATTCCTGATTGGCAGTCTGTGAGGAACCAGGTTGTCGCCCGACAGCGCGTGACCATGCGGGCAATGCGTCTTGCGCGCGTTGTCTCCGTAGCGCCCGCGCATCATGTTCTCGATGTGAGTGACTGGCTCGACGTGCTCCGGATTCACGCAGGCCGGATTTCTGCACGTGTGGTCCAGCTCGAGCTCATCCGGAATCGGCCCGACCAACTTCCAGTAGAAAAGCCTGTGGCCGTAAATCGTGTGGTTGATCCCATCCAACCTTCTGCACAGATAGGCGTAGCCCTTGTCGTTCGTCTTCGTCGCGAGCAGCCAGCAACCGGAGGCGTCCACGGCGTGCGTCGGCAGGGCCTTTTCCAGCAGATTCTCCATGACGGATGCGGGATGCTTCTTCATGTCGCCCATCATGCCTACTGGCTCCGCAAGTTCCAGTTCCATCAGTCCCCCGCCTGGCTGAGCCGGCCGCGGATGACGCCCCCCGATGACAGTCGCCCCTTCGACGTCTGCTCAATGTGCTCGATCCCCGGCTCCGGCTCCGGCTCCGGCTTCCAGCGCAGGCGCTCTAGGCTTCGAGCGCGCTGGCGCGAAACGATCATCCAGATTCCCGCATTCTCGTTCTGCTGCGGAGTACCGGAGACGGAGATCCCTCGCCCAGGAGGAATCGGCGTCGCACGAGAGATCGAGACGCCAGGCGGCGGCTGCGTCCCGCCGCCCTCTGTGCGCCCCCCTGGAGTCAGGCCGCCATGGGTTGGCCGAGAAACCGGCGCGACTGCCTGCACGCTCTCGGGCACGACCAAGCCACCAGTGGGCGCCCTGAGCGGCGGCAGCGGCTGGCGGCGCGGCGGGAGCGGTCGCTGGTAGACCCAGCGCGGCACGGCTTACCCGAGCTCTTCGATCTCTGCGTAGACCGTGAACGTCGTCGATGCGGCCGGCGTCCCGGTGTAGCGGAAGACGTAGGCGGACGAGCCGCCGAGTTCCTCCTCGAACTTCTCAGGCGGAGTCCAGCGCCCGCCGGCTTGCATGTTTACGCCTTCCTCCCAGAGGACCGTGACCGTCCCGGTGGCCATCGTCGTGTAGGCGCGGTCGATCACGCCAGCGTAGGCGGTGTCGCTCGGGCTCGTCGGCGCTGCCGTGATGGTCGTAGGCGAGCCGCCCGTGCCCGGGGTCGTCGCGCGCACGAGCTGCAACACCATGCCGGCCGCATTTGCGTCCCCGTAACGGTTGCTCTGCGTGATGTGGAACCCGCAGAGCTTGGTGATCTTGCCGCTGCCGATCTTGATCTGTCCGAAGTCCTGAGCGGCTGCGCTGTAGGCCAGCGCGGGGAATACCACCGTGTACTTGCGTCCCATGAGAGAGTTCCTTTTCTACTAGCGTCCCTTGCGTGTACCCCACAGTACGGTTTGGTGCCTACGTCGTGCAACGTGCGCCAGCCAGTCCTGTCCAGGGAACGCCTGGACGTCCGCCCCCCCCACGACCAGGAACAGCGCCAGCTCGTCATTGGTCGAGGCGACCTCGATCTCGATGTCGAAGCCGGAGCCCGTGAACAGGTCCAGTGACCCGCGCCAGGAGACCGCCCCGCCGTCCCCGATGAGCTCGGCCACCACGGCGTTCGCCCGGCTGCGCGTGTCGGACGTCCCCAGGAGGATTCCGTCCTCGGTTTGGTAGGTCGAACAGCTCTCCTGACCGGGCTGGCCGCCACCCAGGGACAGGTGGCAGGCCTGCGTCCCGCTCTCGACCGTGTTCACGGTCTGGATCATCGTTCCGATGCAGTCGACATGGATCGGAGCCGGGGAGAACCCAGGCGCCGCCGCAACCGACTTGACTCCGGTCGAGCTCGTGACCAACGCCGGCACCCCACACCAGCGCTCGCCGTCGCCAAACTCGACGGCGAAGATCACACACGGGATCGACTCGGCCACTACGCGCGTGGCGATCGTGTACCCGTCCGAGGTGTAGGCCGTCACCTCGAGCAGTGCCCCGGCCGTCACCGTCCCGGCGTTGTTCACCGTGAGTTTCTGCGCGATTCTGTTGTTGCGCAGTACCTGGCCGCACCCTGTGACGGTCGTCGGGTTGTCTCGATCCACGACCGTGACGCCTCCCTGGAGAATCGTCGTGTCGTCCTCCTGTAGCACTGAGTAGCCGATGCCGAGCCGGCCCATCGTGTTGAACGTGCCGTCCGCGCTCCATGCCGTGTCATTGATGTGCAAGAGCTCGAGGCAGTTGGGCGCGAAAGCAAGCCCGCTCGTTGTCGCCGTTCCATCCACGCTGGCGCTGGGCGTGAAGTCGTGCAGGTTGCACTGCACGTCGCCGTAGTACGCGGTCACCGAGAGGAGCAGAACTGTTCCAGGGTAGTCCAGCCAACGCAGCTTGATCCATCCGTTACCGACGCTGTGGATGTCGGCCTCGGCGACCATCGCCGCGCTCGTTGTGTTCGTCACCTGGATGATCGTGGCCGTGTCGAAGATCCCTCCAGAATTGGGGTTCGCGCTAGAGTCCTGCGCGAAGACCGACACGGAACGGTAGAAGTCGCCGTTCGCCACCCAGTATCCGCGCCCGATGCGCGCGTGGTCGACGTTCGTCGCGTTGGTGCTCCCACCGCTCACGTCGATGCGCACGGCCTTCGGCACGCCGATACCCGGGAACAGCAGCGTCTGGATGTTGCTCCCGTCGACGTCCGCCGTGTAAGCGGAGAACTGCAAGGTGCGCTTAATTGCTTGTCTCCAGTGCCTTGTAGTTCAAGGCCGGTTCGCCTCCAGCCAGGCGCTCATGGTCGCGATGCGTGCGACCTGAGCCGGGTCGTCGATCAGGTTCACGCTCTCGGTCGGGTCGGTGAGCAGGTCGAAGAGCTGATCGCCCGAAGCCGTCCGCCGCAGCTTCCAGCGCAGCGAGCGAGCGCACTCGTCGAGCGGCCAGAAGGCATCCTGGAGCTGCCCAGAGTACAGGTAGGTGCGCACGCTGCTCGCCTGGCCGTCCATGATCGGATGCAGGTTGAAGCCGTCGCCCGTGTCGGAGACGAGCAACGTCGGGATGATGTCCACGATCGAGACCAGCGCCGAGCTCTGGCCGTGTGGAATACCTGGCCCAGCCAGCAGCATCGGGACGTGGATCCCTCCCTGGTACGTGGTCCCCTTCGCCTTGCCAGGCGTCGGGCTCACGATGTCCGGCGTCCCGTTGTCGCCCACCACGATCAGGATGGTCGTCTCGAGGTCGACGGCCGCCATGACCTGGCCGATCAGCGTATCGGCCGCCACAAGCATGGCCTCGTACTTGGCCGCTGGCCCGACTGCCGGAGGGTAGCCGGGGGGGAGCAGAGACGCGGGCGGTCGGTGGAGAGGCTCGTGTGCAAGCTGGGGGGCGTAGACCGCGATCTTGGGCGAGCTCGTGGCCTCCCACCACGCGAGGAGATCCTGCCTGGCCGTCGTCGGCTGGTACTCGCTCAAGGTCTGTTGCGCCTCGCCGTCCTCGACCTTGAGCCAGCGCCAGTAGTCGGTCCCCCCGCAGTTCGTGACGTTGACTGGCACTCCCGCGCGCCAGACGTCGAAGCCCTGGTACTGCGGCGTCTCCTCCCAGGGCCCGGCCGGGTTCGATCCTGCGTGCCACTTGCCGAACATTCCGGCCGCGTACCCTGGGAAAAACTCTGGGAGCAGCGTGGTCGAGTGGGGGATGGTCCACGCGTCCGGAGGGCCACAGACGACCCCAGTCTGGCCGCCGACGGTGTACTCCGCGGTGAGGATCGTCCGCCGGCTGGGGGAGCACAGCGGCATGCTCGAGCAGTTCAGGAACGCGAACCCCTGGGCGGCGAGCGCGATCAGGTTGGGCCGGTAGGCCGTGGCCAGCATCACGTGGCTCACGTCGTCCAGGATCACGAGCAGGATGTCCGGTTGCGTCGCGGCCGTCGGTCGCAACGCCATGAACGGCGACATGACCTTCGGAGGAGCCTCTGGCGCCGGCAAGCCGCCAGCGCAGGCAGCCAGGAGCAGGGCGAAGAGCCATCGCATATCTAGGACAGTGCCAACCGCGGAGACTTGAATCCAGTCCCGGCGTCCATAGTCTGGACGGGATGAGCAAGTGCTACTCCGACCGACTGATACCGCGCGGCGAGTGCGTCCTCGTGCGGAAGGCAGAACAGAAGAAGCTCCAGGCTGGCCTCATGCTCCCGGACGGGACGGTCAAGAAAGAGGCCGAGGCGCGCTGTCGCGGCATCGTGGTGGCCGCCGGCCCAGGCGAGTGGTCGCATGGGGTCTTCGTCGCGATGCCTGACGACATGCGCCCAGGCGCCACCGTGATGTTCAGCTCCGAGCACAGCTTCCAGTTCAGGAGCATCCCTGAGATGGTCGAGGAAAACCTCTGGTTTGTTCCGCAGTCGCTGGTCTTCGCCATCGAGCTCCCAGAGGGGATGTACAAGGCGAAACTCAGAGCCTGATAGTGGAGTTCAGGCTCCAGGGCAAGGGGGCTGAATACTACGCATGCCTCGACCGCGAGGTGCTGAACGAGAGCGGGGCACGGACCGGGAAAACCACCTCGGAGCTCATCAAGGCGCTCGATCTCTGCGAGACGTACCCGTGTCGCGGCCTATTCGTGCGCACGACGCGAGCCTCGCTAACGGAAACGGTGCTCGCCGACTGGGAGGACAAGATCCTCGGGATCGGACACCCGGCCATCGGCCGACAGCGTAGAGATCACAGGAGCTCGTACAGGTTCCCTAGTGGGGCCGTCGTCGTCCTCGGCGGAATGGACGCGCCCGACCGCTTCCTCTCGATGGAGCTCGACTGGTTCATGCTCTTCCAGGCCGAGGAGACCGCGAACTCGCAGGATTGGGACCTGCTGCTTTCGCGCCTCTCTGGCAACACGATTCCAATGTGCCCGCGGTGCAACATCCTCTTGCCGTACCGCGCTCCGGCGTGTCACGTCTGCGGCTCGGAGCCTACCAGCTTTCAGCAGGCGACCGCCGACGCCAACCCGTCCCACGGGCGCCACTGGCTCATCAACAGGGTCAAGGAGACCCTTTGCCTAATGTGCGGATCGCTGGCGCAGGGTGCGACGGCGTGCCCGAAGTGCGCCAGCCAGCACCTCGGGCGCATGCGGCACTTCTCCTTCCGGCCGCACGATAATCCGCGCTGGTACGACATCGAGCGCCATGACTACTCCGGAGAAGGGCGCCACTTCCTCATCGGCACGCTCGGCCGGCTGCGTGGGGTGAAGCGCAAGCGGCTCAAGGAACACCTCTGGGTGTCCGAGGAACACCAGATTCTCGAGGACTACGACCCCGAGATCCATCGCATCTCGGGTCGGCTAGAGCGGGACGACGCAGGGTCGTGGATGCTGCACGTGACGAACAAGGGCTGGTCGAAAGAGTCGGCGGACATCATGCGCCAAACGCCGGTGAGACTGGAGTGGTTCGGCGCCGGCGCGGACTGGGGATTCTGGCCCGACCCGGGCGTATTGCAGGTATGGGGATACGACCGCTTCGCGCGCCGATTCCGGGTCGCCGAGGTCTACAGGGCAAAGAAGCAAAGCGAGTGGTGGGCCGAGGTCGCCGAGACGCTCTACAACGAGTTCCGGTTCCTCTACATCGCCGTGGACCCGAGTGCCCCCGCGCTCCGCGATGCCTTCAACATCCGATTGGCGAGGCGCGGAGCTCCGGCCATCGCCATCAAGGCGGAAAACGTCATCCGGCGGCAGTCTCCGGACCTCGCTGGCATCGATCTAATGCGCTGGGGACTGCTCGACCCGCAGGGCGTCGTCCGCACCTTCTACCTGCGTGACGTCACGCGCTACGGCATCGACGAGGATCTCCGCGAGGCCCTGCGCCCGACGTGCGAGGAGGACGAGATCCAGGGCTGGACGTTCCTGCAACGCAGGGACGGTACGCTCGAGGAAATCCCCGACCCGAATGCGCCGAACGACGGCCTCGACGCTGACCGCTACGAGATGGGCGAGGGCTGGGGCGTGCGGCTCGCGTACAAGCTCAAGACCAACCCGTACCCGATGGGCTCGTTCGGCCGCGTGCTCGGGCACGCCGAGAAGATGGCTGAGGCGCGACGCAAGCGGGACGGCGGCTAGAGCAGAGCCAGGATCTGGCTTTCCTCGACCGCTCCGGCCATGGCCGGGGTGTGGCTGCCCGCCTCGGCGAGCGGACGGTTCGACTGTCCACCTAGTACTCCTTCCAGCTCGCAGCCCTTCCGTGCCCCTTCTCGGTCGCCAGGTACTCGCGGAGCTGCTTTTCGGACGTGAAGTGCGTTCCACCGTCTGCCGTGCGCGGGATCCCGTGGCGCTTGGCAGACTCCGAGGTCACCTGGTAGCTCGTGAATGGCCGGAACTTGGTGTGGAGTGGCGGGCACTTCGGACGCGGCGGCGGAGCTGCCGGATCGCGCCACACGCCAGTGGCGAGGTTGACGATGGCAATCTTCATTGTGCGTCAGTCAGGCGTCGGGGATCCCGCAAAGGGGCGATGCGGCAAGATCCAGCATCCTCCAAGCGCGATGCGGTATCCATCCAAAAGCTCGGCGTCCGATCGGCGAGTCATGGCGTGTGAGTCCAACAGGTAAATCCGCAGCCCTTGCCGGGCGAGGTCGGGACCTTGTAGTTGTAGCCCGTGCCGTAGGCCTTGTTCACGAGCGGCGTGATCCACTCGTCATCTCCTGAGGCCGGGAACTGACACTCCTCGATGAGCCATTTAACGGCGCGCAGCAGTGCCCGGTCGCTCCACTGCCAGACCGCTGGTCCGGGCCACGGGGCGCGCGCCATGATCGTGGCCGCTACGTAGGCCCCCTGGAGCGCCTCCCAGCAGTAGTTCTCTTTCGGGGGCGGCCAGGTGAACGCGCCCGCGCGCCGCTGGTCGTCGGGCAGCACGCCGTCGATCGAGTGGCCGTCCTTCATGCTCCCCTTTGGGTTGATGCCCTTCGGATTCTTAGGATCGGCCTGCCAGTCGAGCTCGCTGAACGTGAACTCTTCGCCGAAGCCTGTCTCTCCGTGTCGGCTCGGGCCGCCCATCCACTCGCGCCAGGTCTTGCAGGTCCTGATCCCATCCTCCATCGCGCGCAGCTTCTGTTCAGAAGATCCGTACTTGTAGAGGAACCAATCGGCAGCGACCCTAGCGGCGCCAGCGTGCGTGCCCCAGTTGTTCGGCCGTCTCTCGTGCGTCGAGAGCAGCGTCTTACCGTCCAGATTCTCGCGCATCACGATCTCGAGCCACGAGCAGAAGGCACGCGGCGTGTGCTGCACGATGTCGGCCGCGATCACGAGCGCCTGGAGGTTGCGCCCCAGAGCCAGCGTGCGCCCGCCGTCCTCGGTGCCGGGTGCGGCGTCGATGATCTCGATGGCCTGCCGACGGAGGTTGCTGTCCGTCATGCGCGCGGCGACGAGAGCCAGCGCAAGCAGATCGGTGTCCGCCTTCGAGTCCTGGTCACTCAGGTCGATGGCGCTGCGCTTCTTGGAGGCAGCGAGGACCGCTTCCCAGGAGGCGCCGGTTGTGGGGAGTGCCACGATCTCTTGGGGGGATAGCCAAATGGTCATGCGTTTCAGTCTCCTTCGGGCTCGTAGGCGGAGAACGATGTCGTCCACGGGATCGGAACGGTCGGGTCGATGGCGGGCATCTTCACGAAGTCAGGCTGGAACCGACCGAGCTTCCAGCGGACCCACTCGCCGAACCTCATCGGCCGCGCGCCAAAGACGCCGAGGTACATACCGTAGGATTCGATCCACAGCGCTCGCCACGGCCGGAGCTTCCACAGGAGGCGTTTCATGGAGCTAGGTTGCCTGAGCCTCGCGCCAGGAGCAACGGCTACCTGACGAGCCCCTCGCTGATCGGAACGAGCCTGTTCGCCGTGGGGATCACGGCCTCGTGCGACGGGTCGAAGCCGCGGTCGCTGGCGATGGTGGCGATCGAGACCGAGTTGTTGTCTCGGATCACGAGAGGGCCGACGACCCCGGATAGCTGCAAGAGCATGCGCTCGCCGTAGACGGCGTTATCCTCGATCAGAAGGCCGCGGCACACAGGCCCAGTGTACGGATGGCTCTCACTGCCGACGCGCAGGATCACGGAAAGGTTTTCGCCTCCTGGGCCTGAAAAGAAGCCGTTGCGCTGAATGATGACCCACTTCTCGGCGAGGCCGACGTTTTCCCAGCCGCGCGATGCGTCGTAGAAGCGTCCGCCGCCGTCGCCGACCATGAGGCACTTGCCTCGCGTGTGTCCTGGCGAGCCCTTGAACGTGCATCCCCGCACGAGCACCGAGGTGGCCGTGCCCTGCATGTTGGCCCCACATCCTCCCTGCCAGCTCCAGGATTGATACCAGTCGGCGAACTCGCATTCTATGAGCCTGATCCAGGCGTCTGGAACCCAGAGCGCTTCCTCTGGGCGCGTGGCGCACTTGAAGCCCTCGGCTCCTGAGTGTGGAACCTTGACCAGCAGCCATGTAATGCCGTGCTCCGAGACGCCATGGTGGTATCCGCCATGCTCGGATCCATAGCGCCAGTCGATCGTTCCGTCCTCGAGCTCGACATCTGCGTTGTACGTGAACAGGCCACGCACGGAACTGTGGGGCTTCCCGTCCGTCGGCTCATCGGCCACGATCTCGAAGTCACGCAGGGTCAGGCTGAGCGGGACATGAGGAAACTGCCGCACTCCGTTCACGACGCGGTTCTCTTCTCCGACACGGATGGCGTGTTGCGAGGCGCCGTGAATCGTCACGCCCTCGATGGCATTGTGGCCGGCCATGCGCCCGATGACGACCGTGCTGTTGCTGGACGTGACGTTGCCGACGTTAGGTCGGATGTGGGTTTTTCCGCGCCCGGCTCCGATGAAGCGATAGCCGTCGTATCCTTCTGGTGGTTGGTACTTCCTTCGGTTTGATCCGAGGTTCCACCTGGATGCGACGTCGAATCCGCCCACGTCGCCGGCCGGCAGCCTAACCTCGAGCAGCCGATCAGAGCCTCGCAGCTTGAATGGGGGCGGCTCAGGGATCATCTCGTCCTATCTGCGTGGATGCGCTGAGCGTAGGCCGCCAGCAGTAGCGCGTCGGACGTGGCGAGCGTGATCTTGAGCGACGGGAACAGCTCCTGCGCGCGCGCCTTCAGCCGGTTTTTGTGCTGAGTCTTCGTCTCGCCCTTCTTCGGCGGAATGCCCATGACCTTCTGCCACTTCTGCGGCGACACGGCCTCGAACGGGATTCCTGCCGCGACCAGCGCCATGCGCAGGCCGCCATAGCCCATGCCAAACTTGAATGAAGAGGCAACGCCCTGGCCTGGGAAAGAGTGGACGGCCTCGATGATCGCAAAGGCCGGCGCCATTCCGGCCGGTCCGTAACCCTCGATGATCTGCCACACGTCGCGCTCGGTGGCGGCCATTGGCCGCGCTATTGCCGGACCTAGGGTCCCGATGGCGGCAATGCCGCCGCTCTGCCCGGGGTCGATGCCGAGGAAGATGTGGTCCTTGCCTGCTGGTCGCGCGGCAGCTGGTCGAACGGGACGATGCATGGATGCTATTTCATACTGTCTGCGGCAATAGGCTCGGTTCACTTCGTGGGCGATTCGGGCGATTCGGGCAATTTCTTCGTAACCTATGTGTCCTTTGTCCTTTCAGAAAGAGCCCCCCGCCGGCCTCTTTGGAGGGGAGAGAGACAGCGCGCACTTCCAGAGTAGGGGCCTTGCGTGTGCCAGCCGGCGAGGGGCAAGCGCTGCGGTCAGCCTCCAACGCTCGGGCCTACGTTGGGAGGGAAGATTTCCATCAAGTTGTTGACCCGATCCATGAACTTGCGCGCAGCGTTCGAGACGCTCTCGTTTGCCTGCGGTTCATAGCTCACGGAACAGTTGATCGGCTGGCGAGGACCGGTGCCATCAGGATCGTGCTTCCATGAAGCCTCGAAGACCCCGCCGGCTCCGGAGGCCGACGTGCCGCCAGTGAGCGTCTGAGCTCCACGCCCAGGCACCCCCGGCACGTCGCGCACCCACGCGAAGGCGTCGTTGTCGACGACGACCGTTGTGCCGGAGAGCTCCGGCGAGACGATGGTGCGGGTGGGCCGGGTGTCCTGGCTCGTCGAGAACGAGCACAGCGACAGGGCCGCAAGGATCACGATCAGTGCATAGACAGTGCCTTTCATGTGACTTGTCCTTCTCAGGGACTCGCTTCCTCGTCCGACGAAATTGTCGGCGGGGTTCCCGCATCGGCCTGCGCGAGCGCGTCTTTGGCGACGCACGCTGCGCACTCTCCACAATTCCAGTCGTGGGTAGTCGCCGCGCCGTGCTGGGCGATCATCCGAAGGGCCGACTCGATAGCAGCAGCAGCGCGTCTCGCAGCTTCGCTCTTCATGGCTACTCGTCCGTCGAAACCGCTGCGTTCACTCGTAGTCCCTCGCGATGATCTGCCACAAGACATACAGGCAGAGCGCCAGGCATGTCAGAGCGCCCCCGGCCCACAGCCACGCCCACCAGCGGACGTGGCGCTTCGTCCGTGCGAGCCGACGCCTCACGAGCGCACCTCAGTCGGGATCAGCCTAGAGGCCGCTTCTAGCAGCTGTGACACCGCCGTCCTCGCTGCAACAAAGCCGGTCTGGAGCTCGTCCCCCTTGTCGCCGCAGGCGTCCTGCGCCTCGTTGAGGAGCGTGAGCGCCTCGCCGAGCGACTCGACGGCATCCCGCACGCCGGCCCAATGGATGCGCGCAGCTCGACGCACGTAGTCGGCGGCCACCTCGGCCTTGGGGCGCCGCGGCTTCTTCGGCTTCTCGTTCATTTGGCTTTCATCAGGATGGTGAACCCGCGCGCCCCGCGACCGATCGCGGTGCTGGCCGCTAGTAGGTCGAGTCCTTTGGACGAGGGGCGCGCGGAGAGCTCGAAGTGAACGGCCAGCATGGCCTTAGGCTACCCGAGGTCGTGCGATGCGGTAAGGGAGAATCCGGAAGAAACATCCACCCTTCGCGGTCCCGAATCCGGACGGTTACGCGAAGTCCGCTCGGAGCTTCCGGATACCGTCTCGCAGCAAGGCGCGGAAGCGCCGCCAGCCGTGGCCGTGCGCGGCCTCCTTGGCTTCGGTCTTGCCGCAGTCGCCGCAGGTGCGCTCACCCCGCGACCGCTGGATCCGAGCGGAGATTACCTCGCCGTAACACACGCTACGCGTCGCGCTCCATCGCCGCAGCGAAGTCGCGGGCGCGCCTACACTGCGCCTTGTAGCTTGCGCGCAACTTCTCCTGCTTCGGGCACCCCCACCAATGCCAGTCGTTCCTGGCGAGCTCCCAGAGCGCCCAACGCCCATCCTTGGTCTCTCGCCACGCGCACCGTCGTCCGCAGTCGCGGCAGCGCGGCCCCTTGTTCTTGCGCTTCATCCTCCAACCTTTGCGCGCTTCGCGTACGGCTGGCTCATGAGGTGAATAAGAACTCCTGCCCAGGAGTCGATAGGTGCCGCAACCTCTTCCTCGCGTGGAGAAATCGCGTGTAGGCCACAGCTTGGATTCGCTTGCCGGCGAGCCTGTCCCTCCATCCCTTCTTCGGTGGCCAAGCCTCGCCAAGAATCTCGAGCTGTAGCCGGTTGATGGCTCCCTCCCCGTTGATCCCAGCCTCGATGAGCTCGGCCGTCAAGGTAACCATGCCGTCGGTTTGCACCATCCAATGGTAAGGGGGCGGGCCACTTTTCGTAACCCACCCCCTTGAACGGTCGCCCCTTGCGGGGTACACCGAACGCTCCCGACAAGCAGGCGCATCGTAGCCGCTGGCGCGCCGACCATCAATCATCCCTGCGGGGACCACGTAGGCCGCTCTTCGGAGATGGCCGAGTAAGCGACAGAGAATAGGGACCACGCGAAGTCCACCGCCTTTAGCCGGGTGGTGGCCGGCCTTCACAGGCTGGGCTCCAGGGAAGTGTCAGAGGCCGCGCAGGTCGTCGAAATGGCTGCAACGCTTCCCACTTCACGCTAGACCCACCGAACCCGGGCTCAAGCGCACGAAGGTGCCCGTCCAGGCTCCTTCGTCTTCCCCTAGCCCGTCCCGTCTCAAGCAGTAGTCGGACAGGAACGCGCCGCTGGCGCTCCGGAGGCCGAAGGCCGATCCGGAACCTGGAAAGGCGAAGCCGAGGAGCCCGCTGTGCCTTTCCGGGAGCCCCGGAGGGGCGTGAGGGGGCCCGGAGATGGAGGTGCCCAGCGGGTTCAGGACCCCGGAGGGGATTCTGATGGCAGGCCAGGACTGCGCGTCCTGGAGCCCGGGGACGTTGCCGATCAGGTAGGTTGCCGGCCGCCAGAGCGCGGCGCGGCGGAAGCCCTCGGCCATGCCGCCGGCGCACGAGAAGAGTTCGATGTTCATTTCAGCCTCGGCCGCAGCGCCTCGAGTTCGGCTATGAGCCGCTCGTTCTCGTGCCGCAGGGCGTAGTTCTGGCGATCGAGCACCTCACGGATGGCGTCGGCGGCTTGGAGCGCGTCGGCGGCCTCGACCGCGATCCGAGAAGGGTTGCCTCCGGATCGAAGTCTGTAGATCAGGTCACGTTCGCTCATCGCTTCTTCCACCCGAAGTTCCACTTCCCATCCCACGCAGGCTTCGCAGGAGTCCCGCCACGCCGCTTTCTGTTCCTCCTGCGCTCTGAGGTCCTCCGACACGTCAAGCAGCCTACAGAGGGCCTCCCAGGCCTCGGGAAGGTGTTGCCAAGGACAAGAAGGTGCCCGGCCTTGCAGCGCTTGGCGGGCTCGGTCACTGACGGCGCCCCTCGCGCTTTACGCCCCTGGCCTTCCTCTCGGCCCTCCAGGCCCGCACATAGGCGTTCCGGCACCTCCGGCACCTACGCTGAGCCATCCCTAGCCGGCTCTCGAACTCATGGCCTTGGCTGCACAGCGGGGCAGAGCCACGCTCCTCAGACGCCTCCATGAGCGCCCTCATCCCGTTGGCCGACGGCGGCATGGTGGTGAAGGTATCCGAGGCCTCGCGTTCCTGTGAATGTTTCCTTAGGTTCTGGTCGCGATGTCACACGCCTCCCACCACGCCACATGGACCGAGCAGGAGGTCCTTGTGCTAAGGCAGTACCACTTGCACAACTCGAACATGGAGCTTGCTGCCAAGTTGCGCGGGTCGCACTCGATTGCCTCGATCCGGAAGAAGCTCTCGGAGCTCTGTCTCAGGAAGAGCGGGCGCCGCCGCAGCGCCGCAACGCGTGAGGGATGGGTCGGGCGCAAGGCTGCCTCCGGCGACGCACTGGCCGAGGCCAAGGCTGAACCGGACGAGGACCGCTGACCAGTGGCGACCGAGCGCTGGATCTCCTGGAGCCAGGTGGTGGCCATCATCGGCTCGGTGGCCGCACTCGGCGGCATCCACGCCGGCCTCGTGGTCCCCGCGATCCTCGACCGAGCCGAGATCCGCGCCAGCGAGCTCGACAAGGCGGTGGCGGCCACCGCCAACGGCGCTCTCCAGGTTCACCTCGACAGCGTGGAAACAATACGCGCCGGCCTCGTGACGCGCGGCGAGTTCGAGCTACTCCGAGAACAACTCGCCACGATCCAGCAGCAACTCGACCGGATCGAAGACCGCCTCAGCAGGTAGGTGGGGCCGGCGGGTTGGAGGGTAGAGCGCGCAGCTACCGCCGGCCCCAAGGAGGTCAATCCTTTGCATCCTTGCTGCGCGTCACCGTCCGCCGCCCTATTCCGAGCGGCAGATTATTGAAGTCTTCTGGGAAACGCTTCGCCGACAGCACCCGCTCGCGCAACTCGGCCTTGCGCCTCTTCTCAGCCTGCGCCTTGCTCGGCCTCTCGCACACGCTCTCGCACGCCATGCAAGCCGGCGGTGGCCGCCACATTCCCAAGACATTTCGGCAGCGCTCGATAACGGGCCATCCGTCGACGTCGCAAAGGTGAGCCAAGCGCGCGAAATCGCGCCACGTTCCGGGCTCGGATTGCGACTGGTGCTGCTCACAAACTTTGCAGGCGTCGCGCTTTATCGACAGTCGCCCGCATCCTGGCGTGGTGTGTACCTTGAATCGGTTCATGCCATCCACTCGCGTTGGAGCAGCCAGGCGAGCCAGTCGCCGTGCTCGCAGGTGGCCAAGAGTCGGTCGGACCAATGCGGAAGGGCGGGGCCTTTTTCAGCCATCACAGGCCCCCGAGTCGGGCCCCGCCCGCAGGGGAACGCCCCCTGGTTCGTGAGCATCTTCGGCCGGTGTTCAAAGCGTTCCTGCATGGTGGCGGCGGTGGCACGAGTAGCACAGCCAGCGAACAGCGAGCGGATTCCCGTAGTCGTCGTGGTGTGCAACTACCTTCCTCTCCCCACAGGCCTCGCACGGCTGGCGAACTAGAGAGCCGTCCTTGATGGCCGTAGCTGCAATGTGGTTGGCAAGCGCACGCTCTGGATGCCTGTTGCGGTATCGTCTGTTGAGCGCCAGCTTCATGGCCTTTCTCTTCGGTAGCACCGCGCGCGAGCGGTCGTAGGCCCTCACTTTTGAGGCGTGCGCTTGACGATGTTGGCGCACGTCCAGCTTCGTACACTCCTTGCACTTCCCTAGGCGGCCGTCCGCCATGGCTTTGTGCCGGTAGAAGGCAGAAATTGGGAGCATCGCGCCGCACTTGAAGCATGTCTTCATGTTGGCGCAGCATAGCTAGAACGTTCTAGAAAGGAAACGGATCGCTACAGGACATCGCCGGGACGAGTAGCCGCGTCGCCCTCTTGCACCCGAGGGTGAGCAGCGTCGCCCTCGAGCGCACGAGGTGCTCGACGAACATGTTGACAGCGGCCTCGAGGCACTTGATGAAGAAGGCATCGCGCTCGACGCGCGTCACGACGGTCGGAATCTCCGGGTTCCATGAGACTAGATCCCACCACGTGCGCCCAGTGAGCCATAGGCACCCCTGGACCTGCGCGGCGTGCGCCTCGATCTTCCCGCGCAGTAGCGTCCCAACCTGGACGTGGGCGCTTGGCACCTTGATCTCCAGCCCGCCGTCCTCACCGACCAGGCTGTCAGGCGAGCAGCCGACCATGCGATCGTCACGCAGCACGACGCCCACACGCTGAGGGTCGACATCGCGCTCCATCGCGTACCAGTTACGCGCCGCGTCCTCCAACATCGCCCCGCGCTCCATGAACGGCGAGGCGTCGATGCCGTGAGGCACGCCAGTGACCCACTCGGCCAGGAGCTCGTTCATGTAGCCCGTGGCCTGCGAGCTCGGTTCCATCGTCTTCGGCGTGATGATCCGGTGGAACTGGCTCGCGGTCGGGATTCCTAAGCGATGGCGCATCCACTCGGAGCCGCCCTGCTTGCAGTCGATGATCAGCACGGCTTCACTACGATCAATCAGGTTTCCTTTGGACGAGCCTCCCATGGGCAATCGTCCCTGAGCGGAGCTCGGCCAGGATCTCCATCTCAGCATCAGTCGGCAGGCGCCAGCCTTCTGCGTCGATGTTTTCCTGCGTGATTCTCACTGCTGCACCTTCTCCCTCAGCTTGGCCTTCTTGATCCGCACCGTGTAGACGATCCCCTGCTCAACGGAGACCGTGTGCTTCGTGGCGGCACGAGCGGCGCCAAACTTCGCTTCGTCCGACCACGCGCAGACACGGCACTGCTCGAGAAAGTGGATAAGGTGCCACACTACTTGGCCTTCTCTCGCAGCTTGGCCCTGCACGCCTCGAACGCCGCCGCGCGGATCTTTTCCATGGTCGCGACGCCCAGCCAGCGGAGAGCAGACCCTCCTTGAGCGCAACTCTCGATAATCACGACGAGACAACCTCGAACGGGCCGGGGCTCTCTGCCGTATAGCAGGCAAGCGCGCCAG
>Ga0137465_1000346_pt1 | contig 23419 bp, 31 predicted proteins | sample EasRivERMGT828_2_FD_104906 | JGI IMG/M metagenome (GOLD analysis project Ga0137465, IMG submission 104906) | Soil microbial communities from meander-bound floodplain in the East River, Colorado, USA - East River MetaG ERMGT828_2 | ecosystem: Environmental > Terrestrial > Soil > Floodplain ... | reverse complement strand
GCCACCGCGGCCGAGGTCGAGGCGCTCGCGGCGAGCGCCGATGCCACGCTCGGGGCGGCCGGGATACCCTCGAGCGCGCGGAAGACGGCGGTCGCGATGGCCGAGCTCGCGCGCGGAGGTCGCTCGCTCGCTGAGGTCCAGGGCGCGCTGCCGGGCGTGGTCGCGCTCGCCACAGCCGCTCTGGTCGACGAGGCCACGGCCGCGAAGGCGACGACCGACGTCCTCGACGCCTACGGGCTCCGGACCGAGGAGGCCGGGCGCGTGACGGACATCCTCGCGTTCGCCGCGAATCGCGGGGAGCAGGAGTTCGCCGCGCTCGTCGAGGGGCTCGCCGGCGCGGGGCAGAGCGCGCGCGAGACGGGCCAGGATCTCGAGTCGACCGCCGCGATCCTGAACGTCCTCGCCGACGCGCACTTCGAGGGCGCCGCGGGAGCGGCCCTCTTCAAGAAGGCCGTGGGCGCGCTCCAACGCCCCAGCGGCGAGACGTCCAGGACGCTCCTCCGGCTTGGGCTCACGTCGCGGGACCTCTTCCGGGACGACGGCCAGCTCCGGAACCTCGACGAGATCCTCGAGACCCTGAACCTCCACGGGGCGGACGCGCGCGACGCGATCGGCCTCTTCGGGGCGAAGGCCGGGCTCTCGCTCGCGGCGCTCCTCGGGCCCGGGACAGCCAAGGTGCGCGCCTTCGTCGAGGAGCTCCGCGGCGCCGGCGGGGCGGCCGGGGACCTCGCGCGCGTGCAGCTCGGGGGCGGGGTCGGCGTCCTCGAGGAGTTCCAGGGCAAGTGGGAGCGGTTCCTGATCACGGTTGCGCGCTCCGGCCTGCTCGAGGCCCTGGGCGCGCTCGCGACGAAGCTCGGGGCGGTGATCGATCGGTTCCGCACCCTGCCCCAGCCGGTCAGGACGACGGTTGTCGCGCTCGGGATCGCGGCCGCGGCGCTCGGGCCATTCCTCGTCGGCATGGGGAATGTCCTCCAGGTCGGCGGGAAGCTCCTTGGGCTCTTCCGCTTCATGGGCCCGGCCGCCCGAGCGGTGGGGACGGCGCTACCACGCGTCCTTCCGCGCGCGCTCTCCATGGCCCGAGGGCTCCCGCTCGGCGGGCTCCTGGCCGGCGCAGCGTTCAAGCAGGGGACCTCCGCGCCCGAAGGCTCCGTGCGCGCCGCGATCGGCCGCACGCTCGGAACGAAGAGGCTCGACGCCGCGGCCCAGGGGGCGCCGGCGACCGGACGGACCGACGTCTCGGGCTCCGTCCAGATCGAGTTCAGGAACGCCCCGGCCGGGACGCGCGTCCGCGCGCGCCAGACCGGCGACGTCCCGCTCGAGGTGGACACGGGCTACGTCCTCGCGGGGGGCCTCGCGGGCTAGTAGGCTCGCGCGCGCCGGCCGAGGCCGGACGAGCCGCCCGGGGGAACCGCCGGATACGCGAGCGTCCTCCTCCTCCGCGCTGCCGTCCCGGCGGGCTGGAGACCATCCGCGCCCCGCCTGGTGACGGACGCCGACGGCCACGGCCGGCTCTTTATCGACTTCCCGGAACCCGATAAGGTCCGCCCCCATGCCCACCTGGAAGGAAAGACTCCTGCCGGCGAGCTTCGCCGGCGTCCCCTTCAAGGTCCGGGAAAGCGAGTTCGCCGGCGGCCGGCGGGCGGCCGTGCACGAGTACCCGCTGCGCGACCGGCCCTTCGTCGAGGAGCTCGGGCGCGAGGTGCGCCGGATCCAGGTCGAGGGCTACCTCCTGGGCGAGGACTACGCCCTGCAGCGGGACCGCCTGCAGGCAGTCTTCGAAGGTGCGAGCCCCGGGTTCCCGCGGAAGCCCGGCCGAACGCTCGTTCATCCGACCATCGGGACGTTCCTCGCCCTGTGCCGGTCCTTCCGGTTCCGGGAGACGACCGACGAGGGGCGGATGGTCCGGTTCATGGCCGAGTTCGAGGAGGTCGGGGAGGAGATCGAGCCGGCCCCGCGGGCGGACCCGGTGGGTGAAGCCGACCAGGCCGCGGAGGCCCTTGGGACGGCCGCTTTGGAGGCCTTCGAGGAAGGGGTCGTGGTGGCCGGCGTGGTCGAGCGCGCCCGTACCGCGGTCGAGGACGTCGTCCTGGAGGCCGTGGCGCGCCTCCGGCACCTGGACGTCTTCAGCGGGCCCGCGCGGGACGTGGCCTCGCTCGAGTCGGCTCTGACCGGTCTCCTGACCCAGGTCTCCGTCCTGGTCTCGGCGCCGGCGGACCTCGCGGCGCGCGTGCTTCAAGCCCTCGACGCCGTCCTGGATGCCTCCTCCGCGCCGCTCGGGGCGCTCGAGGCCTACCGGGCCCTCCGGGACTTCCCCCCCGTGGACGACGCCGGGCCGGGCCTGCAGGGCGAGGTCGCGGTCGAGAACGGCCGGCTCACGGCCGAGCTCGTGGAGACGGCCGCCATGGCCGGCTCCGTACGGGCGGCCGCGCGCGTAGACTACCGGACCCTCGAGGAGGCCCAGGAGGTCCAGGCCGAGCTCGCGGCGCGCCTGGACGAGCTCGAGGCCCACGCCTCGGACGACGCGATCCCCACCCTCGAGGCCCTCCGCGTGACCCTGGCGCGCTCCGTGCCTCCGCCTGACCGCGACCTCCCGAGTCTCCGGACCATGACCCTCTCGACCACGCGCCCGGCCCTGGTCGTCGCCCACGAGCTCTACCAGGACGAGAGCCGGGCCCAGGAGCTCGTCGACCAGAACGCCCTCCGCCACCCGCTCCGCCTCCCCGGCCTCGTCCCGCTCCTCGTGCTCTCGAGGTGAACCCTTGCCCGCGGTAGACGAGGACGAGCTCGAGCTCCTGGTCGGCGGCCGGAGCTTCTCGGGCTGGGAGCGCGTGGAGGTCTCCCGCTCGATGGAGGCGGCCTCGGGTGCCTTCACGGTCCAGGTCTCCGACCGCGACCCCCTGCCGATCCGGGCCGGCCAGGAGGTGACCGTGCGCCTCGCGGGCGAGGTCGTGATCCGTGGGTACGTGGACGCGATCCAGGCGCGCGGGGGCGCGCGCGAGCGCTCGGTGGTCGTCTCGGGGCGCGACCGGACAGCGGATCTCGTCGACTGCTCCGAGCTCTCGGAGCCGGGCGAGTGGCACGACGTGGACCTGCAGCAGCTCGTGGAGCTGATCGCGAAGCCCTTCGACGTCGAGGTCCGTTCGCTCCTCGAGGAAGAGACCGAGCCCTTCCTCCGCTTTGCGCGCCAGCCAGGAGAGACCGCCTGGAGCGCGATTGAGCGCGCGTGTCGACTCCGCGGGGTCCTCGCCCACTCCGCCGGTGACGGCGCGCTCCTCCTCGAGCGCCCCGGGCGCCAGCTCGCCCAGGTGGCCCTGATCGAGGGCCGGAACGTCCTCGAGTGGGCGGTTGAGACGAACCTCCGCCAGCGCTTCTCGAGCTACGTCGTCCGGGCCCAGCACCCCGGCGCCGACGACTACTTCGCGGACCAGTCGGCGCTCGTCGAGGGGACGGCGGAGGACCCGGGCGTCGAGCGATTCCGCCCGCTCCTCGTGCTGGCGGAGGGCGCGCTAGTCTTCGAGAGTGCGAAGGACCGCGCGGGCTGGGAGGCGACGGTGCGGGCCGCCCGCAGCGCCACGTGCTCGTGCGTGGTCCAGGGCTGGCGCCAACGTCCAGGCGGGCGCGTCTGGCCGCTCAACGTCCTCTCCCACGTGGCGATCCAGGGCGCCGGGCTCGACCAGGTCCTCCTCGTGAATGAACTCCACCACACGCGCGACCTCGAGCAGGGGACCCTGACCGAGGTCGGACTGACGCGTGCGGACGCCTACGATCCCGAGCCCGCGGTGGACGCGGCCGAGGAGCTCGAGTTCGGCGAAGAGGACGGAGGCTTCTAAGCGGTGGCGATGGTCGACCTCGTCCGGCGCCTGGTCGAGCCGGTCCTCCACCGCGTGAAGGTGCTGGCCCAGCGGGCGGTCGTGCGCTCCTCGACGGACACGACGAAGGCCCAGACGCTCGAGCTCGCCGTGCTCTCGAGGGAGACCCTCCGCGAGGTTGAGCGGTTCGCCCATTTCGGCCTGACGACCCGGCCGCCCACGGGTTCCGAGGTCGTGGTCCTCTGCCTCGGCGGGAACCGGGACCACCCTATCGTGGTCGCGGACGAGGACCGCCGAGCGCGTCCGGTCGCGACGCTCGCCGAGGGCGAGGTGTGCCTCTATGCCTCCGGGCCGGCCCGGATCTTCGTTCGCGCCGACGGCTCGGTAGAGGTCGTCGCCTCGGGGGACCTGAAGGTCGCGGGCAAGGTGGCCGTGACCGGGGACGTCGAGGCCACCGGGAACGTGAGCGACCTCGTCGGGACGCTCGCGGCTCTCCGCTCCGCGTACAACGTGCACACCCACTCGGACCCGCAGGGCGGGACGACAGGGCCCCCTGTGCCGACGGTCTAGGGCCGGGCATTGCGCTTGGACGGGGAGTCCTTCCGCCCAGCCCCCGCGCGCCGTACCCTCCTCCACCATGACCCCAGAGCACCGAGAGCGGAGCGCGCACGACCCGGCATCGGTCCACCTCGGGATCGAGCTCGGCCGAGCCTTCGCCGCGATAGAGCGGACGCTGGCGAGGATCGAGCACAAGCTCGACCTCGCCCACGATCTCACCCCCGAGGGCGTCGCCGCCTTCGACGCCGTGGCCCGCAAGCTCGAGCGGCTCGGCGGCCCCACCCGACCAAAACCCCCCCAGACCCAGAAGGAAGAGCTACCCCTATGATCGGCCCGGAAACCCAGAAGATGATCGATCGCTTCAACGTCGCGACGTCCCGAGTGGGCGCGCGGATTCGCCAACTGATCGAAGACGCGGACCTGACGCCCGAGGAGGCCGAGGCCTTCGGCGCGGTCGCGACCGAGCTCGAGGAGATGGGCGCGAGCGCCACGGACCCGTTCCCGATCGTCGTCACCGTCAACGCGGCCACCTGGGACGAGCAGAGCCGCACGCTCTCGGCCCAGGGAGCCTTCCAGAACTACAGCCCGAGCTCGGGCGAGGTCTTCGTCCCTGCCGGCGGGACCGGAGTCAACGCCGGCGTGGCGGTTGCGGTCGAGTCGAAGCGCGACGCCAACACCGTCGTGCTGTCCGGTTCGATCGGCGCCGACGCGAACGGCCAGTCCGACGTCTTCGGCGCGATCCGAACCGCGACCAGCGCGAGCAAGCTCCGCTCCCGGCGCTCCTGAAGGGCTGCCCCCTTCCATGACGGCCGCGGCCGACCTCGATAGGGGGTGGCCGCGGCCGTTCGATTGTCGGGTGTGTACGCTCTTCCACCCATGATCGACGTAGCGCTGGTTCCGGTGGGCGAGACGCTCGACCTCGTGCTCGAGGACGGCGACCTTCGGACAGAGGACGGTCTGACAACCGCGGCCCTGGTGTCGCTCTTCTCGGACGCGCTCGCCGCGGCCGACGACGAGCTCCCCGACCTCGGGACTGATCGGCGTGGCTGGTGGGCCGCCGAGGTGATCGAGGAGGACCGCGCCGCGGGCTTCGGCTCGCTCCTCTGGCTTCTCGAGCGCTCGAAGCTCCGGAACGAGACCCTCGTTCAGGCCGAGGCGCACGCGCGCGCGGCCTTCGCCTGGCTTCTCGAGGCCGGGATCGCCGAGCGCGTCGAGGCTACCGCCTCGAGGCTCGACGGCCAGACGCTCTTCCTCGAGGTGCGCCTGATCCGCGGCCAGGCGGCCGAGCGCGCGGACCTCTGGACGGCCCAGCTCGCGGTCACCCTCGCGGTGGGGCCGGCCCGCTTCGCGCTGGTGGCGGTCCCCTAGCGCGGACGGCACCATTGGGCGCCGTGACCTTCGCGCGCCCGACCCTCGCCGAGCTCGTGGCCCGTGCGGAAAGCGAGACTGCCTCGCGCCTGGGCCTCGGTTCGCTCCTCGATCGGTCGGTCCTGAAGGTCCTGGCGCGCGTCTGGGCGGGAGGACTCCACGGGCTCTACGGCTACCTCGACTGGGTCTCACGCCAGGTTGTGCCCCTGACCGCGGACGCCGAGGTGCTCGAGCGCTGGGCGGACCTCTTCGGCCTCGAGCGTCGGCCGGCCGCGGGGGCCGCCGGAACCGTGACCTTCGCCGGGACGAGCGGGGTCGCAGTGCCCCTCGGAACGGTCGTCCAGCGGGTCGACGGCCGGCGCTTCATCACGACCGCCGGCGGGACGATCGCGGCCGGCGTGCTCTCGCTCCCGGTCCTGGCCGAGCTCGCTGGGCTGGCCGGGAACACCGCCGCGGCGAGCTCGCTCGCACTCGCGACGCCGATCGCCGGCGTGACCGGTGCCACGGTTGACGCCGGCGGCCTCGTGAACGGGCTCGACGCGGAGACCGACCGCGAGCTCCGCGACCGACTGCAGGAGCTCGTCTCGGCCCCACCCCAGGGCGGATCGGTCGCCGACTACAAAGCCTGGGCGCGCGAGGTCCCCGGCGTAACCCGCGTCTTCGTCATCGAGAACGGCCTGGGCCTCGGCACGGTGCTCGTTCTCTTCGCGGTCGACGACGACCCAGGCGGCCCGATCCCGAACCCGGCGAAGGTCCAGGAGGTCCAGGACCGCCTGACCGACGAGACGCGCCGCGACAGCGCTCCGGTGACAGCGGCCGTGACGACGATCCCGCCCGTTGCCCAGGCCATCGCGATCACGGTCGCGCTCACCCCGAACACGCTCCCCGTCCAGGTGGCCGTGGAGGACGCGCTTCGCGGGATGCTCGTCCGTGAGGGCGCGCCAGGTGGGACGATCTCCCACGCGAAGTTCGTCGAGGCCATCGCGACGGCCGCGGGCGAACAGGACCACGTCCTCACCGTGCCCGCCGGCGACGTCGTCGTCGGGGCGACGAGCCTCCCCGTCCTCGGGACGGTGACCTTCGTGTAGGTGAAGAGGCCATGGCTGACGAGTTCGCCGTCCTCGTGGTCGACGCGCCCCTCTCCACGGGCGTTGTCAACTACACCTCTCCGAAGATCACGGACTTCCAGGCCGCGGTGGTCTTCGTCTCCGGCGACTACCTCACCGAGGCGAGCTCCGCCCAGCTCTCGCTCGCCTACTTCTCGAAGCAGGGCCCGAGCACGAAGGCGGGAGGCCTCTCGAGCTTCTTCCGTGCGGGGCAGAGCGGCGCGAGCGTCGCGAGACACGCGGCCTCCACCTCCTCGGCCGGAACGGGCCTGATCCGCGTCCTCGATCCGGCGACGCTCGGGGGAGACTGGGCGCTGGGCACGGTCTCCGACCTCTCGGACGGGATCGCGGTCAACTGGACCGACGTCTCCGGGCTCTCCTCCTCGAGGAAGGTCAAGCTCATCGTGATCCTCTTCGGAGGGTGCGGGGTCCGCGCCGGCTCGGCCGCCCAGAACGCCTCCTTCTACGTGGGCGGGTCGCCGACCCATCTCCTCTCCTTCGCGAAGCGCGGAAGCTTCGGCGGGATAGCCACCGGCTTCTCGGTCACGGTCGGCGGAGCGGTGGACGGCGGCTCGATCGTCCAGGGCTTCGCCGGCACGTGCTGGCCCACGGCCGCCGACCCGGTCTCGTGCGGACAGTACCTGAGCACCACGAACTACGCGGGGGCGATCCAGGAGGCGGGCGGGGTTCCAACCACCGTGAGCGACGACGCGGTGACGGACTTCGTCACCGACGGCTTCGACCGCGACGGGACCGCCGTCGGTGCCTTCTGGCTTGGTTTCAACTGGGTTGACGACCGCGTCGGCCTGATCGCGGTCGAGACCTTCACCGGGAGCGAGAGTGGCGTCACGGCGCTCGTCGGCCTCGGGCGCTACTGCGAGGTTGTGATCGGCGTTTGGATCGGAGCCACGAGCAGCGACGCGCTTCAGACCGGAGCGCCGGCGCAACAGCTCGGGGTCTTCGTCACGGACGGAGTCGAGACCCATTCGATCTCCTGTGCGATCGACGAGGGCCTTGACCCCGACTCGATGCCCACCGTGGCGTACTCGCGCTACAAATCGGGCGAGTGGAACGTGGTCTCGGGCGCCGGCGGGACGGCCTTCCGCGCGACCTCGGTCGCGATCACGCCGACCGGGCTCTCGATCGACGTCGCGACATCCCAGGCGGGGCGCCTCTTCCTGTGGGGCGTCTCGCGGATCCCCGCGCTCGAGCCCGCCGCGGCGACCCTCGACCTCGGGCTCCCCGCCCCTTCGCTCCTCGCGGAGAACCGGGTTTTTCCGACCCCCGTCCCCATCCCTCTCTCGGTCCCGGTGCCTACCATCATGGCGCCGCACCAACCCAACGCGGTTCCGATCGCGCTGGTCCTGCCGGCGCCGGCCGTCTTCACGCCGGCGATTCCGGTGATCGTCGAGGAGCCGGATCTAGGCCCCGCCTATCACGAGTCACTGGCCGCGCTCCTCCCCCGCGGCCTAGCGTGGCCGAAGAGGTCCAGCCCTTGACCGTCCTCCTCGATCTCCTCCGCGCCCCGGCCGAGCTCCTCGCCGACGTTGAGGAGCGCTCGCTCGACCTCCACGACGAGGCGGACCTCCGCACCGTGCTCGAGCTCCTCCCGGAGTGGATTGAGTTCCTCGGCCTGGCGGACGACTGCACCGACGGCCTGCCCCAGACAACGACGGAGCAACGCTACGCGGCCTACCGGAAGATAGCCCTGCCCGGCGGGCAGAACCGCTTCCACCTCTCCGAGGTCGCGAAGGGCCTCGGGTACGACGTCGAGGTCGTGGACATCGTCGGGTTCCAGGCCTTCGTCGCGGGGAGCGCGGCCGGCGACTACCTCTACGGTGACGACTGGGCCTTCGCGGTGGAGATCCACGCGGGCGAGGTGACCCCGCGCTTCGCGCGCGCGGGGATCACGGTCGCCGGCGAACCGCTCGTCACCTTCGGGAACGGCCTGCTCGAGTGCACCCTGGACTCGATCAAGCCCGCCCACGGTTTCTTCCTCTACGTGTACGACAAGCCCTACACCGGCTACGCCCCCTGGAGCTTCGCGATCCCCTCGAGCCTCCCGATCCGCCTCGTCCTTCCGATCCCCACGAGGACTTAGACCATGCACCGTGTTGACCACACTACCGCCGTCCCCGTGATCCCCTCGCCCGACCCGGTCGGGACCCCGGGTTTCTTCACCGAGGGCGACCCGCTGATGGCGGTCCCCGCAACCCGAGTGACCGACGACTTCTTAAACGCGGTCCAGGAGGAGCTCGTCGCGCCCGTCCTCGGGATGGGGTTGACGCTCGACAAGGGGAGCCGCGATCAGCTCTTCGAGGCCATCCTGAAGATTGCCGCCCAGGGCACGAGCGGGAACGTCCTGCTCAATCCCGACTTCCGGATCTGGAACCGCTACGGGACAACGGTCGTCGGGGCGACCTTCTCGCGCGGCTACTATGGGCCCGACCGCTGGCTCTTCGACTCCGCCGGCGGGACGGGCAATCTCTCGCGCTCGTTCCTGACCGGAGCGACTCCCCGCGGTCCATCCGGCTCCGCCTACGCCTGTAGATGGGACTCGATCGCAGTCGTCGGGCAGAGCGCGAAGCTCCGCCAGCGCGTCGAGCGTGCCGAGACTTACGAGGGCCGGCCGATCACCCTTGCCTTCGACCTCCGCCGGATCGGAGGCGCGGACCACTCGCTCCTCGCGGTGGAGGTGGAGCAGGTCTTCGGCTCCGGCTCGCCGGTCACGACCACGTTGACCCCGGTCCTCGGGAACCTCGTCGACACCTCCTGGCGCCGCTTTGCCTTCACCGGGACGCTCCCGAGCGTCGCCGGGAAGGACCTCCTGCAGCCGGCCTATCTCGAGGTCCGGGTTATCTGGCCCGTCAACACGGCGATTGACGTCGAGTTCACCGCGTTCTCGCTCTCCCGCGGGAGCAAGGACCCCGGCTTCTTCTCGCGCCCTGAACCGCTCGAGCGGCTCATGTGCTGGCGGTACTACGAGAACACGGCGCGGGAGAACAACGGGATGAGCGGGACCAACGGCGCGGGCTCGATCCTCGCCCGCCTCTGGGACACCGCCTTCGTCTGGGCGACCGGTGGCGGGAACGCCATCGGGTCCTTCCGCGACACCTTCCGCGCGGACAAGTTCACGAACACAGGGACCTTCGGGATCCGCTGGTGGGGCAGGAACAACCTCGCCGGCTTCGTCACGGAGAGGGCCGCGGTCGACGTGCACCACGCGGTCATCACGAGCGCGACCGGTCTGGAGAGCTACAACGGGAACTCGACCGGGGCGCCCATCTTCTCGGGTGCCCCGCCGGCCGCCGGGACGAAGGTCTTCGCGGCCGGCTGGGAGGCCTTCGCGGAGATCACGCGCACCGGCGATGATCTCACCGCCCCATGACCTAGCGCCTCGGCGTGCGCCGGCGCACGCCGAGCTCCTCGATCTCGACGCCGTAGAGCTCCGCGACCTGGCGCCTCTTCAGCTCGTACACCTCGGTCCGCGTCCCCTTCACGTCCTCGAAGGACTGGTGCCCGTCGGTCCAGAAGACGAGGAAGTCGAGCAGGTAGCGCGTCCCCCCCGGGAGGTGGAACGGGACCTGGCGGAGGAAGAAACGCACATGCCCCGCGGAGCGGAGGAGCTTCAGGTCCTGGTAGCGCCGGGCCTCGGCCTTCGAGGCGAAGACGATCCCGTCCGCGGTACGCTCCTCGCGCGGGGCCACGTGGTACTTGTTCGCGCCGCGACCGCGTCGCGCGGAGGCTAGGGCCGCCTCGAGCGCCGCGCGCCCCTTCAGCACCCGGGGTCCTGCGCTTCCCAGACCCGCATCGGCCGGCCGCCCGGCTGGGAGAGCAGGTAGTAGTCGGCCTCCCCGGCGTCCCCGAGGAGTCGGAGCGCGCCGCGCACGACGGCCTCGGGCCAGCCGAGGCGCTTCGAGAGCTCGTCCTTCGTGGCGGGCCCTCGAGCGAGGAGGTCCGCCCTCAACGCCCGCGCGCGTTCGTGGCTCACAATCACCGGAAGTCCTCGCCCGAGAGGGTAACGCTCTCCCGGCCCTGGCGCCCCCGTAGCTCGAGCCAGAGGGAGCGCCACCCGTGGAGCGAGGCGAGGGCGAAGGCGAAGGCCGCCCAGCCCCCGCACCCGCCGGCGACGTGGAGGAGGACGCCCGCGAAGGCGTGGAAGGCCGCGCAAGCGCGGTGGAAGGCAACGGGATTCACGAGGCAGGATCCTCTTCGTTCGAGGTGGAAGGTTCGGACCAGACCCAGTCGTCCCCGCGGACGAGCTGGTGGAAGGCGCATGCGAGCCCGTAGGCCGCGAGCACGAGCACGGGCAGGACGTCGACCGTGGGCGCCTCGGAGGCGAGCCAGGTCCGGAGCAGCGCGTCGAGCACGTAGCACGCCGAGGCCGCCCCCGGGAGGTGGACGAGGTCCGAGGCCATCCGGCGGAGGAAGGGGCTCACGGGCGCACCCCGCGGACCTGGAGCCGGAGCTGGGCGCGATCCTTCAGCTCGCGCCGGCCGATCCGCTCGAGGGCCTCGCGACCCCGGCGGCTCTCCTCGGTCTCGAGCGCGCGTGCCCCGCGACGTTCGGCCTGGGTCAGCTTCTCGTCGACCTCGATCGCCCGCAGGATCTCCTGAACGCTCATGGTGTCGGCTCCCTTTCCTTCGTCGCCACTCGGCGCGCTACATATGTCGGACGGAGAGCGAACGCTTCCTGAGCCGAAACGGAGTAGGTTTCTCCCTGGAGGGGCGCGCGGTCCGGTTCACCGCCGCGCGGGCCCTCCGCGGACGGCCTCCCGGGAGGCGAAACGAGTTCCTGGGATCCTGGTCGTCCTGCCTCCTCCTCCCAACCACTCCGGGGACGGATGAGCAGGGAGACCCCGCGCGTCGCTCGGACTGGAGCCGGCGCTCCGTGCCTCGGAGCCCATGGAAGGCGCGGTCCGGGCGAACCGAGCGCGCGGTTCCGGGGGGGCCGCCCGTTTCTTCCGAGCGCTATAGGTTCGGCGGCCCCTGGAGCAGGACCTCGACACTCGTCGACCCCGCGCCCGCGGCCACGATCACGACGCCGGCGGAGCGGTTCCCGGCGGAGGTGGTCGTGAGCTTGCCCACCCCGTTGTCCCAATAGACGCGCTGGTGAAGGGTCATCGCGTCGGCGGTGACCTTCGGCAGATTGAAGGACCCACGGACGACGAGCGTCGCCTGCTGGCCGGTCGAGACCGAATCCTTGACGACGCCGAAGACGTCGCCCGAGAGGAGCCCCTGCCCCGCGGTGAGGTTAGCGCCGGCGGTGAAGACGAGCTCGACGCCAGCGACGCGCGCGATGGCATGGAGGACGGCCTGGCGGACTTGGGTCGTGTCGAGCTTGTCCGCCGCGAGGCCCTCGGCCTCGACCATGGAGACGAGCTCCTCCTGGTGGGCGTTCAAGTAGTCCGCCGCGATGATCGTTCCCGGCACGCCGGCGAAGGGGTTCCCCCCGACCCACGTCCCCGCCACGGAGCCCGGACTGTCGATGCGGTGAACCATGGCCGGCGAGGGTAACCTCGGCGACCGCCCCTTTCCTCCCCCGGAGGTTTCCACCCATGCGCTCTCCCTCGAACCCCTTCCGGATCGTCTGGCTCGCCCTGCTCGGGCTCCTCCTCGGCTTCCTCGCTTGCGTCACCGCGCGCGAGCTCTTCCCCTCCGGGGCCGAGGAGCCTCTCGACTTCGAGCGCGCCGCGCTCGAGCCCTTCGAGCTCTTCCCTGGGACCGACGAGCTCCGCCTCGGCCAGGTGGACCTGCCGGCCGGCACGGTGCCAGGCTTCGACCTCGCCTTCCGAGGGGACAACCGCCAGCGCTACGACCCCGCGGTCTGGCTCTCCCGGGAGCTCGAGGGCGTGCGCTTCACCGGCGCCGGGCGGGACCTCACCCACATAGTCGCCGGCGAGGACACCTACCACGACTCGACGATCTTCGTCGGGCCCTTCGACGGGGTGCTCTGGCTCGAGCACATGACCATCCACGCGGCGAAGAGGAAGGCGATCCACTTCGGCCTGGCGACCCGGGACGCGGACGCCAAGGGCGAGCTCGTGGACGTCTCGCCGATCCGGCCGCGCTTCCGCCTCGTGCTCCGGGACGTGCGCATAGTCGCGGATCCCGCGCGCTCGGTGATCTTCACCGGCACGGACGGCGCGATGGTCCCGGCGGGGACGGTGGTCGTCCGGCCCGACGGTGTCCGCTTCTGGACGACGACAACCGGGACGATCGCCGGCGGGAAGGCGACGATCCTCGTCCGGCCTGCGATCGACGACGAGGAGTCGGTCACGGTCGCGCTCCGGCTCGAGCACGCGCCCGCGGGCGTGAGCGGCGCCCAGGGGATCCAGAACTCGGCGGTGTGGGGAACCTTCAGCTACCAGGGCGACCTCGACTTCCGGGACGTCGTGTACGACTTCGCCCGCGGAGCCGAGCACGCCCACTACTCGCACGGCTACGCCTCGCGCGGCTCCTCCTGGGTCGACGTCCAGATCAACGCCTCCGGCTCCGAGGGCTCGAAGCACACGGCGCGCCCGGCGGAATGCCACGACGTCCCGGGCGCGCTCCTCTACTTCAAGCGCTGCAGCGCCCTTCGCTGGGACCAGGAGTGGGGCTGGCGCGGGGGCGCCGGGTGGACCTTTCAGGGGATCGGCGGGAGGACCAACGTCCGCGCGGAGGACTGCGTTTTTTGGGGTGCCCCGCGCTCCGCGGTCCCTGGGAACCCCCACTGCCTCATGGTCGACGACGGAGGCCAGGACTACTACGACGACCAGGGCCGGCCGGGCGGTCCGGGGCCGGCGACCGGGGACGTGGTCCTCCGCCGGTGCGGGTTCCGCTCGGTCGGGGACGCCGACTACGACCCCTTCCTCCGGGTCGGGACGCTCCGGGCCTGGATGCCGAACGCCGCGGTCGCCCGCTCGCTCACGATCACGGACAGCGCGGCCTACGGGTGGCACGTCCTCGCCCAGGTGGGCGGGGTGACCGAGGGTGTCCGCATCCGCCGGTGCAACACGCCCGCCATTCGGGCCTTGGCAGCGGCTCGAGGCTACCCCGTCCAGGACGAGGCCCAGCTTGCGCTCCAGGGCGAGGGGCTTCGGCCCTTCTCCAAGGGCTACCCGTGAGGTCCCGGAGCCCGGAAGCTACCCTGGCGCCATGCTGAAGAGCCGAAAGACGACCGTGGCCGGCGTGGCCGCCGGCCTGGGCCTACTCCTCTCCCTCGCCTCGAAGCTCCTCGCGGAGGGGGGCCCGGGCCTCCTCGCGGTCTTCCAACCCGAATACGCGGCCGAGCTCCTGGCGGCCGTGGGGGCAGCCTTCATCGGCCTCTTCGCGCGAGACGACAACGTCACGAGCGAGGGGACGAAGGCGCCGAAGAACGTCGCCGCGCCGACCTCGCGTCCTCCGTTCCGGTGAGCTGACCCCGTGACCTGGGTAAAGGACGAGGCGGCCGCGGGGGACCCAGGCAACTTCTCGTGGGCGATCTTTACCGACGACTCCCCGAACGCGCCCTCGAAGACCCTCGTCTTCGACACGGACGTGGGGCCGCAAGCGAAGGCGCTCGTGATCGCGGTCGTCCGCCTCGAGTTCGTCGCCACGGCGACGGTGGGGAACCGCGCGCTCGTCTTCGAGCTCCTCGACGCCGAGGACGACACGGTCCTCGTTTTCGCGTCGGCAACCGCGATCACAGCCGGGCAAGCGCGCGACCTCCAGTTTGCTCCGATGGGGCGCGCCGAGGTGGTCCTCTCCCCGCTGATCTATGTCGACGTCCCGGTCCGCGAGGTCGTCCTGCTAAAGGGGATGAAGCTCCGCTGCCGTGACGTCAACGCGATCGACGTTCTCGACGACATGACCGTGCACGTGCACGGTCGCGTTTACTAGGCGGGCGGAGGGCTCGAGGCCTTCGGCCCACGCGCGGCCCGACGCGCTGGCTCCGGAACAGCCAGCGAACCACCAGCTCGACGCACCCGCTCATCGACGCGCGGATCAGGAGGCTCCTGGAAGGGGAGCGGCTCCTGGACGACCCGAACCTTCATGTCGAGCTCGAGCGCCTCGGCATGGGCCGCGTCCAGGAGGAACTCGAGGAGCTCGCGCGGCGCGCGCGTGTCGGCGCGCGTGAGGGTGAGCGCGAGGACGACCGCGACGCGCTCGCCGTCCTTCTTGCCGGGCAGCTTGATCTTCGCTCCGGTAAGTCGGCACGTGTCCTTCCACGCCCCGGCGGGACGGTCTGGGTACGAAAGCTCGACCTGGACCGAGTCGCCCGCGGTCGCCGCGACGAACGCGAGGACCTTCGACGGAGCGGAGCCGGTGTAGACGAGAGGAAAGGCGACCTTCGTGAGCTTGGCCGAGCCGGTCGCGGGGAGGGAGAGCTCGGCTCGGGTGGCCCGCACGGGGACCTCGAGGCTGGAGACCATGGGGACACTCTACCTCTTGGAACGCCCGGACTGGCTCCCTATGCTCGGGGCCCCGGCCCCACCCCTCGAGGTCCCCGCCCATGTCATCCTTCGTCTACCAGCGCGCCAAGGAACTGATCGCGACCGCGGGCCTGAACCTCTCCACCGCGGACCTGCGGGTGGCCCTGGTCATGACCAACACGACCACGGACACCCAGAAGGCCGCCAACACCTTCGCGGGCTTCACGACTCTGGACGAGTGCGACGGGGCGAACTACGCCAGGGTTGACCTGGCCGGGGTGACGGGCGTCCGGGACGACGGGAACCTCATCTGGTACGTGGACGCGACCGACGCCGTCTTCACGAACCTGGGCGCCGGCACGCGCCAGAACCAGGCGGCCCTCCTCCACGTCCACAACGCGACGCCGGGGCTCGAGATCCCCGTGGCCTTCTTCGACACGGGGGGCTTCCCCTTCGACGGCACGGGCGCCAACAACACGATCCAGTGGGCCGCGCTCGGAATCCTCCAGCTCACCGGGTGAGCTAGTGGAGTGGGCCGGCCTCCCATGCCTGCCACCGTCACGCTGACGCCGGGCGGAGCGCCCGGGTAGCGCCGTGGGGAACGAGATCATCGTCCGGGACGTGCCGTTCACGTTGCCGAACGCGAGCGGCGCCTTCACGATCACGGACACGGGCGGGCCGGCGGGTATGACGCCCAAGGCCTGCATCATCGTGCTCTCGGGGGCGAGCGGTACGGGAGGCGAGACCAACCCCGCCCGAATCTCGATCGGGCTCACGGACGGGGCGGCCGCGATCGCGATCGGCCTCATGGCTGAGCACAACGTGCTCGCCACCCTGGCGGACACGGGGAGGAGGCGAGCCAACAACAAGATCCTGAACCTCCCGGTGACGACCACGGAGGCGCTCGGGGTGGGGGCCACGTTCACATCGGTTGGGGTTAACGCGCTCACGATCAACGTGGACACGGCGTCCGTGCTCAAGGGCTTCGTGCGCTTCATGTACGGCGCGAACCTCTCGGCCAAGCTGGTAACGGTCTCCTCCCCCACGACGGACAACACGGCCTTCAACTCGCCGTCGCTCGGCCTGGTGGCGGACGCCGTGCTCGCGATCAGCGCCCGCACCGTCTGGAACACGGATGCCGGCCTCAACAACGTGATCTTCTCAATGGGCTTCGCGGGGCGGCTCCCCTCGACCTCGCAGGCGTGCGTGGGGATCTGCGCGCAAGACCTGGCGTCCCCGACCAGCGTAGGCATGAAGGCGAGGAACGATCGCCTGCTCTCGATCGTGATCTCTACGGCTGGCGTCGTCACTGAGGCAATCTCGATCCAGCTCACGGCCTGGAACGCCGATGACGTGGAGCTGACGACGCGCGACACGGCGGGCGAGGCTATCGGGGTCGGGTTGCTCGCGTTCTCGCTGAACGGGGAGAGGTGCGTCGCGGACTTGCCGGCCTTGAACTCGGACACGCTCGGAGTGTCGAGCTACGCGGGGGCGGGATTCAAGGCGCGGGCGCTCTTCACGGTGGGGAGCGCGGCTGCGACTGCGAACACGCTCGACGCGACGGTCGGGGCCATGTCGTTCGGGGTGTACGCGCCAGCGACCGGGAGCGCCGGCGGGAGCATGGCGAAGTGGAACTCGGCCGACGCCCAGACGACCAGCGTTACGACGTGCTCGATTGCCTCCGACCAGTTCCACCACGTGGAGTCGAAGTGGGCCGCGCGGGTGGTCGCGATCACGGTTACCGGCTTCGACTACAACGTGCTCGTCTCGGCCTCGGCGGACCTGCCTACGCTCTGCTTCTCGTTCGGGGAGGACCCGATCGCGCCGACGCCCGCGGTGCTCGCCCTCGTCCTGCCGGCGCCGACGATTCTCCGCACGGAGACGCCGGCCGCGGTCCCGCTCGCGCTCGCCCTGCCCCAACCGGCGCGTCTCTTGACGGAGACACCGGCGGCCGTGGTGCTCGCCCTGGCGCTCCCTCAACCAGCGCGCCTCCTGACCGAGACCCCGGCCGCGGTCGAGCTCGCCCTCGTCTTGCCGGCGCCGACGATCCTCCTCGAGAACGGAGCGACGCCGGCCGCGGTCGAGCTCGACCTCGTCCTACCGGCGCCGGCGGTCATCGTCCCGACCGCCCAGAGCCCGAGCCCGGTCGACCTGGCGCTCGCCCTGCCCCAGCCAGCGCGGCTCCTGACTGAGACGCCGGCGGCCGTCCCGCTCCTGCTCGCTCTCCCGGTCGTCTCAATCGTCACCACGGCGGGGGACCTCACGCCGGCGCCGGTCGCGCTCCTCCTCGCTCTGCCGGCACCGAGCTTCCTCTTGGTCGACGTCCGTCTCGACCTCGTGGCCGAGATCGCCCGGACCCTCAAGCTAGGGGCCGAGACACCTCGCGCGCTCGACCTCCTCGCCGCGGTGGAGTAGCCTCGCCTGCGTGGGATGCGTCAAACAGCGCGTGTACCTCGGCGCGAGGAACCTCCGGATCGTGTTCCAGTTCGTCGAGCGCAACGCGGCCGGGAAGCTCATCGCGGTAGACCTGACCGCGGCCGCAACGTCCCCGGGCTACGTGCAGGCCCTCTTCCGAAAACCGAGTCGCGAGGTGGTCCTGGTCACGTGCACGGTCGACTCCCCACCGACGGACGGGCTCGCGTCCTACTACACCTCTCCCGGCTTCCTGGACGAGCACGGGGACTGGGAGGCCCAGGGGCTCGCGCACCTCGCCGGCGCGCCCGCTCCTGGCCGGGGTTTCTTCCCGGCCGCCCCAGTTCTCTTCGAGGTCGTGGCGCTCCTCCGACCGTTCGCGCCCCTCGAGCCCATCGAGCCAGAGGCCGGCGACCTCGAGCTCGCCCTGCCGACGGTCTCGGTCCTCTAACTTGCACCCGCCGGCGGGACGCCGTAGCGTCGCCGCAACCATGCGACGCCTTTTCCTCATCCAGGCCTGCCTCCTCGCGTGCTTTCTCGCCCAGGCGTGCCGCTCGCCGTTCGCCGGCGGGCCCGGCGTGGCCCTGGTGGGTGCGAGCCGCTCCGCCCATGACCTCATGGCCGCGCGCTGGAAGGGCTACGTGGCAACGGATCCCACCCTCGACCTGCTGACCCGCGACCAGCTCTCGAAGGTGGTCGACGACTGGGATCTCGCGATCCAGGCGGCCGAGGAGGCCATCCGTCCCGACGCCCCGCCACCGCCGGTGCCGGCCGGGGTGCCGCGGTGAGCTTCGACGCGAGGGGGCTCGCGCTCGAGATCCGCGCCGACGCGCTGGCCCGGCTCGACCAGGTGAGCGCCGAGGTCCGCGGGAAGATCCTCCCGCGCCTCGAGGAGGTGAGCAATCTTCTCGCCGGGATCCTGCTCGAGCGCCTTGCGCGCGGAGGCCAGGGCGAACCATCCGAGCTCGAGCGCGCGCTCATGACGCGCTTTCGGCTCCTCTCGGCCGCGATAGAGCTACACGCGGTCGACGCCTTCCAGGACACGGTCGAGCGCACGGTGGGGCGCCTCGTGCGGGCGGGCTTCGCCTTCCTCCTGACAACGTTCTGACCCCGAGCGGTGAAGGACTGGACGGAACTCGCCGCGACGAGCGACGCGCTGGTCGTCCACGTCTCTACCGGAGGGGACGACGCGAACGACGGGCTCTCCCCCGCGCGCCCTCGCCGCACGATCGCGGCCGGGGTGGCGCTCCTCCGCCACGGACACCCGGACCACCTCCGCCTTCGGCGTGGGGACGTGTTCGAGGGCGAGAGCCTGGGCCATTGGAAGAAATCCGGGCGCTCCGCGCGCCTGCCCATGGTCGTCTCCACCTACGGCGAGGACCCGCGCCGGCCACGCCTCCTGACCCCGGCCGACGGCGTCTGGACGAACGGCGGAGGGGGCTCCCCGGCGACGATCGAGAACCTCGCGATCGTCGGCTTGAGTCTCCGCCCGAGGACCTACACCGGGGGGGGCGACGTGGTTGGAGTTCGGATGCTCCAGCCTGGCGCGAACATCCTCATCGAGGACTGTGAGGTCTCCGGCTTCAGTACCAACCTCGTCCTCCAGGCCTGGGACGGGCGCCTCGCGAACTACTCGGTCCGCCGTTGCGTGATCTCCGACGCCTACGTCGACCACGCGCGCTCCGGTGAACACGCCCAGGGGCTGTACGCCTACGGCGTCGACCATCTCCTGCTCGAGGAAAACGTCTGGGATCACAACGGGTGGAACGAGCTCGTTCCAGGTGCCGGCGCGGACATTTACAGTCACAACCTCTACATCGACAACGACTGCACGAGCGTACGTGTCCGCGGGAACGTGATCGCCCGCGCCGCCTCCCACGGGATGCAGCTCCGCTGTGGAGGGCAGGTCTTCGGGAACCTCTTCCTCCGGAACTCGATCAACCTGAGCGTTGGCATGGGCAACACCCCAGAGCCGCTCGGGGTCCTGGTGGAATGCATCGGGAACCTAATCCTCGACGGGAAGGACATCGACGAGCGGAATCCGCGTGGGTGGGGCCTCCAGGTTGGGAACGTGAGCGGTGGGAGGATCCTCTACAACGGGATCCTCGGCAACCGCGGGGGAACCCAGCCGGACATGCTCACCGTGGACGGAGCGCGCGACCTCGAGATCGCCGACAACGTCATCGCCGACTGGGGCGGGAGCGTCACGATCGCCGGCGACGCCGCGAGGAACAGAAGGATCGTGTTTCGTCGGAACCGGATCGGTGGTCGTGGCGACGCCCCGCTCGTCCGGCACGTCGAGGCCTCGACCGCGACCTCCGCCGTCCTGCGCTCGACAGGGAATCGCTTCTCCGTGGCGCGCGGCGAGCCCTGGTTCGAGGTCGCCGGCGAGCGCCGTACCCTGGAGCAGTGGACAGCGCTCACGGAGGACGCGCGATCGCGGGCGGTCGATCCCATCGGCGCGCTCGCGCTCGGCGAGGACCTCGAGGAGTTCATGCATCACGCGCGCGAGCAGTCGCGCGTGCACTGGGACCCTACACACACCGCGTTCGGTAAGATCGAGCGCGTCCGCGCGGAGAACTTCCTATGACGATCGGCTTTGTCTTCTGGCTCCTCATGATCCTGAGTCTGGTCCTCGGAGGTGTGCGCCTGAGTCGCAGCAAGGACTACCAGGGGGGTGGCGTCGACCTGCTCGTCTGGGTGCTCCTCGCCCTCGTCGGCTGGCAGGTCTTCGGCTGGCCTGTCCACGAGTAGCCGGCGGCCCCGAACGAAGGTGGACGAGGAGTTAAACACCCGCGAGCGCCTCGCGCGCCTCGAGGAGCAGGTCAAAGCCCTGCACGGGATCCTCACGGAACGCGACAAGCAGGTAGGGTTAGCGCTCCGCTCGATCGACCGCGCGACCGAGAAGGCCGAGGAGGCCCAACAGCGCGTCAACCAGGGACAGAACGAGTTCCGCGGCGCGCTAAAGGACCAGTCCGGGACCCTCGCGACAAAGGAGGAAGTGGGCGCGCTCCGAGATGGGACGATCCACCGCCTGGCCGCGCTCGAGAACCAGCTCGTCGCGTTCTCGGCGCGCATCGAGGGGCGCGAGCGCGGGGGACAGCCCTACATCGCGATAGGCCTCGCCGTCGCCATGATCGTCCTCTCCGGCCTCGTCTCCGCCGCGATCGCCTACCTCCGCTAAGGGGGCATGAGCCCGGAGCGGAGCGAGAGCCACGTAGGCTCGATGTTCCCCGAGATCACGACCCCGTGCGCGTCGAGGCGCGCGAGTCTCTCGACCGGCGCGAGGCGGCCTGTCCAGAAGCGCGCGAGCGTTGCGACGGCCTCGGCGCGCGCCCGCGTCTCGTGGTAGAGGCCCTCGAAACGATAGGGGCTTTCCGACCAGCTCCACCCGCCGAGTCCTCGAGGGTCCACGCCGGCCTCGAGCCCGACGCGGATCGAGCGCGCGAAGACAAGCGCGTCCTCGGCCTGAGCGCGGTTATCCCACCAGCGGTTCCTCCGGCTCGGATGCGGAAACAGGCCGACGACTAGGCTCCCGACCTCCTCCCACCGGAGGAATTGAAAGGGGCCGCCGAAGGCCCTCGAGACCCGCCGGCCGAGCGCCAGCACCAGCCCACCCTCGCCGGCCGTCTCCAGCGCGAGTGACTGGGCCGCCATGCGGGCCGTGAGCTCGTGGTAGGCGCGGCGCGACCACGGCACGTCCTGGAGGTTCCGGAGGCGGTAGCGCTGGACCCCGCGCCATGGCACGAGCCCGTGCGGCCAGGGCTCCCCGAGGAGCCCGGCGAGGCGCGCGCCCACGGCTCCGGTGAGCGCGATTCGGCGCGCGACGGCCTCGGCGCGCTCGCCGTTCCGGGCCTCGAGGCGCTCGAAGGCCCGGTCGCTCGGGGCCTCGCCCACGATGAGGAGTCGCGGGGCGCCGCGTTTTTCCATGGATGCTCACCTTGTGGATAACTCCAGAGCCGCGTCCGCGTCCGGGTCGCGAACTTGCCACACCCAAGCAGAAGTCAGAATGGGGAACGTGCTCATGCCGGAGCGGCCCTCTCTCGGCCGCCTCTGGTTCACCTTCGAGCCTACCCCTTGCGGTCCCTCGCGGTCGTGGTAGCTTCCACCCAGGACGCCGGCGGTCGCCCTTCTCCACGACACGACCGCTCCGCCCGGCCCGCCCCGGCCCCTTGATGGGGCCTAGGGCGGCCCCGGGCTCCCGATCGACCAGGAGCCCAGGGCCTCACGCGCCGACGTCCATTCACGCCATGAACCGGACGTCCTCGCGGTCGCTCGATCCTACCAGGGAAGGGCAAGAGCTCCGCTCGGGACTCCTACCGTTCGAGCCGCTCGAGCTCCTGGCGGCCCGCTCGAGGAGGCTCGCGGACCTCGTGGAGTCGATCTCGAGGAGGAGGGACGTCCGAGCGCTCCGCGCGCGACTCCTCGTGCTCCTGCTCGAGCTCCGATGTCCGGTGAAGGGCCGGCCGAGGAAGGGCTGGTACGTGCCGGGGGCCGTGGCGCGGCTCTCGGTGGAGGCCATGCGGCGGGCGTGGAGAGGTTTCTACGGGGAGGAGCCGCCCGCGCCGCGGACGCTCCGGGCCCACCTCGGGCTCCTGCAGCGCGTGCTCGCGCTCGTGCGTTCCCCCGGCGACTGGGTGGAAGTCGTCCCGCCATCGGCCCGGTGGAGGCCCCGCTACGCGGACACGATCCACGTCCTCGACGACGAGGAGGCGGTCGAGCGGTGGTTGGAGATCGGCCAGCCCGTGCTCGAGCGCCGGGCGGACATCCGGACGAACCCCGACGCCTGGCGCCGGCACCTTGGGACCTGGCGGACGAGGTCCAGGGCGAAGCAGCTCGAGCTCTTCCAGGGGAGGTCCGCGCCGGCGGGCCGGCCTGAGGGCCTCGAGGACCGCGTCCGCGCCGAGGAGCCCGTGGCCCGCGGGACGGCCCTCGCCCGCGGCCTGGGCGAGGCACTCCTCGTGCGTGATCACGACGCCCTCGACGTCCTGCGCGCCCTGGCGGCCCAACAGGTGAGCCTACGCGGCCGCCCCTCGTTCGAGCTCGCGTCGAATCTCCCGAGGCTCGAAGGGGCGGCCGCCCTCCTCGCGCGGGCGCTCGCCCGCGGGGACGCGGTCCGGAACGGAGCCGCCTGGCTGGTGCGGGCCCACCGGCACGCGAAGCCAGCGGAACTAGCCCAGGCCCGCGCCTGGGTCCTTTCCGTCGGGAGGTCTCCCCCATGAAGGCAGGCGAAACCCCCGCGCATGAACAGACCCAGCGCCGACAGCGCCGATCGATCCAAACTACGCGAAAGACCAATCCCGTGAAGAAGACCAAGCCCGTGAAGAAGACCAAGCCCGTGAAGAAGACCAAGCACGACGAGGTCGAGACCGCCCCCGGATGGAAGATCGGGTCCCCGTACCTGATTCGGACGGTCACGATGATCCAGACTGGCCGGCTCATCGCCGTGAGCGAGCACGAGCTCGTGCTCGAGGACGCTGCGTGGATCGCCGACACCGGCCGCTTTTCGGATGCGCTGCGCGGGGGATCGTTCGTCGAGATCGAGCCGTTCCCGGACGGCGAGGTGATCGTGGGGCGAGGCTCGATCATCGACGCCTGCGCGTTCCCCTTCGCCTTGCCCAGGGAGCAGAAATGAACGCGGCCGTCGCGCGACTTGGGTATGACGCGATCTCGCGGTCGGGGTCGCGGTCGGGGTCGCGGTCGTGGTCGTGGTCGGGGTCGTGGTCGTGGTCGTGGTCGGGGTCGTGGTCGTGGGCGCGGTCGTGGTCGTG
>Ga0137465_1000345_pt1 | contig 23443 bp, 20 predicted proteins | sample EasRivERMGT828_2_FD_104906 | JGI IMG/M metagenome (GOLD analysis project Ga0137465, IMG submission 104906) | Soil microbial communities from meander-bound floodplain in the East River, Colorado, USA - East River MetaG ERMGT828_2 | ecosystem: Environmental > Terrestrial > Soil > Floodplain ... | reverse complement strand
TATAGTTGTATTTGAAGAATCCGCTCGTGCTGAGGAATGCGCCACCGCCGGGATATCGCCAGGACCCCATCAAAGCGGGCAGGCAGAATATGTTCCGTACCGCCATCCCGCCGCCCGCATGGCGCTGCAGACCATAGTTGACGCGAATGAATGCCGGCGAGTTTTCTGCGTACTCGTACGTGAGGCGTTCGATCGTATCTTCGGAAATGCCGGTGATCTCGCTCACTCGTGAGGGCGGATATTCCTGGACGCGCGATTTCAACTGATCGAATCCGAGGGTGTAGTGTTCGATGTAGTCCTCATCCTGCAGACCGTCTCGAATAATGACGTGCATCATGGCAAGGGCCAGCGCGCCGTCGGTTCCAGGCATGATCGCGATGTGCTCGTCAGACTGCTCCCCGGTTTTTGTACGGAGCGGGTCGATCGTTACGATCTTCGCTCCGCGGGATCGGGCCTTCAGGATGTATCGCCAGAGGTGGATGTTCGACGTGATGATGTTCGAACCCCAGATCAGAATGTATTTGGCCTGGTCGACGGTTTCCGGATTGGTTCCAACCGATGCGCCGACCGTGTACCGCATGCCGAACATGCCGGCGTTCGAGCAGATCGTTCTATCCAGCAGCGATGCGCCGAGCCGGTGAAAGAAACGGCGATCCATGCTGCCGCTCTGCAGCAGGCCCATCGTTCCTGCGTAGCTGTAAGGAAGAATCGACTGCGGATTGTCGCTCGCAATGGCTTTCAGCTTTGCCGCGATCGTATCGAGTGCTTCATCCCATGAGATCCGCGTGAACCTGCCTTCCCCCTTGTGACCGGCGCGTTTCATGGGATACAGAAGCCGGTCCTCGTGGTACGTGCGTTTTTCGTAATGCGCGACTTTTACGCAAAGGCCGCCGTGGGTGTATGGATTTGCCGGATCACCCTTGACGCGGACGGCGCGGCCGTTCTCATCGACATCGACGAGCATGGCGCAGGTGTCCGGGCAATCGTGAGGGCAGACGGCTCGAACAGTTTTCATTATTTGATACTCCCCGCTTTGACGGCCGCCTTCTTCATGGATGCGACAAGTTCTTCGCGCCGGCTGTAGAGACTCTTCACCTTGCGCGGTTTTCGCTTGTTCATCGCGTATGCCGTCATCAGCGGAAGCGCAATCGTCGAATCGACGTAGCACACGACGGCGTCCGGCAGTCGGTCGGGATCCACCTTGCCCCAAGTGACAGCTTCTGCCGGCGTTGCGCCGGAGAGTCCACCGGTGTCCATGCGTGCGTCGGTGAACTGAAGGTAATAATCATGCCCCTTTTCATCGAGCCCCAGGACTTCCTGGATCTGCGGTTCGGTCTGGAGCACGAAGTTCTTGGGAGAACCGCCGCCAATGATCAGGATGGCGCTCTTCTGACCGCTTTTCTTCGCTCCATAGACAAGGGCCGCGGTCTCGTTGACGTCTGCGTTCACGTCGAACTGCAGCTTGTTGCCTTCGAGCGCCTTTGCCGCGACGTTCATGCCGATCGAACTGTCGCCGGGCGACGACGTGTAAATGGGAACTCCAAGTTCATGCGCGGCGCCAAGCAACGATTTGTCCTTTAGTCCGAGAACGCGGCTGCGCTCGAGAACGTACTTGCCGGCGAGATGGTGAAACTCCGCAGTGCTCATCGTGCGCTGAAATTCCGGTGCGCTGATGATCTCGCGGAAGAACTCGTCCGTCTTCAGCAGAACATCGTATTGAAAAAAGATGTCATAAATCCGGACCACGCCTTCTTCTCGCAGGACGCGATCATCGAGATTGGCCAGGCCGCGGCGCATTTCAAGTCCGATGCCGAAATGCGTGTCGTGGTAGAGATTGGCTCCCGTGGAGACGATCCAATCGACGAAGCCGGCGCGCATTAAAGGAATGATGGCAGCCATGCCGATGCCGGCCGGCGTCATTGCGCCGGAAAGGCTCATGCCGACCGTGACATCGTCCTCAAGCATGCGTTCGGTGAAGAGATGGCACGCTTCGCGAAAGCGCGCGGCATTGTACGCATTGAATGTTTTATCGACGAGATCGACGATTGAAATATTCGCATCGATGGCGGGCGGTTCGATGCGTTGCCCATGCAGGAAGCGGCTTTTATTCTTCATCGTCCAAACATTCTAACCCATATAATTTCGGCATGAATGAAGCACACATCGAATCGATCCAGCGGGCATTGCAGCAGGACAAGCTCGATGGATGGCTCTTCTACAGCTTTCGCGGCAGCGACCCGATCGCTGAAAATATCCTGAGGCTCGACCACGCGAAATTCACGACACGCCGGTGGTTTTACTTTGTTCCGGCGAAGGGAACGCCGAAAAAACTTGTCCATGCAATCGAGACCGGCACGCTCGACAGCCTGCCTGGAGACAAAAAGGTTTACCTGCCATGGCAGCAGTTGCACGAGGTCCTTCGGGACACGCTCAGCGGCATGAAAAAAGTCGCGATGCAGTATTCGCCGATGAATACGATCCCCTACATCTCACGAGTTGACGCCGGGACCGTCGAACTGATTCGCAGCTTCGGTGTGGATGTTGTTTCGTCGGCGGACCTCGTTCAGGTGTTTGAAGCCGTCTGGACGGCCGAGCAACTCGACACACACCTTTATGCGGCGAAGCACATGCGCGAGATTGTCGATGAAATCGTGAAGGAGGTTCGAAGGCGCGTTCTGGACAACTCTCCGGTGAATGAGGTCGAGATTCAGGATTTCATCGTCAAGCAATACGACCGGCGCGACCTCACGGCCGGGCATCCGCCGATCGTCGCAATCAATGCGCACAGCGCGGATCCGCATTTTGCGCCCAACGTTCAGGACAATCTGCCGATGAGGAAAGGCGATTTTCTGCTGGTCGATATGTGGTCGAAGAAGCGCGCGCCGCATGCTGTGTACGACGACATCACGTGGACCTTTTTCATCGGCGACGCAGTCCCGGCCGAACATCAGAAAATCTTCAACGTTGTGCGCAATGGGCGCGATGCCGCAATCCGGGCGGCGCAACAGCGTTATCCCACGGGTGAGGTCCTTTACGGCTGGCAGATCGATGACGAGGCGCGAAAGTCGATTGCGAAAGCCGGTTACGGCGAATATTTCATCCATCGCACCGGGCACTCGATTCATGAAGAAGTGCACGGTAATGGCGCCAACATCGACAACCTCGAAACGCAGGACAGCCGCCGTTTGATGGCCGGGACATGCTTTTCCATCGAGCCCGGTGTTTATCTGAAGGGGACCTTCGGTGTCCGAAGCGAGGTGGATATGTATTTGTCAGATAAAGAGGCCATCGTGACAGGCTTACCGATACAGACGGAAGTGCTACCGATCCTCAAATAGAGAACACAGGAGATTTTTGATGCAAACACTCCTCCTCCTTTTGTCCATGTTGCTGGTCGATGAAAAGATCGCCGACAGGCTTTGGAATTCCTCGAAGGTCGTCGACGAACTGTTCAAGGCGCCCGATTCCGGCGTTGCGAAGGATCTGATCGCAAAAGCCGAATGCGTCGCCGTTATTCCCGGCTTGAAGAAAGCTGCTCTTGGTTTCGGCGGTGAGATCGGCTGGGGTACTGTGACATGCAGGACAAACGCGGGTAAGGGGCCGTTCGGCCCTCCCGCGATGATCTCTCTGAAGGGCGGGAGCTTCGGTTTCCAGATCGGCGGCCAGGAGACCGACGTCGTGATGCTCTTCATGACGCCGGACAGTTTCAAGCATCTGCTGCGCGACAACGTGAAGCTGGGCGTGGATGCGTCGGCCGCCGGTGGACCCAAAGGCCGGACTGCCGCTGCCGCGACGAGCGCCACGATGCGCGCTGAGATCCTTTACTATTCGCGGAGTCGTGGAGCATTCGCGGGCATTTCACTGAATGGTGCAGTCCTTCGGCCGGACAACGATGCGAATGAGAATCTGTACGGCCGGAAAGTCGCGGTCAAAGACCTGGTGGAGACGGGCAACGTGGCGACTCCCGAAGCCGGCCGCAAGTTCGTGCAATCCGTTACGGTGGCTTCGGGGAAGTAAATTCCGGGACGGTTGCGTCGTTTCCCTAATTCTTGAAGAGCCCGAATTAGGGAAACGACGCAACCGTCCCGGAATTTATTTCACAAGCCCGCGGACTCCGGATCTGAACCGCTGGTTGATGTCGCGCCGGCGCTCTCGCGTTTCCTGCCGCAATTCCCGCGACCTCTGTCCTTTCTGCCGAAGTTCCTGCCGAAGAGATTGCAATTCTCTCTGCCGGCCCTCCTGGAGTGCCCGCAATCCATTTACCTGGGCATCATTCAGATTCCGTCTTTGCTGCAGGCGCTCGACGACGCGATCCTGTCGTGGTTCCCGGCGTCCGGCCCGTCGCTGGGCAGCATCCGCTGTCCCAGCCAGGGCGAGTGCAATTGTCGAAATAACTGCGAATCGGCGAAACATCTGTTTCTACCTCCTTTTCCGTGGTGCTCATATAGACAAACGTTCCTGCGGCAGGTTTATATAATTAAAGGATGCTGACGGAATACTACAAGGCGGCGACCGAAGCCGCGGCCATTGCGGAGCTGGATTCGTTTGGGATTGTGAAACTTACCGGGAACGACCGGGTCGCCTGGCTGCAGGGAATGATCACCAATGACGTTGAAAAAATGCCTGCGGGCGGGGGGTGCTACGCGGGCCACCTGACACCGCAAGGCAAACTCGTCGCGCACATGCACGTCTTGAAGGATGAAGACGCGCTTTGGCTTTCCCTCGAGCGGGCGGCCATACCGAAGCTCATGGCTGCATTCGACAAGCTTCTCATCATGGAAGACGTGCAGATGGCGGACGTTTCCAACGACTACTCCATCTTCGGCGTGCTGGGTCCAAAGGCAGGCGCCGCTCTCCAGTCGTGGGTTGGCGGATCGATGCAACTCGACGGCTTGTACTCGCACCGGCAATTCGATGACAGCCGGATTGTGATGTCGGAGCTTGGCTTCAATATCTGGGTTCCGCGCCCACAGGCAGACAGCGTCCTTCGGTTCCTTGCGGAACACGGCGTGACCGCGATCGATCATGGCACGTGGGATGTGCTGAGGACGGAGGCAGGAATTCCCGTGTACGGTGTCGACATCGATGAGACGACGACCATGCCGGAACTCGGCGCGCACGGCATCAGCTACGAGAAGGGCTGTTACATCGGTCAGGAAGTGGTTGCGAAGGTGAAGTACATCGGCCACGTCAACCGTCGATTTGCCGGCTTGATGCTGTCGGGAAACCAGTTACCGGAAGTGAAGACTCCGATTCGAAAGGGAGGAAGGGAAGTCGGCTATATCACGACGGCACTCTTTTCACCGGGATTGAACAAACCGATCGCTCTGGGGTTCGTGAGCCGCTCTGCGTACGCGTCGGGAAGTGAAGTCGAGGTGGGTACAGAGACAGCGACCATTGTCGATCTGCCGTTTAGCCCGCGCTACCGTTTCTCGGCCTGAAACTCGAAACCTTCGATAACTCCTCAAACAGCTTTCGCTCTGCGTCGGTGAGTTCCTTCGGGACGACGATCTTGAGCCTCACGAAATGGTCACCGCGCCCGCCGCCTCGAATATTCAGACCCTGACCGCGTAAGCGCAGCCGCTGTCCGGAAGCAACCCCGGGAGGAACGCGGATTTCAGCGCTTCCGTCCAGAGTGCGGACCGGAACGGTAGCCCCGAGCGCTGCTTCCCACGGCGTGATCGGCACATCGACTTCGGTATCGTTGCCCCTCACGGTCAGCCAGGCATGAGGTTCCTGCCGTAACTTGACGTACAGATCGGCGCCGTTAGGACCGCCGGCGGGGATGCGAATTTTCGCATCGTCGCGCGCGCCGGGTGGAATGCGGATATCGATCTTCTTTTCGGCGTTGCCCAGGCGGACGGTCAGCTTGCGGGTCGTTCCGTGATGCATGTCTTCCAGCGGAAGGGCGAGTTCGGTTTCAACTTCCCCGGCCCGGGAAGGCCGGCTGCCCGGGCGAGCGCGTCTTCTGAAGTCCGCATCTTCCGGATCGCCACCGCCCGTTCCTCCGAACAGCGTTTCGAAGAAATCGCTGAACGGGCTGCGGCTCTGCTGGCCGGGTCGTCCGAACAGATCTTCCATATTGATCGTGCCCGGATATCCACGGCCGCCCCAGTTCGGTGGCGGCGTGAATTCTGCGCCGTTTTTCCAGTTCGCGCCGAGTTGATCGTACTTCTGCCGTTTGTCGGAATCGCTCAGGACTTCATACGCTTCCTGGATTTCTTTGAACTTTTCTTCGGACTGTTTGTTGTTCGGATTGAGATCGGGATGGTACTTGCGGGCAAGTTTCCGATAGGCCTTCTTGAGTTCGACTTCTTTGGCGGTTCGCGCGACACCAAGGATTTCGTAGTAGTCGCGAAACTTCACAGGCATGTTTCTGAGTTTACTACAGAGTGATTTCGAGGCCTTCCTGGGCCAGGATCACATTGGGATAGATCGTCCGGGCTTCGCGGAGAATCTGTTCGAGATCGGCGTCTTCATGGTACGGATCGTGATGATAGAGAGCGATCCGTTTCACACCGGCCTGGATGCCGGTTTCGATTGCCTGCTTCCAGCTGCTGTGACCCCAGCCCATGTGGTTGGGGAGTTCGTCCGGCGTGTACTGCGAATCGACGATCAGGAAGTCGGCGTCTTTCGCAAGCGTGACGATGTTTTTGTCGCTCCAGTCCAATCCGTGTTCGACGTCAGTGCAATAGGCGAGCACCTTTCCGTTTTGCATGATGCGATAGCCGACACATCCCTGCGGATGATTCAAGGGCAGGACAAGAATGCGCGTATCTGCAACCGTGAATGTTCCTTCGACCAGATCCACGTACTCGCGCGAGCATGGCAGCTTCGACATGTCGACGGGAAAGTATGGATTGGCCATCATTCCGGCCAGCGCATCCATTACCAGATTCGCATCGCGACGGCCGGCGAAATAGAACGTGAAATGATTTCTGGAATCGTAGAGAGGCCGAAAAAACGGAACGCCCTGAATATGGTCGAGGTGAAAATGACTGAAAAAGATGTGCGCGCCGATTGGATGTTCACCGAACTCTTTTTCGAGCTCATTGCCGAGAAGCCGGATGCCGGTGCCGCCATCAAGAATCAGAATGTGATTGCCATCCGTCCGTATTTCGATGCATGAAGTGTTACCACCGTACCCCATGTTTTCTTTCTGCGGAGTGGGAGTAGAACCGCGAACTCCCCAAAAGCGCACCAGCATTGCCTCTCCTTTAAGGAACGGCAGTATAAAGAGTTGACGAACTAAACTTCAAGGAACTTGGGAATCTGGACGAGATTCCTGCAGCCTGATTTCGTCACAAGGACGACATCTTCCAGACGGACTCCTCCCATTCCCTGATAGTAAAGACCAGGCTCCACCGTCACGACATTGCCGGCGCGCAGAACGTTCCTGCTGCGCTGGCCGAACGAAGGCGCTTCATGAATGTCGAGGCCGAGGCCGTGACCCGTTCCATGGAAGAAACCCTGCATGCGTCCGTTCATGAGGCCGGTGGGAAATCCTTCGGCGTGAAAGTAATTCAGGATTTCGTGATGGATGTCGTACGCGTTTGCGCCGTCGCGAACCCGGCGAAACCCGATCTCCTGGCCCTTCGCGACGCAGTGGTACGCGTGCTTCAGTCGATCCGACGCGCGGCCGCGCACAATGGTGCGAGTGATGTCGCCGAAGTATCCCGTGCTTTGTGACCGTGGAAAGATGTCCATGATGATCGAGGTGTTGGCGCGAATCGGACCACTGCCTTGATTGTGCGGATCGACACACTGCTCGCCGGATGCCGCGATCGTGTGGCTCGGAACGTAACCTTCCGACATGATCGCCGTGTTGATGATGCGCTTGAGAATCTCGGAGGTGAAACGAGTTCCATCGAGATACAGGTAACCGCCCTTCCGGATCTCCGTGCGTCTCACGGCTTCGATGCCTGCCTGCATTCCGATCTCGGCCGCGCGCAGTGAAAGACTGATCGCTCGCACTTCTTCTCGCGTTTTGAACTCACGGTCGATCCAGAACGGGTCGGGTTTCGGTTCAACGCTGATTTTTGCCGCGCGAAGCTGGTCGGCCAGGTGCACGGGAAACGTGGACGGCACTTCCACCTTCTTGATTTTCAAGTCGCCCAGCACTTCGATGAGAACCTGAGAAGGAGCAGGGAACTGCGTGCCGCGCTTTTGCCATCGCTTCTGATAATCCGAGTACGCGAGGACCTTGTCGACTGCGGCCTGGCTTTTCGCGCGGTCGATTTCCAGGTCGTTCATCACGAGATATCTCCTGTCGCGCTTTGTGACGAAGATGAATGGATCGGGCGCGAAGAAGCGCGTCGCCCAGAGCATGTTCGCATCGCTTTCGCTGGCGCTGTAGATAAGGCGGGCCCCGGCCGTTGTCGTTTTTGGCATGCTATATTGATCAACAAATGTCGAAGAGCGCTGGAATCATCGTCATCGGCAACGAAATCCTTTCGGGCAAGACGCGGGATGAGAACTCACCCTACCTTGTTCGCGAATTGCGGGATCTCGGCGTCGACGTTCGAAAAATCTCAGTGATTCCCGATGAACTCCAACTCATTTCAGAAGAAGTTCGAAGCTTCTCGAACGCGTACGATTATGTTTTTACCACAGGTGGTGTCGGTCCCACGCACGACGATTTGACGATGGACAGCATTGCGAACGCGTTCGGCCGTCCCATCCTGAGAAATGCGCAGCTCGAATCGAGCATCCGTCACTTCTATGCGCCGGAATTCATCGACGGCAATCTGCGAATGGCCGACGTTCCGGAAGGGGCGAGGCTGGTCGGAGGCAAGGGACTCTGGTTCCCGGTGGTTGCTGTCGAGAACGTCTACATTTTCCCCGGCGTGCCCGAGATCATGCAGAAGAAGTTCGAACGCATCAAAGAGGAGTTTCGCGATGCGCCGTTCTACCTTCGCGAGGTTTATTTGCGGGCCGACGAAGGCCAGATCGCGGAAACGCTGCACCGGTTGCTCGCGGATTTCCCGGATTTAATGCTGGGCTCCTATCCCTACTTCGACAATCCAGACTATTCCATCAAGCTCACGCTCGAGTCCAAGAACCTTGCGTATGTCGAGAACGCCCATACGACCCTTATCGCGCAGTTGGCCAGTATCGACCTTCATCCACTAAACCATCGCTAGAACAACATCGGCTGGACGATCGGAATGTCGTCGAGGACCTTCGGAAATCCGAGTTCGTGGCATAACGGATCGAGCGTGTTCGGGTCTGCGCGGCGATAACGCAGGAGTTCCGGAGAGATGTCGATCGGCGCGTCGCAACAGATCGTGGCGAGCTTTCGGCTCATTCGGACAGTCTCCAGGTTTTCGCGAATCCGTCGCACGATTTCGTCGCGGCCGCGAAGCTTCAGTTTGGTGAAATCGGTATCGGCGACATCTTCGATCGATCCGCACAACGACAGGATCTGTCTCGCCGTCTTTTCTCCAACACCGAAAACGCCGGGAATGTTGTCGATATGATCGCCGTGCAGCGCAAGGAGGTCCGGAATTTGCCGCGGTTCGACGCCGAACTTCTCACGAACGCCGGCTTCATCCAGCCACTGGCCCTTGGCCATGTCGTACACGTTCACGGACGCCGACACGAGCTGCGACATATCCTTATCGCCCGTGACGACGACTACCGAATGCCCCAGCATCGACATCCGCGATGCGATCGTTCCGATCACATCGTCGGCTTCATAGTCGGCGGCCTCGATGCACGCGACACCGATCGCTTTCGTTACCTTCCGGCAATAGTCGAACTGGGCCTCGAGATCGGCCGGCGGCTGTTTGCGATTCGCCTTGTAAGCGGAAAACATCGCGCTGCGGAATGACGTGTCTTTTTCAAATGCCGCCGCCATGTAGTGCGGTTTGTGTTCTTTGATGATGCGCAGTAGCGTTCGCAGATATCCCAGGATGGCATTGGTCAACATGCCGCTGGGCGAAGTCACGTTGTTCGGAATCGAGTGATATGCCCGGTGGATGTAATTCAGGGCGTCGATGACGTAAACAGGACTTTTCATGGCTTGAGCGGAATCGGCTTGCCGTCGTCGCCGACAGCGACGTAGATCACTTCCGCTTCGGTGACGCGAACGATTTCCCTCGAACCGCCCAAACCGATTCGTTCCGCCTCGACCTCGACATCAACGGTTATGGACGTCGTTCCGATGCGGACCGTCCGTGTGTAGAAGGTCACGAGATCGCCCAGGTGCACCGGCGCAACAAAAACGACTTCGTGCATCGCCTTCGTCACAAATTTCTTTGGGAACTGCCGGCGGCACTCAATGCCGCCCGCCAGGTCGAGATGACTCAGAATGACGCCGCCGAAGATCGTGCCGTGGGCGTTGGTATCGCGCGGAAGCATCGTGACTCGGATCGCGGGAAAGCGTTCAGACGATGGATTCATTTCAGAAAGGGATTGTATCGCCTTTCGTGGCCGATAGTGGTCGAGTCTCCATGGCCGGCGATGACCAGCGTGTCATCGTCGAACGTCATCAGTTTTTTATGAATGGACGTGAGTATCTGAGGATGGGATCCGCCCCATAGGTCCGTCCGGCCGATGCTTTCAGCGAACAACGTGTCGCCCGTGAAGAGAATGTTGCGATCTCCGGGCAAGTGGAAGCTCGTGCTGCCGGGCGTGTGACCGGGTGTGTGAATCACGCCGACTTCGACCCCGCGGCACGCCACGGCGCCGCCGTCCTGCAGGTACTGATCGATGACGCCGCGTTTCGGCGCGGGCATTCCGATGAATTGCGCCTGCATCTCCAGGTTTTCGAACAGGACCAGGTCGGCCTTGTGAATTGCAGCTGGCGTTTGCAGCCGCTCCTGCAATTGCTGAATCGCGCCGACGTGATCGATGTGCGTGTGTGTGCAGATGATCTGCTTCGCCGTGAGGCCGTGCTTCTCAAGACGCGTGAGGATTTCGTCCGAGTCGTCGCCGGGATCGATGACGATGGCTTCACGCGTCGTCTCGTCGCCGAGGATCGTGCAGTTGCACTGGAGCCAGCCGACCGGAAACGTTTCGATGATCACTTGACCTCTTGCGCGCCCAGAACCTTCAATGTCCCGGTCTTCGCCGTGCCCCGGCTTTTGATGTCCGAACTGCCGATCAGCTTTTCATCTCCGGGAGGAAGTTTCTGGCTGACCACGAGTTTGTCCTGCTCGAGCGCTTTGCCCTGATCGTCGAAATACGTCGCTTCGAGTTCGATCCGGTCATACGTGAATTTGTCGCTGTTATTGTGAAACCCGATGATCCAGCCGGGCTTGTTGCCCGGCAGTTCCGGCCGGAATTCGGTGCGTGTAATGACGATATCGCGGACCGCGTCCGGCCTCCGCAGCAAAGAAACGAAGCTGTCTCCATATTGCCGGATCGCCAGAAACAAGATGATGCCGACGAGAAACAGCCGCCGTCCGATGATCCATTGCCGCGATCGCAGGAATTGCAGCATCTATCGCTGCCTGCGCTGTTCCTGAAGCGTGACCTGGAGATCCACTCTTCGATTGTCGCGCAGGACGGTGACCGTGATTCGCTCACCCGGCTTGAAGCGATCGACCTCGGTCGCCAGTTCCTCGAATGTCCGCACATTCTTGCCCTGGATCTGCAGAATGACGTCGCCTCCGACCGGCACAATATAGTTACCGATTCGCACCCGTCGTGTGGCCTCACGAACACCGGCCTGAGCCAACGGCCCATTCGGGGCGACCTGAGTCACGAGCAGCCCCAAATCCGTGTCCAGATCGAGCTCGCGGCCGAGGCCGCCCTCGAGCGGAACGAGCCAATCTCGCTGAACCCCAAGGTACGCATGGCGGACGTATCCCAGTTTTATGATTTCGTCCGTGATGCGCCGAACTGTATCGGCAGGGATCGCAAAACCGATTCCGTAGTTACCGGTGTCGTTCGGAGAGAGAATCGCGGCGTTGATTCCGATGATCTGGCCAGCGTTGTTCAGCAGCGGTCCACCGGAATTGCCATGGTTGATCGAAGCATCCGTCTGAATGATGTCTTCGATAATGAGCCCGTTCTCGGCCTGGATCGATCGGCCGAGGGCGCTGATGATGCCGGTGGTCATCGTACGGTCGAGACCGAAGGGGTTGCCGATGGCGAGCACCTTCTGCCCGACCTGAAGGCCCTTCGACGTTCCCATCGCAATCGTAGTAAGCCCTCCGCGCGGTACATCAATCTTGATGACGGCGAGATCCTTGTTCGGCTCGATTCCCACGACCCGGGCCTTGTGCTTTGACTTGTCCGCAAGAGTAACTTCAAGGAGTTCGGCGTTCCGGATCACGTGGTGGTTCGTGACGATGTGGCCCTGGTTATCGATGATGGCGCCGGAGCCCATGCCCGATTGCGGAAACGGGCGCAGAAAGACGTCGTAGGCGTAACTGGTTGAAGTGATGTTCACAACGCCGGGACTGTACTTCTGATAAATGTCGATGTTGTTGCGTTCGTCATCGCTCAATGGGGCCGGTTCTGCGGCGGCTGCACCGGGGCTTGTCACGGCTGACGGCGATGATGCCTGGCTGACTTCCGGCGGACGGGAACGTTCGCCCCGCAGAGGTCTCCATTCCAGTATCACGTAGACCAGGGCAGCCGTGATGATTGAGGTCAAGAATGCAACTTTGACGAGATTCTTCATGTGTGCAACTCCAAAACATCGCCCTCGCTGATCACGAAATCGCGCGGAACCATGATTCCGTCCACTTTGCCTTCGCCCCAGATCCGTGCGTATTTCAGGTTCTCGACGAAATCGCGATGTACTTTCTCGGCGACATCTAAAACCGTGCTCCCACGGTCAACGACATAAGGATCACTGAAATCCGGCTTTTTGCCCGGAGCTTTCGTGTAGACCCTCACGACGTCCAGAAAATCGTACACGACTCTCTTGAACTGTTCTACGTCCTCAGGAGATGCGGAGCCGGCCGAAATGGTTGTCATGAGATGCCGATTCTGGAGAGTTTCCCGAACAATCGCTTCCCGGTCCCCGGCGCCCTCCGCATCCGTCTTATTACCGACAATCAGAACCTTCATTTGTTCCAGGTCGGCGTGCGCGTTCGCAAGAAAAGTCCGGGTTTCATCAATCCTTTCCAGGACATCGTCGTCTGCCAGATCCACGACCCACAAAACGGCATCCGCGTTCCGAATCGCCTGAGGAACCCACGATTCCGTGTATTCCGGCGAAATCGGCGGCAGATCGACAAGCTGAAGTCGGACGTTCTCGAAGGTCAGCATCGCGGGAATCGGATTTCGCGTCGTGTATGGGTAGTCTGCCACTTCGGGCGTCGCATGCGTCGTCGCGCGCACCAGTTGCGATTTGCCGGAATTCGGCGCACCAGCCAGCGCAAGTTGCCGCGCGCCCTCCCGCTCGACGACGTAGGTTTCTCGTCGCCCGCCTTTCTTGCTTTGATCCGTGGACTCCTTCCGCAGCGCCGACATCTTCTTCTTGAGTTCTGCCTGAAGCTTTTCCGTTCCCTTGTGTCTGGGAATGGTGGACATCATCTCTTCAAGCGCCGCGATCTTGTCCTCGACACTCTGAGCCTGCTTAAAGCGCTTCTCCGCGTCCATGTATTGCGGCGTGAGGTTGGCGGGCATGGGAAGAGAATAGCAGAGACGGATTCGGCAGGTTGCGTGCTCATGTCCGAGCAACATAGGATGGGAACCGCGAACCGCGAAGCGCGAGCCCGATAGGGCGAAGCATAAGGAGAAGGCGAAATGGGAATGATTTATGCGGAAATTACGTTTAGCAACCCGCGGCATGACGAGTTAAAACCAATTACTGTTCAAGCGCTTGTGGATACCGGTTCGATGTATACCTGTATTCCTGAACATCTTGCTGTTCAGCTGCAGTTGGATGTGTCGCATCATCGAGAAGTCACACTGGCTGACGGGTCTGCGCGACTTTGTCCCTATGTGGGACCGATCATTCTTCGTTTCGAGAACCGTTCTTGCTTTACCGGCGCTTTGGTACTGGGCGACCAGATTCTGCTCGGCGCTATCGCGATGGAAGATATGGATCTGGTTGTCAGTCCACTGACGCGTAAATTAGCGCCGAATCCCATGAGTCCCAATTTCCCATCGGGTATCGCGACGAAAGTCGCGCAAAAGTCGACCGCTTTCCCGGCGATAACGCGATAAGCTTCCGGGTGCACCCCGAGAGTGCATCCGGTCCGCGGGAAGGGCGGCGCCCGTCTCGATCAGTCGAATCCAGGCAATCCAAATTCAACGGACTGTCTTCCAGCCGGCATAGCGGACACCGGAGTTAATGGAGGGTAGTCTCATGTCGGTTCCATCCGATCCCGTAACCAATCTCAATCTCGAACAACAGCGCAAGCGTGCCAAGGATCTTCGGCGCGCCCACCGCGACGGCAGCGTAGAGGCCGCAGTTCGCATCGCGCGGCATTTGCCTCGGGCCAGAAATCAGTCTCCGGAACAAGTCCTCGCATCCGGTTTTGCGTTGAGCGAAGCGCAGTTCGTGATCGCGCGCGAAGCCGGCTTTGCAAGCTGGCCCCGAATGAAATCTCATGTCGAACAGGCGACACGCGCCGCCGATGCGAGCGAGTCGATCATCGAAGCGGCCCTTGCCGGAAACGATGACGCCGTTCGAGCGGTTCTTTCCCATCATCCCGATGCGGCGCGCGGTTCAATCCACGTCGCCGCGGTGTTGGCCGATGCAGAAGCGCTCATAGATGCCGATGCGTCGATCGTTGACCGCAGGGGAGGAAAGCGGCAATGGACGCCGCTCCTTTACTTGTGCTCCAGCCGGTACAGGCGCACCGATCCTGCTGCGGCCGAGGCGCGGATTCGAATTGCGCGGCGGTTGCTCGAACTGGGTGCGGACGTAAATGCGAAGGGGGAAGAAGTCGGTTTTGTTTCGTGGAATGTAACCCTGTTCGAACAGGAAGAGTGGCTCCCTGTCGATGCGTCGGCCGTTCATGCTGCGAACGCGGAAGTCGTCAGCCTTCTCCTGAAGGCTGGAGCAGACCTCGAAAAGACCGGCGCAGCGGTTTCGCAGGCCGTGCGCGGCGGTAACACCGAGGTTCTGAAAGTCCTGCTGGCAGCGCTTCCGGAGTCGCTGTTGTGGCAGGTCGGTTGGGCGGCGAAGGCTGCCGTCCTGTTGAACCGTCCGGATATGGCGCGAATGCTGGCAGCGCACAACGCGCCTCGATTACTGGAGCAGGCTCTGCTGGACGCCATACGGCTCGAGCGCGGTGCAGACATGATCGAGGCGTTGATAGGAATCGACGCCGGTGATCCTTCGACTCGCTCGGTTCTTCAGAACGCTTACCGCGCCGCCCGGCGTTTCGGTCATCGAGCAGCGATCGAGATCCTTCACCGGCGCGGACTCGACGACGCCATTCTGACAGATGTGGACCGCGTGATTGCTGCCGGCATTGAAAACGATGCTGGCGCGGTAGGGCACGTGAAAGCGGCGTTCCGCGACGACGATCATCGGATGCTGGCCTGGGCTATACGCACCGGGCGGCATCAGGCAATCCCCTTATTGCTGGAAGCAGGACTCAATCCGGATACACCGGACAAAGACGGTGAGAAACCGGTTCATCTCGCGGTGCGAGCCCAATCATTGGAGACGGTCGACCTTCTGTTGCGGGCCGGCGCTCCGGTAGACGCACTGAATTTCGATGCGCAACGGCCGCTGGACCTTGCTCTCACCATTCAAGACGATCACCTACGCGATCAAATCACGCGCCGTCTAATCGAAGCCGGCGCGCATCCTGCGTCCGAGAGTCCTCAACTCGAACGTGAGGAGATGAACGTACTCTTCGAGGAGGCGGCCGACTCGGTTGTGTTTGGCGATATCGAAAAGCTCCGCGCCTTGTTGGACGAGGAACCGTTTTTGGTGCACTCCCGTTCGCCCAGACCCCACCGCGCGACGCTGCTCAATTATTGCGGCTCCAACGGCGTCGAGAACCCGCGCCAGCGTGTCCCCGAAAATGCGCCAAAGATCATGCAACTGCTTCTGGATCGCGGCTCCGACGTCAACGCGACATGCAATCTTTACGGAGGCGGCGCCACGACACTGGGGCTTCACTTGACGAGCATTCATCCGTTCCGAACGAGTTTGCGAACAGTGTTGATGGAGATTCTCCTGAACGCCGGCGCGATCCTCGACGGCGCACGCGGAGCAGAAGGCATCGTTGGAGCGGCCGCATTGGGACGCATCGATCGGGTTAAAGCACTATCGAGTTCGGCGACAGCGGCACAGATTCAAAACGCGTTCATGTGGGCTTGCGAATACGGTCGAAGAGAGGTCGTGGAATTTCTGCTGCAGAAAGGCGTCGACGTTCACGCGCAAAACGGAAACGGAATGACCGGTCTGCATCTGGCTTCGGTGGGCGGTCATCTGGAAATCGTCAAACTGCTCGTCGAGCGGGGGTCACCGCTGGAAGTACGGAATATCTGGGGCGGCAGCGTCCTGGGTAATACTTTGTGGGGAGCTGTGAATGGTGATCCCAATGTGGACTTCGCGCCGGTCGTCGAGTTTCTGATCCATTCGGGAGCAAAAGTCGCTTCCGGATACCTGCCATGGTGGTCGGAGCAGAGCCTCTCGCTTCCATCGATGAAGGAACGGATCGAAAAACTGTTGCGAGAAGGTTTGAACGCCTGAAGTACACGAATATAATGACCGCTGATCTGACAAGGAGAGCCATATGAGCAACGTCACATTGAAGGTGAATGGGCAGAATCACACGGTGGATATCGACCCATCCACCCCTCTGCTCTATATCCTGCGCAACGACCTCGCACTGCGCGGCCCGCGATTCGGTTGTGGGCTCGGACAGTGCGGAGCATGCACCGTGATCATTAACGGTGTCGCGACACGGTCGTGCATGACCGCGACCTCGAGCGTCAAAAGCGAAATCACGACGCTCGAAGGACTGGCCAAAAACGGCAGGCTCCATCCGCTGCAGCAGGCCTGGATCGATGAACAGGTTCCGCAATGCGGCTTCTGCCAGAACGGGCAGATTATGACCGCCAAAGCCATGCTGGATCGCAATCCAAATCCAACCGACCAGCAGATCCGCGAAGGCATGGCGCGAACTTTATGTCGCTGCATGACCTATTACCGGATTCAGGCCGCGATCAAGCGAGCGGCGAAGGCGATCGCCGGGATTGGTTCCGGTTCCAGCAAGGAGGTGACGGCATGAGCGGAGCGAATGTGAGCCCGAAAGGGCGAAACAATAAAGAAATGACCACTCGCAGAGACTTCCTCAAAAGCTCCGGCTACCTCGTTGTGAGCCTTGGCGCTGCTCCACTTCTTGCGGAACCGCAGCGCGGTGCTCCTCAAGCGGCGACGCCGGGCACAGGCCTTTACCCCGACCCGGACTTCCGGCAACTCGACTCCTGGATCGTGATCCGCGAGGACAACACCGCGACCTTCTACGTTGGAAAGACCGACTGCGGCCAGGGCACTGGAACGGCATTCCGTCAGATGATGGCCGACGAACTCGACATGCCGTACGACAAAACGGCCTGCATCATGGGCACGACGAACACGACCGTCGACCAGGGCGGCTCCGGCGGTTCCGATGCCATCCAGACCGACGGCTGGCCGATGCGACGAGTCGCGGCTGAAGCCCGGCGAGTCCTGTTGGGTCTTGCGGCGACACGGCTCTCGGTTCCCGCCGATCAACTTACGGTGACTGACGGCGTCGTGGCAGTGAAAGGCGACGCGACGAAACGTGTCACGTACGGCGAACTGATCGGCGGCAGGAAATTCAACGTCGCGCTGACAGGAAACAACATTGATGCGACAACGGGACAGGCGCGTGTAAAGAACGTGCAGGATCTCAAGATCGTCGGCAAGTCGCTTGATCGTTACGATATTCCGCCCAAGGTCGATGGATCACTGAACTGGGCCGTCGACGTCAAGCTGCCGGGCATGTGCCATGCGCGCAATGTTCGACCCCCGTTTGCAGGCGCCAAACTGGTTTCCATCGACGAGGCGTCGGTTCGGAATCTGCCTGGATTCGTCAAGGTCGTGAGCAACGGCAACTATGTCGCTGTCGTCTTTGAACGCGAAGAGCAGGCGGTCCGGGCGGTCAGGCAGTTGAAGGTCAATTGGGAAAAACCCGCAACAGCGCCGTTCCCGTCATCGGAAGACCTTTTCAAGTACATGCGAAGCGCAACTCCGACGTCGAGCCCAAGGCCGACCGTTGTCGGTGATCCCGATGCGGCGCTCGCAAGCGCGTCGAAGGTGATCGAAGCGGAATACGAAGTTCCGTTCCAGGGACACACGGCGATTGGTCCGGCACATGCGACTGCGGATCCTTCGAACGGCCAGATGACGATCTATACGAACGACATGAAATCCTACGGAATGCGCACCGGCGTCGCCCAGTTCCTCGAAATACCGCGGGACCGCGTGCGTGTCGTGTGGATGGAAGGACCGCAGGCGTACGGCCGAACCGCTGCGGACGATGCGGGATTCGAAGCGGCATATCTGGCGAAGGAGGTCGGCCGTCCGGTCCGCCTGCAATGGATGCGTGACGAAGAAACCGCGTGGGATACAAAAGGCCCGGCATTTACCTTCAAGCTCCGCGGCGGCCTTGACGCTCAGGGCAATCTGGTCGCGTTCGATTACAGCGGCCGGGCACTCGACTACAACCATCTTGGTTACAACGAACCGGACACGGTGCTGATCGCTCAGTTGATGGGCCGAAGGCGTGCCAATCCCGCTCCGGGCGGTTCGGCAGCTCCAAACGAAATGTATGCAATCGCGAACCGTCGCACGTCGCAGGACGTCGTCGGCCTGCCGATGATTTGGGAAACGCCGCTGCGCACCGGAAACCTGCGCGATCCGAACGGACCGCAGGTGACCTTCGCTTCCGAGTCGTTCATCGATGAACTGGCTGCGGCAGCGAAAGTGGATCCGGTGCAGTTCCGGATGAAGATGCTCACCGCAAGCACTACCGACGACAACGGTTTCAAACGGGCGCGTTCGATCGCCTCTGTGAAGGCTGCCGCGGAGACTTTCGGATGGGATACACGGCCGTCACCGAAGCCGGTCGGCAACGGCAACATTCTTACGGGGCGCGGCATCGCTTATACGTACCGGAGTCAGACTGTCGCGGCCATCATCGCTGAAGTCGAGGTCAATCGCAGGACGGGTCACGTTTGGGTAAAGCGTCTCGTTTGCGCGCACGACTGCGGCCTGGTCATCAATCCGGAAGGAGTACGTCGAACGGTCGAAGGCGGGATGCTCCACTCGTTAAGCCGCGCGCTTCACGAAGAAGTAAAGTTCGATACGGAGAAGGTGACGAGTATCGACTGGAATTCTCATCCCAGCCTGACGCACCTCGACACGCCGGCGAGAATCGACGTCGTGATCGTCAACGGCGATCCGAATCCGAATCGGCCGGATCTGCCCCACTACGGGGCGGGTGAGACTGTCTGCAAGCCGCTGCTTGCCGCAGTCGGCAACGCGATCTATGACGCGACGGGTGTCCGGTTGCGAAGGGTCCCTTTCCGGGATGATCGAGTCCTGGCCGCGTTGCGTGCCGCGAAGGTGGTTTAAAAGTAATTCGGGGACGGTTGCGTCGTTTCCCTAATTCTTGAAGAGCCCGAATTAGGGAAACGACGCAACCGTCCCGGAATTACTTATCGATGTCGAGGCCGTCCGACAACAACTGTTGGGCTGAAACGGGCGGCTCATCGACAGGCCGGTCGACCCGCATGTATTGGCCGTCTCCCATCAATTCCCATGCCTTCGCGTTGTCCGCGAGATAGACGGCCAGTACTTCATCCCGCAACCTGCGGATCAGTGCGGCGGATCTGACGGGCGCCAGCACTTCCACCCGCCGATCGAGGTTTCGCGGCATCAGGTCGGCGCTGCCGATGTACACCTCTTCCGCGCCACCATTTTGAAAATAGTAAATACGGCTGTGTTCGAGGAACCGGCCGACAATGCTGCGAACACGGATGTTCCGGCTCGCTCCGTCAAGACCCGGGCGCAGGCAGCATGCGCCGCGAACGAGAAGGTCGATTCGAACGCCTGCAAGCGACGCCTGGTACAGGAGCTGAGCGATGCGGCGATCGATAAACGTATTCACCTTGATGATGATGTGACCCTGCCCGCCCCGGTTCTGAATATCGATTTCCCGCCAGATCATCTCGCTGAGTTGATGCCTCAGCGTCTTTGGCGCAACCAGAAGCCTGCGAAAACTCTCAGGCTCTCCGTAGCCCGTCAGGTAATTGAAGATGTCGGTGGCGTCGGCAGCGGTTTCCTCATTAGCGGTCAGGAGCGAGAGATCCGTGTAGAGCCTCGAGGTGGCGGTGTTGTAGTTGCCCGACGATACGTGCACGTACGACCGCAGAGTCGTTCCTTCGCGGCGAACGACCAGAGACAGCTTCGCGTGGACTTTCAGATCCACGATTCCATAGACCACATGCGCGCCCGCTTCTTCAAGGGCCCGCGCCCAGCTCACGTTGCTTTCTTCATCGAAACGGGCTGTCAACTCAACGATAGCGCCGACCTGTTTGCCGTTGCGGCGCGCAGCGATAAGCGCCTCGACCACCGGTGAATGAGGCCCGACGCGATACAGCGTGGTTCGAATGGAAATCACGTTGGGATCGGAAGCCGCCTGTTCGAAGAAATCCACTACCGGCTGGAACGACTCAAAAGGATGGTGCAGGAGAACATCTCCCTGACGCACCACAGCGAGGATATCCGACTGGCGCCGTTTAACGAGCGAGGTAGGTATTCGCTGATTCAGCGGAGCGTAATGCAGGTCGGGACGATCAATGGCCGCGAGTTCCATCAGACGTCCAAGCGCCAGCGGCCCTCCGGTACGGTACGCGTTTTCCTTCAGGACGGACAGGTTGTGGATAAGGATGTCGAATAACCGCGTCGAAATCTGCTCGGCAGCCAGCAGCACGCTGACCGGCGCAAACTGTCGTTGCCGCGCTCCTTCCTCGATCTCATCCAGCAAAGTACCGGTCTCGAATTGACGGATCTCGATTTCACCGCGCCGCACCAGGCGGAACGGCGCCGCTTCGAGCATTTCCATGCCTGGAAACAGAGCCGAAAGATTTGCGTCGATCACCTGCTCGATCCAGACAAGTCCGAGATCGCTTTTCCCCGGTATCCGAACGAACTGAGGCAGCGTTTCCGGAACATGGACACACGCGAATCGTTCCATCCCTTTCGAGTCGCGGATAAGAATCGCCAGGTGCAGACCGAGATTGGGAATGTGTGGAAACGGGCGCTTCGGGTCGAATGCGAGAGGCATCAGAGCCGGGAGTATCGATTGAACGAAATGCGCGTCGGTGCGGGAACGCTCCGCAGTATCGAGGTTGGAATAATTCAGAACGTGAATTCCATGTTGCGCAAGAGCCGGGATGAGCGATTCCCTGAGGTAACTCCGCACTTCGCGCATCGCCTGAACGATTTCCGACCTGAGCTTTTCGAAGTGCGCCGCGCCGCTTTCCTCGGCAATTTGCGGCATGCGGACCATCTCGAACTCATCGAAGTTCCGCACCACGATGCTGAGGAACTTCACGCGCTCGAGCATCGGGTTACTTTCGTCGCGCGCCTCGTTGAAGACACGGCGTTGGAATTCGATCAGGCTTAGATCGCGATCCAGAAAAAGGGCAGGGTCTTCGAAGAGCGACAGAATCGATCGGGATGCTTTGGGATCGGACCCGCTCATAATGGCCCGGATTCTAACAGAGGGGCCTACTCGTACCGCAACGCCGACAGCGGGTCGATCTTCGAGGCCCGCCGCGCCGGGATGTACCCGGCAGCCGCGGACACGATTGCGATAAGCGCGATTGCTGCGATCACGGTGGCCGGGTCATAAGTCGGCACTCGATAAAGCAGATCCTCCGGAACGTACGGAGTCGCGAAGACGCTGACGACAAGGCCGGCGACAACGCCGATCGCCGTGACGAGATATGTTCCGTGCATGACAAGCCGGATGACATCTCGCCGTTCGGCGCCCAAAGCCATCCGAATTCCAATCTCATTGATCCGGCGGCTGGCGCTATAGGACACGATTCCGTACAAGCCGATGCACGCCATCAACACTCCGAACGCGCCAAAGACACTCGTGAAGATTGCAAACATCCGTTGCGTTGCGATGGTGCGGCGAGTCTGGTCGAGTTGCGTCGTCATGTCGATCAGCGGAACATTCGGGTCGATTTCCCGGACCGCTTCGCGGATGGCCGGCATCAGCGCTTCAGTGTCGGAGGCTGTGCGGATCAGGACCGTCGCATCGGGCCCACCTTGTGGAAACGGTATGTACATGACCGGCGGGAAGGGTTCGTCAATCCGGTGGTATTGCGCATCCCTGGCGACGCCGACCACCTGAAAGCCCGGATGGTCCTGCATTCCGCCTTCGGAATACCGGAACCGCTTCCCGACGGCATCCAGATCACCGAACAATCGGCGCGACAGCGTTTCACTGATCACAGCAACATTCAGGTTATTGGTCACCTCTGTCGCTGTCAGGTGACGCCCCGCGACAATCGGTATGCCCATCGTCTCGAAGAAATTTACAGGAACGTTATGGATGTATGCGTAATTCTCCCGCCGGTTTTCCGGGTCGCTCTCCGTAGCCAGATTCATACTCCAGCCGCCGCCGCTAATCGGACGTGTTCCGGTCAGAGTAGCGGAACGGACGCCCGGAACCGCCTCGAGTCTTTCGATGATTCGCTCGTAAAGCCGGCCTGCATAGTTGCGGTCATACCGGCTGAGGGACGGGTCCATGTCGAAAAGAACCATATTCCGCACATCGAATCCAACGTCGCCTGCGCCCAGATTCCAAACGCTTCGCATCAGGATGCCGGCGCCGGCCAGCAGAACGGTGCACAACGCAACCTGCATGACCAGAAGCGACTTGCCGACAACTAGTCCGGACCCGCCGCGAGTGGGGTTCATTCGCATATCCTGGCTCAGGTCTCGCTTCGTCGCGCGCAGTCCGGGAAACACGCCGAACAGAATTCCCGTGACGAGTGACAGTCCGACCGTGAATGCGATGACGTGCCAGTCCATCGTCAACTCGACGGCGAGCAACTCATCTGCGCCTTCGGGCAGCCAGGAATGGAAATTCCGTCCCCAGTATGCGAGCGCCACTCCAAGAGTTCCGCCAAGGGACGCGAGCACGACGCTCTCCGTCAGCAGTTGACGAATAAGCCGGCTTCGGCCGGCGCCGATAGCCAGCCGCACAGACAACTCCTGCTTGCGGGCGGAAGCTCGCGCCATAAGCAGGTTGGCAACGTTTGCGGCGACGACGACCAGAATCAGGCCGACGACGCCCATCAGGAGTTGAAGCATGTCTTCCAGTCGCTTTCGGAACGCAATAGGACCGCGACTGCCTTCGGTGGCGCGAAGCTGTGGGATGACGTTTCTTCGGCTGAAAAACGGAGTGCGGTATCGAGCGGGCCGCGATTCATAGCTGTCACCTACACTCTCCGCGAACAACGGCTG